>Ga0179593_1679676_pt1 | contig 25496 bp, 24 predicted proteins | sample CZODoug2_1_08_16_FD_185931 | JGI IMG/M metagenome (GOLD analysis project Ga0179593, IMG submission 185931) | Vadose zone soil fungal communities from Angelo Coast Range Reserve, California, USA - CZODoug2_1_08_16fungal (PacBio error correction) | ecosystem: Environmental > Terrestrial > Soil >...
ACCACTGGAAAGGTAATGGGGGGACGTGAAGGGGAAAGCTCTTCTTGGCAGAAGGACTCCTTACGAAAGGGAGGCAAAACTCTGCGGAAAGCCAAAAATTTCGAAAAGGAAGAAAAGAAGAACGTGGCCTCGCTCAGACAACTGCGCGGTCCGACGATACACAAGGTCAAAGAAAGAAAAAGCTAGATGGGCGTGATGGAGGTAATAAAAAGGGGAAAAAAAAAAACTGCGTGAGAGGCTAGAGGCGTGCAAGAACTCCGGGCTCGAAAAAGTCTGGGGTGGAACGTCCACTCACCTAAAACATCTAGCTGAAAGGCGGGAGGGAGTCTACTGGGGGGGAGCCCTGGGAATAAAAATGGAAAGAGACAAGAACTGGTATAGTATAACAACGATGTCGAGATCTACTACTAGGATACGGAACCGGCCAAAAGGGGCTGATTCAAAGTTCAGGAAGAACTTCAAAAAAGCCTTAAAAACTAAGAAAAAAACAATGGATTAGGAAAGATCTAGAAAGAGAGCGCGCCTCCTAAGAACAAAATGAAAAGTCATCGGGGTACCCGGAAAAGAATCAACCAAAGGGTCCAGTTGGTGAATCTTGGGAAAAAAGGATCGAGGGGGGAGGGGGGACGCTCCAAAAGTAGGTACATTTGAGTTGGTAGATTTGGTTTTTCCTGTCGAAAAGGCGGGGGGTTCATTAGCCGTATCCGCCGGCCCTTAGAACGGAAGGGGGCCTGGAGGAGGATGAAAGGGAAGAAAGGATAAAAGTTGGCAAAAAAAAAAAGGAGAGAAACATGAATTCGCCCGAAAGTGACGCCCTTGCCATTGTCAAGGTGACTTTTCCATCACAGAAACCGGGTGGCGGGGGGGGGAGGTGAGAGGTTCAGGGAAAGAAGAGGAGCAGAAGGACCAAACTTTGAAGGGGGTCGCCCGAAGGAGACCAGGCGGCTGGCCACCATCTTGCAAAGCTCTAGGGAAGGGGGAAGAAGTCCTTCGGAAAAAATAGATCTGAGGAAAAGGGAGACGGGACGCCACGCCCAAAGGGGTGGGGCGACGCTCCGATGATGGCTGTGGCGGCGTCGACGAGAGTCTGGAGGGGTGGCTGACTGGCTGGAGTGCTTGCCACAAAGAAAAAGGAAACAGGCGGAAAACGTCGAGAAAGACTAAGGCGGGGACAATTACTGACTAGGTCGGTTCCGGACCTTTAGGACAAATTCGGCCCCGGCTGTAGAGGGCCCTGGCGGCGGCTCTTGGAACCGCGCGGGCAAGAAAAAGACTCCCTGGACCCTGTAAGGGGAAGAAGCGGAAATTGGTCAGCCAGCATCATCCGTATCCAAAAGACACTCGAGCGCCTCGAGGGCGGAGTCAGATGTCAAAAAAGAATCTACGGCCGGATCTCGAGCCGATCAGTCAGGACGCTGGGAAAGGAAGGGGATGCGGGGAAAACTCAAAGGCGGAGTTAACGGCTATCTGCAAAAATGTCTGGAGGAAAATACTGGGGGGGAGAAAGGACCTAGAGAGGGTGTCAGACAAAAAAAGCCGGGCGAGGTAAGACGGAGATAAACTGCTTTGGTGGGGGGCTGAAAAAGGCTTCCACGGGCCAGAACTAGAAGATAGCAGGGAAAGAAGAAAATCAGAAGAGTAAAAAGAAAACCGACGAGCGAGCCCAGTCTAAGGAAACGCTTACCCGAGGAAGGGGGTCTAAAAAAGACATAAAGAAAACCCAGAAAAGGGAAGGGACAAAAATATACTAAAAAAAGATACGAGGAAGGAAAGAAACATCGGGAGAGACTTCTGAATTTTTTATTAGCACTGGGGAAGATTACGGGGATTTGGTATCAAAGAGGTTCAGAGGGGAGACGGGAGCAAAAAAAAAAGGATTCTAGGGGGGGGTCGGGACCGCTGTGGAAGGGGAGGGTGGGGGTATCTCCTAGGAAAAGCGAGATTTGAAAAAAGAAAAGGGTGGTAAAGGCGGGGAGTGGCTACAAAACTACCTCGCGAGGAAAACCGACACGATGCCATCGATCTCGCGTTATGTAAAGTTGAAGGGGAGGAAGAAGACTATACGGGGGAAGAGGAAAGACCGTAAGTAAAAAAATTAGGAAGAAAAAGTCGGGAAAAGGGGTGAAGGTTCTCGACTCCATTTTCGCAAAAGTAATCCTCCCCCTTCAAGTTTGACGTTTGAATATACTTATACTGAAGAAAAAAATGCCCGCAAGAAGGGAAAGGGGAGGTCGGGGGGAACGGTTACTGAGGGGCTAAAAAAGAAAATAGATCTCAAAAAACGATGGAGGAGAAACGAGCTGGGGGGAGTTCCGCCCGCACCGGGACGCGCGAACGCCTCGCGTAGAGCCCGTCGGGAGAAGAATATCATACCGACCAAAGAGAATCGGCAAAAAAGCAAGTTCAGGGAAGGAGGATAAAAGCCGAAGCATTTGCCTAAAACACTTCTACTGGGGGTAAGCGTCCTGCCGAACCAACGGGGGCTATGAGCCAGAGTCGTCAGCAATCGCCATCCAGTCGGAGATCCGTACCGAAGAGAGAGAAAAGTCACAGGGGCACTAAACAGATCGCATGCTCGGGAAGCCGAGATAGATCGCGGTGACGTGTCTCCAGGCCGGAAAGGACGAACTTGGAAAATCAAAAGTTCGAGGAAACGCTTACCGGGATCAAACGCCTGAAATGTAGACCCAAACCATTCAAGCGGTCCACCCTCCACCAAAAGATACAAATACCGTCGGGACCAGAAACATATCAAAGGAGGCGGTCTTAAAAGGGACAGAAAACCAGCTGTAAGAACGGCCAGAGCGAAACCACATGCAGGGAACATCGGCAAAAGTTCTTCAACTCCAAAGGGGCCTAACGGAAGTCCGGGAACGCTCGGGGCGCCGGCCGCTTCCGAGGAAAGTGAGAAGCGGTCTCGGGACATCGGATTCGGGGGGATAGAAAAGGGAACGCTGGAAGGGGATGCAGGGGGATGAGCGGGGTGTAAAGGTTTTGGCTTCGTTTATCAAACTAATAGGGGGGGAAATAATCGGGGAGGACCAAGAAGAAAGGCAACGTTAGGAAAGAGAAAGAGAAACGAGAAAGGCATTGAAGAGAAACCTCGCGTTCAGGGAACCCCAGCTCCCGGAAGGACGACCAGGGAAGAAATCCGTACTGGGGAAGACTTTAGAGGAAAAAGTTATCACACGTCAGGGGAGAACCAATCAGAGGGTCGGATCAAGAAAAAGATAAATGTTGATCCTTGGCGTGAGAACCAAACGGACTCCGAAGATATTCTCTCAAAGCTGGAGTAGGATGAGGTTAGTAAGGGGGAAAAACGGAAAACTCAAGCCTTCCCGAGAGTGGAGGAGAAGGGTCAGGGACATCAGGGGCGAGAGGAATCACCCAGGGAGATCCGCCAAGGGGTCCTAAAGTAGAAAAAGGGAAAAAAGACGGCAGGGGGGCCGGGGAAACTTGACAGGTCCCCGGAACTACGAAAAGGGAGGAATCATTACAAAGGGAACCGGGAATTTCTAAGAGAGCAAGCTCTCCGGGTTCTTCGGGGGACCTGTGGAATCATCTCCATCAAGAATCAGCCATCCTCATAAAGGAGAGTAAAGGAAGACGGGCACCATCTAGCTTCCTTTTCGGCTTCTTGAAACATTTGAACTTGATAATAACTGGGTAGGGGATCATTGAACGGTGTCTATTAAAGAAACTGACAACTACTATCTGAAACCTTTCCAAAGATTCCTAAAGCCTTCCTCCGGTCTTTAGGAGAAGAAAGAAAAAAAAAGTAAGTTAACTTAGCCAGCCTCTCTTGGAACTAAACCACTTCGGTCTTGAAGACTGAAGACAGGGAAAGAGACTTTCTAGGAGTTCGATGGGACAAAAGTGCGATACAACGCATGGCCAGGGAGAAGCTTCGTTAGGGAGAAGAAGGGGTTCGCAGGAAAAAGAAAACAACAGTTGGAAAGAGACCGAAATGAACGGTCAAATCCAATCGGAAGACGTCTGCGGATCAGGGGGGAAATCAACAATCCGTTCTCAACGTAACAAAAGAGAAAAGGGGATCCACATGTGCCTACGTGCTTTTGTATAGAGAGGTATGGTCGGAGTGATAAAAAGAGGTTGGGGGGGGGATTCACGGGAAAATGAATGTTCTTCGTGGGAGCTTCAGGAGCGCGAGATCAGGGGGATCTCTCTCAAAAGGAGGAGAGAAAGAGAGAGGGAAAAGGAGAAACGAAATAGGCGGGTACCCTGAATAAGAACCACCGGTTTGGTCCAGTGATTCCCGTATTAGATATCGCGAGATTGTTAGAGATACCCACGAAACGTAAGGGGGGAGGATGGTTGGGGAGGGAGTTTTGGGGAGAGGAAGAACCGGATAGGCCGCCGGGAATGTTGACGTCCACCACGAACTGAGTCGAGGGAGCCCTGGAACCTGGGGGAAAAGCCTCGGACAGAGCAGAAAAAAGGCTCCGGAACGAAGAAACGGTGGGTATCACTTGTACAAAGGGTGGCGGTGACTGTGGAGCCGTCAGGACCGCGCAGTGGGGGGGTAGCGAGGCATTCGCCCGGAAGCGGGGAGGGGTCCGGAGCAAAAGGGGGCCATAAAAGGGGGAATCATCGGAACCGGAAAGAGGGACCAAAAAGGGAAAGGGAACGAGGCCATTGGCCACGCCGACGGGATACAAGAAAGTTTCTTGAGGGGGACGTTAACTGCGGAGAGGTCTTCAGAAGAATACAAGCAAAGACAAACGATGTGAGAGGGATAAAAAGCCTCACCGTCTATAACCCAGGTCAGAGATGAATTACTTGAAGAAAGGAGGGAAAGTACCTGGGGAACTAGTGTCTTGTCAAGGGGAGGTTCTCTGAGGTCCCGCGCGGCAACTAACTTTCAAAGGATACTCCCTGGGGGAGGAAGGGAGAGTCGCAAAGGGAAACCGAGAGAGGACTGGAAAAGGCAGAACATCCTGAAAAAACAAGGACATCTCCTCTAGCGCCAGCTGGCGGAGGGAAGGGGTCATAAAAGAAAAAACGGATCAAGACAAGGGGAGGTCTCTAGTAAAGAGGGCAGGAGGAGGGAAAAAAAAGAATCGGGGTGCTCAAACTTCGTAGAGGGGGCAGGCTTCACTTCTTACGGCTGAGCTGCCCCCGGGCGGCAGTCGCCTTGGAGAGGGGCATCCGTACCGCGAGCGAGGGAATTCAAAAAAAAACTTTCAAAGGGATAAGGGGAAGAAGGCGGAGCGGCACGCAAAGGCTGAGTTCGATATCAAAAAGCACCACGAATCAAACATGCCTCCGTATCGAACTACACGCCTACGAAAGGGCGAGCCCACGCTAGGATCAATGAAAGGGGGAAAAAGGGACGAAACGCAAGAGAAAAATACGAAAGAAAGGGGGCAAGATGGGATGAAGAACTTTCCGATCGCGTAGGTGGGTCTATACTGCTGGGTGGAGAAGGGGGAACCTGCTATTGGGAAGATGTAGATCTATTCTGGCGAAACGGTTCTAGGGTCTAGGGGTGGCGTTAGGGTCATGGGGGGTAGGGAAGATCTAAATATGCGATGAAAAGGGGATAAATTTCCAACGTCTCTGCAGGGGGGTGGGCCAGTTCGGATCGTGGCGGAGCTACCAGAATAAAATTCAGGGGAGAACGGGGAAAAAGGGGGTCGTGGGGGCGATCAAGCATTATCCTAAAAGAGCGGAAGGTCCAGCGCTGATACGATGGGAAAAAGGAGGCTGGTCGCCCTTCGGACACGGTTGGTTCCGAAAGGAAAGGGAAAAACTCCAGTGGAAGCCTGAGGAGGGAAAGGGGAATAGAAATGCGCCACGGCCGTAGCAGTGCAGCCCGTACCGGTCGTCGGCGGGTCTCCACGCCGGCGGGTACAAAGGATCGAGTCTCCAACGCGGGGAGGGGAACTCCAGCTACTGGAGAGAGAAAAACACAACAACGGAGGGGGGAGAAAAGAAACTCACCGGGGGGGAAAAAAGGGGAACCGGAGGCCGGGAACGACAGGGAAAACGGCGGGAAAAGGGTCAGAGCCGGGGCATATCTCAGCTATCGAAACTTCCACCCAGAAGCATGGGGGAAGAAGGGCTAACCATAAAGAGCCGTAACAAAAGAACGAGTCCTGACGGCAGAACCTTAGGGGAAACCGGCGATTTCAGAAAGGGCGTGATCGATGTCAGCCATCTCAAGGTTTCCTACCGGAGGAACTTCAATCGAGGGGGGAAAGATCGAAAGCTTTGGGGGAGAAAGACACTTGGGACCCAATCCGACGGTAAAGATCTGTCTCTTTAAGAGAATAAGGAGAGAAAAAAATGAATGTCAACAAAAAACACGGGAAAACAGTAGAGCTAGAAAGACCCGAAACGACGCGTCTTGGAAAGCATCCTCCCACAGAAGCAGTACTACGGCCATAGTCCAAAAGAAAAAAAAGAGGTTCTAGGAAAAAGGAAGCACACGAAAAAAAAAACAGGGCGGGGTTTGTGTCGCGAACCGCGGACTGGCGTGTCGCCGGACGCTATGAGCCGGGAGCACGGCGGGGATCAAGGATCGTGGCACGGGATTAGGGGGGGCTTAGAAAAAAGGAATCGAACATGGCTATAGTGGACTGGCATCGTTAAGGAGGGCATCCGCCGGCTCTTCCAGCGGGGGGAGAAAGTCGCCGCAAGAGTAGGGGGAAATCTCCGCAAATCCGAGGAGCAAAAAGGCACCGTACTAAGCCGTGAAGAGAGCCGCGTTTGAGCACCAGCTATGGAAAAGGGCTACAAAAAGGAAGGTCCCCTAAAGGCGAGGAATAGGGAGCCTCAAGGGTTTTGTCAGGCCTCAGAAGGGGGAAATCGAAGGGGGACGAGCTGTCGGGGGGTGTTATACCGGATTCCTTGAAAGGGACACTGAGCACTCAAGCTTCAGACCGCCAAGAATCGTCGTCACACGGAGAGGTTTTGCCAAAAAGGGGGGAAGCCGACGGGAGACCATTGAGAGAGCCCGAAGGGAAAAGAAGGTGCGCTCGGAAGGTAAAGGTCCGGAACCAAAAGGGAAGTCAGTCAATTAACTGATTAAAAAAGGGAGGGTTTCTCGAAGGGGGGCTGTGCTAAATAAAGGTCGTAGAGGATGGGAAAACAAAAAAAGAAAGCGGGAACCGCCCAAACGAAACAAAAAGAGCGTCGGCCACGTCGGAGTGGCTTCACGGGGGCTCTGTTCGAAAAAAAAGGGGTGGACTCAAAGGGGGGGAAGGGAAGGGCTCTATATGGAAAAACGGAAGAAAGGAAGAGAGTTTCCGGAAGAAAAGGCCGCCGGGGCGGCGAACGGCAAGCAAGCCGGTGACTGAACGAAGGGAAAAAATTCTCGGAAAAAAAGATCGAGGGAAAGACGGAGAAAAACAGGACAGATGTTCGTGATAAAAGACCCTATACCAAGGGCGTCACTGCTGCGGGGGGGAGAAATTTTTCGCGCGACGCGTGAACTTAAGTCTAAAGTAGGAGGGGAGGAACACAAGCCGGCGGCACATCTAGCTCCGGAGAGATACGGCTACTGAAAGACAACAAGCAGTTCCTCTAAGGGTAAACAATCTAGAAGGGAGAATGTCCGGAGAAGGCGAGAACAAGAAAAGAGAAGGTAACAGTTCGGTTCACTTGGGAAAATGAATGGTCATGATGTAGCTATCATGAGCTAGGATCCTGTAATGAGAGAAAAACCTGAAAGAAGAAAAGTGGACCGGGGTAGCTCTTAAGCTAAAAAAGAATGACCATGGTATCCAGTGAATCAGCACCACCGTTGTAGGTTAAGGAGACAATTATTCTCGACAAGGATTTTGGGAGAGAAGCACGTAGATTGAGGGGGGGGGGGAAAAGTGAATTTTTGTTTAGGACGTATCCGCCTCCGGAAATCGATGTGCTCGCCGGATTTGGGACGGGAAAAAGCCCTACTTGGAGGAAGAAATGATACCGGGGTGAAAGGAAATGACAGAGAAACTCCGAGGACAGGGAGGTACTCCGTCTTCGGGGACATCAAACAGATATACCTGTTAAGGGTAATGTTGGGGGAGCCTTCGGGGGGAAGGGGAAGGGTCCTACAAAATTCAGGACAGGGGAGTGGGGCCTTGAATTCGCCCGTGCTCTGAGAAAGCGGTGGAAAAGATCAGGGTCCCGTAGTCCTTCGTAAATAGAAGGGTTCCTGCGCTTCAAGGGTAGTACTATTCCATTGTGCGCAAAAGAGGAAAGGAGGCCAACTCCGGGGGGGCGGCTTAAGGGAAAGCTGGGATGCTTCGGCGCTTAGAAAAAAAGACGGCGACGACCAGCGCGTAGAGAACCTGAAGGGGAAAGGGATAAACAGAATTGGTCTCGGGCCTTACTAGAAAGGAAACCTACAATGAAAAGGAAGAAAAAAAAAGGGGGAACCGGCGGCCGGTCGGCGGAAGATAGTAAGTCCCGTCTCGCACCGTCGCGGACTAACCAATTGAATGCCCTACAATAGTAGCGGATTCCGACGAAAAGAGCGGCCGGAAGGGAATTCTGGAAGGAAGAGGAACATCAGGTGAAAAGAATCGGGCGGGAAGACGAGGCGAGGGGGCTAGGCTCACGAAAAGACATGGCGGATCTACTATGACTATAATGGGGGAAAAGACAATTCATTCAGGGAACTTCTGAGAGAGAAACAAAACTGTGAAAGTCTAAAGCTTAAAAATAAGTGCGCGTCCGCCCGAAAAAAGGGTTCAGAGGAAAAGAGCGGAGCTTGTCAAGAAAGATCACTTTACGCGAGGTAAATTCTAGGAATAAGATTCTGCAGGAAAGGACGAGGGGGGGTGGGGTGGGGGGGGGGGTGGGGGGGGGGGGGGTGGGGGGGGGTCGATCGCTTTCGAGACGTGCTCAAAACAAAAAGGCCTCTCGGAAAAAAGGGGGGAACTAAAAAAAAAAAAAACCACGTCGATCGAGGATCAGAGGAAAAATCCGAAAAAGAGCGGCGCGCCAACCCAGAGGGGAAAGACCTGCCCGATACGAAATTGAAGAACAGCGTGCCGATCGGAAGGGCAAAATTAAGCTCTGGCGAGAAGGGGGGGGATGTAATGTGGGCAAACAAGGACAGAGCGCGGTCGGTGGTAGACCTTGCGTCTCGTGAGGTGACCGCTGAGGGCAGTTGTGGGGGAAAGGGGACCTTACCTGGGACTATTGGAAGGGGGAATTCGAGGGGCAAAGGGGGAGGGGGGGTTCAAAAAGTGGGTCGTTGTCTAAAAGGAAAGACACACAGATCGCTCGATCTCCCGCCCTAACGGGGAGTCTATATATCTGGCCCCTGGGGAGATTCGGAGGATCATGAAGAAACGGGAACATCCTCGGGTGATAGCGATTCGAATCTTCGGTCGCCTTCGCCACGGGTGGTGGGTTCCGTCAAGGGAAAAACCAGTTCGAAAGAGGAGAACACCCTTCAGTGAGACTTCAAAAGGAGGACGGAAGAACGCAAGAGGGGTCGGTCTTGATCGGAAATGAAACACGCCGCGGGTACTCTAGAACGCAGGCCCGCGTGCGGGCGAACTTAACTATGATCTCGAAGGGAAAAATAATGGAGGAGAAAGAAAGGGGGAGGGAAAATGCTCTTGACTAGGAAGAGACCCGCGGGAGGGGAAACCCAGAGACAAAAAAGAGACCCAGAAAAGAGTAGCGTAGTTGCGGCTTATACCGTGCGTCAAGAGACTTCTGCTAGGATCAACCAGAAGAGCTTTGGCGCTTCGGCCGGAAAACAGTGGCGAAGGCGACAGGGGGCGGGTGCGTCTCCTCGTCCAGAGCAGGGAAAAGTCCCTTTCCTTGAGAGGGGCTCATAGGGGATCTAGAGAAAAGAGCATTGGTAGACGCTTATCGCAATCACTGGGGCTTTAAAGGGGGGTCTATCTCGGTAGTGGGGGATCAGGAAAGGGAAGGAACTTACCAAAGACTTAAAAAAGTCTGCTTCGACTTTCAGTATGCTACCATTTGAACACCAAAAAGGAAAGTCAGCTTTCACCGAAAAAAGGAAAAAGGACTGGAAAAAAAGTTCACACATCCTCCACAGGAAAAAGAGTACTAACGGGTCAAAGCGAAGACACCAATTAAGAAACGGGTGGAGAAGTCTTCAGGGAAGGGTGGTCTCACGAAGAGGAGGCGTTTGCCAGGTGCCGAGGTCCTTTCCTCACATTCGGGGGAAGTAAGTTATCTTGAGAGACTTGGGCGATCTGGAAGGGGGGGCTTGTGACTGGTTTGGGAGGAGGCGGGGAAACGACCCGGCCATCTTTCTTAGAACCGCCGTCTTTCTTCAACTCTACACTCGAAGAAAAGGGCTCGGGTAAGGGGAAGAAAAAATTCTCGGGGAATAAAAAAAAGAGAAGAAAGGTCCAAAGAACTATTGGCCTTGAGAAGTCACCTAAGGGGAAGCACCTCTTCGAGAGATCTGAGGGGAATCAAAAAGGTCCAGAAAAGCCTTTTTCTTGAACCTCGGACTCCTCCGAAGAGCGACGGAGGTCGATAGGGATACTTGGGGGGGGAAGAAACTTATCTCAAGCCAGGAAAGGTCCGTAGTCGGATCCTTTCGAAAGAACCCAGGGGAAGGAGATGACTAGGGGGTACTTATCTCGAAGAAAGTCCAATAAAGGACAGGGCCGTCGGAAGGACTGTAAGTGGAAAGACAATTTATTCTCATGACAAGCCGGAAAAAAAAAGGGTTTCTCGAGGGAGGGGGGAGTTATCCCATAAAAAACTTCAAGAGAAAGAAAAGAAGAAAAAGCCCCACCATCAGCAAAAAGTAACGCCTGCCCAAGACCACCAGCTGAGCGTCGAGTGAAAAGAGGCTTCAAAGGGGAAGACTGTAAGAATTTTTGACGAGTGGCCGAAAGAGAGGCAAGAGGAAAGGGAAGAACTTTAAAGAAAAAAAAAAAAAAAAAAGCACGCCGGTGCGTGAGCAAAAGACCTCCTTAATTAGTCTAAGGGGAATGAAATCTTACCAAGGAGAGGTCAAAAACACCAAGAAGGGGAAAAAAAGGGGGAAACTGTCTAAGGGGAGGTTTATTGACAAGAGGGAGATACTCCACTTCCAGGGCTTCTCAGAGAGGGGTCCTTTTTTCGCAGAGGGACCTCGGAGGGGAAACATGGTCGAAAAGAAGGGTGGGGGGGTTTAACTTTAACATCCGCAAGAGGACCCAAAAAAAACAAAAAAATCGCTCCATCTTCATGAAGAGACACGCTCAAGAATCGGAGGAACAATTGAAGAAACTTACCTTTGAAAAAGTTATAACTCGGTCGATATCTAACTACGATTCACTTACCCCTAAAAAAAGGTTCTTATTCACGGGCCCCCAAGGGATAAAGAATCTGAAAAAAAAAAGGTCATCGAGAAAAACCCAACCCGGAGAGAACAGAGAGATATTTCAATCCCCAATACAGAGGGATCCTGAAGCTAGAATGACCATTCAGCGGGTACCCAATCATCACAAAAGGGGGGTTTCGCGGTGATCCTCAGTAGGAGAAGGACATAGAGGCTACCAAAAGGGGGTTTGGGGAGAAGGGGCGTAGGCCTTGTTGGTTCAGGAAAAGATACGCCTCCTTATCTCGTGCCGCCGGAGGGGTGTCTGGGTCCCAAAAAAGGAAAGTGATACCGATCAGGGAAGAAATGGCCCGAAAAAAAGGCAAAAGATCCCTGGAGGGGGGTTAACAGGTCAGGTCAGAAACATAGGAAGGGGGCATAGGTTGTATGGGAATGTGGTGCTCCGTCGTAGCGCGTGGGGTCCGAAAAAATGCATTCGAGAAAAAAGGGCTTCGGAGGGGGGGGGGGAGCGCAGAAGAGGGCTGGGAAAAAAGGAAATCTCGTCCCCGGATTACAGACAGAATTATCGTGATGACGCGTCAACAAGGGTCGCAAAAAGGAAGCCACGCCGAAGTTTGGGAAAAGACTCTACCAGTCGGGGGGAAAGAAGGAAGATGTGAGGCTTCTGCTGGAAGGAGGGGCCAACAGCCCAGAAACGCGGCGAACGGGATCACTAACACAGGAGAAAATCATTTTTGAGAAGGAGGGGGACATGACTTACTGAAAGGGATTCCGGAAAATTAAAAGGAGGGAAGGACCTGAGATCTTCGTATAGTAAACGCTCTGCACCCGCGGACTACTCCCTGGGAATTCGAAACTAAAATATTAAAAAAAATATTCGACGAAGAGCTGCCGGATGTAATGGATATGTCAGCAAGAAACATCAAGGGAAAAAAAAGAGCTCCTCGAAAAGGTACCGGTGTCTAAGCCGGATCTACATGTCGGAGGGCCTGTCCGAGCAGAGAGTACCCATCAGCTATGGTAAATAAAAACTTGAGAGAGGGAGGAGGGAAAAACGAAAAAAAACCTCTCAAAGAAAAAGGTGCCTGCGGCGCGTCGACGGAGTTTTCATCCGAGCGAGCGGAGCTTGTCAATGCCCGAGGACGGTCGACGCGAGGGAATACTGTATGAAGAAAGAAAGGAGTCTAAAGGGAAAGTGAGACTGAGGAGGAAGGCTGAAAAGAAACAAACAGCCTCTCTGGACTAACCCCGACGATACCGAACGGCTATCCCGATCCAGCTGACCCTGAGCTGCAAAAAAGAGGAAGAGCGTCCGGCGACAAGAAAAAAAAAAAAGAGGCTCGAAAAAAACCTTCTACGAGCTCAGGGAGAGAACGGACGTCGTATGGTTTAGGGAGCTCTGGCCGAGAATTCTGGATGTGGAGGCCGGGAAAGAAAGAAATAGTGCTCCTAGGTAGAGCGCGTGACTTGAAGAAAAGTCTCGGAGTCCAAGGGGGGGGGGGATTGTTTGGTCATGGCAATAGAGCGATGGAATGAGCAGCTCGTTCAACGTCGTCGGCGGGTGTTGCAAAGGAAAGATCTTTGTCGGAGGAAGAAGACGACGGGGGAGGAGAAAAAAAACGAAACAAGGGATCAGAGGGATGTTACGATTATAGGAAAGGACTCTTAGAACAAGATGGAGTAGGCTCGGAGACAGATAGGAAGGGAAAGGAAAAAGCCACTGTGTTGTGGTCCGGCAGAACTCCTGAGAAAAAGGGAGAACCCCTGCAAAGGGGAAGATAGAAGGAGAAAAAGATCATGGAAAGACTCGTACCGGTGTCAGAAAGTGATCGGTCTTCTCAAGGGGCGCTAGCTCGCGCCCCTCACCGCTCAGGTTCGCGCTCCAGTCTTTAAAGAGACACAAAACAACGGAGGGGAAAAAAGGAGGGTGAGAATTTATCTTCAGGGGGAAAAGAGGGAGGGCGCTACTCTCAGAAAAAAATTAGGGAAAAAAGCCCTTGAGATCGCTGGCGAGGTGGAGTTCCGTATCGAAGGATCAACGTCAACCCGAAGCATGGGGGCCGGGTCGAGGAAAAAAGGATTCCTGGCCGGAAACAAAACGGGCGAAGTCTAAAAAGGAAAGTCTTCTCCTCGGGAAAGTTCAAAAACGAAAAAAGGATGCATACCACTTCAAAAAACGCTAGAATCGACATGCCTCGTGTCGGGACCTTAATAGTCAGTCTGGGAGGGCGCTCTCCCAGATAGGAAAAGTGGGGTAACAAAAAAAAAACTGAGTAGGGGGAGCACCGGGAGGAGACCCATATGTCCACTGAACCCAAACCGGATCAGGAAAAGGGAGCTCCAAAACGATAAGAAAGGATAAAATTTGAAGAAAGAAAAGATACCTGAAAGAGGGATTTCTACAGGGGAAAGAAAATAATCATATCGAGAAAAAAAAATTAACGATCTTCACACAACTTGTATTCAGAAAAAGGTCTTCTCTTCGTAGCGAGTCCTGGAGGGGGAAATATTTGGGGGGGAAATGGAAGGACAGCGCTCCCTTTAGATCGCGGGATCGGTGAGCTTGTCTCGATCGTCAAGTGTTTTTTCGGGGGAAGAAAGGTCGGACGGGTTTATTCGACAGTAGGTGACGGAAATTCCGGTGCAAATAGTATCAGGGGATCCTTCTAGGGACTCTCCTGGAAGATAATTAGAAAGAATTTAGTTTACATCTCCCAGAGACTCTTCCTTCTGAAACTCCACCGGAGACATCCTTCCGTCAGAGAGAAGAAACTTCCGCAAGAACTCAGGTGGGAAAGGGGAACTGGGAGCGGGCCTTCTGTTACTTTCTCTTTACACAGGTAGTAGAAAAATGGGAAATTTTGTTATTGACCGTTAACAGTCGGAAACTCGAGCGATCGCGGAGTTTGATACTTGGGTTCTGCTGCGGGAAGATCTCAATCCTTTCACCTATCCCGTCTCTGGGAAGGAGAAAGAAGGCCGGGAGAAAATCAAGGAAATCTGACTGGGGAGGCGTACTTGAGAGCCTGACCGGCATGAGACAGCAGGTCGGGAAAAGATTTCCGTAAACGAAATGTATAAGACATTACCTAAAAATAGACCCTAGGGTGAGGGAAGGAATCAGTCACGTCGCCGCTGTGTCAGAGAAGAAGCAGCACCAGCAGCAGCATCAGGAGTCGACGACCCGGACGAAAAACCACCATGTAGAGTCGGCCACAGGCTTTTGAGGAAAGGGGAAAGAGGGACCTGGAAGAAATCTAGAGAGCCGGATACGAAGCTTGCACAAGATGCGTGCCATCTAAAGGGAAGCCTTTTCTGCGAATTCAATCCTGACCGCCGGGAAAAGAGAAGTCCTCTGAGGAGGTCGCTGAAAGTCCAGGAGCACCCAACAGGAAGCTACACAAAAGTGTCAAACTCTGAGTTCTTTATTACAAGAAGCACGGGATACACCGGAAAGGGGAGGAAGAGCTTTCAGGAAGGCCTGGGTGGGGGGTCCTCGGGAACACTCCGGAGGAATCCAAGTCTTGCGGAAGTCCAAAACTCCTCCGTCACAGCGACTCCAAAAAATACTGTCTACTGAAAATACCAGCCCGATCGTCTGGAAGGGAAAGGATCATGGAGAAAAGTAAAGAAAAGATTGAGGACGGGATCACGTGAACAACAAAAAGGTGGTTGCTGGACGGGTAACCCCTCTTAATTTCATGCTTTTGGGAGGAAGAGAGTCAGGCAAACAAAAAGGATGACAGGAGCGCGCTCCAAGGACTCCACGAATTACCATTAAGCGTACCGGATCAAAAAAAGGTGGCCGTTTGCAAGTGATCGTCTTATTAGAAAAAGAGAAGGAGGGTTCTTCGCGAACATTGGAAGGTTTCAGGAACTTGTTGATTTCATAGCTAAAACGGAGCTCGATGTGAGGGAGTGACGTTCCACCAATTGGGGAGGGAAAAAGGAAACTGAGACCTGGGTTGATCCGAGGGGGAAGAACCATTATGCAAAGCCTTAAGAAAAAAGGAAGTGTAAAAACAGATAGCCGCAGGAAAGTGTAGGTGACCTGTGGGGCGACACGGCGGACACCGCGCAGTGGTTAAGAAACGAGCAATCCAGTTCAGAAAAGGTACGTTTCGGCTTCACCGTTAGCCAGAAGAGGGACCATTCTCTGGAAAGGAGGTCACTCCGCTCGGAAAGAAAAGAGAGGGGCGCGGAAAGTTGGAAAAACGACCGTGGCCTAAGGACGCGGTGTTCTCTGTGGAGGAATCGACGAAGGTTCTGTCGGATGGGCTGCTGGGGCGCTGAGGAAGAAAAGAAGAGAACGACCAAGTCACAACACGCAGAAAAAAACTATGGGTCAAACTGAACTTACTCCCTTGGAGGTGCCGTACACCCTGTTACATTGACCCCTTAAAAAAAAGGAATTTCTGTCGGCACGGGCGGCTCTTCTATAAAGCAAGAAGGAGGCCGGTCGGAGCCTAAGAAAAAAGACTACAGAACGGATCGGGAAGCGGGAAGGGACAGCAAAAAGCAACATCCGTGAAAAAGAGCACCTTCAGCCATGATCGCTCGAGGCGGGGGAGTAAGATTAAGAAAAGAAACCGTTATCTCATGAATCTCGGAAGGGAAAGGAGAAGAACTGTATGCCAAGGGTAGGTAGGAAAACAGAGATGGATCTGACTACTACTTCTTCATTACCTGAGTCTTAAAAAAGAGGACTCCTTATCTTTTTAGAAGAAAGCGATCAGAGAGGGAAAGTCGCGGATACTACGAAAAAAAAGCCTATCCGGAGCTAGCCGTCACTAATCCAAAACAGGAAGAGAAGCTGAAAAGACTAACAAACACTTGGATCCAAAAGAAGCCTCGCTAACGAGGCATAGGCACGTTCCTTCAGACCGCCAAGGGAGACACAACCTACTCTGAAAACTACCCAGTCAAGAAGAAAGAAAATGGGGGGGGCTTGAAAAGGGGGAGAGGGGTTTCAGGGCGTAGGGGTTAGGATGCCGGTACAAGAAATTCTCCTATTTAGAGCTTTAGTCAAAGAAAAAAGTTCTTCTCGTGTGGAGGGAACGAGGGGAAGGGGGGGTGGGTAAGTATGAGAAAGTCACATGGACAACGTCGGGACATTGGTGGGTCCCAAAGGGATAAGTTTCGGGAGGGGAAAAACTACTCTCGATACGTATCTCAAAAAAAAATCAATTCGATAACGCCTGTGGCATAGGAGAGAAACAGGGCCCGAGTAAAGCGCTGTTAGGGATAACGACTCTTCGGTCAGGACTGGTCGAAACGGGGGGGTCCTTCCAGGAAAGAGAATCAAGGACTCCATCTTCAGAGGAAAAAGATGGTTACAGGGGTAAGGGAAGGGGAAAAGGAATGAGGAGAACGTCGGTGAGGGCATCAGCGCCGGCGGGTAAGAGACGAAGCCCGCGGTGCGGCGACGCTCCTCTCTGAAGCTCGAAGGAAAAAAGAGGATTAGTAGAAAAGAGAGAAACGAAAAAGGGGCTCGTCGACCGGAAGAGGGGGAGAGACTCTCTCGGAAAATCAAGAAGGAAGGGTCGGAGAAGTAAGGCGGCCGTATCGACCGGGAGGATAAATCAACTCAACACCTAAGTTTGTGGGAGAAGAGGGAGGAAGGAGTCTCTTACAGGCCGAAACAAAAAAAAGTAGAGGAAACGAACTTACCTTCCGGAGGCTCATTCTTTATCTATGAAAAGTCCAAAACAAGGGTCCTAATCTGAAACGTCACATTCAAGGAGGGTCACCGATAATCGAGCGCGGTCCTTGGGGAGAAGGCCTCAAAAAACAATACAAGGGGGAAAAAAATCGACTTTCACAAAGAACAAATAGGAGAAAATGTCACGACCAAACCAGAAACTCACGGTCCAAATCCACCACTAGCTCCAAAGGGAGAAGGCCTAAAGGAAGAGACCTCGGAGCAAAAAGGAACCCGGAGAAAAGAACGAGAGCTAAAAAGTCCGACGATCGGCAAAACAAATGCTCATTTCTAGGCTGAAAAAGGGGTGAATCCGTCCCGGGTTGGGAAATCCTGAGAGGGCGCCGAATAGATTCGCGGTCGCGGCATATCCTTGGGCAAAATCGTCGGTGTTCGTTGAGGGTAAGAAAAGAGAGAACCTGTTGGAGTTCTGAAAGGGAGGAGAGAAAAAAGATCTTGGAAAAGAGGCGCCGTCGAGCGTCTAACTGTCGCGGCCATGACAATATAATTCTCTCGGTCCTTCTCCCCACATACGCTCACGGAGAAAGCCAGGTGGGACGTGGCTCGCTTGGGGATCATCGAGGAGATAGCCTGTCTACCGCAGGTGGTAAGAAGGGAAGAAAGGAAAATTACTCGAGAATACCTCCCATGTAATCCTTGGGTCTAAACTCAGCAAAGCTGAGGGCTGGATAACGGATGAGCGAACAATTGGAGATCAAAGCCACACTAGGAAAAAAAGAAGGGAAAGACTTTTTGTTCCTCCTGACTCTGGGAAATGAAACCAAGGGAGACGTACACGCGAAAAAAACGCCGTACGTCCTGGAACGACAGAAAGGGGAAAATCTTAGGGACCCTAAAGGTCCTTCACCAAGGGGCCATCAGGAAAGTAGGTAAGGGGGATCCAGCATCCTCCTCGGAGGGGTCTCGCTGCCAGGCTCAGCAGAGGAACCGCATCACTGAAAAAGCTGGAGACACTAGACAGCGGAGCGTCGTCTGAGTAGTTGCGTCCAACAATAGGGAAGACCTGTTAATAGCAGGGGGGGCACTCGGGGGTTCCAAGAAGCTAACACAGTCCGAATCTGGCCGAGGAAGGAAAAGGCCAATGCCGACCTCCGGGAAACGGCCCAACAAGGTTTTTTGGTGGGGCTTAATGCAAGTGCTCACTCTGTAGCTAACGCCACCCGTTCGAAGGGCGTGTAGGACAGAAACATATACCAAGCATGGTCTTCAAAACCGCATCATGGTACAGCGAGGTCGGAGGGGGGGAAAGGAATCCTTCAGAGAAGCGGGAACAGAATCCCACTGCAGGAACAAATCGGGTCCGGCTGGTATAAAAAGATAAAAATTCCCGGTAAAAGAGAAAAAGGAAAACCAATCTAGGGAAGCTAGTAAAGTGAGAACAACGCCGAGTAAGAAATCTACAAGGGATCACGGCAACCTTCCAAACGTGGCTTTTCACACTGGACACGCTATGGTCAGGGTCTTGGGAGCTCCATCGACTCACTCAGATAGACGGAGGAAAAAATATGAAGAGATGCCAGATATATCTCCTGAGCTCCCACTAATGTAACATTCAGCGTACCCTTAGAAAAAAAAAAAAACTGGTTTTCGGGAGATCAGGCTTCTCGGTAAGTATGTACATTTGGAGGTGAGATGTGGGGTTTACGTCCGAGAAGACAAAGGGGATGGCAGTAGCCGATCAAAAAGCCTGAGAGAAGGGGGCGCAGAAGGGGGTCACCAAAGTGTAAAAAAAAAGGGGACGTTTGCCCTCCTCTTAAGCGGAAAAAGGGCTCCTAACTCAGAAAGCCCTTTAGGGGGGGAAAGCGACACATAAAGAAAGGACTGGGCTGTGGTGCAGGAAGAACCGCGCAATGAAAGCAAGCGTCCTTCAAAAACGCCAGGAGGGGAAGCTTTCCGTACCCAAAAAACGTTTCCAAAAAGAGGCCGAAGAAGAACGCATAAGAGGGAGCGCACAGGACAGTGAAGAGACCTGCTCTTCAGCAGTGGTAGAAAAAAACCATTGGACTCCAAGCCAGGGTCCGGAACAGACGAGAGGAAAAGCGGGGCTGCGGCTGGCGCTTGGGCCAACAGCACGCTACAGCCAGCTGGGAAGTTATCACAGCCGCAAAGGAGCACCTAGGGGTACGGCAGGGAAACTCCATGGGGAGCATGGAATCCGCCGGCCAATTTCAGACAGGGCAGGCGGCTCAGATATAATTCCCTACTCGCACAACCTGGGCCGGACTACTCCAGTTTTAGTCAGAAGGGGAAAACGAGGAAAAAGGTAAAGAGGAAAGGGGAGACCGGGAGAAGGCAGCGCGAGAGCCTCGATGGGGTCTAAGTCAGAAAAAAGTATTACATGGCACGTATAGACGAATCCTTGGGAGCAGGGTAGGGGGAGCTAGGGGGGGAGAAGAGACTAAGCGGAGCTCGAATCTGTCAGTACGGAGCTGCATGGACGGTCGCTTCGAAGGGAGAGTAACCTTGACCGCTGAGCGATTTCAGGAAAAAAGACTTTAGGCATGTAGAAGAACCGCGAGCCCGGGACAAGCACTACAGGATGTTCAAAAAAGGAAAAGGCCTTCTCACGAACAAAAAGCCTCTCTGAATAAGAAAAAAACCCGCCCTAAAGCAGGATCCCAAAAAGGCGAAGCCCTGGGAGAAGGCCTATTCTATGGGGCTTTTACCGGAACTCCTCGAGCAGTCCGCGACACAAAACCTCCGGCAAGAGGAGAAAGAAGCCTATAAATGTGAAGAACTCTTTCCGAAAAAAGGTCCAGGTATACTGCTTGGGTGTATTAATTGCAGGTCTCAGACATAAAGAAAGGCTCAGATATAGGTTCGGGAGTTTAGGAGAGGGGGTGACCAGCAATGGTTTGGGGAAAGAAGTGACATTTTTGTTTCTGGGGGGGAAGAACTATTGGGGGTTGGAGGAGACATCTCGGGCAAAGTGACAGGGGTGGGGTGACTACCCACGATCTCTCGAGCTCCGGCCTAAACGAAGGAATGAGATCTCGTTGAAAGTTTTGAGGGGTAGGAAAAAAGGACAAATCACAGCTGTGGCGAGGATACGCACAGGCGGGTCAGAATGACGGGCCAAAGGTTTTAGAAAGAAAAGGGAGTCGACTCCATTTCCAAAGAAGAGCACCTTAGGAGGGGGGAAGGGGAGATAGCCGAGGCGAGAATGAGAAATCGGGAGGTCTCCGGCAAACGTATCTTCGAGGAAAAGCGGTTGCGGGCGAAAACGCTCAATCAGGTTAGATCTCTAAAAAAGAGTATTATTAAAAATAGAGAGATCAACACTTTATCAGGAAACTCAAGAAAAGGGGCTGCGGGGAGAAACTGAGTGGACAAAAGAACAAGTGGAACGGCACTGCTCGATTCCGTTCATTTAAAAGAGATCTATTCTCACGTCACCCCTAAGCAGAACTTGCGGAAATTAGAAGGCGAGGAGACCGTAATGCGACTCCTCCTCCCCTCCTCAGACTGGCAGTGACCTAAAAAAAAAAGTCTCATTCGGTGATATATTCATACAAGAAGATGAAATCCGCGAGTCGAAAGAGGTCGCGTAGAAAAGGGATTTGGCCAGAGATCTAAGGGGACCAACCAAGCCGAGAAATGAAAAGAGCTGTCTACAGTACTTTGAAAAAAGACCTATGATACCCCAGGAGGTCCCGACCAACCATAAAAAGGTCACCGCCAAAAACTCCCAATGACGAAAAAAGAAAAAAACGAGGGAGGACCTCGAGCACTCAGGGGCGACCGGCATCATCATTCCTCAGTACGAGCAAATATCAAAGTTCCGAAGAGCGAACGCTGTTCTTCATAAAGAGGGAGAGGGGGGTCGTCGTGACGGGAAGGACCGAGGGCCGTTTCTCAGGCTAGCGTCAGCGTGATCGTGAACCGGGGACCGAGCATATCAGTTTTTGAAAAGGGAGTCTAATCGGACTGTTTGCTGGGTAGCACTTGAGAGAGGAAATCTGCTGGCGGAGGGCATCCATCGAGGCCACCTCAGAAAACAGAAAGGCATTGACACGATCCAGAGAGGGGAAGGATAACACCAGACGAAAAGAAAAGCATCTCAGCAGTACTTCCTCCTGGTAGATCTCCGCGAAAGTTTGGAAAAAGATAGAAGGAAGAGATGAACCGGAAGAGACGCAATGGATATCCAGGTGGTTTTTAGACCCTCTGATCCCAAATTCAAGGTGTCGCGGTAGGGGAGGTTGCTTAGGAAAGAAAGAGCTCAAGCAACAGGGATAATACATGTAAGTGCCGCCCCAGGGGTAGTCCGCCTAAATGGGAGCGGGGGATCCGACGCAAAAGGGGACCGAAGACCCCTGTACATTGACACGCCCAGGGTCAGAACTCCACTTATACCCATGATGTTCTCGAAAAAAATCTGTTATCCATCTCGGAGCGCTTGGGGCGGAGAGAAGGGGACTGTGGGAAAACGCAGCGAGGGCAGCACCCGACTAAAACGGCGTCGTCCACAGGCGTGCGTCACACGCCAAAGTTTAAAGGGTGGTGGGTTTGGGTGGTGGGTGTGGGGTGGGCGGGGGTGGGGGGGGGGGGGGCCGACCCTGGAAAGTGGGGGGGAGTTACTAAAAAAGTTCAAAAAAAGTGCGTCCAGAAGCCAGCCTGGTGGGACGAAGACCGGGATCCGAACGGCGCGAATAAGCTCTGGGTGGCGCTGTAAAACACAGTTCTAAGTCGTGATTGACAGGCGATACCACAAGGGCGTCACTTCTTTCGGCCCACCTTGTTAAAAACGCTTTCCTCGTCCGGCAACCAGGAGCCCTGATCAGTCAGGAGTCGTTTAAAGGAACTGTAGAAGCTCCGTCTAAGGGCGGCTACTGAAATCAACAAGCAGCTCGACGCGGAAAACCAGTCTCAAGAACAAGGATCTTCAAGAGAAGTCTCATAACAACGCCGATTGATATATGAGAAAAAAGAGGACACGGAAAAGGGGGCCGGGGAAGTCATCGGGTACCAAGGTTCATGAGGTGGGGATCTTCGTAGCGGCAAGAAAATCCTGGCAGAAACTCTCAACAAAACAACTTAGAATTCGAAAAGATCCAGGATAGAGGGATCCACAAAGTGAAATAAAGCACCACCGGGAAGGTTCCGTGATCGAGGTAGATCTCTACCTCAGTTGTAATCGCTAAAAAAAAAAAAAAAGGGACATGTGGCGAAATTTATTATATGGGTCCTTAAGGGACGGAATGATTTCGAGCGAGAAGGTTGGCCACCCCCACTTAGGACCGGAGACCTGGTGCAGCAGCGGACAGTCGCGAACCAGTGAAATCAGAAACGCCTTTCCGTTTGGTATCGCACAGCTTTTCCAAGCAAAAGAAGCGCGGTGGGGTGGGAGAAAAGAGACAGTCCGATCAGCGAGGAGAAAGCCTTTCCCGTCGTCCTTGGAAGTGAGACCCCACGTAACAGAAGAGTCCTCATCAGGGGGACAATCTTAGGAAAGAATACGGTTGACAGAGAAAACTTCAAAAGGGATCCAAAGAAAAAGGGGCCGAACGACTAGCTGGTGTTCTGGGGGGGGGAGGAGTCTACTCTTCTGAGCTGGGGCGGCTTCTTGCCGACGGATGAACATCTGAGAACGAAAAAAAAAGTCTAGGAGCTGGCCGAAGAAAGTCGTGGACTCCGGCGGTGATACCTGGGAAGTTGTCCTCCTCAGGATGGCTTCTCATTGGATCGTCGGGATAAAAGGGATCATCACCCCTTTCTCTTACGCATTTTCGGAACAGAGAAAGAAAAGAGGCCGGAGTCCTGGAAAAAGCTGTGAGGGGAAAACCTCGGCAAAGCAGCGACCCCACAAAACCACCAAAAAAAAAAAAAAAAACCCCCCACCCCCCAACCCAACAAAAAGAGGAAAGGGAAGGAAACGAAAAGAAAAGGAAACAACCAAAAAAACCACAAAAAAAATAGGGAGGAAAAAAGGGTCTACATTGCGGGAGAGAAACGAGCAGGTCGAGTCCAAGGGGAAGAAATCTATCTAGGCACAAAAGGAGATCTCTCTCAATCACGGCGGCAGTACTGAGAAGGGAAGGGAGGCGTCTCAAGGGATTACAAAGGGAATTCAGGAGGGCGAGTAGAAGAGGAAGACGAAGGCCTCTTCCACGATGGTCAACGGAATCGAGGTATCCCTTTCTCAAGAAGACAAACAACGCTCAAAAACAACCCGCACGAAACCCATTCACAGAAAAAACGGCATATCAGACACGCCCAAAGAAAAAACCAACCCGACTGCTGAAGAAAACGGCCAGAGACAGAAAATGGGTGGAATAACCATCGGGCCTATCGTCTGAAATGGTTTATCTCTTTCTGAGGAAAGGGGGATGTTGAGGGGAAGCAGAAGGGGAAAAAGTAGAGATCAGGCCGCGGTCCTCGTGGTGGCGGTGAAGGGGAAGGGTTTTTGGTCGTACATCAGGTTGGAGAATGAGATTGAAAGTCTAACAGATAGTGAAAAACTTGAGCAAAAAGTTCGAAGTCAGGAAGACGACAAAGAAGATCTCCGGCCACCCAAGTGCATGCTATCTCTAAGTAGGCAAAGGGAAGTCTTGTATGCAGAAGGGGAAAAATGAGCACTAGAAAAAAAAGAGCCGCTGGATAAGACAGGGGCGAAAAGGGGGTCACGGCCGAATCGATTCGATCGTCTCCGAGTCGGATTGACGTTAAGATAGCAAGGATACGGAAGGAAATGCAGTGGCCTCCCGCCGTAGTTTCGGGAGGGGAAAAAGGGGAGGGGAGAGCACTTCGGTTACGAAAATCCCGATAGAACTTGATGAGAACACGGAGATTAGGCGAGAAGAACAGCTTGAGCTCTGACGACGCGGGCTGGCTGACGAAGACTCGTCCTCAAGTTGATAAAGTACCTAACCTTAACTTCGAAGGTCTCAAGGGTCGGAGGGAACAACTGCACACCTCAGCAAAGGAATATACCACTTTCTACCTTTATTCTGCTTATTCAAGGAACAACCTTTGCATCATCTAAGGGGTAAGCTGGAGAAAATCGGACAACTTCTGGGAACGGAGAAATAGGTCTTCAAAGAGCGAGATCTGCATGAGACGTGTTCTTGACCATAAGAATTTCACTTTTTCCTCCGACTGCCATCGAACGGCGGTCTTTCGAAATGAATATAACGAAGAGGTCACGACCCAAAACCATGCCAACGGGACAAAGCAAAAAATAGAAATCTACAGAAAGACTCTCTTCTACCTCGGAGATCTCGGTATGGAATCCGAAAAAGTACTGCAAAAAAGTAACTGGGATCCTAATGAAAAAAAAGGGGTTGACGGTCTTTCTTGAAGTGGATCAAGATTGTTTAAAAGGCCGACGTGGACGTTTGACTAAGGAAAGGGGACCGAGTCCGATTCAGGTTAAGGGGGCCGTTAACGGTTCGTTTGGGGTGTACTTAGTTATCGCCGGGTGGAGGTTAGCAATGCTATCTGAAAGCGATGTGCTGGCGAATAGGGGAAGCATCCGAAAAAGGAAGTAAAAAAAGCCGAAAAGCGGCTTGGGTGGACAAGCTCCTCCGGGCCGTCAGTAACCCATATCAAGGTGAATGAGAAACCATTGCCACTCATCCGTACTTCCTAACGAGGCTCCGCAGGAAAGAAACTTAGCCCGTGGCTACCAACGGGCGACTGGTAAGACCTGCTCGGAAATCGGAAAACGGGGAGAGAAGGTGGGGGAGGGAAAACTCGTACTCCGGAGACGAGCCTATAGTGGATACAGTGGCTGCGGCTGAAGATCAATCCTCCCGTCTGAGCTCAGGGAACCGGGGCTACGAGTGGGCCGAAAAAAAAGGATTAGGGTTGACAGAATAGACTACCGACTAAGGGCCGGCGGAGACACTTTCCAGTCCTGACATGGGGAAATACACGCCGTAGACGAATTATTTGGAGGTTGCGGAAAACGAGGACTGCCTCCAGGGGAAGTCAGCGCCAGCAGACAAGACTCAAGCAAGACGCGGCGACTAAATCCCCCTAATACCACCGCTTAGAGGAGACTGCGGCGACATCGGGAAGACAGGAAAGACATTCTCACGGGACTATCTTTCAATGAATCAGGTACGAGAAGGGCACACCTCTGCGTGGAAAAAACTCCCTGGAAGAGGGTGAGGTATAAAAACAGGGGGGCGATGCCATTCGCTGCTCAAAGGCGACGTCCGAGTAGCAGCATAAAACGAAACCTCTAGAGGGGGAGGGACATAAAAAAATAAATTGCAGTCTTTCGAACATCACGCGAAGTTTTCCTCGGGAGGGACCAAGGAACAAAAAAGAAAGTCGGAGGGGGCACGCCCCACCAACTCCTGCTGCAGGACGCAATCTTCTTATACGTTTATAACAAACAAGAATCAATCGGACCTGAAAACCCAATCGCAAGGAGCCAAAGGGAAAGGGGCGCGTTGGGTGAAATGTACGATAGAACGGCAAGCAGTGGTGATTCACAACTCTTAAGAGAGTCGGGGGGGGGGGAATCTGCAGGGAGCAAGGTGC
>Ga0179593_1579804_pt1 | contig 25494 bp, 29 predicted proteins | sample CZODoug2_1_08_16_FD_185931 | JGI IMG/M metagenome (GOLD analysis project Ga0179593, IMG submission 185931) | Vadose zone soil fungal communities from Angelo Coast Range Reserve, California, USA - CZODoug2_1_08_16fungal (PacBio error correction) | ecosystem: Environmental > Terrestrial > Soil >...
GGTTAACGTTCTCAGGGAAAAAAACGACTGAGATTAGACGAAAAGAGGTTATAACCTTGAAGTAAAAACAAAGAGAATAAGGGGCATAGGAAGACCAGCGAGCGCATCGTCGCCGCAACGCAAAGATATACCGTGGAAGAGGAGACCTGCCTAACGGCAACGGAAAAACCTTGTCGTCGAACACGAATGGTGCGTCTACAAAAAATGCAACTCTACCCGAAGAAGATAGAAGCGCATCAAAACAAGGTGTTTACGATCAGAGCGACGGCACTGCTCGCCAAGACAGGTCAAGAGAAAAGGGAGGCCTAAGACCAGCAGCATCAAAGATCAAACCAGATTGCGAGGCCTCTTGACAAAAGCTCTCCGAGCGATTCCGAAACCAGGGAACGAATCCAAGAGAAAATGTAAGTCTCCATAACGAGGAGGAACAGTAGGATCCTTTAAAGGGCAGGCTTTGGAGGGGGGCGACCTGGAAAAGGGGAAAGACGATCTTCATTGGTGTCGCAGGGGAAAAAAGACGGCCACACAAAATTTGTTCGCAGATCAACTCTGAAGGATCATTCTTAAAATTCCTGAAAACAAACCGAAACCTTCCGCCATATTGAGAGAGGGAAGTGGGGGGAAAACGGGATTGTTGCAACCAAGAAATTATAATTGAATTTCGATAGACGGATTTCTTCTTGGGCGGCGCGTCAGGGCAAAACAAGAATTGAATAGGAAGTAAGCACGTTCTAGGTCCTCGACCCGCTGGAAAAGCAACGCACTTCGAGTCACCAGCGTTCTCGAAACGAAGGGGAGGTAATAAGGAGGGGGTGAGCCGTCCCACGGGAAAAAGGGGGTGGTCGCACTATATCGCGATAAAAAAAGGGGACGGGGACTGGACTTGTTCTAAGAATGGTCGAAGAAAGCCGCCCAAAAGAGCGATTCACAGAAACTCGGGGGATTTTCTGCACTGATTGGCGATTCAAAAACCTATGATAAAAAAAAAACGACATAAAAGCGCCCGTCGGCTAAAACTGTGGAAGTCTTGACGAAGAAGGCAGTGGTCATACAGGCACAAGTGGGGAAAAGCATAGGTATAAAGCTTCCAGTGGATGGGACAAATGGTGAGAAAGACCGATTGCTCACGGAGGGCCGAAGGGAACATTAGAAAAGGCTGGCTGGAGGCCTTGCCAGGCAATCGGTAGAAGGGAAATGCAGAATTTGCATTTCCCTGGTCCTGGGAGAAGACATGACAGGACGGGTGGAACGCTTGGACCATGGAGGAAGGATGAGGGGAGAAAGTGTCGTGCGGTGGGCCTACGAAAAGAGCGTCGTCCCGAGAAACAGGGTAGCGATAGGAGGAGAACGGATTGGCGAATAGAAAAAAGCAACTTGGCCAGTCAGTTCTTCAAAAGGGAGAATACCAAGGACAGGCGAAGAAATTTTAGGAGGGGAACGCGATCGCATTCGCAAAGGGGCGTCGTTTTTGCAGAAAATTCACAGGGGGCATCCTTGCCGGGATGGGCCTTCGGTGTTGAGAAGGGGACTGGGAAAATGAAGGCCCCCAATACTGAGCGGTTTAAGGGTAAATAGCCCCTGTGTCAAGGGTGCAAGCCTACATGAACGAGGAGGAGGTTCATAAAAGAGGGGAAGCCAGTTCAGAAAATAGTTGGCTCTGAGCCTCGGAACCGGCCAAGCCTATGCTAAGGGGGCGTTGAACTTCTGGGGGGGCCGAGCTTGGAAAGTGGCCTCGTTGCAAAGCGACTTAAAGCATAGACCACACCGTGGGGGGGACGGAGTTCTTCAATCAAATTCGGAAAAACATGGAGTGGAAGAGAGCGTATGGAGAAATCACTTGGGTGCATATGACAAATCATCGGACAAACAGGAAAGGGGCCAAATGCTCTCGAGGGAAGCTAGATAAAGGGGAGTCACAACTCTAATGGAAACTTGCCATACCTGATGCGGACAATGGGATAAAAGGATGGACAAAGGGAGTCTCAGAAGGACTTGGGGCAGTCGTGGAACGAGGGGCATTCAATTCATGATAGAGAGAGTCAGAGTCATGCCCAGAAACAAAGACGAAACCGAAGAAAACAAAATCTTCAAGGAGGCAGAAAGGCTAAAAGCACAAAAAAATGGAAGTCGGGAAAAAGCTTCTGCAAGGACCGACTAAATGCCGATCGCACGGAAAAAAAAGATAAATGAATCGTCTGAAAGAAGGGGGGACACTCGCTAACTAAGGGTGGCGGACACAATTTGCGCAGAACAATACATATAAAGAAGAAAAGGCATTCATCCTGGTCTAGGTTGGCGAGGGGGCGAAAAAAAGGGGAAGAACCAGCAAAAAACAAAAGCCGTGGACTGGACAAACATCAGAAGGTTCCTGCCAAGCAAAGAAGGCTAATAAGAAAAGGATGACGGAAAGACAGGCGCAGCGAAGTTTCCCTAAGGAAAAGTCCGAGAATCTGAAAAGGGAAGTTGTCATTTGGAAGGGTGGGGGGGGAAAGTTGGGGGGGCAGAATTCACACGATATCTAGGATAAGGGGGGCTGATTGGGTACTTGAGAACTGGGTCCCTTCCCATCCGCTTCATTCTCCTGACGTATAAGTCTCGGAGGTTGGACTGCGCGAAAAGGGGAGGGTGCCTCTGTCCACATGACGGGAATCATCGGGCAGAGACGGATCTAGGTCTAATTAAAAGCCGACAAGCAGGAGTAATACTTAACACAGGAAACACAAAAACTACTCGGGGAACAAGTCCGGAAAACAAGTAAATGTTGCGACCACAAAATGAAAACTCGCCCAAGCACAAGAAGAAATAATAAGGGAAGCTCCGAGGAAACCCCTTGTTGAGGGGATGGTAAAAAAGGGAAGCCGATGGCTGGAGGGGGGGAGCCGAAACAAAGCATGCAAGAGTAATCGAAAAAGGGTGACCACCGTTGTGAACTATCAGACAACTATAAAAAGAGAAAGGGAAATGAGAGGGAGCAGGAGTATCGGGGTTGGGGAAAGGAGGGGGCTAGCCACTCAATAAAAGAGAGGGTATTATGGCAAGAGTGGGGGGAGGGGGGGGCGCCGTAGGGGGGAGGAAACGAATCCGCTCGAAGCGGCAGCCAAGTGGGATGAGAAATTCGGGAGAAAGTGGGAGAGAAAAAAAGGTCAGCGAAAAAATACAGTCATAATCGAGGATGAGGGGGTAAAAAAGAAAAGTACAGTTTCTTTGCTGTGCCCTAATGGGTTCCGAAAGGGGCAACCAGACGCGGTTGCCAGGGAAAGCCCCTTGCCGGGGGGGAGGGAGGACCGGAGGAAGGGGTCGGAAGAACGTATCCGGGGAGATTAAGGTAAGACAATATTGAGTTGTCTGGACTCTGCTCGAAAGAAAGTTCTTGTCGTGACGAATGATGTCGGAAAACTTGTTCGGCACTGAGGGGGTTTCGAAGGGGACGACGGCCGGACATGGGGGCCAAAAAAGGAGGCTTCGGGCGTTTTTGAGAGAGGGAAAAACGTTGAAGGAAGAAGGGCTCTAACGACACGCCAAGAGAGAAGCGTTTGGACCTGACATGAGAAGAAAGAAACATGGCTGTCGTTGGGGGGGGGGGGAAGGGGGTTGGTCGTCTCAATTGCTAGAAAGGAACGGGACCCTTTTCGCGGCGAAGGAAAAACTTGAGGATATATATATTCGGAAAGGAATAAATTCCGTTCTCGGGGACAGAATCGTGAAAAAAAGGGAAACTTTAATTTCCTCCTCGGAAAAGAGCTGACCCCAGCAAAGGCTAGAGATCATCACACAGTGAGGGAAAACCCTCCCGAAGAAAGAAGTCACAGGGGGGGACGTTTCGTTCCTACATAATAAACCGACGAAAATGAAGTTTTTTAAAGAGAAGTCCCATGTCGGGAAAAACAATGACACTTCTGGGTCAGACACTCACAGCCGGAAAAGACGCATATCCAAACTCTAAAAGCCGCCAAAATCACAAGCATAATCGCCAGACAAGGCCAAAGAAGAAGAGTCTATTCCGGAAAAAACGAATACCTCAAAGAACTGTAAGGGAGAAACCGGGAAAACATTATCCCGGAGGGCGTTTGGAAATTTGGGCGAGCACCCGTCATTTGCGAAGAGGTCAAGACCCGCATAAGGCCCTGCGTGTCAGGGATTCCGCTGCAAATACGCGAACGGCCCAAGACTCCGAGAGAGGAGTTTCAAGTCCAAGGATGGTTTTCAAGAAGGCCGCCTCCCTCTCGGAGTTCTGTGGGGGCGGAAGGAACCTTGCACAAAAAAGACGCAGCCCGTCTCGCATCGGAAAGAAATGGTCGCCATCCAGGAGGAACTCGAAGAAGAGAGGGGCCGTATGTCCTTCAGGCCTAAAAGGGGGTTCATAGCTGGGAACTTTGGCTATAGAAAAAGGGGGGGGGACATTCAGCTCGATCATACGCGGACTCCATCTCCCTCGGAGGAGGAAATCGAGCGATGAGGGAAGTGAGGGGGAATGAGCGAGAGCAAAAAAAAGAGCATATCCGAACCAGGTGAAGGAGGCCGGGGAGCTGATTCTTTAGAGGGAAGGAATTTGTCTGGGGAAGAGAGCCTAGGGAAAGACCCACCATCCGATTCTCGCGGAGGAAGAGGGGGCTACGGAAACCAACTCGGAGAGGCCACTGAGGGGAGGCCTAACTAACAAGAATCTTCAATGAGTAATTCCAAGAGGACGTCAGGTAAGGGGAGGCTCATCAGGGATTGAATGGGAAAATCTTCGGGAAAGGGAGGTCAAGGCCTGACGGTTCCCAGAGAGGGATTCTCTTGAGACGGGTCGAGGTGGTCCCTTATTTCCAGGAAGAAAAAGGGGGAGGGGAAGAATTTCTGGGAGGCCAATCTCATTCGCGGAGTGTTTGAAAAAAAAGTATAGTCACATTTTCATAAGGGATTATTAGCACGTTCTTTGGAAGCAAGGGATTCTGGGAGTAGAGGCTCTTCTTTTCGAAGAAAGCCTTTCGGCAGAAAGGTCGTCGAAGGAAAAACATAAGATTTCTATTCGGCAAGGAAGCCTTCTGTAACTAAAGGAAGAATAGACAGGAAAAGCGGCAGGCCTTTCTGGGGAAAGGAATTGGGGAGGGAGAGGACGATTTCGAGCTTTAATTCAATCTTTAAAAGGAGGAAGCTGCATAGACAACCAGGGGGGAAAGGGCTACGAAATCTCGGGAAAAAAAAAAAAACGGAGGAAAATTTCGTCAACTGTTTTTCGGAAGGGGAGCTCACGGAGATTTCTCCTGAAAAGCAGAGCAAATCAAAATGTTCCGAGAGGGGCCTCCGTCCGAAAGGCTATTAGAGGGGAAACAACTGATGCAAGAAAAAAAAAACCCAAGAACTAAAAAGAAAAAAAAACGGGGGGTAGTCACTTTCTGGAGGTGGTCAGAGAGAGACGTCTACCAGGTCTAGTAAGATAGCCGAAGGTCAACGCAGATTCTCCATGTCAGCAGTCCTCCACAAAGGCCGGGGCGTAAAAACATCACCTTCAATTGGCCACTTTAACGGCAGCGTCTGAAAAGGAATGTAGGCGAATGAGAAGGGGCCTTAGCGAAACGGCATGAAAATGGGTACCAGTGCATACTCCAGGAAAAACACGCAGAGAAAAGGATCGTAATCGCAGAAGGAATCTGCGAAAAGGCTCGGCTCCAGAATAGAAACGCGACAAGAAAAAGGGGGTCTCTTCCAATCATAAGCAAGCGACTCCAAAGCAAAAAGAAAGGGAATCGTCCTCGGGGAAAGGACCAGGGGAAATGAAGTCATATCGGAAGGAGAAGAGACAAGAGAGTAGAGGGCAGGGGTCCAGACGAGTGGAGAGGGAAAGAATGCAAGGAAGAAAAGGTCTGTTGTTTCTTCGAGTTGGTGAAAGGAGGGAAAACCGAGGGGGAAGCAAAGGTAAAAACACCGGCGTGGGAGCCGGCGAGGAAGGCTTATGCCGGGGACGGAGCACGCTCTGCTAGGGATCGAGGAGCTCTCATGCGAGGGAGACCCTGCCGCCGTAGAGCGCGCTGCAAAAAGCCTTCTGCTATTCGAAAACATTACCGAAATTGGTACAGGCGAAGAAATCAGGGGGAGAGGGGGGGGAAAAAAGGGAACTCTTCGAGGTGTGGAGGGATACGGAAAAAACTCCGATGCCGGACGGGGAAGAAAGGGGAATTTGTGAAAAAAGGGAACAATAAAGCCCAGCCGGACGGGGGAAGTCATTGTTATACCAGAGGGGGGAGTGCCACTCAAAGAGAAAGGGATGTAATGGGCCGGAAGGACGGGGGGGGGGTGCGGGGAAAGATTTGCACGGCATTTAAGCGCCCCAATTCGAGGCGAAGGAGCAAAATTAGATCGGAGGGAGAAAGGGGTCCCAGAAAAAAACCCCACTGTCACCATGGAGCGGCTACGACATTAAGGGTTTGCGTGCGGAAACGGAAGGCCTCTCTCGGCAGCGAAGAAGGGGGTCGAAAGAAAACCGTTTGTGCTTGGCGGAAAAAGGCAGCTTAACGAGGGTCGAGTCTCTTCAAGGAAGGAAGGTACTGGGGGGAAGGAAAAATCGACTACCCTGTTCTTGTGTACTATTTGCAAGGGAGGACCGGGCTTGGTCTGCAATCGGAGGGAAGGGACGACTTTCTGGGGGAAGAACGGGGACGTAATGAAAGGATGCCTGTGGCGGCGGGCGGAATAAGAAAGGATTCCAAGGGGGAGATTTAAAAAACGCCCCTCAACTAGGGGGGGAAAGAGAAAGAAAACGCTACGAGTATGGACTTCAGGGGGAAAAGGGGGGAAAGGCGTTGAGAAGAAATACAATTTCGAGTACTTCATTAAACAATGTCTCTAAAAAAAAGCACACCTTATTATCTTAAAAGAAAGGAAAAAAAACGTCCCCGTTCTCATGCAAAATTGACGACAAAGGCATCGGCAGGGCACCATTGTTAGACCTGGAAGAACGAGGCAGAAGGATAGGAGAGCCGAAGGAGGCTTTTCCTTTAGGCGAGAAAAATCACACCTTGACTCGAGAACCACGACCTAAGGAAGGAGAGACACCATTTTCCGGGAGGGGAGGGAGTACAAGAGAACCTGCAAATTCCTCTGGGCAGTACCTACAAGAGAAAGGAAGGTTTCAGTTGGGGGGGGGGGGGAGTAAATTCTCCTTGAACGCGGCACTGCTACAATAAGTCGAAAGAAACTAATACCTTCGAAAAAATCAAAAACCGTAAAAAGAGAAAAGACACGCTCGCGCTTTGGAAAGGGGGGCCTGGGCACCAAATAACTCCAATAAACTGTAAGGGAGTACTTATGAGGTACGCCTTATACCTGTTGAGGGGGCTGGTTCTCTGACCTTTGGAGCCCAAAGATCATTCATTTAGAAAAGGAAGCGCCCCCCGCCTGAGAGGGGGGCTCTGCGGGGAAAGGGATCGTAATGGGACGCTTCAATCCGGACGAGACGAAAGTCGCGAGAGTGGCTAACCTCTGATTGGTTCATCCGGCCTCGCTCGGCGGGAGGGGGGGGGGGTTCTCCGGCCTCGTTAAACCGGCGCGGAGGACGCGCAAGGGATCAATGCGGCCACCGAGGATCGATTGTCAAAAAAAAAAGAGGAAAGGTCAGTAGGGGAGGGGGACCGGGGAGTTTTCTTCGCAGGGAAAGAGGTCCTTGAGAGGAGGAAAGTGCGATAAGCAGCGGAGGTCAGCGAATAGAAATGTGATTTTAGATCCGCAAAAAAAAATGTCTATCAAGGGAGCGAAGAATCCTGATTTGTGGAGGAGAGTCTCTCACAGACATTAATCACAGGGGGGAAAAACGCCTAAAAGTGGGAAAGGGGGAGCTTCTCTTGACTGCGATGGAAGGGGGGGATCTTCCCTGGAAAAAGAGCCATACCGGGGGAAACTATCAGCGCTACCTAGGCGATCGGGGGGGAAAGAAGAACAACTCGTTCTGGAAGGAACGGCGAATCTTTGTCGAAGGGGGGAAGAGGGGCTTCAAGGAAGTTCATTTCCGTCTAAGGGGGAGTGAAAGTCGGAGGCTCTGAGGGGTAATTCCGTAAAGGGAATGGGAAGTAAAGAGAGAGGAGCCCTACAGGTCCCTCCGGGAAAAAATCTAAGGAAGAATCCTTCCCTGGAGGGGGGGGAAGAATGTTGGAGGGGGGGTGTAAAAATGATACCATGAAAAAAAGGGAATTTCTTTTCTAGAATCCAAGGAATAGAGAAATCTGCGGAGGGGGACGTATCTCCGGAATAGGAAGTGGCAAATAGGGGAAAGTATGCTTCTTTGGGAAGGAAGGGACGATTTTGCGGGGGGAAAGGTACTCGGAGGGGAGGACCATCTCCTGGGATATCGCCGATTGGACTATCATTAATCCTGGGGGAACGTCGCGGAGAAAGGCGCCTTCTGGATGGCCGGGGACGTGTCCTAATACAAGGAGAGAAGGGCAGGCCGGCCCACTATGCAAAGTGAGGGTGTGAGAGGGGCGACTTGGCCCCTGCTAAACGGTAAATGCGGGAGACATAATACAGGCCCATTGTAGGGGGAGGAAGAGTCTCAACAACAAGGGGGGGGGAAAAGGAGGGATAACCCGATGGGGCTTGAAGGAACTGACTGCCTGTTCAAAAGGGGGAAACCTCTATCAGATGAACCGAAAGGCCATAGGGAAAAGCCTGACAGGATCGGGAAGGCAAAAAGGAATTTCAAAACAAGCTTATCGACATCACAAGGGATTATCAAAGGGCTACGTAAGACTATCGAAGGGGAGCCTTAAAAAAGATAACAATATCCTCAAAAATACGGGCGGACAACGCTACGGGCAGTAAAAAAGGGAATGTGTCAGGAACGGTCTTCCTCGTCTAAAAAAGATGGTAGGTTCGTAATTAGAGAGTTCTAGAGGGAAGAAATTCTAAAGGGGTGCGACAAACTACTACGAAACCACACGCTCCGAGGGGAAGCTCGAGAAACATAGTCGGCACCGGGAGGGCAGGAAGGATCTGAAAAGGAAAATCCTAGTCGAAAAAGGACTCATCAGTAAATCTCGAACAAATCCCTACTTGAGAGGACTCGGAGAAGACCTCAGGTCATGAAAGCAAGGGGGAGTTCTTCCTCTGGAGGAGGGACGTGTAGGGGGAGAAATATTTTGAGAATTTAAGATGTGAGCCCTATTCGAGAGAGGGGGGTCTTCGAGTTAAGAGCGAAAGGGGGAGACTCGACCAATTGGAATAACGAAAATAGCTTAAGGTCAAGGTTCGGGAGGGGATCATTCTGGAGCATAGGGCGAAGCAAATAAGAACTACGGGCGCTAACGCTGGGCCAAAAAAGGAAGTCCGTAGAGAGGCTGTCATCAAAAGGGACGTCGTCGAAGGCAATCTCCCTATGTGGGGAAAAAAAAATCCTCAGTAAAGAATTAGAGGCTATTTGAAGACTGAGGTCGAGTGAAAATCCTATTCCGAGAAGATTCGTTCCCAAGGGGGGACTACGACGAGAAAAAAAAAAGCCCCTCCGACTGGGGCGTTGGGAAATGGGCAAAAATATCCACTCACCTATAAGGGGAAAAGATGTATTTTCCTTCCTGGGAGGGGGGATAATTAAAGGGAAAGGGGAAAACTTCCCATGACTAAGGAAAAAACGAGAAGGAGGGTCGCAAATTGAGCTATCAAATTTCCGGCTCCCAAAGCAAAGGAAAAAGAGAATGAGCACTGTGGAAGAAGGAGGCTTAAGGGGGGGAGGATTTCTTTTTGCGCAGGATATGCAGGACGGGGAAAGTGTCGCCTTTGTCGGAAAAGGGGGGTGGTGCTTTCGGAGGAAGGGGTCTGGAAGGATTTCTACTTCTGTAGGGAGCTTGGCTACGAAGTAACGGGGGCTCTTATCTGGATTCTTGTCTTGAGGAAGAAGGCGTCGGAAAAAAAAGGGCGGCATCGTGCCTTGTGAGGGTGAAAAAAGGGAGGGCTCCGACAATGCCTGCACATGGTGGGAAAGAATGCTTCTTTCTGGAAGGAAAAAGGGGGGTATGAGAGAGGGGAGACTAAACTCCCCTACGAGGGCAGAAGGGGAAAAATTATTGAGGGAATGCATGCTTCGTTTCCGATCTGGGGTGGGGAGAGAAAGAAGACTGCATTATAACTTTACCGTTGCGGAGGGAAAAAAAAAGGGCAGGGAAGAATAGATTCCTCTCCAGGGGAAAAGGCCCGTCTATCCTTTGGAAAAAGACCCAGCCCATTTTTAGAAAAGGGGGGGAAAAGGTCTCTGCATCGCTCTGGAAGAAGGGACGTTGCGTGTCGAGCATATAGCGCGCAGCAAAAAAAAGCCCTTCGGGCACCCGCAAAAAGGGAGGGCACATGTCCGTCACAGGGGCGACAAAAGAACTGAGGGAAAAAAATGGACGCCTCTGAAAATTGGTTACCTACAAGAAAGGGAAGAAGAAAAGAACTGTGTTGAGGGAGGGGAGCTCATGACCGTCGGGAAGAAAAAACGAGCCTCTACCAGAAACGCCTAAGACCGTGCGCCTGGGGAACAAACAACCGTACAGGAAGAGAGGGAAAAGCCCTTCCACCGAAAGTAAAGGAAGAAATTCCACTAAGCCAAGAAACTGTAAGCGGGGAAGGGGGGATCTTATAAGAAGGGTGCTTTTTGTTGGGAAAAAGGGGGGGTGTCAGAAAAAACGTCTTCATTGAAAAATTTCAACGAAACCCAGCAATCGTCAAGGGGAAGCTGAGAGGAATTCAAGCTGCAAATCTCGAAAGGATTCCAGGGGGAAAGAAACAGTTCAAAGTGAGGGAGACCCCCTCCGGGGGGGGACCAAATGACTGTGCCAAGAGGGGCGGAGGATTGTCCGTTCGCGTAACCGCATTTGAAAGGAAGCTCGAAGAGAAATTGTCGCAAAAAAGGATCGAGGGCCCTAGGAATTTATCGCTAAAAAGGGCAGGAGGGAGGGCCTGTCCCACATATGGCAGAAGACTGGGGGGGTCTAAGGACCAAAGGGATTTTCTTGAAACGCTCTCCGCATAATCCTAAAAAAGTCGGAGCTTCATAAGCGAAAGATATGAGAAGGAGCGCGATGCTCAAAAAAATCCGACCAGGGAAACGGAAAGTACCGGTGCGATTGAAAGAGAGAATTGTCGAGGCAAGGGGCACGCGAGAAAAGGAAAAACTCAATACAAAAACGCCTATGCGGAGACGGGCAGGATAACGGACATTCTCCAAAGAGGGAACCTGCCACGGCGATGCTCTGACGGGGAACGATAAGAGAAGAATTTACCTGTCCTGGAATAAGGATGTCAGGAGGGTATACGATCCGGGGAGGAATTCCGGAAAGGGAGGGTCTTGTAAATTTCTCCATATCGATGGAGGGCGTTGACACGAAGGATCCTAAAGTCGAGCCGGAAGGAGGGGGGGACCAAGAGTAGTCGGAGGGGGGAGAATACCATTCTTGGGGGGGAATGGGAGAAAAGGAGGAAGAATGCTCTCACATAGGAGTGGTTGCAGGGGGAGGGGAGCGTACTTGGCAATAAGGGCCGGTGAGAAAGAAAAGTGGGGGGGGAAAGGAAGTGAGGAGAGACTTCTCTCTTGACAGTGCAAACTCCTGTTCTAGCCGAAGGGAAGGAATATACATTAATCGAGGGGGGGTCTTAGGGGGGGGGGAAGCTCGGGCTCTATTCTTGGAAGAAGAAGACCTCTTTTAGAAGAAGTATCGTAAGGGTACCTGACAAGCCAAGGGGGGGTCAGTGGAAAAAAGAACTACCTAAGAGTGTTTCAAAGGCTATTCTTTCAAGGGAAGGTCAGGGAGTGATCTTTTGAACGGAAGAAAGAATAAAAAAAAAGGAAAGGGAGGAATATTAGGGGGGGAACCTATCACTTGGAGAAGCGAACTGGAAGGAGATTCGAGGTCCAAAGAAAACTAGGCAAGAACAGGGCCTTCAGGGGGTAGCCTAGCCGCGATTATTCGGTACTATTCTGCCTGAAAATGGCTCTCAAAGACAAAGGCGGCTTCATTATAGGATTAATTAGGCGACAGTTCTTTAGGACACCTCCTATAAAATGAAACGGTAAACAAGGCGGGCCAAAGGCCTAAAGGAATACACTTTAACGTCTGAAAAGGACGCCTCATATTTAGAAAGGGAGCCAGGGGAGGAGAAGTAGAAGATTGGGAGGGAGAACCTACTACTTCGAAAAAAAAGGCTGTCTATCGCAGCGGAGGAAAACCTTCGCGGTCGCAGGGAGGAGGACGTAAAAGGGGGAAAGGGGCTAGTCTCTCCTTAACCTCATCAGGGGAGAGGAAACACAATCCCGACGTCCTGATCGGGGAAGAAAAATGACAAAGGTGAGGAAGGTTCGGCCTCGCAGATATGAAAGGGGGGAAGACTGAGTGGGGGGGGAGAGAAGGCACTCGTCGCGCATCGGAAAGGGGGTCTTCGATGGTACTGGAAGAGGGGCCAGGAAGGTTAGCCAATTCATAGAAAAGGATCACGGGGGGGGAACCTGATGCGCTCGAAAAATGGCCTGCAAAAGCGGGAGGCTACATAGAAGAGAGGGATACTATGCTTGAAGCTCTCCACAGAGGGCTTCTATAAGCAAACAGATCGCGCTTGCATCCCAATGCAAGGAGGGGGTATCGCAAGGGCTGACCACCAGCTAAGCGCAAAGGGGGAGGGCGAAAAATCCGCAGAGGAAAAAGCCGGAGGGAACTCTGATCAAGAAGAACAAGGTTGCGCCCTCCAAGAAAAACAAAGGGGAAGGGGGGGAAACCGTCGTCCACAAAGAAAAGATATCGGGAGGTTTGCATTGGGGGAAGAAAGAGTTTTCTTATCCATCTCTAAGGAAAAGGAGGGGGGTCTTCCTGAGGAGGAGGGGGGTGGATTCATACTCATCGCCAGAACGAAAGGAAAAGTCGGGGCGTAGCATGGAAGGACAAAGTTGCCTTCGCCCCAGAAAAAACGTCAAAAGGGGAAGAGGGGTGTGGATTACCATAAGGGAGATGAAAGGGATTTTCTGCGGGAGTTTGAAAAAGATCTTCACGGGGGGGAGGGCCCGTTCAGGTAGTTGTTCTTCGGCGGAGAAGGAGGGATCGTCGTTCTACTTAGGGAAATCTTGGAGAGGAAACGGGCCTTGCTCTGGGAAACAGGGACTTGTAGAGAGGTTCTTTCGGTAAAAAAGTGTCGAGCAGGAGGGCGACTGGAAAGGGGGGAGGGACACGGTGCCAAGGAAGGGGGGTGAGGGAGAGGGATCGGCTTAGGTGGGCTTGAGCGCGCGGAGAGAAGAACGGGGGCAGCTCGATGAAAGGGGGAGGGAATGCAATTGGATAAAACAGGGGGGGTTTGGTCGTCTCAATGGAAAGAACCCGTTGCGAAGAACAAAAAAACTGGATAGGATGAGGGGAACGCCAACTGGCCCGTTCTCATGCCGGAGAAAAGATCGAAAAACATGGTTTAGAACCTTGAAGTTAGGGTAGACCGGGGAAGAGGGGCCGTCTAGGTTCTTTAGCTGCAGAAGCAGCCCACCGTGGAAAAACGTAGAAAAGACGCCACGGCATAAACCAGGTCCTGCACGGGGGGAAGTCAAAATATCTTCAACGGGGGGGGGAGCTTGCCGCAGAAGGGGAGCAAGAACCAGTACAAGAACGTTTGATCATGGCGAGAGCCAAAACTCCTATCCTATACAAGAGTAGGAAGAGATAACGCTCCTCCTAAAACGGAACGAAAGGATCGCCCACGGCCCTGAAAAACGAGACCGCGGGTCTATCAGGGAAAAAGAAAGGGAAAACCCTCCAATAAACTGGAAGGGAGGGAACCTTGAGAAGGAGGAAGTTGTGTTTCTGTGGAAAAAAACTGGTTCTCGAAAAAAGAGCCACCAGATTCTGTCGCCAACAAAGACAAATTGTGTGCAGGAGTAGCTGATATTAGGGGAGCACAAATCTCGCCGCAGAGGGGGAATTAAAGACGCCGTCGAAGGATCTTAAGCCCCCTCTGGGGGGAATGACAAAAGAAAGGACCGCCCGCAGGAGGGGGAGGTCTTTGGGGAGGGGAGGCGATCAAAACCCTTCCTTTGGGGAGCATCCCTCTCTAAGAAACCTTCGCGAGGAGGGGGGGCACAGAAGTCCACTTTGGCTATCCGGGGGAAGTCGCCTGATCCACATAGGAGAGATGGTTGTTAGGAAAGCGCTATATGCCTACCGGGAAAGGAATCTATGACGTAATGGGTATCCTACCATCGAAAGATCACCGGAAAAGGATTTCTCATGGGGGGAAAGACGCTATTCTTAAAGAAGAATACCGACAGGGGCTCAACGCCTGCCCACTTGGAAGGGGGGCGAGGAGTGACGTCTTCGATGAAGAGGGGGGCCGGGAGAAGATGCTCCTGCTTCCAGGGGAACTAGAAAAAATCCATGATGAAAGGGAAGAGGAGGCATCTCCAGGAAATTCTCCCAGATGAGTCGCAAAGAAAGCGAGCTCTTTCTCAGAACTAACGATCGGATTTACAGACTGCAGTGACGAAAAAAAGGAAAGGTACTTCTTGAGGGAAGGCCTCTCTCCATTCGAGGAAGTCCGAGAAAAGGAAGAAAGGGAAAAGTACTAGCCTGCTACGGTTCCGCCGAGGATCTTCATCAAAATGGGGGAAATCGGAAGGGGGGAGGGTGGGGGGGCGTGTCGGTTGTCAGGAAAGGTCTTGAAGGTCGGGGGGAATCCTGCGAATCTCAGGAAGAAGAGCTTCTGGTTAAGAGGAAAAAGGAGAAGGGGAAGGGGCAATCCTTGAAGGGGGGGGACAGAGTTGCCGCAGGAAACTATGGGGAGGATGAGGGCGGTTACTTTGCAAAAAAACTTTGAGGAAGTTTAGGCATAGGAAAGGACCAAATGTTCTGAGGGGGGGGGAGAGATTGCGCGCCTAGGCAAAGGAATACAGATGGGGGAAATCCTCGAGAAAAAGGGACGGCACGGCCTGCGGACCAGGGGAGAAAGTAAGGAGAGTGTCAAAATTCAAGGAGTTTTCGAGAGCCATGATCGGTTTGACAGATCTCAACAACACAAGAGAGTAAAAGAAGGAGAGGGGGGAAAACCGCGTAACTGGGGTTATTTCCAGGGGAAAAAATTGTAAAGAGGGGAAAGATGCCAATCTCGCCCAGCAACGAGGCGGAGGTTTCGGGCAGGTGAAGAACTCTCCTCATCGTCGGAAAGATGGAAAATGGCGTCCAGAAAGTCGGAAGGGCCATACCATTTAGGACTGCATGAAGAGAGGAAAGTCCTTAAAAAAAAACTGGGAGGAAAGAATCCTATAAGCAAGAGGGAAATGCAGGAAAAGAAGGGACAGAAATCACGGAGTGAAGGGGGGAATCCCCCCCCACTTTTCCGCAGGAAAATGGGGGAAAAGCGCTGGAGGCCGTAAGTCTGCAAGGCTTTTAAGAGAAAAAAGACTACGAAACTCTCCAGGACGGAGAAAGGCTAATGTAATACCTCTGACTGGGAAGAAGTTCGCCTACTTGTCGAAAAACGGATAAAATTAAAAAATCAATCAGGAGGGCCGCTCAAAGGAGTACTTAGAAAACTTCTCCGGGAAGGGGAGGTCAATTGCAATGAAATCTGGAAGAGGCCTCGACAATAGGAACGTAAGTGGTGCCATAACTATTTGGGGAAGGGGCTAGTTCCAAGAGGCCGCACGGCTTGGTGGGAAAGTGGGGTGTACGGGAGGCGGCGTGCCTGCCTCGAAAAAAAATCATCTGCCTACGTCAATAAGGCACCTGCAAGGGGAAGCGATCTCACATGGTGGAGGCTATCTCTCTGAAGCATCTCCAATGAGGGGAGATAAAGTTGGATCGTCAATGGAGGGGAGTTCTTCCTACCCTGAAGGATCGCGCTGTCAAGAAGCCGGTCGGCAGGAACTAACACCAGACTAAAGGAAGAAAAGTGTACCGAAAATAAATAAGGAAAAACTATCAAGGAGGGGGGGAAAATCTTCTGGGGTGGTAAGAGGGCTTTCTGGGAGGGGCCTCAGACAAGGGGGTGCTTCCTCGGGGAACCGCGGAAAAACAGAAAAAAAAATAAAGCCACGAAGGGCAAGTCATGGGTATAGGGGGGGCGTTAAAAAGCTCGACTTCGCGGAAGGAAGTTTGCGGGGAGAAGGGACAGAGGGAATTAAAGAATCCGCTGAAAAGAGAGAGAGCTGGGCTCTGAAAGGGAGCGGGGCGGAAAAAAGGGTCGGCAGAAAAAAAGAACCAGGGAGAATTATCAAAAAAAGGGTATCATACAGGAGGGGCGGTCGTTAAAGGGAATGTAAATCAGGGGGATAGGCAAGCGCTTTGACTTTCCGTATGAGGGAGGGAGGAGTTTTTCTTCTGCGATTAGGAGAAGGGGGGAATGGTTTTTTTGCGAGAAACGGAGGGAGGAGGCGTCTTTGCGAGGGGTTCACTTGGATAGATAACGACACCGTTCTTGAGGGGTCTTTTCGGGTTCGGGGCGGCAGCGGCCTGGGGAGGGGAAATGTCTTGTCGCCCGCAAGGTGTGCCAGAGGAAGGGGGGGTGATCTACTTCGTCCACGGTGAAGCAATCGAAAGAGAAACGCAGCGAGAGTTTCATCGCCGGATGCGGAGAGGAGGGGGACTCAAGTTTCTCACCAGGGGGGGGGGGGCGGGGAGAAATATGAGAACGGTACCCTTTTGCGACGGGATCTCACTCAGTAACTAGCGGGGTAAATAGCTATATTCCGCGCAACGGAAAGCTCCATGCCATTCTAAAAAAGCATCGGGGAAAGAAAATGTGACCTTTGAAGTCCCTCAGAGGCATCGCTCAGTAAATGTAGCTTTCTTGTCGGAGGAAAGAGCTCCATGACAGGGGGAGCCGTCTAGCAAAAAACATCGTGGAAAAAATGGCCGCAACGTTTCCTTGAGGGAGAGCGTCACCTACAAGAGGAGGAACTTACCATAAGGGGGGGGGGAAAACGAGAAAGAAACACGGGGATAAAAATTACAATTCTCGACTCATACCTCAAAAGGAATCTCCAAGACGAGAAGAGGGGAGCCTCCTACATCAAAAGGAAAGAAGAGAAAACCGACAAAAAAGAAGAAGAAATGTATTCCTTCAAAACCCCAAGAAAAGGAAATCGAATAAAAAAAAGGGAAAAAGGTATACCTGTTACAGCGTGGGGAGGGGGAGACTTACCTTGGGGGGAAATGACTGTTCTCCCGCGACTGAGGAGAAAATAGGGTCATTGGCCAGGGGGGCTTGCAGACTCTCAAAAGAAAGACCGATGAAGAGAAATGATATTGTCTTGGAGTAAAAGAGATGGTTTCCCCCAGACGCCCGAGAGGGAGGGGGAATTGTGGCTCAAAGTCCCCTGAGTCAACTTCTCGGCCGAGGGGGCGCACCCGGACCAAGAAGGGGGCACCTAGGAAAGCTGGATCGGGACGGATTTCTTCGGGGAATCGTAGAGGAAAAGGAAGCTGGTGGGCAGGAAGAAGAGAAACCTGGATGGGGAAGCGAATCTTTGAAAAGTCAATAGCTCAACAGCGCCCTTGCTATCGAAGGGAAAGAGATCTCATTGGCAAGGGTGGGCCTTATTGGCGAATGGAGAGATTCTCCATACCTGGAAAATTCACGGAAAGCACCTGCCGGGAAGGGGGACTGTGAGAAATAGGTTTCGAGGAGAAGCACGCTCTCCTGCTGGAAGGGAAGAAACAAAAAGGAGACTCGTGCGGCAAAAGGAAATTCGTCCAAATAAGGGTGGCACCGGACCCCGGAAGAGGTCAGAGTCCGAAAGAAAAGCTGAGGGGTCCTGGTCCGGCGGAAGGAGTCATAAGTAGGGACTGTGTCTGAGAGAAGACTTTGATGAAAAAGATAAAAGGGGGAGGTGTGTCTTTAGAAGAGGGCATACATCTAACTAACGGTGGAGGGGAAGACTGTAAGGAGCCTTCCTTGATCTTGTTGCCAGGTAGTAGTAGGCGAACCATTTCTTTCCGGTACATTTCGGGGCAGATAATCCCTGCAGAAAAAATCGGGAGGGAGGGGGGGGAAGGAATACTTTCCAAGGCATAACCTTTGTATAGCGGTGGTGTCCGGGGAGGGGACTCTGCTTCTCGGCGTAAACAGAGGCCTGGACGTAGGGAGGGACTGGGGGGGGGGGGGGGGGAGCCGATCATGAAGCAAGGTAGGAGGGATCATGAAGAAGTCCTGTAAAAGAAAAGGGCGGGTCCTAAGAAGAAGGATCGGGCCGGCAGGGGAAAACTAAAGAAAGTGGCTGTTTATCTTCATCTCTTTCGAGAGGTTGCAAAAAGTCAGGAAAGGCCGAAGAGGACAACACCCCGTGATCGTTTTTCCTACATAGATCAACAACAAAAGGTCTTCTCCTGGTGAGTCCAAGTCCTTTGGTTCTTGAAACTCCTTGAAAATGGGAAATGGAAAGGAGAAGATCAACTCCAGAGGGGGCCTGAATAAACATTATATTATGGGGGGGGGGAAGATGTCTTCACTTTCGTCCAAAAGCGCGCAATGATAATACCATTTAAGAAAGTATCGGGAGAAAGTCGTTCATATCTCCCAGGCGAGGGCAAAGAACCTCCAAATAAACAAAAAAAATCGTCCTTTCTGCCACAAGAAGAATTATTTGAAAGGGAAGGAAAAGACGGGTCAACCGACCAGATGGAGAAAATATCGTGCCGGGAGAAATTCGTCAAGAGGGGGAAATTGAAGGAACCTACTGCGACCACACTAGAAGGGCGTCTAAGCGGGAAGGGAAAAGTCAACAGGAGAGGGCGGATCTGGGGGCGCAAACCACCTCCGAGGACTTCCTCAGAAGTTCCTCCAATCAATACTTCTTCAAATGGAGTACCTTAAATTTCATTAGATCTTCAGCAATCTACAACTAAAAAAAAAGGGTTGGAAACGAGGGGATAATTTCGGAGTTCGAGGCAAGAAGGGGGAAAATCGGCTGGGGGTTTTAAGGGGGGGGGAAGGGCAGGGGATGGCTCATCAGGGGGGGGAAAGGTGTGTCTGGGGGGCGTGAGAGGTGTTGGGTGTGCGTGATCTGGCGGTGGGGGCAGCGAGTGGGGTGGGGAAAAAAGTCGTCTCGGAAGGGGGGAGGTGGGGTGGTGGGGGTGAAGGGGTGGTCTGTGTGTGGCTGGGTGGAGGGCGGGGCGCAAAGAAGATGTTGTCGGGGCAGAAAAACGCCAGGGCGTGTGGAAAAAGCAAGAGATCGCGAAAAAAAAGTGTGCGTTGTGGGGGGGGGGTGGGGCGCAGGGTGGGTGCGAAAAGGGGGGCTGCTCGCCCGAAAATCAGAAGGTCCCAGTGACAAGATACGGGCTTGCGAAAGGGGGCGCCCAAAGGGAGGAGAAAAGGGCCGTTGTGAACAGGAGCAAAAAGAAACAGAGCGGGCGGAGGGGGGGGAACCATCCAGAGGGAAAGAAGTCTGCGGAGGGGAACGAGGTTGCGGCTAGGAAGGAGTATCCGCGAAATAGCCATGGGATACGTTTGTCGCTAAAAGGAGGAAAAAGGCGGGGTCGCGAGCCAAAAAAAAAGCCCCCCAAGTACAAGAGGGCAAGGTTTCTAAGGATTTTAGTGGAAGGAAATGTTTGGAGAAGAAAGAGGCGTCGGTGGAGGGGAGGTCGATGGGGGGAAGGCTTTCTGCTAGAAATTCGGAGAGGGAGAAACTGTTTTCGATTACTGGCGTCTGGAAAGGGAGTTTCCCTTGCTCTGAGAAAAAAACCCAGGTCGGGTAGGGAGAAGTTTCTTGTCGGAAAGGAGGGAGTCAGCGGCAAGGGAAGTGACTGTCTTTTCTACAGACGGGGGGGGGACATGTTGCCGGGAAGGAGGCGTGGCGGGTGACATAGGAAGCGGGCACGTTTTGGCTGCGAGGAGAAAAGAAAAGCCCTCCTAAGGGGGAAAGAGCGATGCCGCGCTATTAGTTACTCAAGGGTTAGAAAAAGGAGTTTTTCCTATTCTTGGTGGAAGCGATACTGTCATGAGACGAGGAAAAGGGGAACGAGGAATTCCTCAACATAAGGGGGGGAAAAAAGAGATATGAGTAGAGGCAAGGGTACCGTCATAATGCCCGTATCTCAGGGAAGGGCAAAAGAAACGCAGCCCAGGGGGGAAGAATCTTCGCCTGCATCGGAGGGGAAAATCGTCGGCGGTGCGTGTCCGAATTTCCCACCTTGAAACAAAGGCCGACAAATCCCAACTCCACGGCATCGGGAAAAAAGGGTAGGCACCTTAAAGGAGGGAAAAGAAAAGAGGCCGCATTGAAAAGTTTTGTTACCGAAAACTCGTAAAAAGAAAGGGGTAGTCGATCAAATAGGGGGGACCTCTCCAGAAACGAAGAAATAAACAAGAAGTCTTCGCTAGCCCGGAAGGAAAGGACTCCTAATACAAAACTAAGAAGATATACAAAGCCCGGCCACCAAGGCAACGAGCTTATGAAGAAAAAACAAGCACACTCCCTCCAAGAAAAGGGAAGGAGAGAAAACCTTAGCTCCCTTAGAAAGGGGGTTGTCGTTTAGCACGGACAAAGGGGGGGGAGAAGCCCTCTCTCATGCCTATATTCGCGAAATCGCTCGGAGTTGTTCCACGCTTCGAGGAAAGATGGAAAGATGCAATCTCGCCTCAAATCGGCCCTTCCCATCCTAGGACGGACCTGGGGTATTGGCTAATCCACTCAGGGGGGAGGGGGACCCCATGACGGTCGGCGGGGTGCTTGTGATTTCTCTGTCCAGAAAACACAAAAATCCCGTATAGGAATAAGGCGCCACACGTTCTACAAAAAAAAGACGGACCTCTAGAGGTCATCATTTGCAGGGAAGTTATGTCGCCTTTCCCAAAATGGGGGGGTCATGCGGTGAGCCCTTGACCGGATATGGGGGGGAGAAAGGAGGGGAGGGATCCCCAAGGCTGCATTTTATGCCAACTAGCGTCGTAATTAACAATTCAAAAGCCTCGAGAAGATTGTCTCCTGATTGGCGAGAAAGATGCTAAAAAATCAGACGAACCAGGTGACGAGGAAAAAGTCGGGCACCTTAAGACGGGACGCTTCTTGACGGAGGCTTGGTCGGGGGGAAAGGGGAAAGCTCGGGACCACGAGAAAACCAGCCTATAAAAAAACCGCGGAGGAAATAGAGGACATTCTCCAATCGGGAAACTGCCAAAATCTGAGGGAAAATGGCACGATCCCTGGGACTGGTCGGACGCTAAGAGTTAACGAGAACTCGGGCCTTGGCGCAGCAGGGAGTAGGAATTCAATCGGAGGCGGGGGGACTTCTCAAGGATATGCGCCGCCAAGAGGGAGCAGCTGCGCTTCGAACAAAGGGGGGCCTCAGGAAGTATGTGGTTTCCGGAAAATAAAAGGGGTAAGAATTTCTGGGCTGAAAGGCCTTCAAAAGGGCTTCGTTTTGCAAAAAAGAGTGAAAGTGTCAAGACAAGTGGACAAGTGATTCGTCGGTTTCCCAACCCGGCTATTGGGGCTTCCGATGACGTTACTGATGCAGAATCGCGATAGAAGTCATATCCGACCTGGTCGCGGAAATTCGCGCAGAAAAAAAGGGAAAATCGTTGGCCGAAGACGAAAGTCTGAGCCGGACAAAAAACGAATGAACGGAAGGGGCGTTGATCATTTGGCCCCGGCGAACGAGGAAGAACGTTCGAGGCATGAACCCGTGATCGGGTTGGGGGAAATCTACGGAGGGGGGAAGAGATGAGATTGAAACAGATCACATGGGGGTAAAAATGTCTAACTAACTTTAACGGGGAAGGGGGTCCAATAATCTATTAGAGAAAAGGGAATCTTTTGCCTCCGGCAAAAAAGGAGAGGGATTCTGCACGTCTGCAATTGAAGTAAGAAAGGAAGAAGCATTATCTGTAAGAATCGCTGCACGGCGTACGTGAGAGGCTCACCGTCCCTGCTCAATTAACAGAAGAAAAGAAAAATACTTCGTAACGGGGATCCACAACTTCATAACCAATTGTAAGAAAAAGGGGAAACTTCTTGGAGCAACAAGAAGGAATTTAGGCGAAAAAAGGGGCTAGAGCACATTTCGGAGAATGTTATTTGGACACGATAGGCCTAGGCCAAACAACTCAGCATGCCTGCGGAAGGCTTAAAAGCCTTCGAGACCTATCTGGCCGGCGCACAGGCCGATTATATCGTTCCAGGCGGAGCAAGAGAGCACGACGTCCTAGGAAAAGAGTCCGGCCAGGGAAAAAGGGGGAGTTTATTCTCGTGCATATGGCTTCCTCAGAAAAGGGGGGGCAGGTGTCCATAACGAGTTGGGGGGAAGGGCCGCGGCTCGCATCGGGGGGGGGGTCTTGCGAGTGGGTAATGTAAGCAGTTAACGTGAAAGACAATTCATCGCCGACGGCAGGGACGAAGAAGGGGTCTGCTTGTCGGGGGAGGTCGCTCGAGGAAAATGGGAAATCGCGAGTTCGGTGGAAAGGTTCGCGGGACTATCCCCTACACATGAAATCACTCCTGAGGAGGCAATCCATCCAGGGAAGGCTATCTCAAAAAAGCTAAGAAAAATAGACTTGGAACATTTAAGAATAAATCCGAAAGGGGAGTAAAGAATCTTGACTAGATACTGGCGGGGAAGTGTCGCCTAAAAGTCTTCCCTAAAAGGGAGGGGGTGGGAAAGCTCCTTCTAGCACCAATGAAAGCAAAAGAAAGGGACTTTCAATCCTCCAGAGGGGAGGGCCACTCCCTCAAGAGAGGGGTTCAGGACGGGTTTTCGTTGTCATCTTTAAAGGATCACGAGAGCCAATTACGATCGTGAAGGGGGGTCGCTGGGCAAGAAGGGGGGGGCTCTAGACCGAGCGAAAAACTCCCCACCTCTGTCGACCATATACTGATCTAAGGGTTATACGACGAAGGATCTTACCTTTGGGTGAACCGTTGGTGAAAAAATCTGCTCTTCCGAGTGGATTTTCTATCGAGTGGTTTTGGCTTGTCGGGAGAAGTCGGCGCGTCAAGGTCGAGGCTCGATAAGGGGGGGGAGACGGCCGACTTAGAAAGATGAATAAACGGTTGGGTCTGTTACTGATTGGCATGTCGGAAAATTCTTGTCTGGCAGGAACTACTGGGAAAAATTACCGCCCTGAGGAAATGTTCCACGGGGAGGAAAACAGGACGTTTCTTGTTGCAGCGGACCGGAGAGGTGTATGCGTCTCTCGGAGACGACGATGGAGAGAGAGACAGCAGACGATGAGTGGACTTCAAAAGCTGGCGGTGAAGAAAGGAGGGGTGTTTTAGGGCTAGCTATACTTGGATTAGAACAACTGTGAAAGAGGAGCTCACACACAACGGGGATGATTCCGCGAAGGGAAAGGTCTCATGCCTTCTAAGCATGTGTGGAAAGCAGCAAGTGAACCGTCCCTCCTCTTCTCCGGAGAGGAAAAAAATAGTCAGCGGGGTTGTCGTAAAGCTAGCCCAGCCCCAAGGCAGTCCGTAGCAAACAAAAAAAAGATTAAATTCCTCAAACTTTGTCGGGAGAAAAGGGGAACCGACAATGCCAAGGAAAGTTGTGTTGGAAGAATACGTCACCCGGGGGGGAAAGGGTGAATATCAAGGAAATTCGCCTCTCCATACTCCTAGCCTAGAAAGAGTCTAAGGAAAAATACCTCGCCAAAAAAACCCGGCAAAAACGTCCCAAGCCCTTCAACCTGGAACTATGGAAAAAGGAAACGTTCACTCCCGGGTAAGGTTATAAACAGTAGCTAAAGTAATTGACCTTTTTGGGTTCGTTGGGGGGGAGCAGACCGTCTCTCTGCCCACGGCCCCGACTTTCACGAAAAAAAGACTTCATTGGAAAATTTTCGGGCAGACAGAGAGCAGAAGGGATGGTAGGAAAGAGACAAGAGCTTCTGCGTCTTACTTTCCGCGAAAATCTCGGGCAAAACTCTGCCTGACGTCGAGAGAAGGGAGGGGTCCCCCTCTGGGGGGGGAAACATATGAGACTGACCCGGTTGCCTTCACCAGCTCAGTAGGGGGAAGGTTCGTGGGGGGGGGAAGTCTCGTCACAACCATTTGAGGACGCACCCTTTCCTACATCGGGGGCGGAAAAATGGGAATTGATCGAGGGACCGAGTGTACGCCGGATGTCTTGTCCCGGGGGGATCTTCTTCGCGGGAGGGCGGGAGGAGTAGGGCGAGTTCAGGAGAGGGGGGAAACTTCATGCCTAAAGGATTGGGCGCAGCGCGTAAGGTATGAAAACATCTCCCTGGCTAGCTGAAAGTATCTATTGTATAAGGATTGGCAGGAGGCGGGGAGGCTTCCATAAAGTAGGCATAAGAAAGGCGCGCCGGGGTGGAGAAGGAGGGGGGAGGGCGGCGATTAAGTGGACGGGAGCGACGACTTCGGTCAAGGAACAACTCGAATAAAAAATCGAAAACAAAACCCTCGTTGGGGAGATCGACATTCAACTCGTTCTGCTGGCCCCGAAAGCGAACTTCGTCGAGAGATCTGACGGAGGAAAGAAAAAAACTGGTTCCGAAGGGGGTCTAAGAGGACGCATTTCCTTCGTGAGGGCGAGGGGGGAGGGACAATTTTATGAGAAGGGGGAGCGTCGGGGAAAAAAAGAAAATCGTTCATCCACGAAAAATCTGCGCTTCGGGCCGGCCCTTTCTCTTGTGGGGAGAAAGTCGGGTGGTGAGGTTCTTGGGAAGTCTCGGCGAGAAGGGAGAGCATTCGAACGAAGAGAAATTAGGGGCCGACGCGGGACGTTCCAGTGGACAAGCATCGGGAGGCCGTTCGGTGTGGCAGGGACAGGTGGAGGAAAATTCCTCTTCGTTTAAGCGAAGGGGGGGGAGTGGCGCATTTACTTCGTCCTGATAAGGAAAAAGAAGGGTATCGGGGAAGGACGCGCCTTCTGGAAGAAAATGCCTACAGCCTAAGTCCAGAGGGTGAGGGCCTCCGAGAAGCACGTCCCACTATGCCCGGGGTTGATCTGAAAAAACTTTTCCACGCTACCCAGGGAGCTTTCTCTGGCAGACGTTTTGCCGGAGATGCTCAACACAAAATGAGGAGGAAAGAGTTAAGTTCTTCACAAGAGAAGGTTTCCTCAGGAACGCCTTTTAAAAGGGCCGCCGGTGCAAAAAAAGAATCAACGCCGGCGTGTGGAATTACCGGCCGAGCTCCTGAGGGACGTCGGCCACTATGTCGGGGATAAGCAAGCAAGGGTCGACCGCGAAAAAGGAAGGAATGGATCGCAGACGATCGCACCAGGCGCAGAGGTCCGCCGGAAGAAACATAGTCCCGGGCGCAAAAGACTTCATCACGGGGCAAGGATTGCGAACGGGGTAAAAGGAGGAACACGACGCAATAGGAAGGGCCGTGCTTATGCGAAAAGGACGTCAATAAATGGGACCGGCCTACTCCTAGGCCACAAGATCCAGTGAAGACTTAGAAGCGCATAACGTCTGAACAGAGAGGGAGCCTAAGGCCCTTCAGGCACGCGATCCGAGGATTAAAGATCAAGGAGAACAAAAAGAGTCCGACGTCCTTTCGCAGGACAAAGGAAGGCAATTGCATGAATTCTTACTCGATAAAGGAAAACGCCG
>Ga0179593_1551845_pt1 | contig 25493 bp, 24 predicted proteins | sample CZODoug2_1_08_16_FD_185931 | JGI IMG/M metagenome (GOLD analysis project Ga0179593, IMG submission 185931) | Vadose zone soil fungal communities from Angelo Coast Range Reserve, California, USA - CZODoug2_1_08_16fungal (PacBio error correction) | ecosystem: Environmental > Terrestrial > Soil >...
CATTGTTGTTGTGTTAGAAAGAAAAAAAAGACACCCACGGTACCTGCTGATTCCTACGGGGGGGGGGTGTGAAGTCATTCTTTATGATTGAAGCACTGCTTGGAAAGAAAGAGGTCATCGCAAAGACAGACTCGGCGCATCCGCCAAGACACAGAAAAAGGGAGAACAGACCAGAAGAAGAGAAAAACAAATGGGTGAGGAGAAGTAAGATTATAAGGAACAGTAGCGGAACACCTACCCTTGGGGAAAAAAAACACATAGAAAACTCAAAAACGAACTCTCACACGCATATGTAAAAAAAGGGTCTTTCACAGGAAAGCACAAACACATCTCTGGGGGCGTACTGTTTGGCAAGATGCGGGAAAATTGGCGCGAAAAAAAAAAGATAGCGAGGAAAAACAGGAAAGGCCCCCAATCAAATAAAAAAACAACACTGTCACCAATGTGGGGCGTGTGAGTTCGAGGAAAAACTTAAAATCGTGGAGGCGCTCAGGGGGGGGTTTAGTTTTCTCTCATAATCAATGTAAAAAAAGTGCGGGAAAAGGGCTTTGTTTAGTGTTTTCGACATGATTAAACCTTTGTATTTTGGGTGGACTTTTGAAATCGAATCGAGTCGGCAAAAAAAAAGGTCCACCACGGCCCAGGCCGACAGGGAACCACTGGCCCTGTCACAGGGGTGGAAAACTACCCACGGTAGCTTATTCAGGTCTGACCACGAAACCCCAACATACCTAAGGTACGCGTAAAAAGCCAATCTCTGGCGCACAAACCCAAAAGGAATGAGACGTGACCATTCGGATGTCGGGGGAAAAAGAAGGGAAAGCCTTAAAATAGAACAAACCCAAGAAGAGCACACCAACACAATCAAACACGAATGGCACTAAGGAAATAAGGCTGGATTTCAAGGGTAAGTGGTGAAGTTCTTCCAGTGCAGCTCGGAGCAGCCGAGAAAATTGGAAACCGGGAGGTACCGAAAAAAGAGATGATCGATGTCATAGTGGCTGCATAAAAAAATAAAGAACTGGTGGCTATAATAGCAAAAATACGGGAAGCAGAAAGGAAGGGTGAATCAAACCAAAAAAAAAAAGTCTTGTCGAACGGAAAACCGTCGTCAAAAAGACGCGGAGCGCGAAAGAGGGGTACGTAGACACAAGTGCCGGGGTAGAGGGGGTGGGCTCACGCGTGCTGCCGGCACGTGTCACATAAAAGACAATACAGGGGGGGGGAACGAAGAATTTGTTTTTCGGCGGAGATCCACCGAGAAAAACGGTGGGGGTAAAACACCAGGGACAATCGAAAAAAGATCGAAAAAACACAAAAAGGGGAAAAGAGAGGAACATGAGGGGCATTGCAGGGGGGGGGGGGGGGCAGGAAGGTTTGGCTATTAAAAAGGGCGGAGATTGATGACATGCGCGACCAAGAAAACCCATCCGCGTTGCCCGAAAAGACTAAGCCCCCATTCACAAAAAGGAAGCACTTACCCCATCGGGTCGCGGAGAGGGAAAGGACCGGGGTCCCCAAAAAAAATCAAGGGAGCTTGTCGTACGGAGGGGCATATGGTCCAAGAGAGGAAGGTACGACTAGCCAACAGTGAAAGATGTCTCTACAAACAAAAACTTCGCGGATGTTTGGAAAAAGGAAAAAAGGGGACCGCGAAAACTGAAAAAAAAAAAAACTAAGGAGGGGAATAAATCAATTAGCACAATGTATGGTGGGACATGCTCGGAAGGGGCTAAACGGTCAATGACGGACGGGGTGAAAGCAGGACAGCTGAACGAACTTGGGCTTCCGACCCGAATCGACGCAGAGAGGGGAGGAAGTGTGGGGAGTGAAAACCAAAAAAGAGATCGCTTTGCACCAGGCGAAAAGCCCTTGGCAGGTATAGGGTACTCATCAATGGAATCCCGCTAAGGGAAATCAGAGGCCGAGCAGTGTCTGTGAGCAAGGTTGGCAGAGAACGAAAGATCAGGAAAACAGAAATCAAAACCCCTTGCTACCTTCGGAAAACGGGGGCCGACGCGTGTTCCTTTGGTTCAAAAAAAACTATGCAAAAAGAAACGACTCAACCCGACAACAGTGTTAGGTGAAGTTTGGTTGGTTGCGCGGGGATAGAGGGGAAACGGGCTCCGGGGAAAGCCCGGGAACCCGAAGCCGTACACGAACAAACCAGGTGCTTGAAAGTGCGGTGTATTCAAGGCCCGTAGGTTGTGGGACGCTAGTCGCGCGCCCAACAAAAGACAAAGCGATGTGGAAACGGGAGTCGAGGAGAAAAGGCTCACGCGCAACTAAGCGAGAAAAGAAAAAAGAGGGGGAATCGAGTTGTTGCTGAAGAGGGTGCTGCTTTAATTACTGAGCTCGTCCTTCGAGCAGTAAACAGATCAAGCAAAGGACTTGAGAAAAAGGATCAATAAGGGCTTGGTGCCCATTGAGGGGCACAGGGGGAGAGCTCAAAAAAATGTAGCCAAATTGGGGAAGTCGTCTTTTTAATATACCGACAAAAAAACAGGGTTGGGGAGTTCGCGAAATGTAGGCCGACACGATTGGGCGACACCCGCCAAGCCGAAAACAGATCTGATTTTCTTTTGGGGGGGGGGGCAGGCTCAGGCAGACGGGATCAGGAAATCAAAGGAGGAATGTCATCTTTCCGCACGGGGCGGAAAAATGAAGAACATTTTCAACAGAGAGAAGAGAAAAAAACCCCCAGACGAAAAGGACGAGCGGCATCGGAAGGAATCGGCCTGCAGCATAAGATAACGAGGTCACATCAATAACACAAATAAACAACGCACGACAGATATTGTTGGCGCACACGCAAAGAGAGCGATCTTAGTGGCCACCACATTGAAAACAAAAACAAAGTTGGCCGAAACATTATACCAAAAAACACAGGAAAGAATAAGGGTCCGTCGCCGGTGAAGCCTTCGAGGGGAAAGATAAGGGAGCGACTTGGAGCGGGAGGGGAGTCAAGCGAGGAAGCGATCAAGCCGCGGAGGGGTTGGGTTGAACCGCGCAATTATGTTCTGGCCAGGGGGCAAGTGGAAGGCGAGCCCCCACTCCCTCAATAAGGAACTCCAGGAAAAAACTGCGCAAAATCCGCAGAGGCGGAGATAATCCACAATGACTGAGGAGGGGAGCTCGAAAGAAAAAAACAGGCTCGATAAATAGGTGATTACATTTTGTTGGATCAGAGAACCCTTTGTCCACCGGAACGCTGGACTGAGCATGTTGAGAAGGTGGCAAAAACAAAAAGAAGAACTGTGCCTCAGTTGGAAAACGGGGAACGGGCACGGGAAAAAAGAGAGGCGTGGTGGGGAAGGGTTCAATTTCACCAAGCGTAAAAAAAAAAGAGGCAAAAAAAAAAACGTGAATCGCCGAGAAGTGGCGCCGCTTAAACGCGCTCATAGCCTCGAATGGGGGAAAGATGGGGCCAACACAGGAACAAGCGGATGACTCACGGACAGGGGGGAGGGGGGAAGAAGCGGGAGAATCTGGGGAAGGAATTTGCGAGTTTGAAACTAATCTCAATGCTCTGAGCGGGCTCACAGGACAAAAATTGAACAGGGGGGGGAGGAACGAATCTCATTCTGATAGAGGGGAGGAGGATGCGAGAAATAAAGAAATAAAGCTATCTCCTCCGGAGTGAAGAAGACTCTCCTATCGGGGTGGTGGGATAACCCATGAAATAAACTCTGCTGCACCGGAAAAAAGTACCCCCACGGGGGACTACTGAGAACGTAGGGATCACAACCAGCATACAAAAGGAGGAAAATTTGAGTCGTGTGACGGAAGAAAAGGGGGAAAACGCGAAACATTCGAGAACGAGGAAAAAAGAAGCGCGCCGTCAGAGGGAAGAGGAAGGAAAAAAAAATTCTCGTAAATTGACGAGCCCGAAAAAACTCAGGTTTACCAACTAAGGTTGCTGATAACAAGGGAAGTGAAAAGAATGATTTGCGGCGTGAAAGAAAAAATTGGAGAAAGAGGAGGCCCGGCCTCCAAAACAACTTAGAGAACTCTCCAACACCGACTAACCCAAGCTTTGGGAAGGGAACCCGGACTTAAGAAAATATTCCTACGAAAGACCGGTCACAAGCGCAGAAAAACGCTTCGCAAGCAGGTTCGAGTTTGGAACACCCAAAAAAAAAAAAAAAAAATAGGTCACTGCAAAACCCAAGAATGGGTGGCATGAGGGTCTTTTTTTCTGGGATGCGAAAAAAAGCCAGAAAGCAAGAGCCCCAGCCTGTTGCACGAAGGTCAGTTGGTGGAAGAATGCACGTCGAAGGAAGTTTGGGGGGGGGCGGTTTTCTCCGGTCAAGGGAGGTAAGAAAAGGCCAGGAGAGGAGGTGAAGGAGAGGTAGAAAAATCAAAAAAAAAAAAAGGTCAATCAATTAAAAAGAAACAGATACCCTGACATCTCGATTAGGGACCCGGGCGAAGGAGTAGACCCACATCCATTGAGTCTTGGAGGAAACAATCGGGGGCCCAAGTTAAAAAATCCAAAGGGGGAAAAAGAAAGAGGAAAAAAATTCACAAGTTAGAAAGCGGTGACTGTTCAGAACTATCACGGGGCCTGGGACCAGAACCGAGTCGCCGACGAGCACATTAAAAAAGAAAACTGATGGAACGTAAAGAGTGAAAAAAGAAAACGGAAAAAAACAAAGAATAGGACAAGGGCGTCGAAAAGGAAAAAAAAACTAAAAGAAAGCGATCAGTCGAAGTGAGCCGTTGCATTGACTTGAAAAAGCCGAAAAAGGAAAAAGGGAGGCGAAACCCTCAGAGAGCGGGACATGGGGGGAAAAAACAAACTCAACTTCGACGGCACCCGTTCTCGCCCTAAAGCAGGCGCATAGGGTACGGCCGAGGGACGGCTAGCGCAAGTAAAAGGAGGGCCGCGGCAAGAAAGGGAATCCGTGCCCGCCATTTCTGGTTCGGGGGGACTACACCCATGAAAAATCTTAGCAAGAGACATCAAGGAGGAATAGGGGGATTGAATGTTCTTCTGAGGGCATAGTAAAAAACAAAACAGACGTGGGGCAGGAGGAGAAAAGGGGCCGGAGAACCCTCTGTCACCTCCCGCGCGAACGGCAAGACAGCTGCGCGGGGGAATAAATCGTCAACCCGGCACCCAAAAAGCACGCAAAGAAAGGTGTGCAAGTAGGTGATCTGTTGAACAGCGAGATTGTGGAAGGCCCCGATCGGTCGGGAAAAAGCGCCAAAATATTAATCCCGCTGCTCTTCATCCAGCCCACAACAAGGAGAGACGTCGTTTTGTCCGTGCCGGGGGAAAGACCGACGCCTTTTTCGCGGCCAGCAGACAAAGTGGGGGGGCCCTCTTCTTAGAAGATACCGAAAGGAAGAAGGGGGGGGGCATTCGAGGGGGAAAATCCGCGGGCGAATGTACGGCTGTAAAAAGGGGGCAGGAAACGACCGCGCTTTTCCTGAAAAAGCTTCGACCACGATTAGGCTGTCACTGGGCTGGAGGGGAAGTGGGAGCAAATGAAGCGGCGGCCCTAAGGAAACAGAAAAAAAACGGAAGGGATGCGGGTCGCATCCACACACCCAAATATATGGTGGAGAGATTGAAGGGAGCAGTGGGTTATGGGACACGCAGGGGGAGAAATGCGAACAGACGAGAAGAACTCTGCCTGTGATTTTCATTTGAGACAACGGGGGGGAAAGACTGACGCAGGCAGAAAACTACGTGCACTTTTTCCTAGACTATAACAATGAAGGCGCGACCGGGATGAGGGTTTTCCTCCCGGTTTCCGGACAAGAAAAGGGGGACCCCCTCGAACTGGGGGAAAATTGCTGGAACTCCGGTAAGATCGGAGAATATGGCTTGCGTCGAAAAGGGGAAATGGGGAGGGGTGTCTTTCTCACGAGAAAAAGGCAAAAGGGAGGGCTTAAGGTATGTGAGGTAAAAAAGTTGGAAGACGGGAGGGCGCGGTAGTCCCATGGGTGTCGGATGTGTGCATATGGGGGAAAGGACAAAAAAAGGGAAGGAAATTTCACTGACAGCTTCAAATCACCTTGAAAGAGAAAGTTATTGCATCACGGCCGTTGGCCCTGATTGTGGGGAGGAAAAAAGGGTTAAACCCCCGAGAAGTTCGCCAGCTGGGAGACGGGCGCCGCTCAAAGGTGGGGAAGAGTGCGCCACGCGGGAAAAAAAATTAGTACTTCGCCATCTTCCGGATTTGTATGTAGAGCGAAGCGAATCAAAGGGGCGATGAACGGTGGCAAAGTGCAAGGAAGGGGATTGTCAATGCGAACGCCGAAGACAAAAACGATAAAAAAGTGCCCTATGACGGTCATCGAGATCTTCGTTGATGAAGAAGAAGGTTATAGGACTTTCGTTGATGTGGCTGCTCAAAAAAAGAAAAATTTTTGTCCTAGACCGCGGGCAAGGGAGTTTTGTAATCTCCTAGTAGAAAAAACCAGTGAGACCCAACCTCCCACTCCAAACACATCGACACTTGCTCTCGCCGAACGGCGGAGACAGTCTCCCGCTGGGTCGCGCAATGAGAACCAAGGCAAAATTTGGAAAAAATGGACTGCCAAGCGAAAAAAATATCAAATACAATAGCGCTCTTAAAGGCGAGAAATAGATTGACGCTGTGAAAAAAAAGCGGACTTTGTCCCGTGCCCGTTTCCAGGAAAATTAAAAAGAGGAATGCAAGGAGACAACCTGCGCCAGCACTCGTCAACATCTCAGGTAGAAATCTGAAATTGAAACAACAAAAAGAGGATGAGTCCGAAGAGTTGCGGGGAATCATCTCGCGCGCGGAAAAGATCGACACTTGAGAAGGTAGCAGGGCCTACAGGAGATTAGGGGAGTACGGTGTGCACCGGGGGAAAAGAACTACCGGGGCTGGCTGGGAACAGCCCGTCACACAAAAAAAAAAAAAAAAAAGAATAAGGAGTTAAAGATGGTTCGACAGCGGAAGAATGCATATTAATGGCCGGGATGGCGCAAAGAGGAAATCGCATCCCATAAAAGTATTTGGGTGTGGGACGGAACGGCAACGGAGGACCCAGCGGGATCGGGCGGAAAAAAACGGACGGCGGGCACCAGGGTGGGTAGGAGGGGAGCGAGACACTCAAATCGTCGCTGGCGGAGGAATTGAGGGGGATTTTGAGGCAGGCCAAACCAAAGGTCCGAGTGGCGACGGGACAAAAGAAGACAAGCGGGAGAAGAGACCAACAGCCTACCGGAAATTGGGAAAGGGAGGAGAAAAAAAAGGTCGATCGTGTGCATGTTCGTCCCAGACCGGCGTTGAAGGCGGAAAGATTAAGAACGGTTAAAAAGCGAGCTCAAACAAACCGCCAGGCAAAAAGGGGGAAGAAGAGGAAAAGGACTTCGCTGTTTGAAGGCCTGATACTGAGTGGGGGGGACCCGAACTAAATCAAAGGATTCTAATTAAATCCGAGGGCGAAATAAGGAAGGAACATGTTTGGGGGACGAAAAGAAAAAGACAAACTGGCCACGGTACCGTGGCTTATAACTGGTCGAAGGAAAAGAAAGATTGGTGAATCGAAGAGCCGAATTATGCGACTCAAAAAAAACAAAAATTGTGAATACCGGAAACTCTGAAGCCCGGGGGGTCATAAAGGAATCGATTGCGGGGACTTACTCAGGGAAAAGACGGTGCAAAGAAGGGGAAGGAACCCGCGGACTAAAAAAATCCAGGTTTCGCATATCTTTACCTTCAAAAAAACACTGGTCTCGGGCAACGGCTTCTGGGGCGGCGGCAAACACGGCGAACCAAACACCGCGCAGCATAAGGAGTAAGATTCCTCAACACCAAGGGGAAGGAATGCGGAGTCAACATCCCAAAGGCAGGGCTTAATGTAGGCCAAGTTGGAGGATAAAAGCGAACACGTTCAGCCGTAGGAAAGCAGTCTTCCAAAACCCACCGCCCCCCTACAAAAAAGCCCTAGATCTGAAAATAAACAACGTGAAAGTTGAAGGTCGGAAAAGCTCGGATGTAAGGGGCCAAACACTGCAAACAGACGCACTGATGGGCCGAAACAACAGTGAAAGTTGTGGGATTGTTGCGTGCTACCGCTTTCGGGTTCGGGGGATGGGGGAAGACCTGCCACTGGACCACCGGAAAAGTCGCGCGGAAAAACGCCGCATGCAACTCGTAACTAAGAGACGGAGGAGTGCATTAGGCCGGAAAGGAGGTTCTGACCTTTTTTAGCCAGGGGAAGCGGTGGCGTTCAGGAAAAAGAAAAGAGTTTACCGGGTCGTGACAATATCTATGGATGTGGTTTCTGCCCTTTGAAGGAGAGAGAACAATTAAACGAAAACGGGGGGCTGCACGAACAGCCGATAGGAAAAAGGGAAGCTCGGGGTCAAACATCGAAAAGACTGTCACCCTAGACGAACGAGAGCACGTAGGGTACGTGTCAAAGTTGGCCATGTCCTGCTTAACGCAGCAACATGAAAGAATTTCGCAAGAAGATTCGCTAGGACGGAGAACAGCCCCCCACCCGACCTCGCAATCCAAAAACCTCACATGCCCCAAGAAGACAATCAAGATCAACAACAAGGAGGATGATAAAAAAGAAAGATAGAGAGGGGGGGTTCATTGCGGTTCGGGGATGTGAAGGGAAAATGAGGGCTTCACGGGAGGACGAAACATTCTAAGGCACAACTCCACGGGGGGGGATCGGAGTACCATCAACAAAACAAATATGACTAAAGCTTTTTTGTGTTAGTTAAAAAGATACAATCTCTAATTTGACAGGGTGAAAAGGACATAGGGGGACCGAGACGGGCTGTTAGACGATAAACCAGACGGGGTGACAGGCTTTAGGAAGGACGGAGCAGCTGGAAAAATTTTTTGTCGCCGTGGAACTCAAGAAGGGAAGCGTACCTCCAGCCTACCGATCTGCAAGGGCTCGTTAAATCCGAGAGCAGAGCGGTGCATGAAAAGGGGCCAAGGTGTCGGTAAATTTGGCAGTGCAGGAACAACGATTTAGAAAAAAAGAAGCAGGAAACCTGTCGGCAGGGAGGGAAGTGCAGCCAGAGGAAGGTGCGCCGCTCTCGGGTGGGAAAGGGGGTAAAACGGTAATGGATGCGGTCGCTTTATTGGTACAAAGTCGGAAAAGAGGCGAAGGGGGTGGGTGGTGGGTGGTTTTGTGGGCATGCACGGTTTGGAAAAAAGAAAGCGAGAAATTAAAAAAGCTCCTCTGCTCACAGTGGGCAAAGGAATTGAAAAAGCTCGTACGCGCCCAGAAGGGAAAATCGGAACTAAACCGAACAACACTTGTGGTAGGAGAGAGGATATGGAGGACATGAGATAGGGTGCCGATTCTTGTGTCTCACTTACCGGTAGAAAGGACACAGAAAAGTGTTCAATTAGGGAAGTGAAACGGGTTCCGTGGGATGTAGGAATAGACAGCTAGTGTACGGGGCCGTCGGTGTTGGGGACATGGGTCTTGTTTTCTTTCTTTGTTATCAAATCTAAAAGAAAGGAATTATACACCCAGGACTAGGACGGGAAAAAAGGACTGGCGCCAGGTAGAAAAAGGGGGAAGGCTGCGCCGAGGAACGGAGAAGGACCAATGCGATGTTCAACGAAAAACCAGAACACGGCCGAAAAATCTTTACAGGTTTCTCGAGTGATAAGGAGGGGAACAATAAAGGGTCTTGCGAGCGTCCCCCTCTCGTCCCCACACTCGCACAAAGGGGGAGAATAAAAACCTGCGCTAGAACACAACACATACGACCCCTATAAGTTTTGTGTGGGGTAGGCGAAGGGGGAGGGCCCAGAAACAGAGCCAAAAGACGCAGAAAGGACCAAGTCGGTTTTGCCGTGGACAGGTAGGGTAGGCCCAGCAGGGGGAAAGGGAGGAAAGGGCGAAAAAGGAAGGTTCAGGGAACGACAGCAAGATAAAAAAAACCGACGGAAATTTACCGAAGGGGAGAGCGGAAAACAAGAGAGGTGGAGCAGCACTCGTGCGAACTGGACGGGAGTGGCAGAAACCCATCTCTTAAAAGGAAGGGGGGGGGCACCGAGTGCGAGAGTGTTCCACCGCGCAGGTACGGGACGGGTGCCAGCCGTAACGCGAGATTGAAAAAAATCTACGGGCGCGCGGGGGGGGGAAAACTTCTCGTGACCAGAATCACGAGAAGAGAACAGCGCGGGAGAGGAATTAAAAAATGTGTTTATTCGCTCCGCTCGTTTCGAAAGCTTGGGGGGTTAGGGTTGGAGGGGTTGCGTCCGGGCCCGTTCCAGAAAGGAGAAAAAAAACTCTAAAGTCTACACCCGCCGGAAGGAGAGTGAATCCAACAATCTCTTCAAGTGATCAGCGACTCAAAATAGAAGGAGATAAAAGGCCGAAGAGATGTTGGAGACATCGGGAGGAAAAGAGTGAAAGCAGGTTGACAAAGTAGCAGACAAAGAGGGCGAAAGGTTGGAACGGGAGAAAAGGCAAAAAGGCGGGAAAAGCGCGGACCCACCCAGGCCCCAAAAGAGGGGGTTTTTTTTTAATTCGGCTTTTTCTGGAAAAGGCTGTAAAGAAAGAGTCTATCCCGCAAGACCCGGGCGCCCATCGGAAGGGTGGGTTACACTATTGCGAGAAGGGCATGCAAACAGACAAGGGAGCTAAAAAGGGGGGGAGAAAGCGGACGCACAAGGGATGGGGACGAACTAACTGTGGGAAAAGAAGAAAAGTGCCGGAGGAAATTAACGGGGACCAACCACACGTCGCCAGCAACGTCAGAATAAGGGCGGAACCACAAACGTATCACCCACCCCGCAGAAGGGCTAAGGAACCGGAACTTTTCGTCGATATATGGACTATAAGTTAGAATGGTCTTCCGGAAGAGAAAATTCGTTGTCGCGATAAGATGACAGGAATTAGAAGGAGCAGCGCTATGCACAACGAAAAGGAAGGAAAAAGAGTAAGGACACTGTGGGGACTCCGATGCAAAGCAACGGACACAAAAGGTCGACGACGGGGAAGGTCAGCAGAGGAGAAATCTTCTCAGGTATGAAAACAAGGAAAGCAAAACATCACTGCCTAAACGGGGTGGGATGACGTTTCGAGAATGAGAAGGGATTGAAGCTGCGTGAAGATCAGAAATGCCGAATACAGGTCAACGCACACCCTTAAAAGTTCCCCGCCCACTGAAAAAAAAAAAGAAAAGAGACTCAAGAATCAAAGAACCTGGGGGGTAAAAAAGTTCGCGGGCAGAGGCAAGGTTGAGAAAGGGGTGCACATCAAGCAACGACTCTGGAAAAGTCAAAAGGTCGAAAAATTTCTTATCAAAAAAACGGGGAAAACAGGGGGACAAAAAAAAAACATAAGTACTATATAAACAATGGGGGAAACCCGTCGAACCAGACCCTATTAGAAACGCCCCCCATTCAGAAAAGGGGGACGAGAGATTCCCGAGGGGGGTGACGGAGAGGGGAGGGAGGAGGCGACCGTCATATGCCAAAGGCTGTTCGACCGGGCCCACTGGTGTAGGAGGGGATTCTTGTAAAAAGGCTCCCTTGCGATCCCATAACACTTAGCCTAAACTGAAAAAAACACACAAAGAAAAACACTGGTTATGCGGGGCAGACACAACAGCAAACGGAAACGGGAGTACCGCAAAAAAAGAAATAATGGGGATTGTGTTTTTCATCGTGACTCACAGGAGGGAGGGAAAAGCTTCGTTCGGAAGAACAATCGGCTGCCGAGGTAAAACAAGGGCATTAATACCGCGGCGCACATAGGAAGGATGCAGCTTCGTCTGAGTTAGTATAGGCAAACCACCTTGCAGAAGGTAGGCCTGAAAAAAAAAAGTCGACCCGGGAGTTACAAAAGGAAAAAAAGACAGGTGCTGCGCACGCCTTGGGAAAAACAGGAAAGGACCACAAACAACTGAGAACGAAAATAAGAATAAACCATATGCGCGAAAGATGGAAAAGAGACCCCAACTCAACTTGAGGAAAAGATCGTCGACGGGGAAAAAGTACTCCGACGGCGACACAAAACAAAAAAAGTCGGGAAGGACCAATAAAAGGAGCGCGGCAACGCGTATTGGGTAAAGGAACCAGGACGCTCCGGCCCGGCGCAATCAAAGAGGAAGCCAGAAAAACCGAGCCCATCTCTAGAACAAGGGGAAGAGATGGGAGGGAGGGTGTGATGGCGGGTTTCAGATGGGGGGAGGAGCAAAACCGGATCGAACATGGAATTTGACGACAGGGAAAAAGGGGGGGACTGAACTACGCAGAACAAAAAGTGAAAAAAGACTGGCCGCCTCGCTTAGGATAAGGGAAAACCCGACAACAGAGGGGGGGTAAAAAAAACAGGGGTCTGAAACCAAAGAGGGGGACGAGGAAGGGTGTGTTACCAAGGGGAGGTAATAAAACGAATCAAAGGTACCCATGGAAGAGAAAACTCGCTGAGGTTTTGCGGAAAAAGTGGTCGACAAAGTTACGACCAACAAAAAACGAAAAAGGCCGTGTTTGTGTCATAGTGGGAGGTTCGTTAAAAGGGAGCGAAGTTCATGCAGGACCGGAAGAAATAGCAAGGGGCTCCAGCATGGTAGAAGGAACCAAAAGGGGCTATGTGTCTTCCCCGCAACCAAAGATGTGACTGTCACTTGGGGGAGGGACGGGCAGCCATGATCGGGGAGGGAGCCGCGTGGGTCACGTAACTCGGGTGACGACCTCTAGACCTGAAACACTGTAGGAATCAGAAGGACAAAGAAATGGATCGAGGCGCTGTAAGGAGAAAGGAACAAGGGAGAGCTGTTTATCTGTCTCGCCGAGCAAAAGGTGGGGGAGGGTAAAAGGTGACGGGGCCCCTACAGAGAGGGGTTCAAGTCAAAACTATCCTCGATCTAAGTAGGGTTATTTTAATGGTGGGAAACGCGCGGTAAAAGGGGTATTGACTCGGGCGCGAAGGGTTTACCGCCTGCCGAAAAGAAGCCGCAAAGCCAGACATTTGGGAGAGGGGCGGGCGCCGTTAAATAAGAGGAAAAGCCGATTGCGTAAGCTTGGCTTCGGAGGACGGGTGGATGGTTGGTGGGGGGTTGTGGGGGGTGATTGGGGGTGGGGGCGGCGGTTATTTGGTTGTTTATTTTTTGTGGGGTTGTTCGGCCGAGGGGGGGGGATGGTCTGGCCGAAGCTACCTTCCACCCCGCAACCCAACGGTCAGCGGCACCCCCACAAAGGGATTTCAAGTCGGGAAAAGGGGTAAGTCCAGTTGGGCTGCTGAACTCGGCCCTTCGGGCAACAAAGATTTGTACACTCTCGAGAATAGGAAACAAACGGTCACAGGGGAAGTAGTGGGAAGGGGTCCGTGCAAATAAAAATGGGACAGCACCGAGAATATTTTTTCGCCCTCTTACAAAAAAAGTTTGGGGGAAGGGGACGCGAATGTTGCACCGGCCACTAGAGGAAGAGAAAAGGCAGGCGCAGACCGAGGAGGGGACATAGCGATCGAGAGAAGGGAAGGTCAGAAAGGGCTGTTCATAAAAAGAAAATGTGAACAATGGAACGACATTCAAAGGGGATAGAAGAGAACCGAGGTCGGCGTCGATAGCGGCATCGGAAGAATCAGAGAGCCGCAGCCCTCGTATAAACTAGTGCCGGTATGGGGAAGCCCCAAGAGACCAGGGGGGGTCAACAACGCGACACTAAGACGTGGACCAAACCTCATCCAAAAATGTTGAAAGAAGAGGATTACGGCCGAGACTCCGCACAGGGGGGGGACCCCTTCTCGTGAAAGCAGGCTATAAAATACGGAGCAATCAAAAATAGAAAGCCTCAAACCAGCGCGTTTTGACTTGGGAAGTAGGATGTGCCGTGCCGTTGAGAAAAGCAAAATGTAGGCGCTACGGACAACCTTCAAGAACGCAGAAATCCACATCTCTGAAAACAGTGATCTCTCTTCAAGGAGAAAGAGTCAGAAAGGAAGGATGTGGGGAAAGGATAAAGCGCTGCGCTACGCTGAGACCCGAGTGCATGCGAATGGAGGAAGACAGAAAAACCGTGCTCCCATTGGATAAAAGGCCACGGGGCAAAGAACTGGCGCCCGAATACACCAAGCTCCAACTAAAGAAGGTATCGAGATGAGGGAGGGGAGCGTAGATCACTCAGAAGAATCGAGTGGTCAGAGAAAGGGGGTTGGGTACTGGGCGCGAACCAGCAAAAAAAAAAGACGCAAAGAATCCTGACGCCAGGCCACAAATTTTTGGGGAGCAGGAAAGGGAAACTCAGATCGTCTCTCTTGCCGTGATACAAAAAAAAGGGGAACCGAAAAGGCTCCGCTGATCAGCCACAATCCATCACCACCGGAAACTAAAATTGCTGGCGCCCGCACGCGAAAAAGCGGGTGCGAGATCGCCGCGAGGCAGGAGATAGCGCAAAGTTTCAGAGAAAATTTCTCCTTCTCATCGTGAAATCGGGGGGAAAAAAATGAGCGTCGGAAAGAACAATGAAGAAGGGGAACACAAGAACGCAAAGGAAAAAATCCGGAAGATGAGAGACAGGGGGAGGCGGGGTGAGGGCCGAAGAGTGGCCCAAAAAAGAGAGAAAGGAAAAAGTGTCTAGCGCGAGGGCATATTGAGAAGCGAAATCTCGGTGACTGAAACATGGTGGGGAAAAAAGGCCAACTATTTTGTGGTGGCAGGAGAACTTTTGGAGAAACCTGAAAGAGGACGGGTGGAGTAAGAATCAGTCTCCCACCACCTCCGCAAGGAGGCACCGTCCAAAAAACGGTAATAAAGCCTCCAGACCGCAATAAGACAAAAAAGAAGGGGTGGGATAAATTGACGCGAGTAGAAGGGAACAGAACCCTTTTAAAAACGACGAAAAGGGGAGGCAAAAAAAACACACAAAAACACCACACACATCTCGTGTGGTTGGGGAAACAAAAAATCACGGTCCGCAGGGGGGGAAAGAGGGGAGGAGGAGCCCCCGGCCGACGGGAGACGATCCGAACGCAACTCTCTATGGTTCGTAATCCCTGGGTCAGGAGGGCCAGGGTCATCGATGGATGTTAACCGTCAGAGTTACAAACGGAGGGGAGAGCAAAGTTTGCTGAGAGCCGTAGCGAGGGCGTCGTGACTGAAAGACATACCTAACACTCAAAACAAAAAAAAGCGGCCTGATGACGACCAGGAAGGCAAGAAACCAGAAAAGCGGCGCTCGAAACGCAATCTCGGGGTCCTTTATATTTTATCAAAGGACAGTCCAAACAGGAAACGGAGGTTTACGGAAGAAAAGAGGGAGTAGTCCCGTTTGTTGAAAGACATGTGACCAAGAGTCTCCCGGCAAACATGAAAGACAAGGCTCGCACGGCCCGAAAGCGACCAAAAAAAATTACCATTAAGCCGGTAGGCAGGGAGGGAAAAAAGGCAAAGAGTTCACGGCGACAACATCACGAGGGAGGGCCACGAATAGAAAAAAGGGGAGAGAGAACTTGGTGGCTAGCAAAGGGCACAAGCGAAAAACATGGAGAGGGGGAAGGGGAAAAAAGCTCACTTTGATGTAGACTCAAAAACAAAAGGGTACGCAACTTAAAACATGTATTTTCTATTTAATGCCCCGGATAGGAGTCTCAGGGACGCAGATGCCCTGTTCAGGCTTTTCGCAGCATTGGTCCAAAGTATGAGAAGTCCGAACCTCCCTTAATAAAAGTACCGCACCCTCCATTAACCTAATAGGACACCAAAACCAACAACAACGGGGGTGAGAGTAGGACTAATGAAAAGCAGGAAAGTGGCATGCCGAGGGCAATTGGTTGGGTTGGGGTTTTGGTTAGGGAGATTCCCAGGAGGGGGAGAGAATGAGTCTCGACCCACCTTCAAAAAAGAGGGAAAAAAGCACGTCACCATCCTGGACGCCAGCAGAACAGGGTGCAGTCGACAGTTTATTTAAAAAGAACTGTGTGGGGTGTTTTTTGGGGCAGCGCGATGGGAAGAACCTCGGGGGAGGGGGAGTCTTATGCCTAAGTCGGGTCGAGGGGTGGGCCGCTGAGGCGAGACGTTTAGAAACAGGGAATCAAATTTCTCACCGCCAGCGACAGGAATGAGGGTTGGTCGCGAAAAAAAATAAAAAGAAAAAAGAAAGAGCGAAAAGCACACGGGGGTGTGAGAATGGAGGTGTTGTCTGTTTTTCATTTTCACAGGCAGAGCTGGTACAGGCAGTGACAGTGAAAACAAGCTTGGACTCCGATTCTCGATAGGGAGGTAGGGAGCTCTTTGTGTGGGGCGGATTTGTGGGGGTGAGTGCATCCAATATGATCTGCTCCGATGAGAGGACGAGCTCCCGGGGATAAAAGGAGAAGAAACTACCGGGAAGGAAGAATAGGGAGCGGAAAGAGCTGGTGGGGAGCTCGAAAGCAACGTCGCGCCGAATCAACGAACCATTGGAACAATGAATACGGGAACGCCGACGGGGAATAAGGTCGGGGGAAAGGTATACAAAGAAAAAGATATTAACGCGGATCGGGAGCGGCGCAAAAAAGGCCAGCCAGTTAATAAAACCAACACGAAAGGGGTTCGTGTGCCCGTCGAACTTGGGAGAGGCTCAACCCGCTTGAGTAATGAGGGGGAGGCAGGTTCCGGAGGAGGACCTTACGGGTCATAAAGTAATCGACAAAATTCAGTGAGGGCAGGAAGGTAAGAAGGGGGGCTGGAGGGGGGGGAGAAAGGGACCAAGAAATCAAGGTACACACTAAAACGCAGCTTCACATCAAATTCAGGCAACACGGCCGCAGCGTACCAGGGAAGGCAGGGACGTACCAACCTGTTTCAACGAGAATAGAGGCTAAATCGGTCCCGAAGCTCGTATCCACGTTTTTCCAAAAAGGGCCGCGGCAACACTCTTAGGCGTAATGGTTTTAAGTACTCCATCTTCCGGATCTGCCTGCGGGGTGAAAGAGCGATCAGGTCAGGGAGAGAAAGAACATGGGGATTCCGAGCGAAACGAGTATTTTCAATGGAGAGAAAAGAAACCAGGAAAGAAAGAACTCCCTCGAAAGCAAGGCAGCATCAGCGGGGCCCATCAGAATCTATCAACGCCCATCACTCGATATCGGGTTGGAAACACACCCAAAAAAAAACCCCCGAAGAAAGGGGGGCCTTGTGACACCGAAGCGTCTGAGGTACAAACCATGCACAAGGTAGAAAAAAGAGGGGTCCTCCGTCGTCCTCGTCCAGAACGAACTGGGAAAAAGTGAGGCCCCCCTTCAGGACAAAGACGCCAAGGGGTCGGCGCATTCGGGAAGGTCGCGCGTTTTGAACGCTGGGAAAGGACAGAGTAGCCCTGAACCGAAAACATAGGGGAAGGACTGGGGCCAATTCCTCAACCTAGCGCCATTCGTAGAAGGGGTAAAACAAAAAAACAATCGATTGAAAAGTGAAAAAGAAACACCCCCACGAAGGTAACCACAACAGCCATCCACATATCGTACACAAAACACTGGGGGTGGGAAATTTTGGATCGAGGAAAGAGGAACGAGGCGGCTCCGGTGAAGGTAGAGACCGACAACGGAAAAAAATTACGGTGAAACGGGGCACGGAAAAGAAAAGAAGGGGGTCTTATGTTCAGTTCGGGCAACTATCCTCGGAAAAAAAGCGACCTGCCAGAAGCGCTTGGTTGGAGCAAAGACCGAGAAGGGCTAACGCACTTATTTGGACGAGAAGGGTCGAAAAACCATCGCTCATCCACCTCCCCGACACAGCGACGAAACAACTAAACAGAACATAAAAAGGTGTGTACCTAATAAAGAAGGCTCGAAAGGGACAGCCGTGCGCCATGCCAAAAGGGAGAGGCGGTTGGGGGAACAAACAATCCTCGCAGTCGAAATAGGGCGAAAAAAAGAAAAAAAAAAAAAGCAAAACACAAACCCGAAGGGAGAGGTTTCTTGTCGGTGGGTTCTCTGGATATGTGGAATGAGGGGGAAACAGGGAAACAAGAGAGGGTGGTGTTAAACAGGGCAAAAGATGGACCCTGGAAAGGGTCGAGCACAGTCATACACATTTTAAGAAGGACAAAAAAATCAAAGATGGAGCGATGGCCGCTTGTTGGAGGGACGATGCCCGGCAACATTGAAGCGAACTCAACGTGGTCGAGAAGAGGAGGGGACAAGGAGCTACGGCTAAAGAGGATCGGGATTAAAGGTGTTGGTCGGGGGAAAGGCGCAAAACGGGGACCAAAGGGAAAAGTAAGAGACCTTTAGGGAAAGATAAGAGTTGCTTCTTTTTGAAAGAACTAGCCGTAGACAACCTACGAAAAAGGTCTCTCCACTGATAAATAAAACGCGCACACGCGACTCAATCAAGGCCTTGGGTCGCATAAGTATCGAAGCGCGTGAGATGACTAGGAAAAACATCGCGCAAACGCCCGAATTAGCTCTAAGAGTTCAAAGTCAGTTCACGAACGAACACCGAGAGGAAGAGGAGGAAGGAGCGAACCGGAGAACAATCCTCCCCGACAAAAACAAAAAAACCAATTCATTAATGGGTTCGGGGGGAACTTGTTGCCGAAGAAGTCGGAGGCGCGTCGGGGGAAGGGCAAAGGGCCTGGAACCAGGGGGTTCCTACGTACAATCAAGGGTAGGCGGTCGCTCAACACGACCATGTCCTGGCCCAAATACCACGCGCCCAATCTGAGCGAGGGAGCTTCATGGGAATCGGACCACAACACAGAAAAGGATCGCAAAAAGCTGGAGGAAGCATCAAAAAGGGACAAGGAGAATGGCGGGAGAGTTCTGTAGGAAATTCTTGCATTACTCGCCGGAAAAAGCAAGCCCGAAGAAAAACACCTAGGGAGAATGCAAACCTGGAGACGGGGGAAAAATGAAGGATCGCCTGACCAAACTGCAAATGTAGGCTCGTACAGAGAAAGAAGAGCACGGCGAAAAACCACCAAGAAGTCAGCGGCCTTTAAGACAGCTGGGGATTAACGCTGGGGGGGAGAAGGAAAAGAATCTGGATCAATCTGGGAAGACAGCAGTGGGGTCACCAACTCAACTTCGAGACAGGAAAACCGGAGAGGGGGGCGTCGAAAAGCTGCAAAATACAAAGGGGGGGGGACGTGACACACCGCGCAGATTGTCTCTTTTTTTCGTTAAAGCACGCCAACAGTCAGTAAGGCGTCACAATTTTGGTTTCCTATTGTGGAGCACAGCCGGAAAAAGAATCTCCCTGACAGTACGGCCTTCATGCCCCAGCCTCGGCAGCAATCTCACAACAAAAAGGAGGAAGAGAGAAGGGGGCTGAAGTCTGATGTGTGTTATGTGTTTTCTTATTTGGATGCAGTCAGGGAGAATTAACGGGGAAAAAGGGGGAATTGGAACGAGGTTGAATAAAGGTGCCTGCGCGAAAAGGCAGGAGAAGCCAGCCCCAATCAAGAGGGAGAAGACCCGGTCTCTGCGCCAGTCGACAGAGAGCAGTGCAGAAGTTCAATTGGTCCACGGGAAGGACAAAGGGAAAAAGACCCGCTGTAGCAAGGGAAAAAATCCTCGTCGCGAATGGCCGTGGTCAGGTGTCACGAAAAGAAGAAAACAGAGCCAAAGGGGAAGGGAAGGTGGTCTGCCCTTCTTGAGTTTGAAAAATAGGGGGTGCATTAGAGAAGGGCCGCAGATAACTGGTCACAGGCAGTCAGTTCGCTGGGAGTACCTACCCGAATCTGTCGCACTACGGGGCGCGGTCAACTTTGGGGAGGACGTGCAAAGAAATGGGGAGAAGCTTGGAGCCGTTAGAAAGAGGTGAACGGGGTCGCAGAAGTCTCCGCTAACGGTCGGAATCAGATTCAGGGAGAGGAGGGGGATGGGGGGAACTTCTGCTTGGGTACGCCCGCTGACGTACGCCAGGGGGATCACAAGATTGAGTGGCTCGAGGCAGAAAGAGAATTTCATCCCTAGCCGCCTATCAGCAGGATGTGGGTGCGCGCGGACGGGAAATGGGGATCCTGGGCCGCCTCAGATGACGAGCCGTTAAAACACGCAGGGACCTGCTTGGGAGCAGGGAAGCAAAAGAATACTGCTTTCATAAGGGGTGTCTATGTGGAAAAAGGGGTCTGAGGGAGGAAAGAGAGAAAAATTGAAAAAAGATTCCTATCGAACCAGGAGTTAGGAATCGATGTTCAGAGTTTCACACATAAGAGGGTAGGGGGGTTAACTGATACTAGGACAAAAGAAGAGATTAAACACGCTTCTTGGGAGATCTTTCACGTCTCGACAAGGGAAAAGAAAAAAGGGTAACGTGTCAAATGAGTGTTTGCCAAAACAGGCTGTTTAGAAAAACGAGTTCGCGTCGCGGTACATATGACGCGCGCGAAAGAAGGTCGCGCATTTTGACTGGCCACTCGTATGCAAACAGTCGCTCCATTCAGGCTTTGCCTGTCAGGAGTCGAATCGTGAGTCAAGTAATCTGGTGAATCGAAAAAAAAAGATTGAAGGAAAGACAGTCAACCCTCGATAGGACCCAATAAAAAAAAAGGGGCCGGGAAAGGCGAGATCGAATCGGATCGAAGGGGGTAACCTCGTATATGACTGCACAACAAGATTTTTTTGGAAAAGGAGCCGCCAAAGAAGCGAAAGGGTGTTCCACAAGAAAACCAAAAAGATATGTACGTAAGCGAACGAAAAAATCTCACGCGGGTCGCGCACAAACAGTCGCGTGACTAGAAAGAGTCTATACGGAGTCCGGTCGATTAAGGCTCGAGAGCCGGTTTGAACGCAATGACAAATTCCCGTGGAAGGGCCGTTTCCACCGAAAATCACAGTGGGAATGAAGAACAGGCGCCAGCACTCAAAGATACCAATCGTATGGCCTCTCTCGAGGGAAAGAGACAGCATGTCCGAAGTATGTGGAACGATCATCGAGAGAGCGACAGGGGAGGAAGGGGAAGAAGGAGCCTACAGATTCCACTGTGCTCATTTTCGGTGAGACGAAAGAAAGAAGTCGTTCGTAAATAAGGGCAACGCGCGAGAAAAAGAGAGGACGCCGCAGATCACGTATCATAGCCAAGGAAGTTGGAGAAGGCGGTCACAGGCGGGAACCAGAAAAGGAAGGGGACATCCGCTTACTGCGCACAAAGTTTTGGAGTGGGCAGAAAAACTTCAGATCCGATGGGGCTAAAAGGGGCTGTGTGCAGACCAAAGCACATAGCAGACCGAATGTGCGGCTGACAAACAGAGGAAGAGAGATGCCGGAAAATCTTTTTTTGGGCTCTTTTCTCGGGAAACTGTCGTGTTAGAGATTCTTAGGTAGGGAAAGGTGAGACCTTAGTTTGGCGGAAAAGACAGGTTTTCTCTCCAGGGGAGTGGTCTATGACTCTCTGTGCAACAAAGCAAGTTGGCAAAAGAAGGGGAAAGAGGATGGTGACATTGGAGCTTGATAAGAAAAACAGGAAAAACTGCAAACGGGGGGTCGAGCGCGCGGCATATAAGAAATCGAGGTGCTAAAGGGGGTGGTGGCTAGATAAGCAAAACTCAGGGGAAAAAAAACGGTACGTTTGCTGAAACCGAGACGTGAGAAGGATTGAAGCGGCGTTGAAATGACGGAAGGACCAGACCGCCGTCGCAGCAACTTTAATACCGGGGCGCCATCGAACTCAAGAAAAAGCCAATGGGGCGTGGTCGCTGGAAAAAGCAGGGGGAAGAGAAGCACAGACCCTGTTAACCAAGGAAGAAAGACGAAGAAGTCTTAACTTAACCGTAAAGGGTAGCGCAACAAACGAAACAGTCGGCGGGGGGGTAAGCGGCGGCAACCCAGAGAAAAGAACCAAGGGACTTTGTTGGTGACCCGAAAGCGCAAAATATTTATCTCTTTGCTGAGAGGGGGACGCGATCAGAGGCGTGACTTCAAGTGTAATCAGCCAATGTTTGAAAAGTTTGATGGACAGAAAGCAGGGTTCAGCTGAATCGTAAGGGTCGGGAAGAGAAATGGACGACAGAAACAAACTAGGCCCTGATCTGATTCCGGGAAACGTTGGGTGAAAACGCTCCCGGATTGACAACGCGAAAAAAAGCGGGAAAGACATGGCGCCACGTACCTGGAGAGGAGAAAAAGAAAGAACGAGTAGGAGGGTAAAAAAAGCGGTCTGGGAAATGCCGAAGGACATGAGAACCGGAAGAACACGCCGGAAGGAAACTACCCTTCAGGGCTATTGTAATGAAGATGAAACATCCTCCGGGCAGCGGGTAGCTAGAAAGGCGGACACGAATCGCTGAGTGTGAAAAGAGTTGCTTGGAAAAAAAGGGATATACCAGGCTGGTGGCTCACACAACCCGGGAGATAGACATCTAAGCGGAAACTCAAAAACTTTATCGACTGGCACCCCAAAAAAAAGTCTTATCAACACGCTCGCACGCGGCATGTTTGGGGGAAGGTCCGGGTGCCGATGTCACTGCTAGCTAACAGCGGAGGGTGAGTGAAAAGAGCCAGTCGGTCCTTGGGGTTCGGGGACCGCCAGCCGCGAAAAGAATTTGTCTTTTTTTGGGTAAGGGGAAATACACCGCAATGCGCTAAAAGAGGGAAAGACCAGGAACTCTCCACACGAGGGGGGAAAAAAGAGAATAAGGGGGGGCTGAAAGCAGTGGCGGGAGGAGGAGGGGGGAAACAGGGATTCGCGGCCGTAAGAACAAGAAGGCGAAAACCCAGACTACTTGAAATTCAGAGAAAGGAAAAGACAGGGGCGTATCACCGCCTTCGGAGAACAGAGGCATCTAAAAGAAGGTTTTTGTTTTTGAAGCGTGGGGACGCAAAATGGGTTTTTCTCTGGGGATGACCTCCGGTCCGGGAGGGAAGGACAGGACCTTTGTTTTTCTTGTGTCACGGACGTCAAAGGACCGCTTAGGTGGTGAGGCCGTGGGGAGAAAGGGAGACAGGTGGAACTAGGACATGCACTAAGGGGATTGTGGAAGTTTGTAAACATCTGAACCCTTGAATCGAAGAAGAGAGAATGGAAGGTGGGCAAGGTACGATGTGCTTCCTGCTAATTGAAGGGAAGGGAGGGATGAACAGGAAAGGAGGACGGGCCAGCTGTCGACGGTCGTCACTTTGTTGCCGGTTGGTGTGGCAGCCAGGGGAGGGTTGCGAGGGAGGGAAGCGTGGAAATAATGGATGCTGGTCGCAGACCTTCAGAGAAGAGGGAAAGCAAGGGCAGCAGTAGGTTTATTTGGGAAGGGGGGAAGAACTAAAATCCGCGGAAAACGGCGGATCAACAGCAACTTGGCGCAGATGAAGGTCGAACAGAAAAGATACGCTTAACCTAAGGAACCACAAGATATTAATAATTGTTCGCGCGGAAGAGGAGATGCTCCGCCGGGGTTCCCGGGTAAAGGAAACGGCGCGCACCACCTGCGGGGTGAACTGCCGGAAGGAAGTCGAGACCTGCTTGAATAGGAGCAGGGAGGAAGGGGAACCGGGTCTGTACGCTGAAAGCTCCTCGCGACCTGGAAGAAAGGAAAAAAAAAAAAAAAAAAAAAAATCGCCACGTTGAGGAAAGTAGTCTGTTCCGTGGGGGGCTGCCTGAGACGCGGCAAGTCAAAACAGCGACCTGAAAGAAAAAGTTATAGCAAAAAAGGTACGTTGGGCCCAGGTAGAGTCCCCAAACCATGTTCATCAAAGCGAAGGAGGAGGGGAGAGAGGAACGCTCGCTCGCACGACGAAGGGGGACCACGCGTCTGCTAGAAACTCAATGTCGAAAAGGGTGACTATCGAGAGAAAGCAGGTATGGAAAGTAAGAGTGACAAAATATTTCAATGGGAAAAAAAGGAGAAAAAAGGAAAAAGAGGAACCGAAAGTCACGAAAAGAGCGGAGGGAGATCGTCGCCCGTAACACTCGTAGATACTGCATTGGGGGAGGACCAAAGAGAAAGTTTGGAAGGAGCACGCTCAATGAGAGCGAAGGAGTTAAACGTTTCGAATGTGCCGCAAAGCGGTGAAGGAAGGGGAGAAAGGTTGAAAGGATAGGCCCTTCTCGTCAATTGGGCCAGGGAGGCGCGGCGGCGCAATCAGGTTGTCAGCGATAAGGAGTTGGGGAAGCCAGCAATACAGTTCTTTGAACGTTTCACAACCGGGAAAAGCGGGGAAGACTTCGCAATCTTGCCCAGCATCGTCGCAGTAAGCAGAATGATAAACAATCTCTTCGAGGGATCTCTCAAGAAGGAAGGGAAACATGTCGAAGAGATGGGGGATCTCTATGTGTTCGACACCAGCACAACATAAGACTGTGGAAAGGGGGGTAAAATCCACTGTAAAATACCAACTCCTTTTCTCCCGACGGGGGGGACTAGGGGGCGTCAATTCACAGAAAAAATCAGTTTCTGGCCCCAATAACAAGTGGGGGGGGGGCCACACCTTGAGAAATACAATCCCGTGCAAAAAGGTGCTCAAGAGAACCCAAGGTCCTATGCCCCTTAATTAGGGGAAGATAGGGGATTCACACCTGAAGAAACAACAAAAAGGTGAATCCGCAGACACTGATTGGGGAAGTTGGCGAAAGAAACGGGTGACCATAAAATCTACGGGAGGAGAACAGAAAAAAAATTGGGAGCTGTTGGTATACAAAGATCGGTCTAACAAAGGAGATGGAGAGGAGAAAGCCGCGGGAATAGCGTCGGGAAGGTTCTGTTTAAGCGGGCGGGAAAAAAAAGACAGGGTTGCGCGAAATGAGGGGAAAGAATTCTGAAGGGATTCGAGACAGGGGGGACCCAACCACAGAAGGAAAGATCCGGATTCATGTTTGAAACTGAATTGGATTGAAATTGGGGGCAAGAGAAGCCCGGCAACATTCGCGAACCTGCAAGTGGGCGGGAATTAGCACGTTGTGTAACATTTTCTGAGGGTTTGGCAGGAAGACCGGAACAGCAAAAAGTTTGCTGATAACTCTAAACGGTAAGAGATTGGAAGACGAGGAAAATGAAAGAGTATCAGCTCCAGCCTGCGAAAAAGAAAAACGGGAATCACACCGACTCAAATACCAAGCAGGAGGAGGAAGCGGAAGTAACGCGTTAAAGCACTCAGCAAGACGTGACACCCCGCCAGGCCAGCCTTTAAAGCAATCGTCTTTACCGGCAGGCACAGGGAGGAGGGCCGGACGTTTTCGCAAAAGGAGGGGAAAAAACCCCAGAACCAGGTACCCTCGCGAACAAGTGGCCAATCAATGGTCTCTTTGGGGGGAAACGAGCAGATCGGAGGCGCGTCGAGCGTACCGTTCTCATGAGGGGGCAGGTTGTATTTTGACGGGAAAATACAAGGCAGCGTCTCTCGTCGAAAGCCACCACAGACGCCCATCCGCCGAGCCAACATAAAATCCCCGCGCCCTACTCAGGAGTACGACCCGTATTGGAGGTCAGACCCAAGCCAGACGTGGAAAAACGGAAAGGTTATGGCGGGGTCGGCAGCGAGCCTCTAGGCCATTACAAAAGTAGACGCCGAACGAGGTGATCCAAAGTGGGGAGAAATCGTAGACAACAGCTGGTGAGACCAGCCGACAGACGAGACAATCGCAACAGTAAGAACCTTAATTTCA
>Ga0179593_1647453_pt1 | contig 25492 bp, 16 predicted proteins | sample CZODoug2_1_08_16_FD_185931 | JGI IMG/M metagenome (GOLD analysis project Ga0179593, IMG submission 185931) | Vadose zone soil fungal communities from Angelo Coast Range Reserve, California, USA - CZODoug2_1_08_16fungal (PacBio error correction) | ecosystem: Environmental > Terrestrial > Soil >...
TCCAATAAGGTAAAAGGGAAAAGAGAAAACAGGGCCCGACAATCCAGCAGCAAAGCGGTAAACGTGACGAAGGATTGGGCGTGCAAAATCTTTGTGGGCGGATGAAAAAAGAAAAAAGCAAAATAGGGAGGTATTGACGCCACCGCCTCCTGTACCAACTGAATGTTCCCGAGGCATCCAAAGTGTGGAACTTTGTAGACAAAAAAGGCCAGAAAAGGACTTAAAGTGAACGTCCTGTCGCCTGTGTTAGTGGGCATGTGGTCAAAGGGCCCAGGGAAAAACCAACATCTTCGATGGAGGCAAGGAAAGAAAGAGAGAGGAAACGCCGACCCGGGGGGGGCAGCGGAACGTAAACAGAGACGCACGCGAAGTGCGTAGGCGAGAGTCAGCCATTTTGGGGGGGTAAAGGCCGTTTTCGTAAGCCTCGGGAGGAGGGAACACCACGGACGGCATTCCATAGGTACAGCCTTCGTAAAGGCGGGAGGGGGGATGAGCTCTGTCCAAAGATCCCGTGTAAGAGACTAGAAAAACGGGTTTGCCCCCGAACGGGAAGGACGTATGTTTCTGACCATGCCAAGGGGGCGCAAAATCACGACCATGATAGAGGCGACAACCGGGACGGTTGGGACTCGTGTGCATAAAAAGTACCGTGTGGCAGGTTTAGGGCTTGGCGGAATGGGCAAGGAAAAAAAATAAAGTGGACACGAGCCCACGGGGGACGGAAAAAAAAATTGAATGGTTGTCTCGGAATGGCACCCAGGCGGAACCGTTGAATTAAGCCGCGACCCAAGGGGGGGAGAGCGGAGCCAAGGAAATCATGTCATGAAAGGGTTCAGCTAAGACGGAGGGAAGACCCCATCGAATGGAGCCGACAATAGGGGACGGGCAGGGGGGAAACTACAAAAAAACCTAGTAACGAATATAAAAACGCAAAAGGAAAAAAAAAACGATCTGCCGCGGTAAAAAAAAAAAAAACAAAGCAGGTGGAAAATCAGGAAAAAAAACGCCAGGAGCATGAGGGGCTGCGGGCAGCCCAACGACATAAGACAAGGGGAAAAAAGTTTTCTTAAGAGCTGGGGGGGAAGAAGGAAAAAAATGAGGGTCCACTAGCCTAAGGAAAAGCCAGCGAGTGAAGGGAGAGAAAGAACAGGGTAGACTAATGGACAGGGGCCAGACACAATCTCGGGGGTGGGAAAAGGGAGAAGCGATCACGTGCCTATTAGTATGAGAAATCTATCCAAGGGCGCGGGCACTGGCCCAAAGAGACGGGAGGGAAAGGGTTCTTTACAAAATTCTTTGCATCAAGTCTAGGGAGGAATCAAGGAAGGTGCTTCCCGTTCGGACATCCTACACGCATGGGAGCCTCTCAGAACGGGCCGAATCCTATTATAAGAAGGGATGGGAGGGGGGGAAACAAGTCATTTTCCCGGGGGAATATACTGAGAGAGGGGCTGAACCAGAGTAGTAAAAGGAATATGCTTTAAATATCTCGGAAACTCGGTTGTTTCGGCGAAAAAGGAAAACCTCAGGGGAAAGGAGGGAGAACCGGCTAAATAGTCAGGACCGATCTAACAAGGGGAAGCAAGACCTAAAACCGAGATTGGCGGTTGCTCGGAGAATTATAAATCGGGGGGGGCGCTTTGCGTTGCGGGAGACTCAAAGGCGGGGGTCTCTAATTTGGAATGCTTTGCCTACGCCCTGAAAACGGAAAAAAAAAGCGGAAGGAGAGGATTTCCGGAGGAACTGATTTGCAAAAAGGGGGGAGTAATCAGTAAAGGGGGAACGGACGATGTCGTGCAGGACCTGCCGCAATGAGAAAAACATTAATTCTCTCCTGGGGGACAGCTTTGGGGGGGGGCGGAAAAGTTGGACCCGTGCAGGCGTGAAATTACGTTGGTCTGGGAAAGGGTAGCACTTGGGGGGGGGAACGCCAGGGGGGGTGGGGGGGGAGCGGGTGGTAATTGCAATGCATGCTATGGGGGGGAAGGACTGGGAGTCAGCGGGGCGGCCGAGCGGTGAGGCTTTCGGATTGGAATTAATACTTAAATCGGCAAGCGAGTTCACGGCGGTAAACAAAGAAGGGGATTGAAGGAAACCAAAACCCCTAACTGCTAGGATAATCAAGGATGGGCCACGACCCCGCCCGGGAACTCTCCTCCAAGTCGAGGATAAAACAAGTAGTGCTGACGCGCTTCAAAAGAGGATAAGGTCGTGGTAAAAACTCAGACTCCCCTATCTCCAAACCTCTCGGGAATCAGGGAGCGAGTACACAACTCAGGAACCGCTGCTGGAAGACCTTCCATCGACATAAACCAGGGTAAGGACGTACGCTAAAACCGATAGGCATCGCCGGTTTTGCACCGAAGGGACAAGAGAAACGTCCTCATAGAAAACGTCGCCAACAAAAGACAGTTGGAAAAAAAGAGAAACCTTAAAAAAGTATATTCCACTGCACGGTAAAGCAAGATCCGTCCCCGAGTCCCACGATCCATGAGTTGGACTAACCAGCGTGTCGGCAGGCTTCAGGACTTTGGACAAAAAGGTTCCAAAGTGCAAATCAGTTCGCCGATCCAGAAAGGAAAGGAGAAGTTTTAACGCCAGGGAGTAGGACAAAGCAGTCTCCAAAATTCCCAGAAAGCGGGAAGGTCAAAATGTGGACCAAGCAAAGCGAAAAATGGAACTGAGGAAAGCAACAAAGGGGGAAGGGGGACTGGGAACAGTCTGCTTCTAAAGTCCTTAAAAGAGAAATCACACTCGCTGTTTCCGTTTGCAGCCGACAGCAACGACGATCCCGGAGAAGACGGAATAAACTACAAAAAAAAAAAACACAAAAAAACCCTGCCGTCCGACTATTGCAGGAGCGCGAAGTATCAATTCCCCACAGTAAAGGGAAAAGAAGGGGGGGAATCTCGCGAAGATGTAGCGAGGAATTCATCCTCGGAAGTTAGATATGCGGGAAGCGCGTCCCAACTTTAGGTGGAAGGGACTGAGGGAAGAAAAGGCTCAAACCATCCTGTCCCCGCACGCGCTGCAACTTTCGGGAAAAAAAAAGGAAAAGGAGTACCTAGGGGTGTGTGTCTCCCAGTCTCTGGATTTCCCGCGCTAACTGGATCGGTTGGGTAACCGGGGCATCCGGTGATAATCGGCACTTGATAGCTCAGCAGGTAGAACCGAATGGGGGCGGGTATCAAAAGCCAAACTGAATATAGAAGAGGGAATGAGGACTATCCGCAACTCTGATGCGGGATCGGAGATGACAACTCAGACAAGCGAGCCGCAGAGAAAGATAAAAAACGCCGGGGAAACGTTTCCACCTTGATGGGTTGAGGGAAAATCGTCACAAATGGCGCGCAGCACCGGAACTCTCCACCAGCGGACCGTCAGAGCCGCGAGTTCACCACGATGGAGCTGGACAACGAAGCCGGGTGGAGAAAACGGAGCTAAAAGGAAGGGGCTTTTACAAAGGCTTACGTAACATGAACTTTGACAAACTTCGTGAAAAAAGAAAAAAGCCCTTCCAAAAGGGCGTCCGACCCTTACATACACGTGCTCTCTAGGACATTTGGGCCACCTTCCAGCACCAGTCAAAAAGAGGCGAGATCGGGGAAAGGTAAAAATCTGGCTGAACGGGGGAAAAAAGGAGCAAGAAAAAGGCCACCACGGTGCCAGGCACAGCGAGCCAAAAAACAAAGTTCAAAGGTTTGCAATACAAGCATCGCAGCTATTGCTAGGCCGGAAACTTCTATAATCCCTTTTTGAGGTACCACAAAACTTTGGTTACGCCGGGTTCACTCTGGGCAAGATCAGGGGTACAAAGAGGTTGTCCCATCCAAAAGAAAAGGAACGAGGCCTATTGACTGACCAACCAAAGGAAGGGGAGGTTGAGGGTTAAACTTACGACAACTGGTGGTAACAAAGTGGCTTAAGAAAGCACCCCACAGAACGACGCAAAAGGAAAAGATGTGGAGAAGGGGGGAAGAGGGTCTCGGGACTCGCTTCTTCCTTGCGCCTTGATCTCAAAAGAAAAGGGAAATGTGGGAAACCCCAAAGGCCTAAGACCGGAAACTCATCGCGCGAATCGCGGGCCCTGTGTTTGTCGGCGGAAAGACAAACTTTGGGAAACCATGGGGGGAAAGGAAGGGAGAAAGAACGCCCTTCGGTGCGAGCAAAAAAAAAAAAAAAAAGCTCAATCGCTCAGGCCAAGGCCTTGGAGAGCAAGATTGACGCGTCTGCTGGAAATTGTTCAGGCCATGAGCCTCACGGCCATGCGCACGGAAGGGAGCCAAAAAAAGGAGGGAAATATATGGGGGGGCGCATTTCAACTGAGTATCGAGGAAAAAAGAAAAGAAAAAACCGCGTCAATGAGCGCCAAGCTTGCTCAACTCGTTGCTCTGGCGGATGGAGAGCGGCGAGCTGGAGGGTCGGAGTACGCACGCCTCCTGAAAAAGACATAACCAAAGGGGTTTTTCTCTTTCCGCCGAAACAAGGGGAAAAAGAAAGAGGTCCGATAGTAACGTCCTTCGGCCGGAGTAGGAAGGTTTAAAGTGAAAGTCCCGAAAGCTCGATCTAAATTGGAAATAAGGAAGACAGAAACCCAGACTTAACAGAAAAAATGTCAACTCACAGAGACGCACGACGTGGCGGGACGCAGTGGGTGCGTTCAATGGCATTGGGGGGGGTACACCCCCGGGCAGTTTGCGTAAAGGGATTCGAATCGGGGCAAAAGAAGGGGAACAATGTGGTACGTCCGTTCATGAAGAAAAAGTACGAAAAAAAAGAAAAAAACCCTTCGGGTGAAGTCGAGGCTGGGTCGGAACACGCGGATCCCCAATGAAAAACTGACAAGAACCAAGTGTGGGGAACTGGAAGACGTAGAGCAGGTGGGGGGTCAGGGAAGCCTGCGTAGAAAAGGCCCAGGCGGAGAAATGCAAACCACTGGTAGAGGTTGGGATCGCTGGGACATAAAGGGCGAAAGGGGTTGGCCTGTTGTTGAAGGGGGGAAAGGTCAAGTAAAGGTCGGACATTACAATAGCCACTATCGAAGGAAAGGGAAGATAATGTGGGTGAAGTAAAACAACGAGAGCCCGGGGTGTACTGTAAGCCGTCGAACCCTGGTGGACTTTGGATTCCGGGGGCGGAAAATGCGAGCAATGAGGAAGGGGGGCAAGACGGAGGGAAACAAGAATCGCCGACTTTCTCCCATTGTGGGGGGGAGACAAAAAAAAAAAAGCCGAACGGGAACTCGCGAATCACGGTACCAAAAAAAGGATAGTGATAGAGCGCCATCCGTTGGGGAAGCTGCTGGAAACATCCAACATCCAATTGGGCGTGGCCACGGACTTAGGGGAGGGTAGTTGCAAGAGGAGACTTTGGAAGGTTCAATCCTATTAAAAGAACTGTCGAAAGAGGTGAACGGATAGTGGAATCAATACAAAAGATATTTGCCAGGGACATGCAAACTGACCACAGTAAAAACTTTCTAGAGCGAGCGAAGCAAGTTCCTATGAAAAACCGAAAAGTAAAGTGAACTTCACAAAGTAGAGTTTTGTAGACCAGAAAGGAAAAGGGATGGACCAGCCTCTGGGACGGCTGCAGCTAAGCCTAAAGACAATTTGCGAAAAGCCTACAAAGGAGGGGGGACGAATGAGCTCTAAAAACAACGGATAGGGTCCGTACTATCAGTACGGGGCCGGCGACTATGCCACCAATGATGCCAGTTGCGCGGGGATTTAGCTAGTTCCTCTGGGGGGGAATATAGGGTATGATTCGGACTAAAGAGGGAAAAGGGAAAAAAATCGTGGCTGGACACGCTTTTGAACACATGTTTTGTCGTAGCTCAAGAAGCGATAGCATAAAAAAAAAGGGGGGTTCCTGCCCAGTTCCTACAAAACAAAGAGAGGGTTGCGAATGCTGAGAAGCTCGCATTTCTGCGGTGGCGTGGGTGAAGGACCTACCGCGGGCCGGATGAATGGTGGGACTATAAATGGAAGAAAACGAAACGATATTCTCTTCTTTCAAAGGTTCTCAGGAAAGAACATTTAATGCTGTAATCGGGTAGGGGTTGAAGGCGGACAAAGATGCTGAAGCCTCCGCCACGAAGTTAGAAAAAATTCAGGAGAAAGGCGCTACGGGGGGGAAAGGGGTATCTAAGGCAGGAAAGGACTAAGGGCGCTTTTAATCTTTCGCACTCAGTTTGGGGGCAAAAAGTTTTGGGGCAGTGCGTGCCTGCGGACCGGCCATATGGTCGGGTCCTGGATGCAAAATCCGCGGGCGAGAGGAGTCGTGAGGGGAAAGGGACTGGAAGTGATTTCATTTGACCGGCGGCAAGCAGATGGGGGACCGGTGTACATCGATGAATTGGCGAAGAGCCGAGGGCGACGATAAGCGATGCATTAGGGGGGAGATAGGCGGTGCCAGAACACCTTCCCTTTAGAGCCGAAAAGATCAAATAACATTGCGGTTGAACCGCTCGCATCAGGTAGTGGCTGGTTATGGTCGGGGGAAACGCCTCCCGCCTCCCGGATGACCCGACAGCATCGCTTACAAAAAGGTCGGAGGGGAAATCAGTAAGAGAGAAACCAACCGCTGCTTGCCGTTTCATTCGTGAAGAACCCGCCGAAAAGACGCGCAGCGCAAAGGGTCCAATCCAAGAGAGACCCCACCTAGGCAACGCAGTGCACTCCAAAGGCTCAAAAAAAAAAAAAAGGGGGAGGCAACCCGCTTCAAAGCGAAAGAGGTTATTCCAATAAAGCAATAGCCCCAAGAGTCCCAAATTTCTAGGAAGTTAGAGAAACAAAAGGGGGACGTTTCGTCAGTAGGAGCCTTAAAGAGGGGGGGGAAACCCGGGGCAGCACTTTGAATCATGTTTCGGCGGAATAAAGCGAACGTGGGAAGCAGAGCAAAATCGGGGACGTGGTAGCAGGGCGGCGACAAAAGCGGAAAATGCGAAGGAGAGTTTTCTCCACTCACACTCTCAAAAAACCGCATTCCAACCGCCACATCTCGTTTTCTTGAACAGGCCAGGCGAGGTGGAGGCCTGCGGCAAAGGGAGGTCTGAGAATCCCAACCATAGCTGGGGAAAAACTTGGGGAGCCACCAAAAAACGAGGTTTCACGATTAAGAATAACTTTACCACGTTAAAAAGGGGCCAAACATTATGTTCCAGCAACTCAGGGGAAGGAGAAAAACTGCCTGGAAACTCGCAAACTGTCCCTGAAGCGTAGACGGAGGTCATCCTCGGCGAACGTAAGTGGCAGCACCCGGGTCCAATGCAATGGATTTCAAAATGGCTCTGTAAAAAATTCTCATCCGGGGGCCAGAGGCAGCAGAAAACAGATTTTTAGACAAGTTGTCTCCCCAGTCTCTTTGGACAAGTGCCCGGCGAACAACGGTTCAGGGGCATTCTGTAATGTCTAATCGAGGACGCTAGGGTTGAAAAAAGAGATAAAAGGAAAGGGGAGCTCCGGGAAATACTTGTGCTATACATCCGTCAACTCTATCTGCTAAGGCTAGGAAATCGACAGCGCGCGCGAGGCCGGCCAGATAAAAACCACTGAAAGGGGGAGGTTCAGTCAGCGTCATCAATTGGCGAGAAAAGGAAGCTCCCCAAACCGCGTCATATCGGGGAGTTCCCGATGGGCGGCAGCAACGGAGCAGGCCAACGGCAGAGCACGGCTATCCGTTGAAAGAAAAAATAAGGGAAGCAAGGAACTGGCCTTACCTCAGGTCATGGAAGAAAAAGAAAAAAAAAAAAAACCCTGCCACGTCGACCGCTTTAAAGACCCACCGGTGCTCTCTATGGCTGGTAAAATCATTCCCGCAGCCGCATCAAAAGGAAAGGGTCCAGAACTTCGGGGAAAAATCAAAAATCACAAACAGGCCCACCCCGTGAAAGAGGGCACAAAAAAAAAAAAAACCAAGTTCGCGTTTGGAACGCCTCCATCGCGTGAGATTGCTGACGCCGCATGAGGTTCAAAATGCTAGCCAGGGAAAACGGTGGGTTACCAAAGGTCTCCCTTACACGGGATCTGGTGTAAAAGAGGGGGACCTAACTCCCTTCAACGAAGGATTGTACATATGGACTGACAAGCCTCCTTTCATGGGGGGTGCGCACGGCTCGGGGAGCTGGACGAAGCCGGGTGGGGGGAATTCTGGAAAAAAAGGAAAAGCGAAAAGTCAGGCGTGCGTCTCTGGGAGTCGCCTGAAAAGAAAATAACTAGAAAGCCGGCCTTTCAATCGGAAGATCCCGAGCGGATCGGAAGGGGACTTTAAAGCCATGGAACGAAAACGTCCTCATGACGGAACGAGAACTTGGGGGGGGGGGGGGGTAAAAACGGAAGATACAAAGGTGTTGGGGGGGAAGGAACTCTTGTCCGAGGCCGGGAGTCCTACCAACGTATCGCTGCATCAGCAAGCCCATAGCAAAAGGTATCACGAAAGGGGAAGGAGATTTGAAGTCAAACATTGGGGCCTGGGGGGGCCGCGGCCATGATCCAGGACCATTCGCCAGGATGGGAAGAATCCAACAAAAAGAGGGAAAGAGGAGATTCCAGGAATGCGCATGGCAAGTCATGGCCGCGTCCTCAGCCCAGAAAACAGGGGCAACGATGGGCAGAAAGATGGGCTTGCGAAAAAAAAGGGGAAGAGGGGGTGAGGAGGCGCGGCAGAGAAGGTGAAGTTATACCTCCCAACTTTACAAACTGAAGGTAACCCCGAGACCGTTTTCCTCCGAACAAAAAAGGGCCAAAACGCGGCCGATGAGTTGAAGTCTGTAGGAGGGGGAGTAAAAGGGGGAAGGTCAAAGCAAAAGAAGGGGGGGGCTAGAGAGTGAAGTGCTTCTAATTTGGGAAATAAGGAGGAAGAGAAAAAAAAAACGCAGAAGAGACGACCGCGGAAAAGGGCGGCGGCATCGGTGGGTCTTCCAGAAACAATTTGTGTCACGAAGTTCGTAAGAAAGAAAAAAAAGCTCACAAAACAGAAAGGGACTTCCCTATTTCCCCATGTCGGGGGGAAGGGGGGGGGGTCACCTCTGTACGCACACCGTGTAAGAGACTGACCCGCGTACAACCGTTTGGGGGTACCCGAGGGAAAGTAAGAGAGGGTACTCACCAGGCAATCGAGGGATGAGGCGTGATCAAAAGGACTTTTTTTTGGTCTCGAAGGGGGGAAGAAGGCTACCGGCATGTGGTGCTTTGAGGAAATGCAACGCCAGATGGACTTGGGCAAGCAACAGGAAGGGGGGGGGGGAGGTCTCATACGGGATGTTGGGTGGAATCGTATGTTTCACCAGGCCAGAGGAGATAAAGGGGGGGTACATTCGACGCCCTTTTGAAGGGGCTTGGGGCGGGGAAAAGCATGTAGGAAAAGGTCCGGAATAGGGAGGGAGACCCCGGAATTCGCCGACTTGAGGGGCAGGGGGGAGAAAAAGGATGCTTTAGGTGCGCCGCCGGCCCCAAGCGAACTTCGCGAGACTGACGCGGTAACGGCCGCCAGAGGGGGGAGTCAGGAGCGGGGGGGAAGGGAAAGAGGTTTAGGGCGGGAAAATCAAAATTGTTGTCAAGCTTTTCCACGGAAGGGGTTCGGCGTAAAAAGGACTAGTAGAGGGTGACAAGCTAGCTAAGAAAGATCAAGTTGTATAAAATTCAATACAAAGTAGAAGCTTGCGGGGGCTGAAGGTGTTAACTAGAAACTATCTAGCGAATCACGTGCAAGTTAGGCAAGGAAGAAGGCGGAAAACAGAGTAGAGAACTTGCAAAGAGAAGGGGGAGACCATTAAGAGGTAAAGTCCTTTGCAGGACGGCTCAAGCTCGGGGGGAGGCTGAAAATGAAAAGGTCGAAGGCAGTTGGATGAAAAAGCTGCATTTACTCGATGCCGAAATCGACAATGCCGATACTCAACTAAGATGAAGGTATTCAGGGGAAAGAGGTTCAGGAAGTGAGTGAACTTCTTCTCTGCGAAAGCCTTCTGGGAAAAAGGTAATTGGTAGTAATGGAAACTCGTTTGCCTGTCGGCTGGCAAAAAGAACTAAGGTGTGGGGGCCCCGAGGACTATAAAAACTGGGTCAGGCAACATCCGAAAGAGAGTTTTTGCGTTGTGAGCAGTTGTTGCCGCGTGTTGCGGTGGCAAAAATACGGGAAAAAGCCTAGGGCGCTGATTTGTGGTGCAAAAGAAAAAAAAAAATCAGTGCTTGCCAATTACTAGGAGGAAACGAAGGTGCAAATGGTAAGGGGTGAAAGCGGACAAAGATGGCAGTCTGAAGACGAAGTGAGAGAAACGCCAAGAGGAGAGGCTCACGGGTAAGTGGAAAAAAACCAACAGATTTTACCTTTGAAGAGGGGAAGAGACTAGGCCTTACGGGGGATGAGTGGGCTGCAAGCCAACGGGGTGTTGGCTGCAAGGAAACCGAATGGTCGGGGAGTAGGTGGATTTGGAAACCGATCGGGGGCATTCGAGGAAAGAGGGAGTCGTAATGGGAAAGTCGTCAACAGCAGGGGGAAGAGGGAAGAGGATACCGAGCGGGCGACTACATGAGGGGCGGTCGGAAGAAAAAAAGGGAGTCGGGGGCAAAAAAAAACCCGGGACAGGTAAATCAGCTCCTCAACTGCGATGGAGCACGAGAAAAAGGGGTGACGCGCAGAGGAGGGGGGCCTAAAATCTTATGATAGGGGTCGTTGGGGCAACCTCAAAAAAGGAGACCCTCCTCAAGAAGGGGGGGGGAAAAAAGAAAAATCGGCGGAAATCTGGGATGTACCCCCGCATTACACCAGGGTGGACGACGGAAAACGAGTGAGCCGAACGCGGACTCTAGGCAGCGCCGAAGAGTGGGTCCAAATCCGTAGAGACTCCACGACCATAACGTCCGCTTGACGACACCGTCTCCAAAAAAAAGGAGCACCGGGGAAACAAAAGCAAATCAGGGGGGTATAGGAAAAGGGAAAAGTAAAAAAATACGCCACCCCCCCAACCCAAAACCCCCACCCCCCCTAATCCCCTAGAGCCTTTCTACAAAGAAAAAAAGGAGTTCAAAACTTCATCCTGCCAGTTTGGAAAAAGATTAAAGAGCACTAGTTCAACGTCCTCGCCCTTGGAGCAGCGGGTGGAATACAAAGGGCGTCAAAGCAGGACAAAGGTGACGTCCTGGGACTTATTTTTGTAAAACGCCAAAGACGCAGAACTGCTCCGCGAACCGCAACATCTCGGGGTCAGTCCTGGTGCAGGTCGCTTTCGGAAGAGGGCCGCCGGTCCACAAGAAAGGGTCCAAAGCTGTTGCAGCAGGACCGCAAAGGGGGCCCGAGGCAAAACGAGGCTGAATAAAAGGACCTCTTCCGACTCTCCCACGGAGGGCCAGACGGAGAGACTACCCGGAAAGGACCATCCTTGGGAGCAGGAACTGAAAAGGTTTCATAAAGAGTCGCGATTCGGCATCGGGGACATGGAGAGGAAAGCTCGGCCCTTTCGCCCGCCGTCAAACGCACGCGCTGAACGGTCCTGCAAAAGACTAGTATGGGAGTCCCCAGGCAAGAGGTGGGCAAGTTAAAAGCTCACTGCAAAAATGAAAGCTGGGGAGTATGCTACTCTCAAGATTCGGGAGAGGAGGAGTTCACCGCTGTGTCGTGTAGCATGACCCTGGAAATATGAGAGGGTGTGATGAAAAACGCAAAAACAAATGCTTTCAAAGGCCTTGAATAGGGGAAATCGAACTGCAGTCCAGATACAAGGCGTCCGTGGCAGCTTGCCACAGAAATGGGGGGAGGGGGAAACAGAAAAAGCGCTCCCGCCTCCACCGCTTGCAGGTACCCGTCAGGAACGAGTGACGAGGAGGGAGGCACGAAGCAGGGGAAGATCAAAAAAAAAAAAACGAGTTGACATCCGTCCTTACGGGCGGAAAGGGGGAAAAAAGAGGCCCCGGATCCAAGCCCCTTCCCAAAGGTCGGACCGGCTGAATACACCCCGGTGCTCTGTTGGCCTGGGAACCTTAAGAGAGAAGTCCCTCAGCTCAAAAGGGGAGTTCCCCAGGCCACGGGAGGGAACGATGCCTCAAATCAAATCAAAACAAACATGCAAACAAAAAAAAAAGGAAAAAGGGTGCCAACCCACGTTTCTGGGTTTGGCTGACGGACTAACAGGTCATTGCGGGAGAATGCCTGGGGCAAGCTACGTGAAAACGTTGAATACAAAGGTTGTACGCGGGGATGCAGCGTAAAGGGGCGGGGGGAGCACAGAATGCCGACCTCCAAGTCGCCTTCAACAAGGGATTGTAAAGGGGAGCGGGTGTTCGCAAAAAAATTCGTTCTAGGGGAAGGCGTTTTTTTGACCCAAGGAAATTAAGGGGGGGGGGGGGGGGGGGGGGGGGGGGGGGGGGGGGGGGGGGGGGGGGGGGGGGGGGGGGGGGGGGGGGGGGGGGGTTACCGCAAAAACTGAAAAAGGAATCTAATGAGACTTCTCAGGCACTTGTCGGACGTGACGCGAGTACTTGCAGATTCATCGAAGAAACGGCTCGGACTGTTACTTTCCTACTCCCCAAGGCGAAAGACCGTTCTCGGAAAAATCCAGGCAGGCAGGGGAGGTTGTTGAGGAAAAGGAAAAACTTGGGGGAAGGTCCTCGGGAACCATTCAGTTGGGGATCAGTAGACGGGGAAAAATATCGGCCTGTAAGATCAAAGAGTTGAGTCACGCCAAGACTTGGCGCGCATCGTTGAAACTGCGGGGTTTCGGCCATTATAATAGGTGGAACAAATGCGCACGGAAGGGGGGGGAAGAACCACACCGGAAAATAGAGATCCACCAGTAGGAGCAGTGCAACGAGGCTCAACAGCTACAAATAAGGAAAAAAGCGTCAAAGGCCAAGGCTTGGGCAAGCCTCAACTCTTTGATCTGGGCGAGAGATCAGGGCGCGGAGATAAGTTACTACCCCGCGATGGAACAACTGAAGGGGCCGCAAAATACCGGTCTCTTTCCGGAAAAGGTCCAGACTCTATTCGCTCCTAGGAGGGGAAAAGTGGCGGGGGAGAGAGGTCAGTTCACAGTCCCGACCGCTCGTGAAGGACGATTGAAAAAACGTCACAACCGACAAGGGAGGCAGGCGCCAAGAGAGAGAAAAGAACTCAATAAAAAGGGGGGGGAAAGAAGGCAATGTTGGTTAAACACCGGCCTTCGTAAGCCGAAGGAGAAAAGTTGTCGCACAAAAGAGAAAAAAAAGGGGAGTACGGGGCAGTCACATATTACAATAAGCTTTGAGGAGAGAGGGGAGGACGGGAGCTGGACGACCAGATCCCGGTATAGACTGACCCGCGTACCACCGTTGGTGGTACCCGTGAAACGGGAAGGAGGTATCGACAGTGGAATGAAAAAGCGGTCGGAGGGAAAATAGGGCCATGAATCCGTCACAACCAGGGTAGAACTTTTGGTTCTCGAGGGAAGTTGGGGCTTTGTTTTGTACTTTTCGGAATGTGCAATGGGGAAAGAGTCCGGATTGGGGGGTACACGAGCACGCAGAGGGGAGAGTTCGGGGGGGCGCTCGAAGTTTGACAAAAGAAAAGAGTCACCGGGGTGTACTTTAGGGAAGCGACGACATTTGAAGGGGAGGTGGCGGCAATGCGAAAAATGTCGGAAAGTTTCGGCCGTAAGAAGGACGAAGGGGGGGGAGCCGACTTGCTGCCAGGGGGGGAACCTAGAGAGGGCGGGCGAGACATCCTGTAACTTAGAATCTAAGCAGAAAAAAAAAAAAAAGGGGTGGACGGACGCCATCGTTTGCTATGGCCGGAAAAACCACCAAAAGTTGAAAGCGTGGCCACGCGTGTTGGCGATCTGGCCGGCAGATGCAGCGCGGGCTGGTAGGAGGGTCCAAGCTAGCAAGAAGGAGAAAGAAGAAAAGAGGGAAGGGGAGTATAGAGAAAAGGGTTCAAAGGGGGGGCATGCTACACTGACACACTCGGGGGGAAATTCGAAAAGAGGCGAAATCAGTGCCGTTAGCAAGAAGATGGAAAAAAAGTGGAACAGGTACAGACTGGGGGAGAAACCGGACAAAGGAGAAAAAAGGGGTCTTTTACGGAATGGGGACGGCGTCATTCGAAGGTGGCGTCCCGGCGCTCCACAAGCGCATGGGCGAGGCGGCCAACGAAGCGGATGAAAAAATCGAGGGAGCGAGCAGGAAGGAAAAAGGAGAAAAAAAAAGGAGGAGTTCCGTTGGTCCATTATCCTTCGGAAGCTGACGAGGGAAAGTTTATTCAGCTTGGCTGAGAAGGAGAAAATTAACGGGGTCTGCTGCAAAGGGAGGTTGGGGGAGTCTCGTCCGCTTCTAACATGACGGATACCTGGTAGCCCAGGAAAAGAGATTGTTTGCGGTTGATGCGGGGGAGCAGGTGGACTTTGAGGGGCTAATACGGGAAAATCAAAAGGCGCCGGGTGTTTTATACTGCAGTGCACCGAAAAGGAACCAGCCCGCTTTCCCAAGGAGGAGGATTCCTGATGTTCATGGGGGGCGGGGGCGGTGAAGGGGGTCAAAGGGTAAGAAGCCAGGAAAAAAAAGTTAACACGAAAACAGAAGAAAGGCTCTCGGGGGTACTCTGTCCCGTGAGATGAATAGGAAGGGGGGGAACTGGGGAAGCGTTCTCACTATGAAAGGGCTAAAATCCCATGGAAGCCGGCTATTTCGGGGTTTCTCTACGTGGAGTTTTGAAAAAATAACGCGCATTGGGCACTGAGGGAATGGAAGGGAAGAGTGATCAATGGAATAAAGCAGCAAAAAAGCAAAAAAAGGGGGACAGGGAAAAATTCCTAATGAAGGGACTGGTAGAAAGATAAGCCGGGAATAATGGAGGTGGCCACGACCCCGGCCCGTGAATCAGCTCCTCAAGGACCGAGGATCACGGAAGCTGCAACGACGAATACGGAGGGGATTCTAGGAAGGGGGGTGGACCGCAGCCCAGAAAAAAAAAGAATCGCTTTCGTTCGGATTCGATCGACACCCTCAGGAACCGCTTGCTTAGAAAAAAAACCCTGTGGTCCATTCGACATAAAGGATTCAAGGCCCTTCCGAACGCGAAAACCCTCTCTGGGAGGGAGAGGGGGTTGGGGATACCCCGACCATAGCCTGTCAATGAAACGGCGCAAAGTGGGCTTGTGCAACCACTTCATCGTGCATGCAAAAAATTTCAAAAGAAAGTATATGACCGCGGCACACTTAAAAAGAAGAAGGGAAACCCCCAGGCACTTTCATCCGGGAAAAAGGGGGGTGTTCATAGACAGATCGTAGCAGGCTTCAGCCTCCATCTGTGGTCCCTAAATGTAGAGACCTTGCAAAGCATGAGGGGGGAAATCCTCAAGGGGCAAGGAGGGAAGTTGGTCAAGGGAGAAGGCAATCATTCTCCCATTCTCGAACGTGATCGGGAAGGGAATATTTAAACGCAAGCGCGCAATGGAACTCTCCGCATCAACCGCAACATCGACGTCCGAGAACAGTCGAGGAATCTGCGGAGAAAGCGGAACAAAATAGCGGTGTTTGAAGATGTTTGCAGCCGACAGAAAAAAATTTAGAGTCGCAATGGAAATAAAATGCTCGTTCCGAGACGGGCCCAGAGGGGGGAGTTCCAAGCAGCAGGAAGGGATCAATAAAAAAAGGAAAGGGTGCCCAAAAGTGTCAATCTCTCCTGGAAGGTAATGAGGGAGACGGGTTCACAATCCTCGGCAAGGGTCCGTCGAGAGTCGTCAACTGCGTAACATGTATTCCAAGTAAAAACTTGGGGGAGAGGGAACCAACTTCGAAAGTCAGGAAAAGCCCCCAAACCGACAACTCGCTTCAGCCGGGAAATACCTTTAGGAAGAAGTAAGGACAAAAGCTCTTTGTCAATTTCCTAACCCGCATGACGCAGCTAAAAGAGAAAAAAGTTATGAAGACGCTATTCGAAAGTTCACAACGCTCTTGTGTCCAGTGATGCCCCTAAAATATTTCACTTTTGTATTGTTCAGAATGAAACTATCCGTCCTCTGATGCGGGGAGGAACTAGTGGAGGAAAGATCGCTCTCAAATCGCCTTCCCGATACGAAGCAAAAAGGAAGTGCCCCAACAAAAAGGGGGCTGTTACAAAGCAAACGATGGCTCTCCGCCTGACTAACATTAAAAATCATACCAAATCGGGAAAAAGGATGGCTGAGGAAAAAACGGGAATCTTAGGTTTGAGCAAAAAGGGGTCGACACGTCTTACGAAAGAACGGATGACATTCTCGTGCGCCACGATCGAAAGCCCCTCAAAAGGGGAGGGGCCAACACCAAACTCTCTATTTACCTGTGGGGCACCGCAACCATTCCCCCGCAAGCGCAGCACCTCGGGAGTGGGTCGGGGCCAAGAAAATCAGCTGCTGGGACCAGTCCGCAAAGGAAAACAAACAGGAAAAGGGGGAAGGGGGAAAAAGAGCAAAAAAACGGTCTACCAGGGTTTGCGCCTCCAGACAGAAAAGGAACCGCAGGACACTGCTATACGTTCCGTTTTCCGGGTAGCCAAAAACGGTGGGGTAAAGCGGGAACAGGATGTCGGTCACAGGTTCCCGACCAGGCTTCAAACGAGGACAGGTAACCTCATTTCACAAATCGCTGGGGGGAAAGGCAGTCTCTTACGACCGTTGTGTACCAAAGTGCATTGACTCACCACTGGACGCTAAGAAAAGAGGAAGGCAGGGTCTCTGGGGCCCCAAACGGCGTTCGGAGGACTGTCCAATCGAAGGATCAACGTCGGGATGTATTCCTACTCCCCCGCGACGACCTTGGACATCGGACGGGCCGTAGCCCTTTTGGGGGTTTCGGCAGGTTATGAAAGAAAGTCATTTGGGGACCAGAGGCGGAAATTCCCTGGGTAACAAGGTCCCGTAGAGCCCGCCAACAAAGAGTTGAGCACGCCCAAGAGGGGGGGCGCGCCGAGTGCGCTGTCATTTGCTGGCTGTGTCGAAAAAAAGAAAAAAGGGTGCAATGGGGCAAAGGGGGAAGAGAAGAAAAAAAAAAAAGGAGGAGGAGGGAGATTTCCACCAGGAATTTCGAAAAGCAACTAAAGGGATCAGGAAGAGGCCACAAAGGGATGGCGCGCCAGGCCTTGGAGGATTTATGGTGCGGATAGGAAGGAGGGCGATCGGGGGGAAGACTGGAAAAGGAAACAATACAGTGGGCTCTTTCCGCCGAAACAAGGTAACAAGCGATTCGAGGATGAGTTCCTTTCCAGGGGGGAGTATGAAGGTTTAAAGTAAGGACCAGCAAGTCAATTAAAACGAAAGGGGAAAGAAGAGAGAGAAACAAAACCGTAAAAGCCGCTAAAGAGACCGCACCGGAGGACGGCCACGTGGATCCAAAGGCAAGTTTGGTAACCCGGAAGTTTTCGTGGAGAACCGGAGGAGGACCGCAAAAACAGAAAGAAGGTAAGGGAAGGTCCATAGAAGCCTGCAGGGAGCTTGGAGGAAGTACACTCCTGTTACGGACAGATTCCCGTGAAGATTGACACGCACCACCGGGTGGGGGGGAAACCACTTAGGGGAAGGGCGAAAAATGCCTTACTCGCAAAGTGGAAGAAAAAGAATAGGGGGTCATTACCCTGGGGAAGACTTGTTTTTGGGCTGTGTGCAATGTCTACAGGGGGGATGTTTTGGGAAGGGGGAATGAAAGACCAGAACAAGGATTACATTGGGCAAAAAAAATCAGCGCGAGTGTGCGCTGCCTGGAATGGTTGGAGCTCAATTTCACAAGGAAAGAATCGAGAAAACGAAATAAAGGGAAGACTTTTGTAATGGGCTTTGGGAAAATCTTGGTCGGAAAAGGAATCCAACCGGGCAGTAGACGATGTCAAATACTTAGGATCGGACGACGGGTCCATGGTTGCTCAAAACAATAGCGGAGACCGAAAAAAAAGGGAATTCTGACTATACGCTTTACCGAAGAAAGGGAGTAGCGCGGAGCCGCCAGTCTGAAGCGGCTGTAACATCCAAGAAAGTTGGGGGGTCGTGGCCCCGTCTGTTCGGGGGGAGGAGAGGGAAGGCAGATGCAGGACAGGCAGGAAAAATTTTGGAAACAAAAGAAGAAGGGAGAAAGCATCATAGTTTGACGGAGACGTATAGAATGACAAAAGTAGGAGATGCAGGCATGCTACCTGACAACAGAGCGCGGTGTGAACTTCGAATAGAAGACGATCACGTGCACCGAAATCGGGTAAAGAGCATTTAGCAGGGAAACTTTCAAAGATACAAAGCATAAAAGTCTTTGCAGGACCTGCAGGCCGGGGGAGGGGAGCGGATGCAAGGGCCTTCCCGAGCAAGTCGGACAACCATGCTGCGCGCGAAACTCAGGACGGGAGAACGATTCAGTACTTTTCCGGCTATTCCCAAAGGGAGTCAGGTGGTCAGGTACTTCTCTCCAGGGGGAGCTAGGTAAAGGAAGGGGAAAGGTTGGGGAGACGCGAGAGATTTCTGTCAGGAGAAACGTGGAAAAAAGAGAGGGGTGGATATCGAAGGAAGAATAAAGAGAAGGGATGAGTGGCGAGGGAAGGGGAACGAAGGGGGTGTCTCTCCTTCCTAGAACGGACCTGTTTCAGGCACCTTACTACCGGGGGGGAAAAAGGGGGGCGGTTGAGGACAAAGTTAAGGGCAAGGTGCAGTTGGCGAGAAAAAAAAAATACGGGAAAGGTCGAGCGCTGATTTTGAGACTGCTTGGGCCCGCCCTGGCGAAACGTTCCAGAGCTCAGTGAATTTAAGGAGGAAAAAGGGGGAGGTCAAAGGGGGAAAAGAAATACATGGGGGAAAATCTGAAAAAGGCCGCACTAAGATGTAGACTGACATGTAAGGAAAACGCTACGTATCTTTACCTTTTCAGACGGTGAATATACTATATGAAAAACGGGGGGCAAATAAAGATAGTGGGATAAAGCCCAAGTGTGGGCCTTTGGACAACAGAATGGGACTTGGATTCTCTACGTTTGGTAACAATCCCGCGGAGCTGACGACGTGGCGAGAAGGCCGAAATCTGTTTGATCGAATGGAAAGTCGGCAAGCATCTGTTCCTGCGGGGGGAAGAACTCGAATGGAACCGGCGGGAAAAAAGAAGAAGAACGATGCAGGGAAGGAAGGGAGGCGGGGACAAAGAACCCCGGAAGATCAGCTCCTCAACGTAGAACGACAGATGACGGATCGCAATCTGGTTTCTGGATTAGGGAAAGGTGTCAAAGCCAAAATAGAACCCCTAGAGAAAAGTTATATCTTAGAAGAGAGAAGGGAATTCTAGGTACCCCCGCAGGCAACGCTGGGGAGGGGCCTGAAGTGCAATGAGACAGAAAGGAAAGGCCTGAAGAACCGCTCGGCAGCGCATTGTTTCCAAGAAGGAAAGACCCGACCATGCCAGCCGCATGCACCACAAACGCCACAAAAAAGTTAGTGCATCCAAAAAGAGGGGAACCCGCAAAAAAGGAAGGATAAGAAAGCTGGACACGGTAAAAGCAAGAATGACCCCCGAGTCCCCCAAGAGCGTTTCGCGGAGTACCTCGAAGGGCCGGCAGCTTCAGCCGCCATCCTTTGTGTCCAAGTAACCCTTTAAGAACAGCACTTGGAACATAGGGGAGGGCCCTAAAAAACGTCAAGGGACTTTTTCGAGGGGGCTCACGCCTGACGCCGTGCCCCTTTTCGCCGACAAAGCGCCCATGGAATCTGACGCATAAACCAGCAACAAGGTTTGAGTGAGCAGGTCGAGTTCCCTGCGAAGGGAGAAAGGGCAGACGACACAACCATAGCTGGAAAGCGTTTTACGCCGACAGCAAACGAGTTTCCGCTGAGAAGCATTCAACGGGGGCAACAAAAAAACACAAAAAACGCCCAAAAAACCGAACAATGCCCACCGCTCCATCAGTGGAACACCTACCTGATCGGAGCCTATAGCAGCCTAGCAAGTTGCACGGCTCCCATCAGAGGGCTCCAGAGGAACATGAGGGGCTCCCCGCAAGCGAGGCAGAAGAAGCAAGACCTTAGACCTCTTAATGGGGCTACCCAGTCTCTTGGCGGACCCGCGCTAACTATTTAACGGAAAATTAGAATGCAGAAAAAGGAACACGTGAAGGAAAAAGCTGATGGAAAAAAAAAAAACAAACGCTCTTGTCAGTGTAGCATGCCCTGAAAGTAGAGAAGGGGGAGGGATGAGGCTATCCGGAATGATGCTTTCTACCTGGCTAGTTGACTCTACCGGGCGGAACAGCATCTAAGTCCAGATACCGCCGAAGCCCAAAACAAAAGAAGGGAAAAAGGCCAACGAGGGAAACAGGCCGCAGAAAGGAAGAAACGAAGAGGTCATCACCATCTTTCTGTCGCGGTCAAGAAAGGAGGGAAGTTCCAAGGCGCAACGGAAAGGGTGATCAACCCATTGCAAGCAAAGGTCGGCGAAGCAGCGGTCTTCTCACTTGGACGGCAAGGAAAGTGGAAGTGACATTCTGCGAGTGAGAACAAAAAAAAGTACCGTACACCCCGGTGCGCAGAGTGGAACGGGGGACAAAAAAAGAGAGCAACCGCAAGCCGCAGCACCGCGTTGCCTGGCAAGTCCCGAATCTCCACTTGCCCATTACCGAAGAAAAAGTCAAAAAAAAAAGCAATCAAGGACCTGGAAGGGGTCCCACAAATGAAAGGAGGGACGTCCTCAGCTCAGCGGATTGCTGGGAGCCGTGCAGGGACACTGCTATACGGGACGCCGTTTCCGGTACAACACTTTGTTACCGGGTATCGAGTAAACAGGAGAGGGAAAAAAAGAAAAACGAGGGAAAATGGCCAATCCTATCGCCTCAAAAAAAATTCTTGGACTGGTAATATTGTCGCTGGTTCGCAAAGCGCCTGCGACTCTTACGGACGCCTGTTTACCAAAAAGGGGGGGATCTGGAACGCAAACAAAGACGCCGGGAAAAGGCTGGAGGGCCCCGACGTTTCGTCGTGTTAACTCGCGAGTTCCTGGCGAATTTCAAGAAAGAAATCGGCGGACTGTGAACTTTGAAATTCCTACTCCCCCTGCCGAATAGCCGTCCACCAGCGGACCGCATCGAACTGTGCACTGTGGGGGGGAAGGGATGGAAAGAGAAAAAAGAAGGGGCCCGAAAAAAAGAGGGTTGGTCCGAGCGTACCTACCTCCCGTCTCCTCTCCACTGGATCTAAAGAGGAAAAGGAAAAGCACGCCGTTGAAGCTGTATTGAGGGGGGGAGTGTCACGTCGGCGGATTTCAAGAAGCTGGGTGGGAGATGATAAAAAAACCCACCGGGGCAGGGAAAAGAGAATCTTCCAAGGAAAACGCAGGCAACGAAAAAAGGCGACAATCCAGGCCCAGCAATGAAGCGAAAAGGGGAGACTTTTTGAGGAATCTATCTGGGCGATGATCAGGCGCTGCTATACTGGAGGGGGGATCTACCCAAATCAGGGTTCAAAGAGAATACAAAGGGGGGGAGAGTTCCCGAAAAAAAAAATCGAAAGAAAAGACAGGTCGTCCGTAGTAAGTGGGGATGAAACACAGTCAAGACATTTGAAAAAGAAGGAAAGAAGCCGAGCTTACATACCGACCCGGTCGGTCAGTCTTCTACAGAGGAAATCGCGGAACGGGAGAAGGAAGTGGGAAAGGAAAAAAAGGTTGGGGGTGGGGTTACCACCGGCAGTGGGTAAAACTCATGACTTCGCGTTGCGCACCATCGAACATGAAAGGAAGGTACTGGTCCAGAGAAGACGCGGTTAGATGGGGGAGGGATTTAAAGCCGGGGACGAACACACCTATCCAGGGAAAAAGATACATGAACGTAAAAACAGTTTGTGGAAACGTATATCAGGTGCACAGCGCTGATAAAAAGCCTATCAGGGGCTTCTAACAAGGGGGGGAAGGAAGGGGTGGGCTCGCGCTAAAGGCTACCGTGTGGCATTTTGTTGAGGGACGTTTCAAGTTTCAAAAGCAGATTCGAAAGGGGCACGAAAAAGTGGCGGGCGCTGCGGGAAGTGGTTTCACGACAGGCAACCCAGGTAGAGAGCACCGGTGGTACTGTAATCCGGTCGAAGTTGGGGTGAGTGTGGAGAGAGGGAGGGGGGAGGAAAGGGCAAAAGGAAGAAAAAGATTCCGTTCGTAAGACCGGATGAAATACCAGAGATTGCCTCGCGTGTCCACCTATCTTCGTTGCCGACCGCCCATCCTGGGACTTCGCGAGACTCTTAAGCCAGCGAGAATTCGGAAGCGCCATCTTTTTCATGAAGCCTGCGGAACGGGGGGGTTGGGGAAGGCCAAAGGGGTTTCGGCGGGAAGAGGGACAAAAAATCAGGGATAACAGCAAGCAGGTAAAAGTTGAACTATTATAGAATCAAAAATAGAGATTTCCAGGGGTGCGCCCTGACACAGAGCGGTGTTACCTAACCAAATAGCGGAGCGGAAGCACGTGAAGGAAAGGAAATTCAAGGGAAAAAAATGGGTAAGAGCTGGAGACCATTAACAGTGGGTAAAAGGTTGATTTGCAGAACCTGAAAGGAGGGCAGGGTAGGGAATAGAGGGGACTAAAAAACGGGGAAACTGGAACTACAGCGCATGGACCTCGCGCCTCCTAAGAAGAAGCAGGAATCCTACTACTATCATACGGTATTTTGCAACAAGGTTTGGGCAAGGTAAAGTGGGCGTCAAACCTGTCAATCCTGCTGCGATCACGAAAAGGTTGGGGTCATCTTTCCGAAGCGGAAAACTCGTTTTGGGCATGCGGCGAAAACGATGGGAAAAAAAAAGGAGGTTGGAGGGAAGCAAAAGAAAGAAAACCGGGAGTACCTTCCTACATTAGAAAAAGGTTGGCGGGCGGATAGTCTCCATTGGGCTTTGGCAAGTAAGGGAAAAAGGCCAACATACCGAAAAAAAGGAATTTTGGAGACTTCTTTTACTACGAAGCACGTCCAGCGAGCAGGCTTGCCAAAGGTCAGGATTTTACCGGGCATGTGGGGGTTGCAAGGGGAGGTAGGGGGTGAAAGCATTGCAGGCTAGTACGCCAAGAATTTTAGAAAAAGAAGAAAGCAGGGAAGAAGGCTCCGGGGGGTCGGGGGGCCGTCTCTTGCTTTGTAGCCCAGTGCAGGGGATAAACGGAATATTGGGTCAGCTTTAAAGCCGGGCGCCGTGGAATGAGCCACGTGGGTGGGGCGCCGTTTTGGGTGCAAGGGGGAGGGAAAAGGGGAAGTGAGTCTCATGATTTGGAAAAAAGGGCGCTGCCGAGCGGGAGAGTGGGAGAAGAAATCTGGGGAGGGAGAAAGTAGGGGGAAAAGGTCGGAATCGTCGATTCCTGGCAGACGGCCACAGAAACGTGGGGGAGACTAGAGTTTCCCACGACCCACCGGGAATCATCGCAGCAAGTCGAGGAAAGGCTAATTTAGGTTCATCGACGCAAGAGGAGAGGGGAAAGAGATTAGGGCGGAAAAAGGAAGACCTATAGTCCCCCGCAGGCAAAGCTGAAAGGTCGTCGGATTCTAGTAACAAAGCTGCTTGCCGACTTTCATTCTACAAAAAACGATTTAAACAAGAGCAAAAAAAATACAGCAGATGAAAGGGAATCCAATACCGACCATTCCGAGTGCACAACGAGAAAAAAAGGGGGCTCACTAAATCGACCCGCTTCAAAGAGAAAATGAGAGTAATCTGCAACGAAAAGAAAGATAACCCCCGAGTCAAAAAGAAAGGACCTTATGGACGGGGACCAAAAAAAAAAGAAAATAAGTGGCGTCAGCCTGAAGCCTGAAGATGGGACCGCCTGACAACCGATTACAGAATTGCATCAGTTTCGCGAAATCCGCGCCATTGGCACAGAGGCTACAGCTTGAACGGGCGAAAGGGCAGAACGAGAAAACAGAAAAACAAAACCGAGGGACCTTTCTCTTTTCGGCCAAGAGAGCAATGAGCAACCGCAACATCTCGGTTTGAGGAAAAAGTCAGGAAAGGTCGAGCCTGATTCGCGCGGCACTACAAAATGAAAAAAAGCGTGGGTGGAAAAAGCCTACAGCAACGCTTGTTGCACCGAGGCTCTGGAAGCTGTAAACTCCTCTTTCGCTCGCAATAAGCAGAGCAGAAAGTGGAATACCACAGGGAGAAGAAGGGACAATCGCAAAGCAGTCAAGCGTATCCTATAGGTCATAAAAGAAAGCACTTGGATATTTTGTGTGGGTGGGGGTAGAACAGGGAGACAAGGGGAGAAGGAAGTGAGTGGAGGGGTGGTCATGTAAGGAGGGGTTTCTCGCGGGGTCGGAATAGGAAAAAAAAGTTATGATCAGTTGCGAGTAAGCCCTCGCTTCCGATCCCCTCTACGGGTCCTGCAAGAAACCTGTTTATGACCTAAGTGGGGAGACAAAGAGAGGGTTTGGGAAAGCTAAGGATCGTCCGAAGGGAATAATAAATCGCTTCCGATATTCGAAAGTTCCAAACGCGCTCTGGGGGTTGGACTGCCCCTGGAGGATACTTTGAGGGATAGAGTCCGAAAATGATTGGGAGACTTAGGCTAGTCTGGGACAGCGGCCGGCCCCCAACAGATACGCCGAAAACGTGTGCCAGCGGTGAAAAAAAATTGATGTGGGGATTTCAGAAGGGGGGGGTTTAGGCAAAAAAATCCGCCAAAATCTCTCGGCGGGCGTCAGTCGCGAAGTCCGGGGTGGGAGCGCGCAAGAAAAGGGTGGAAAAAAGCAAAACCAAGGTCGAAAAAAAAAAAGTAAAAGACCGTCTTACGGCCGGAAATGAAAAAAAAGGGAGAGGCATCCCGACCACAGCCCCTTTCAAAAGGGCCGCCAGTACACGGGGAGGCTCAAAAGGGTGGAAACCAGAAACGAAAGAAACCAGTCAAGAAAAAATCGTGCTCTGCCCAATTAAACTCTGCTTCTGAAATTGCCCGCAGCAAAGCAAGACAACCAGTCCTTTAATGCACCGAGCCCAAAATTTGTGAGCTCACATCGCAGGGCGATGGCTGCGAAGGAAGGACGGGGGGCAATACACTCGTCCTCCCGTTTCCGGTTACCATCAAACGGGGGTACCGGGGGGGCCACGGGATCGGGGGGGTCACAGAGTGACCTAGACCCAAATCCGGGCCAAAAAAAAAAAGGGAAGGGCAGTACCTCCTTTCATGGGGGGCTGGGGAGAAAAAAGGACGTCTCACTGCAGTGTACCAAAATGCCAGCTGGAAACAGCACCCACGATAAGCGGTCAAACCTATTGAAAGAAAGGGAAAGGGCCGGGGGGAGGGGGAGAAGAACTTTAAAAAGAGGGTCAGGGAAGATGGAAGGATCGGTACTGACTGAGTCCTAAAAAAGGAAGAAAAAGAAAAAAAACTCAGAAGCGTCTGGCCCAGTTTGGTCGGCGGAGGGAAAAAACTGGTGTTCAGGCATGGGGTCAAGAGAGGGGGAGTAACTACCTAAAGAAACTATAAAGAAAGGGAAAAGTAAAGACTTGTCTCTCATCGTTACAGGAATGAAGAAAAGGGCTCGGCATAGGTCATGCGCACTTCTGGA
>Ga0179593_1285298_pt1 | contig 25491 bp, 28 predicted proteins | sample CZODoug2_1_08_16_FD_185931 | JGI IMG/M metagenome (GOLD analysis project Ga0179593, IMG submission 185931) | Vadose zone soil fungal communities from Angelo Coast Range Reserve, California, USA - CZODoug2_1_08_16fungal (PacBio error correction) | ecosystem: Environmental > Terrestrial > Soil >...
AGGCCGCGCGGGCGGAGTCCGAAGTGGGACATCGAACCGCGACATCGAAAAAGATGCAATCAGCGTTGGTTGATAGGGGTAAGGTTGGGAGCGTGGGAGCGCGAAGAAAAGAACATAACCGGCGCAGGGATAAGTCGAAAGGAAAAGTAATGCTCCGTGAAAAGGAAAAAGGGGGGACGTAAGAGTGAGGCGAGGCTTGCCAGCTTCAGTCTTGCACAGTGAGACATTTGTCCAAATTGAGGGGAAAGGAAGCAGAGACTGAGAGCGTGGAGCAGGAAAAAGGACGGACGGCCTTTTCAAAAAGGGCGCAGAATCAGAGCGAAAGAGAAAGAAAGGCAAACAAAAAACAAGTGTGGCTAGGGACGACTGAAAAGAGTGATTAAATACATGTCAACATAGGCGGGAACGGACGCGATACTCGAGCAGAGTTACGGGAAAAACCGGGTCCCTGAAAGAAACGAGAGCAAGCGCAATGTTCACGACTTCACATTGTCAAATATTCGAGGTTAAAGGAGACGATTTGCCTAGAGGTAGGGTTCCGTAGACCAAGCCTCTATCACTAAAGGCACGGAATGACGTCAGCGCGGTGTTGTCACTGGGAAGGCCGCAACGAAGTAGGGAACGAATTCACCTCAATCCAGCTTGGGATCTGAGGGAAGCGCCCGAAATTCGCGTCTCAAAAAATAACCCCACAAAAAAATGACATAACACCGAGGGGGGGGGGAATAACAGCCTGAATCACCACCGCATCTACAAGAAGGAGAAGGGAAAGTCTGGGTACGATTCTCGTGGACCGAGAGAGAAGAAGAAAAGAGGAGTTAATGGTGGTGCAAACAAGGACGAAAAGCTTTCCGCAAGAAAAACAAAGGATTGAAGAGGACCGAAGAAAGACGGGAAAGAAAGCGCGAGAGGCAACGCGAAGGGAGCTAACTACTGATTGATTTTGCCCCAGAGTGGGAGAAATGCAAGAAAGAAAATCTGCATTCAGAGGTGGTCTCTGGGAGAAAAACGTGTGGGTCATGGCGCTTTTGGACGGCGCAACGAGGAAGCCTTAAAAACAGCGAGCAAACTCCAAGGGGAGGGGGGAGGGCTAGGAACACATACTACGCTACTTCCCAGCGGAAAAAATCAAGAGGCCCGGATCTTCGCAAACTCCCTTCTCCTCTATTAATTCCCCGCGTCAAAACAGGGAAGAATGACTCCCATCCAGGATCGGTAGTCAGCAACAGCTGGACGGAGGGGAAGATGAACTCCGGCTGACCGTTGTACCAGGGACGAAGGTGGGTGAGGGAATGGCCATGAACGCACCTCGCCGTTGGGCGAAACCCACGACTCTCCGTACCGCTTAGTTCACAGAAGGGAAAGCAATCCATTCGTCCACCGAAGAAGAAAAAACTCAAAAGTTGTCGGTTCGCGTGAACAGAAGACACCGGCGCTCAATACGATGTGAGCTTCCAACTAGTGCGGTAAGAGGGGAAGGGTTTCAAGAGATCGTTTGTGCCAGCCAACCAAGGAGCGAGGGGGATCTTCCTTCTCCCAGCCAAAATGATGGCATTCCTGAAAATTAGGAGACAGTTTGAGGGGAGAAGTTCACCAAGTCGAAGAAAGCGATTCAAATATCTACACGGTCTTCGGGTTAAGGAAGGGAAAAAGATCAGCCAGAAAGCGAGAAAAAAAAAGACTCCGCAAACATCGGTATTCTTAGAAAAGCAAGAATCCCCGGGAACTGGGAGCCTTGACTTCACAACGGGACGCGAACTTGCGCATGGGGTGTTGAAGGGTCGACGTGAATGTGAAAAGAAAGACTACTAAAACATGACACAGCTTGAATTCAAAGGGATGCGGAACATGCGTCGAGCTACCATCAAGGGTAAAAAGCTCATTGTGCGAGGGAGCGACAAAATATTCGAGCGTCATGACGTTTCTTCAAAGAAAAACAGGGATCGTGCTCGATTTGAGGAGATTAGAGGGAAGCCACCACAGCGCTCGGCGTGGGACACGATAAGTAAGAAAGGCCGGAAAAGCCAACACCGTTTCTTTGGGGAGAAAAGGCATTTTTGGGTCAGATGAGCACACGCCTCGGCCCAGCGTGTTCCCAACAATCGCGAGCCGATAATGCGGAAGGAAGAAAGAGGAGCTCTTCAATCCCATAACTACGAGGAAGGGGAGGGTTGCAAAGCTTTTGACTACTGCACACATGAAGGGCCCCATGGAAACATGGGCACGCCCTAGAAGAAGGAACTAAAAAAACCAGATCGGAAAAAAAAAAAAAGGAACGCCAAAAGTTGTCGAAGAAAAAATTGAGGTTTCTTATTTAACTAAATCCCGAGGGCTAGCCAGGTAAAACAAAAAAAAAAGCATCCCAAAGAAAGGACAAGAGGCGGAGTCTTTGAACTTGCCTAAAAGGGGGGGGGAAAAGGAACTACAGATTCGAGTTCGAAGGGAAAAAGCGCGCGTCGGTTATTCTTGTACAGACGGAACCGGGTTTTGCCACAAAGGAAGAAGCGGGGCAAAGAGTCGAAAGGGGGAGAAAAGGAAAAGAGGGGAGTGTTAACAAAAGAAAAGGGCGCAACAGACTGCCGACGGGGAAAAAAAAAGACCATAGACCATGGTAGGGGCGGCTAAGCGAAGGCCGCAGAGATATTGTTCAGGAGAATGCAATCATGGAAAGGACTATCTAAGAAAAAAACAACTGAGGATTTAGGGGGAGGGAAGCCGCCGAAAGGAGAGGAACTAAGGCATATCTCCAAGAAATTGGTCTTTAGTGGAGGAAAGAGGCCGACAGGGGGAGGAGACCAACTCCATCGTGTAACGGAGGGAAAAATTTACGCCGAAAGAATAGGGGGGCAGCGGGCAACCGGTCGTAGGTTGAAAATGAGAACGAGTACGCGCCGATAGGGGATCCAGAGAGGATCATTGGTATTCGGGTCCAAGGGGGAATTTCAACGAACCGAAAAAGAAGGAGGGGGTATTCGGCCGATTAAAAATTTAAATCTTCGAAAGACAGGGGATCGTGCAGGCCCTCCGAAACTAAGACCAAGGAAACCCATGGTCGGAGAAAAATGGGGCAGGGAGATCATGGGCGGGAAGAAAGGATCGTCCTCTGGGACTACTTTTGAGGAATGGGGGGCGAGCAAAAAAAAGATGGGGGGCAAAATCCAAAAGCAATGAGTAGGTGATTGACTTCCATCCCTCCTCAGAAAGAAGCAGACAGAAAGGCTACTGCGACAGGAGGTGACCCGCTGGAGAAGGCGTTGCCATTAGGGAAAAAGCCGTAAAAAAAAAAGTTGGACAACTGGCCAAGTCGGCATTGGTGGAGGAATTATTACCGGAACCGCCGAGCAAGGGAACTACATTCTCAAACTCAAGCTCTTCGAAAGACGAATGAACGATATTTAAGAAGGGACAGTGCGATCGAAAGCCGGAAACAAATAAAAGCCGATTAGGCCCAGGAGATGACAGAAGAAAGAAGGGCGGCAACGTTTGGAAGAGGAGGAGCAGAATTTTCTCAGAAGTTTAGCTACGGCAAAAAAAAAATCGCAGAATGAAAAAAAGGGGAGAAAATTCTACTAGTTTCCAGGGCGTGCAGTAGAGATCCGCCCGCGGGGGTGGGCGATGGTCCTCTTACCTGGAGTTAAGCGCTTTCGGAGGGAAAGAGGAAAAATCTCAGATCAAAGGAGCAAATCGAGCGTTGGAAAGAAGTAATCTCCGACATGCTCCGTTGGGAAGGGGATAGCACGCATCACTAAGAAGTTGCACTTACGGACATCCCGCATCTCTGGCTGGGAGAAGGGTTCGTCGTAGCGCGGGTGACGGAAAAAAGAAAGCGAGACGTGAAAAAAGGCAAAAAAAAAGGGGACTCGAAAGGGTCAACTCTAGGCGGCGCGGTGTCTTAGAAGGGCAAGAACGAAACATTAAGAGAGAAGGTGGAAACTCAAAACTGATTTAAAGAGGGGGAATACGCGGCCCGCGTCGTGGTGGAGAAAAACGGCAGGCGTGGAAATGTATGAGCACCTAAGGGAAGAAAGGGGGAGGTCCCTACGTAAAGATAGGAAAAAGAAAGAGGGAGCGGCTTTCTTAAGAAAACGCTAGGGAGTGGGCTCAGAGCCCGGAGCGGGATAAAGAGGCGAGGCGAAGAAAGGGCCTGGAATTACAAGGAAAAGGGGGGACGAGTCGTACGATAATAGTCGAAATAAAAAGCCAAAAACTAGTGGGTAGGGGAGAGGAAACAGTGTACGGGGAGAAAAAGCCCAAAGAACTCTCCCCACCAAGCTTGAAGAAAACGGATTAATGCAGTAGGTGAGGGTCTTTCCATTCCTCAGAAGCTGTTTGCTCAACATCACGGCTTCGGACGGAGAGAAGAAAAGGAAAAAAAGACTGGAAGTAACTTACCTAGAGACATTATTCAGAGAAAGAAGGAGGGATGCCTGAAGTGGGCACCACAAACGCAGCTTCGAAGAAAGAAAGAGTTGACGGATTATTGTCAAAAGGGGGGCTCGGGCTTTGTCATGACCCCACTCAAGGTGCATACAAAGGAGGGGGGGAAATGGGTCTGGCTACTAAGAGAATCAACCTAAGGCGGAGGACGCGAAAAAGGAAAGGGAGAAGGACACAAACAGAGAGGGGAACCAAGAAAGGATTGAGGATCGTATTTGTTCAATACGAAAGGAAAAAGGAACCAAATCGAGCCAATCCGCTACACAAAAACTAGAAGAGAGAGCGACGAAAGCAAATCAAAGGCGCGGCCAAAAGATTTGTCCAAACGGGTTTTCCCACGTTCCGCGCGAAAAGGTAACCCCGATTATCGCGCGTTCAAAAAGAAGAGGTACCTTCTGAATCACTGGGGGATCAGGCGGAACGCACTAAAAGGGGTGAATAACAACGGGATCGCTAACGGTTGGATAAGAAAACTCTGCGAATAAGATAAGAAAACGCTGCGGGGAAAAGGCCAGGGATCGCCGGCCGGATCCATGGGCCAAAACAACGAAACGCGACTCAGTCCAGAGGAGCGAAAGAATCTATGGAACAAGTGGAAGAGAAAAATCCTTCCAGCCCACTCCATGAAGAAAGGAGAAAAGTAGACCCAAGCAAATACTTGAAAAAGGCTATCCCAACCAGTTCCTTGCATCAAACTCCGAGGGGCCACGGACTTACAAAGAAGAAAAAAAAGGGAAAAAAAGCGACGAGGGGAGAGTCAAGGGAAGAAAGGAAACCGCGCAGGCGACTCGCCGGGCGACGATAAAAGCAGAATACACAAACAAGAGGGAGGAGAAGAAGAAGTTGGATCGTCGCCGCAAACCAATTGCGAGAGATGAAAAGGGGTGACATCGGAGGGCAAAACGTACCCCCAGCGACATCGCCATCAGGAAAGAGAGGGGATATCAAACGGGTGTGGTAAGAGCGGAAGGGGAAACGAAGTCAATGACGCAGGGGGGAGGGAACCAAAATTATGGGAATCAAAGAAAGAAAAAGGGGTGGGAAAAGAGTTTGACTAACGTTCTACTTGCGAAGAGGATCGTCACGTGATCTGTGGGAAAAGAAGGGGGAAAGCGAAAGTAAGGAGGAAAAAAATAGATATTGAAAAAATGCGCGGACGAGGGTCCTGGTTGTGAAAGGCACCGTGAAAAACTGCGCGGGGACTTCCACACCAGAAACAACATCGCCAGAACACACGTCGACCGGAGAGGGGAAAGAATGGCCAAGCGAAAATGGGTCCACAGATTCAGGGAAATCGGCAAACCAAAAAAAAGAAAAAGCGTTCGCAGAAAGTTTAACCACGGTCCCGAAAAACTAAAACTGAGAACCAAGCGGATGGCTTCGAGCGAGGAAAGGAAGATATTGAACCGAAAAAGATGCAGTCCTCGGAGTTTCCGTGAGAGGAACGCCGCTAGCACTAGTGAAAGGAGGGGAGTCATTACTGTGTGGAGAAGGCATGCACGAAGAAAAAGCTGAGAGAAAAAAAAAAAGAAAGATCGTCTCATCTCTTCGTAGTGAAGAAGACAGAAATTCGCGCAAAAAGAAAAGAAGAGATTATGCAAGGAAAACAGTATGCGGTGTGGGAAAGAAAAAGGAAAGAAAAAATAACCAATCAAGTAAAGTACAGGGACTATTCTTCATGAGCCAGGATCAAGCGAAACTATTGCGGGACCAACCGTCAAAGGATCTTTCCGGCATAACAATCATCTGATGGAAGAAGGAAGGAAAGGGACGCCCTCGGACTGAAGAGGGAGATAAAAGATCAAAAAACTGGAGGGGAAAAAAGAAAAGGGTTATTGAATAGGATTCACATCAATACCAGAACTTCCTTCATCGTTTTTTACGAAAAGGCAAAAGTCAGGGGTATAAGTGATAGGTTTAGGGGAACAGACGAACCGTAAAAACAGAGCGCAGCTCGCACTAAAAAGGAGAAAGTAATAGTAGAAAGATATCTTGAAAAAAAGCTAGGACAAGAGGGTCCAGACAATTCTTCAAAACCTTCGACTCGGCCTTCTAACGATCCCGTGCCTATGACAAATGCGGATCGTCGTCAGGAAAGACTCGCGGATGCTCAGGGGGGGACATCATGTCCGTGCAAAAAGAGGGGGGACATGTCCCTGTCATGGTGAGTAAACAAAAGAACCGCCTCCACCGGGGGGGGGAGAAAACCCACGACGCGAAGGAACCGTATTACCCCAGCGCGTCAAAGAGAGAGGGGGAATGAAAACAACGCGGACGAGGAAAAACGAGGAGGATTTTAACCGCGGAAAAGAAGGGAAACCGGAGCCGCAAGGAGAGTATCGCGGGAAAAACGGAAGAGGGAGCTTTGATCGAAGAAGGTTTTAAAGAAAAGAGGATCGTGTGATGCCAGCCGAAAAAGAAAGATTGAAAGAAACCAGCCAGCAGAGGTCATAACCCTGAAAGAAACGGGAAGGAGGGTCGAGTCAATAAACAACTGCGGAGTCTGCGATTCGCGGGAAGAGAGAAAAAGAAGAGAACGTGGGGTACGACAGGAAACAGACCGAAAGCAGCGCCACGAAAGCAGCGAAAGGAGGCAAAAACACTTTTGGAGGGAAAGAGAAAGTCACGAGACCGGAAAATAGACATGATGAAAAAGCGCTGGAAGGCTGAACGTGAAGGGGGGGGTCCTTCAGAAGATAAAATAGGCTTATACGAAGAATGGCCTTACAAGCTGAGAAGTGCGTCTAGAAAAAAGGCGACTTGTAAGACTTCTTCTCGGGGCAGTCTTGCTGAAAGGGAGGGAGCGGGGGCAACAAGGAAAGGCGACGGGGTTCTGAAAAAAATACCGTAAAGGCGTGGACGCAAGTAGTGAGTGAAAAGGATCAAAAAAGAAGCGCTCTGCAGGAAGGAAGAACAAACGAAACAACCTAAGGGAACACGTTTGGCGGTGTTTAATGAAAAAAAATCAACCTACGAGACCAGATGGTACCGAGAAAATTCTCATTATCCAGTCAAGAAGGATTGATTCTCTCAGGGAGAGGGGGGGAATCAATCCCAAGAACGCTGCTCAAGAAGGTGGATGGGAATTGAGCCACAAAGTCCTCATTACTAAAAGAAGCGGACCCGCCCATATCTCCTGCAAAATAGAAGGAAAAAAGTTTGTATCCTTCATGAAGGGAGGGGGTGCTTAGTTTCATTGAAAAATAACAATTTCGAAGAAAAGACAAGAAACTGGAAAGTAATCTGCCGGGACATCATCAGTCCTAACGGAGAGGGGAAGTGAAAGGGACACATTGGGGGGGGGAAAAAAGGGACCAGACAAAAAATTCGAGTGGGAGATAGCACGCGCGGAAAGGAAAAACTGGTCTTGAAACACAAAAACCGTTTGCCCGACTGGCACAAAAGGGAAGAGATAAGAAAGGTACAGCAGGAATGTGTGGGCAAGCCAAAATTTCGCGCCGAACGGGGGGACCGGTGAAGTCCAGAAAGAACCATATAATGAGGGAGCGACGTCGTTACTTCCACGAGAGAGGGAAGGAGATGGGTCTTCAACTATCTCTATCAAAAACAAAAAAAAGAAAGAAGATAGCATAGAGAGCCAGACATGATAAATCTCGGACATATCTATGAAAGGACTAGCCGAAGACAATCAGAGAGGGTAAAGGTGGAAACAGGAAAAAATAAGATGGTTGTAGTTCTAAAAACAAAATCGGCCGGTACGTAAAACATTGGAACAGAAGCGCTTGCAATTGCGGGTTAACACGTCGGCGTGGAAAAAAAGCAGAAAAAAAAGTCGAGGCAAGAAAGCGACCTAGAAGAGGGGGAAGGTCATTGGTCCAATGGAAAGTTCAACGACTCTAAAGAGTACGTACTTATGGGAGGGACACATTAATTCCGTTCGTGTAGGGGGAATCGCGCGCAGGGGAAGAAGAAAGAGACCTTAACAGGGAGAAAAAACAGTGGGGGCGGCGACAACGAAAAGGGGCGTAAAGCGGATCGTCTCAAAAGGGGAATGTTGTCTCGCACCGCAAAAAAGAACGGAGGAATCGTTTCAGGGGGAAGAGAAAGCGTCATCAAAGAAAAAAAGAAGGACTCCTGCACTTTACTGGTAAACCAAGGAGGGGAAGGGGATTTGGCTCAATGAAAAGGGGTGGCAGTCAAAAAAAGAAAACTGTGAGAGAAACTGGAAAAAAAGGGAAGGGGAAAACTATCCGAGCTGCGGCGTGGGGACCAGAATTCTCACGAAAAGAGGGGGGAGGAAAGAAGCTTAAAATTGAAAGACATGAAGCTCTAAGTAGGAGAAAACTTCTCAAGCGCAAGTCCGCAAAGGGAAGAGTTCTATCGACGAACATGAACGGGATGAAGGACTGGCTTCTGGGCAGAGGTGCTAATCAAGAAAGAACCAACATTCGCACGTTCTCAGGAAAAAGGGGGGAAAAGGACTAAAGTTTGGTCCTGGGGTAGTAAAAGAAGATAGATCCGACCTCTTTTTTACGAAGTCGAAGAAGGACGTTGGGCAAGCGTAGGGGAGAGCGTCAGGGACATGCTTAAAAACTACCTGGAGATGCGAGAGATTGGGGAAAAGAGAATCAAGAAAGGGACAGAGCAGCAAGCTCCACATAATTTTCAAGAAAAGAAGCTGCGTGCTTTGAGAGGGAATAGAGAGGGAGGGGAGGGCTGACATCAAGAAGGACAGGACTCTAAAGCTAAATCATGGCAGCGGGAAAAAAGAGGAGGACGAAACGGGCTTTAACTTCCGAAGAAAAAGAAAAAAGAAGGGTAGCAAAGGACGCAGGCCAGATGCAGTAAATGCGCTGTTGAAGAAGGAGGCCGGCGCGGCGTGGGTTTCAATAGAAAAACGGAGAGTCGTTGCCTTGGGGAGGACCCAGATGAATACCGAATGCCCCCAACCCAACACCGACTTGAAGAAGCATAGGGGGAGAGGCGTATGACTACAGATCGGGAAGGGAGGAAATTTCGGCAATTGGGGGATACTACAAGGTCGAAGAGACGGTCTTAAGGTACCGGGGGAAGGGAGAAAGAGATTCATACGTAGGGTAAAAATGAAAGGGGAGTTTTAATATACGCCTCTGAAAAAGAGGACCAGGCCCACTTCGAAAGTCTCCACAAAAAATGGCTAACTACTAAAGAGGGAAAAACTTTAAATCAGTGTGGAAAGAAACCTGTTGCTCAACATCAAAAAGAGGAGAAAGAAAAGAAAACCACTGCCAAGAAGGGCTTTAAAAGGGCAGATATCGGCAGGAGTCAAGACTAAGGCTTCAAAGTGAAAGGAAAGATCGTCTCGTTTTGCACAAAAAAGATCTTACAAGAAGTGTTCTCACGAGTTAATAATTGATAAGGGGATTTGTCGCGGACGAATGGGGAAGGAAGGGGGGGGTCTAAACAAAATGGTTGTCATGATAAGATGCTTGATTTGTGGATAACTAATGAAAAAAAGGGAGACTACCTACAAGAGATCCGATAAGGGGAAGAGTCTGCTCCAGCATCGAAAGAGGAGGGGGGAAAAAAGGGGTCTCATAAGAAAAGTTTCCAGAGAACGGATGGGGGACATCTCAGGAAAACGAAAAAAAAGGCAATAAGTAGCGAGAACGAAGACTGAACTGAATTCGCTCCGAAAAACCAAGGAAAAATCTATGAGTGCCGGAGAAGGTAGCAACTTTCAATAGGCGAGCACGCTAACACGCCAGAGGACGTCGGAAGGGTCCAACAAAGGAAGAGGGGGAAAGGGTCTTACGACAGAAAAAAGGAGATGCGCAAACTAGCCCCGGTTCGAACGTTAGAGAGGAATCTTGGAGAACATTCACAGCGCTGAGTCACGCGAGGTTACAAAGGGAGAGGTAAAGGCACGAAAATCGCCGGCCGCAGCACATTGGGCCACCCATCGAAACGAGAAGAGGTCAAAGAGAGCAGTTCATCCCGCAGAATCTGGACAAAGAAGGGGAAACGCCGCCTGCCCAAATAAAGAGTAAAAAGAAAACTTCTTACCCCGTACGTTCAGAGGGAAGGAGGGATGATAAACACCGCAAAAGAAGAAAAGAGGGAAGTCGCCTGGAAACGGCACTACAAAAAACCTAAAGAAACAAAAGAGGGATCGTGGCTATGGCTTGTAAAAGGAAAAAGTGGAAATAAGATAACCTGCGGAAAAGCGATCGACGGCGGCGAAGAGTAGATGAAAAAAAAAACAAGGAGAACGTAAGATCGCTTTGACGCCGGTGACCGAGGTCAAAATCGGGTACAACGGCGGCAAAGACGAAACGCTCGACGCTTGGATATCCCGGGGGGTAATAAGGGGAAGAGAGAGACCATTTAGTCCAGGAAGGCACGGTAACCGGCGCGAGTTGGATACTTCGGAAATGCCGCGAAGTTGGCTAAGAAAGAGTTGGAGGGTTTCCTACATCGGGACGAGAGGGGCCGGCCAGGCGCTGGGCGACTGTGATCCCCGTCGATCTTGCGCGGGGGGCAGAGAGCAGGGGATAAATTCTTGTAATGAAAAAGAGAAGGGAGTAGCGGGTTCGACGAAAGGTGTCTCTACAGTTCCTTAGATGAAGTAACCGTTGGACTTTCACGCACGGGAAGATGAGGAGGGATCCAATCTCGGGGGGAAGACTCCATGCGATTCGAAAGAAAAACCACGTGCGACGTGGAAATTTTCATTATGTGAGCGGAAAAAAGGGCAATTACCGGCAGACAAAAGTTCTTTGAAAATTACCAAGTGTCAACATATTACAATTGGGGGGGGAATTTCCGGAAATTCTTTCATGGACAACCCTATAGTGATCAAGAGTAAAGTGGGAACTTCAGGGGGACAATAGGACTACTTAACGGCGAGGTCCAGGATCTAGGTCTGATAAATGACTGTCAAAAGGGAGGGAGTGCTGGGTTCTACCTGTACGGGAAAAAGCCTTGGGCGCGAAGAGGAGTCGAGGGGACAAATGGAGAGGAAAGGGAGGAGGAGAAAAGTAGGTGACATGGGGGAACTGGGAGGGTACTCCGACGGTTTCGGGCAGTACAAAGAGAAGAGAGAATTTTCCTCGGGGGGAAATAAAGGCATGAAAAAGAGAGGAAAAAATCCAATACGGACTTACGAAACAGTAACTCGGGCTGCCCAAGCCTAAAGGGACAGAGCTGACAAACTCACCATCCTGCTCCACTGATGGGAATAGAATCTCGTGCACGTTTATTCTTGGGGAATCGGACTACTCTTGAGAGCAGAGGAAAAGGGGGATAAAAAGGGAGAAAAGGAAGGCTAAAAGTAACCTTCTTCAAAAGTAGGAGGGGCAAGGTCGGCGAGCAGGGGAGTGAGCGGTGAGAAATATTTGTATGTCGACTAAGAAAATCGGGTCAAAAAGGGGCAGGAATAATAAGATTCATCTTATAAAAGAAAGGGGCGGTCCTTCAAGGAGTGAGAGACGGGGAGAGGATGTACGGGGGCGCTCTGAACGTAAAAGTTACGCGGTAGTTGGTGTGCAAAAAATCATAGTAATTCCCACAGAAAGCAAACCCATGCAGGCAGTCATCGTTGTAAGATGGAGTGGGGCAAAAGGGGACTGAAAGTGGGTGAAGGGGCGCCCGTTCCGGCTTCACACTTGAGGAGAAGAGGAGCAACAAATAAAAAGGTGGGGGCGTTCGTACGTCTAATTGAACACCTCATTAAGGTGAAAGAAGAGAAGGGCTAACTGACACAAAACATTTTACAGAAAAATCAAACACAACGGGTCTCGAGCAAAGGACCTTCTGAGAGGATCAACGATAGGAGGACTAAAAAAACGAAAAGCTGCACGCACAGGTGTCGAATGCACTCAAGGGCCAGGGGGGGACGGAAGGAGAAAAAACGAAGAGAGCGGGGAAAAAGGGGACATGGAGGTGACGGGGGAGGGGAACGTTACCTCTTACGGTGGTTTAATCAGCCAAGAGATCAAGACGAACCATCAGGGGATCGGAAAAAGAAGCAGGCAGAACGGGGGGGGCTTCGTACCTTCACGGCAAAGAACATTACACGCAGAGGGCATAAGGAAAGATTAAGAAAAGAAATCATATGAGGGACCGTCACGGGGAGGGGGGAAAGAGAGCATGGGGAAACAAAAGAAAGATCGGGCGGGGCTTCCAGGGGGGCGATTGAGTTTAAGGGGCTTTTTTTCAAAAGCATAGTCTTGGAGCAAAACCTAACAAAGGGGTCAAGCACTCTAAGAAAATGCTAACAGCCAGCAGGGGGGCGGCCTTAGCCTTACCTATTGGACACTTTGAGAACGGTATGTGCTATATAAACCCTGAAACTCTCAGGCTCCTGCTTTTCAACACGATCTATCGACAGGAGAACGCGGTCTAGGTAAGGCATGTCCGCAACTTCCTGAAAAAAAGGAGTATGTCGGCGTCTTCCAGAACCTACCCGTGGAAACAAACGCTTCCTGGACAAACTCCGACAAAACATCTGTTAGCGTATAGGGATCACTCCTGCCACCTCCGCAACTATTAAGCATGTCAGGCACAAAAATAGCGTACTTTTAGAATCCTGGAACGGGTTCTCGTGTTTTTTTGTCCGGTTAAGGTGGTTCTCCTTGTGACCTCGTACTCCATAGGCTTCCTAAGCAAAAATTCATGCAACGTTACGGTCGCAAAATAGCGGACGTCTAGAGGAAAATCTTCTGTGGACAGCTACTCATTGGTACATATTCTGATCCCTCTGGCGTCATTCCGGGTTCGGCAGCGATCCGTTAATGATTAAGTCTGGTGGGGCATCCTATTGCTTAAGCGGATTTCTCCTGGGCGTCCAACCCTGTACCTCCCCTGGCTGTGGGCGTAATACCCGGCGGACGGCCTTGACATTGACCCAGCTGGCGAGGGTCCTCCGGGGAGTACGCCGGTGGGGTGTGAGCGTTTGTGGGAGCACGCAGTGGTACGGAAGCGCCACGCTCAGTACAGCGGGGGTGCACATACTCGGCATGTTCCATTAGAGATCGTAGTGGAGCAAAGCCAGGGGGGGGAGACGAAACGTCATCCACAAAGAAGAAGATGGGAGGGAGGGAAGGTTGAAGCCAATTTTAAAAGACAAGCCAAAACAGTTTAGAAATCCTACCCCTTCCACAGAGACGATCTAAAAGTTCACGCCACAGGACTCGGGAAAGCTTGGACAGGCAAGGTCCAAAGAGATGTGTCAGCCTGCCCGGCGCTGGGGAAGGGTTTGCTACAAAGGATTGTTTGCCTGGAACAAGACGTGCCCGGAGGTAGCTCCATAAGTGGACTCACACGAATGATGCCTGGTGACCAGCCTGCACGGCACAACGCTCCTAAAAGGTACCGTGACGTCTTTCGAATTCTGGTGAAGCTTTCCAAAATGGTTCAAAAGTACGATCACCAGATTCGAGGGAGGCGATGAAGACAAGAACGCTCTGTATATCTGGAACAACGCCCGGTTTGCAAAGAGCTAAAAGGGAACCACCAGCGCTAAACGGGAGAAACCTTTATAAAAAAACCGAGATTTCGTGGATGAAAAGGCAAAAAATGAGAGAAAAGGAGCCCGCGACATATAAACTACAACATGAATTGGGGGCTCGGACTACTTGTCCTATCGTGTAGTTTGGGAATTGAGAAGCGAAAAAATAGGCGGCGTCCGTCATCTCTACCCCACAAAAGGGAGGAGTCCAAGAGAAGGAGCCGCCACGCGCCAATCGCAGGACCACTGGGGCTATCTGACGGGGGAGCTGAGAGCACGCAGAGTGGGCCGGTGAATGTCGTTCAAAAGGGCTTCGGCAGCCAAGTTGGGTTGAGGTGGGTCAACCAACTCCATCCTTAAACGTATGAAAAAGCTGGAGAACAAGGTCTAACGCTGGGACCGAGAGGGTCCAACCTGAAACTGATTGTTCAGACTCAAACTACCACCGGGAGGCAAATGCTAAGGCAGCAACTCTAAGTCTGGTGAGTGGCATTGTTGAGAATTTTAAAAGTTTCAAGGAAATAGAAAGAAAGGTGTAGTGTAAAGGTGAATTGTCCTCCAATTAAGGGGGCTTGGAGTGGATTTAAAATGCGTCTCGTAAATTTGGACTATTCAAGGCACAAATAAACAGAATGCTGGCCTACGAAACCCGGTATTTGCTTCTAATAATTTTGACTGAGATCGGATTGGGGGCAACAGGAACAATCTTCTCATTCTTAATGGGCTGACATTTGTTCTCTGCCAGACCTGAGGTCTTCAGAACCCTTGCAAAGGGCGTCCTACGGGTATGGCTTGGAGGAGTGTACTGGATATCCCCGTCAGTAGACTCCAGAAGAAAGGCAATCACAAAACACGTGCGACTTACTGGGGCCACTAATTGGGGAAATGTACGTTGAGACGGTTGTCGGAACCAAAAAGTGACGTGCGAAGGTGAAGAAACGTGGGTAGGTACTTTCGGAAAGTTCACATTGGGAATTAGGACAAGGAAATAGAGGAGAGAGTCGTGGGGTTGGCAAGGGATGACAGCACCATGATCGAGTATGGGCGGCAGTACAAGTTAACGATATGTGCATAACGCAAGAACGCTAGTAAAGCGCGAAACCGGTAGCAGAGAATCGCATGCGGCAACAGTAAGCTGGGGAGTCTCACGGTACGCAGGTGGATAGCACTTGACATTTCATTCAGGCTGCGCAATGTAGAATACAAGTTTAGACTCGGCACAGAAATTAAGATTGAAGAAAGGCACTCTGTTTTAAGGGAGTCTTAATTTCAGGAAGGCGGGCGTAGTATGTCCCAATTTGTGAAGGTCCCGGGAAGTTGAACTCGTTTTGTGACGCAGAGTTCCTGCGAATCTACAGGGAAATCTCCGACCCTAAAGGTCATGCGCTGCGATGTTTAAAAAAAACAATCAGAATCACCTGGAGAACTTGTTTCGGGAAATCGCAAGTCAAGCGAATACAGGGGGAGAGGCCAAGCTTCTTTCTTGGAGTCGGCTTATATCTGCGGACGGTTCTGGACCAAGAACGAGCTCGGAAAAAGGCACGATCAAGGAGAAATCGTAAAAGTTTGCCTAGAGGCACCGCGATTGGGGGCAAGGGACTCGGGGTGTGCGGTATCAACGGGTCCGCAATACACGGACTCAGAAGTCTGGGGGCAACGGACGATGGTGGAGAAGATTCGTGAGAGCTGGTGAATACGGATTGAAGGAGTCGTCGGGGGGTTTGCTATCAAACAAAGGAGGCGGTTTGGAAGTTCCCTACAACTTAAGTCACTGGAGAACGACTTAACCGAATGATGGCAAAACATCGAGCGCTGGGGTCGGTAACCAAAGATCCTGGATCAGAAAAATGCGGAAAAAAGTGGGACTAAGGTATAGACGAAGGCGAAAGTAGTTGGGGAAAAAGAAGAAGATTTCTTTGGTACAGAGGGTGCGGGGAGAGGGGAAGGAAAGTCGACTTCGATTAAGGGAAAACGCGAATCGTGAAAAGAGGAGCGCAGCACTAAGGGGGCGAGGGCAACAGGGAAACAAATCAGGGATAAAGTCACACAAAAAGTGGATGAAACTAATATACCATACATGAAATTCATATGGGGGTTGCGGGAAATGTCAATACCAGCGGTTGTCTCAAACAAGCATTCAGGAAGAAATGCCTCAGAAAAACGCAGACGAGGGGGCGCTTCACTTTAGGGGTAAAAAAAAAACATTATTCAATACTCGATTGTATGCTAATGCCTTCGAGGAAAGTCTGAAGATGTGGGCACGAGAACAACCGACGCTTTCGGAAGAAAAAAGGCTCACGATCATCGGAAGAGGGTAAGGATGATTGGGTAGCAAGGTCTAAACGGGCATTTGTCGAGTCCAACACAGACGGTTGTAAGAAGGAGCTGGGTATGGGGGTGGAGAAGCGGCAGATGGAAAGAAAGCGAAAAACTAACTAATAGGTAGCCGAAGCGGGAAGGGAAGTCCAGCACATCGGAAAGGGAAGTGACCTAAAGAACGCTGAACGCAAAGAAGGTTCCCTAGTGCAAGGCTTATTGGGCCTCTCAAAAAAGACACTCAGGGAAGTGAAGAAAAACCTCGAATAGCTGAAGTCTAGGCAAGCCCACCAGCGCGGCCGGGAGGAGGGGGCGTAAAATGGGGGGAACACTTTGTAAACGGAAAACGCACGAGGTACCGCAAGAGAGCGTACGTTAAAAAGGAAAAAGATGGAACGTTGGCGAAGAAATATGCCGCACTTCGAAGAGCTGAAACTAGAACCGGGCGAAAAGTGTCTGCGAGCTGGGGTCCTACAGCGATTTAGAACCTTCTCACGGTAAAAACTGGAAGGGCAGAATCGCAGTCCATCGAAACATGGTGGGCAAAGTCAGCGAAACTACTCCTGAAAAATATGCTGATCAGTGGGAAAAAGCAGAATCATCGGTAGGAGCATACGAAAAAAAAAGAAATGACATGAATAGTCCACGGAATCACCTCAGAGCACTGTGCGCAAGAAAAGAGCAATTACGGTGTCTCGCCTGTAAGAGGGAAAAAAACGAGATCCTGGTCATGTGGGAACGGGGCAGGAGAAGCAAGGAAAGACAAAATTGGCAGAAAAAAAACCCTGAGCGTGCCATAGGGGATGGAAAAGGCCTTTCTTAATGAATTATGGCAACCAGAAGCAGATAGTAGGGGAAGATACGAAAATCAAAACACAAGTAGGTGTAAAAGAGATGAGATGTCAGGCAGGAAGCCGCCCGGGGGGCAAAAGGAAGGGTCCAAAAAAAATAAGGTGAAAAAAAATTGAATCTAGCAACCCTCGACAAAATGCTCCATCGCAAAAATCAGCGGGGGGGAAATGGACCGGTGCAAGATGTGCCAGAGGAAGAGCCACCCTACAATAACCGGGGCGATCTTGGGCGTCCAAAGGCAAGATAAATTAATTGGAGACCAAACTAAATTTTCGAGGGAAGTTGGTGAAACGAAGGATGGATGTCGGCAGTCACGGATCCCATGGGGGCAAGATGAGGGGGCTGAGAAAGAAGCCAAAGGAAAGACAACCGGCAGGGGAGCTGAAGGTTGCCAAGAGAGGGCGGAGAAGAAACGGGCCGTAAAAGGCCTACTTGAAAAAGCTGCGCGGAATGTAAACGGCAGCTCTGAAGGGAAAACGAGAAAGAAAACCGAAAAAAACCAGGAGTAGGGTGTTGACGCTTCGGAGAATAAAACATCGGCGGGTACCAGCCAAAGTCAACCTCTTAACGAAATTCCGGACTATCCCGACGGGGCTTTACCGGGAAAACTCCATGAGGAGGGTGTTAACCCAGGGCCACGCAACACGAAAAAAGAGAGCGCGCTAGGAGGCGTGATCGACTGTGAAAAATTTCAATCTGAGTTTGAGCCCTGAGAAGGATTGGGGAAAGCAATGGTCGTGGGGGTCCGGAGATGCCCCCGCAACTTCTACATGGGGGTCAACGGGAAAACATGGTACGAAGAGAGTTTGCTGGCCTTTGAAAAAGCACTTCGCTGGAGCGCAAGGCATCAAAAAGAGGAGAGGACGTATTCGAAAGAAAAAATTCCATCGGAATGCTTCAAACAAAATCCAACAGAAGAAGAGGCAAAAGACACAAGGGGGATCGGTTGGGGAGCCAAATCCCTTAGAACCACATGTGGAATCTAAACGCGGAAACACGAAAACCAAGAGAGGTAAAATGGCATCTCCGTATACCGTGAAAATTATTAGTGAGCCACGTGATCGGGCGGAGAGAGTCTTGCAGGTGGGGGAACGGGGAAAGGAGGCCGTTGCAGAGCACATCAGCGTGAAGGGGAGAGAATCAGGATAACGACGCTTAGAGAACGCGGGTCTCGGATCGAAGGGGAAACAAGCTGCGGGATTTGGTCAAGAAAAGGGGAAGATGACTTCACTACAATAAAGAAGGGCAGAATGTTGGGATCATAGTATTGGAGAACACGGGGGACGAATGGGAGGGGGAAAATTTGGTAATTTCGGGCACCCCCAAACCTCCGACCGCCACGTCCAGCACTCTGAGAATAACGGCACACGACAGAGTAGGGATGGAGGTGACAGGAAGTTCTTCTAGTAAGAAGACGAAGGAACTTACTTCAAAATCGGAAAGGAAAGCCCGACTTAACGAGATCCTTCTCATAGGCGTATCACAAGCTAGCAGCGGGAAAACGAACTAGGACCAGATCTTGCGGGCAGACCCGGGCAAGTCGACTGCGACTTGGGGGGACTCCATTCGGTTTTCCTTGTACGTCTAAAATGTCCCTGGGTCGAAATGAAGGGGACAGGTCTCCAATTCCACTCAGCCGGGAGCCTGTGGGGATGAACCCCATCTCCAGAGGCAGTCATTAAGGGTATAAACCAGCGGAAACATGCAACGGCCATTGGCCACGCGGGTAAGGAAACATCAGGAGAGGGAGGGGGGGGTGTTTCGAGTGAACTGGACAAGAAAAGTCGGACGGAAAGAACGGGAAAAAATCGAAGGTGGAGCTGCCCCTTGCACGAACGGGAGAGGAAAAAAGGTGGGGGGTCCATGTGGTAGTGCAACTCCTAGAGAGGGATCGTATGTCTTACTAGAACAGGCCCCGAAAATCTACGATGCATCCGAAGATACACAAAAAAGCAGATCAGGGCGTTAAAATTAAATTGACAGTGGATCTTTGCAAGGTGCGATTAATGAAAAAACCAGATAAGGACAGTCTGGAGGCTCTTGACAATGAAACGAGCCAAATCGTTGGTTGAAGAATGGGAAGAAGATAAGAACACGAAAGGAAAACGGAACATCGGAAAAGGTCTCTCCTACTCCTCAAAAAGAAAAGCTTGTACAAAGAATAGAAGACATTGAAATAGCCTGAAACTCGGGAACTGATTCACAAAACACAAGGGTCTCGGGGGAAGTATGACGGGTTTGGCGAGATGTCTTGTTTTGGGACCGGGAAATATAGGAAAATTTGACTGGGAATGCCAAGGGATGCAACTAAAAAAACTTCCCATCGTTTCTAAATTCGTAAAAGTATCCTTGGAAACAGGCAGAAGGGGTAATCAGCACTAGCAAGAGCTCTTGCTTTGGTAGAGTTCAATCTCAATAGGAAGGTCAGTCCGGGCTTAAACATTCAAGTTAAGCAGAAGTTTCAAGGTCTTAGATTGTGTGGGGGGGTGGGCGACCAAAAGTGTTCAAGTCTAGGAAAACGGATAGGAAGGGAAAAGAATGTACTCATTGGGGTAAGAAAAAGAATACCTAAACTGGTGTTAACTGGCAGCACGGGGTCGTGAAGGTGTATTTCATAAATCTCAACATACAAAATAAGTCTGCCCCGCTTTTTAACACAGAAACAGGTCGCAGGAAAGACCAGGACAATGCCATGCTTCTGATGATGGCCTCGGGGATCAGGGGGAACGAAATCCCAAAAATTCGTGGGCACGGGAGTGTTGAGTCCCAGGGGGGTGGAAAAATCCGGACGTAACCCGTGACCGAACGAACGAAACGGAGTGAAAATCACGGCACAGATAACGGTGAAGGCCCGGGGGGTCGGCCATCATCGTGCTCAAGAACTGTGTGGAGTACAAGAAAAAGGTTGTGGGGCGTCCGACAGATACAGACTTTCATTTTTTCGGGGGGTCTCCCTTAGGTCAAAAGGAAACATAAAGCCGAGAAATCAAAAAACAACAGAAAGGCCTGGTAAATCAAGGAAAAGGGCAGTTGCGATTTCGGGGGACGGGAAACCAGGTTTAAAGACGCGCAGAGGACCGCCCGGGCTAGTTAGCTATGACAACAGAGAAGTACTTCGGTGAGTCTTTGAAAACACGGAGACAGGTGTTGGGCGAAAGGTAAAGAATCATTCACGGATCGTCGAGGGACAATTGCCGTTTAACAGGAAATTACTATTCAGTGGGGGGTTAAGCAATCCAAGGGGGCTCTCACAATTAAGGGGGACGACAATCAAATCAAGAAATGATGAAATCGTCTCAGCATCGGTCTAGCTTGTTAAGGCGCAGGCTCACTGCGTGCTGGCCTCCAATAATCTCTGCACACATCCACCCCGGGGATAATCTTCCCATCAGTGAGGATGCGGGTCCTCACCCTAATCCGGGGTGACTGACCCGCTCTGAAGCTGATAGACATGCGGTTGACGACTGCGATCCACTCAGACTCATAGATGCGGTTATGAGAGCTGGGTGCTTGGGTCAAACCCTGGGAAAAGTCGAATTCATCAAGTTCGGGGGTAGGTACTCGATGGGGGGAAATAAAAGCCATGGGGGGAAGAGGCCAGCAGGACGATCGTGACGAATTTTAGAACTCGCTAAGCAGGCTTTGCATGGTAAAATAAGCGTTAACTCAACTCGTACTCTATACGAGACTTTAGGTAGCCGGGTCTAGCGTCAGGGAGAAACTGTTCGGGGTCCTGTTTGACAAACGTGTTCCCGACGTCAACAAACGAGAAACGAGAGGGAATGGATTAAAGGTTCGGCAAAGGACGCAGGGTTAGGAAGAGGCAGGCCGGAGGGGTATTAGGCCCTAACAAGAACGATCAGAACCACCCAGAGAGGTTTTGGCGATCAACAATGTGGAAGGGCGGAGGGTCTGAACTGAGACGCAGTCGTCTCTGGTCTAGTGCTTGATGGTGAGAAAACCGCTGAAACACAGGGGAGCCGGATCATAACGTTTCGTGGTAGGAAAGGCGAAGCAAATAAGCAGAAAAATAATCGTCACTCTCATACTTACTTACTGAGGGACTGGAATCTGTGGTGAAACAATACGCTTCGTGGCTCTGATAGAATTCGCGGACCCAAAAAGAAAACGGGGCTTTCAGGTGCCGGTAAGAGTTAATTTGTGCGTAAGGTCAAAGTTCTCGTAAGCGGGTCTTGGCTTTAAAGACCATGAACACATTTCAAGAAACCTGGTCACAAGATCAGAGATTCCATTCACTAATGGCCGGAAGCTCATAATCAGGGCAAGCTCTAGAGGCAAAAAGGGGATAGAAAAAAGGGAGGATTACCATTAGAAGGAGGATCTGACTCAAAAATATGGCGAGAAAGTTGAAAAATTCGTAGGGATACGAGGGCATAAGGAAAATTCGAAAGAAGGGCAACAAAAGGGCCTTCTAAAGCAAGAGCTTTGAAAGGGTATTACGAGGGGAAACGTAGAGGGCGGAGGTATAGCAAACGCGTGGGTTGCGAATTAAAGGCAAGTTTCGTTGGGGCAACAGGGGAAGAAAGCTGTAGGGGAAGCGAAAGCACCGCCAGAAAAATCGCGGGAGAAACTTGGGTCCAAAGAGAACAAATCAGCACAAGCGAAATTGGTGAGGGAAAAGACCCTAATCGGACATAAAAGTTTGCAGGGCGGGAGCAATAAAAGGGAGAGGCTGGTAGAATTCTATCGGTCGCAATGTCGGGGGGAGGGACAAGTAATAAACAAGAATAGAGTGGGACAACAGGGGAAAATTCAAAAAGACCCATCTGTAAGGGGGAAGAAGGACCTGCGATTGGGCGGACGTTGGCTGAGACTTCATCAACCTAAACGTCGCCAGGTATGGGGATCTTACTAGGGGTGTGACATACTGGAAAGATTATTGAATTGGGGGCCCTTTCCAGGCGTAACCTAGCGTGAGGGGTGTGTGGAGCATCAAACACGGCTGATGGCTTGTCCTATATTCCATACAATGGAAATGCCTAAAGGGAAACGGGAACTCCGAGCGCCACCCGTAATTAGGGCCAATCTAATCTATCTCAGTTCTTACTAACAGAGATCCTGGAAGAAATGGCGTCATGAAAGCTGATCTGAGATAGCGAAGCTAGGGGTTTTGGCGAGAATGCTAAGGGCGTGAACGGTTCCAGAGTTGGAGAATAGAGCGTCTTATAGAAACTAAGGAGAAGTAAAAGGAATCCCCTCGTGGGGAGTGGTTGCCAGAAGATTGAGCCTCCTGCTTGGGGACGGTGAGGTAGAGAAACAGTAAAAACGAGAAGGTCTCCACCCGCGTTGGTCTAAATAATATCGACAAAACGAGGAATAAGAAGTGGTGATGTGCAGTTAAGAAAAAAAAAACAGCACACTCTGGGGATTCTCAAACATCAAGAAGAAGATAATGCAAATGAGAACTCAAACGCGTCCCACGAAGCGCGCTGAACTATCCGGAGAGGGAAATTTCAGACGATGGAGGGTGTCTAAGGGACGTTCCTTTAGAGAGGAAGAGTTGTGGCACAAAGACTGACTCTTCGTCAGGGACTCTCACAATAAATCTAAGAAGGGACACATAGAAAAGGGGGAAGTGTTCGCGTAAATCTTAGTCAGGGATGGGGTAGGGAGTAACAAGCACCTTGTGGTAATTCAACACACCCATCAAAAGAGGACGGGTTGAGTTGGGGGAGAAGAGAATTTCATGCGCGAACTGCTAAGTCAGACAAAAGATTGCTTAGAAATTCGCTGCCATCATCTGAAGAGGCGGGGGCGGAAGGAAAAAAAAAAATTAAGAAGAAGTTTACACGAATGATGACGGATTTGCCGGAGTCAGCGGAAACACACCCGCCGGGGGGCAAAGCAGGAGAGTCTCCAACCGCGAGCTGAAACTTAAGCAGAGCGGGGGGAAGCCAAACGAAAAGAAACGAGGCGGGAAGTGCGACAGGGGGGTCCCACTGGACGAGGAAGAAGGCCGACCGAGGATTCGGAATGGTCCCAGATGGTTACTTGGCTTTGAAAAAGGGAGACATTCGGCTGAGCGAGACTGGCCTTTGCGGGCGACGTTGGTCGTCGAGAGGAAAAATGAAAAAGACCTCAGCTTCGGAATCCGCGAAGGTTCACGTAGCAAGTAAATTCACTGTAGTGCAGCCGATACACATTTTGGGTTGAAGAAACTATGTAGAAAAAGTACTCATCCTCTGCTTCACATGGAAAAGCAAGAAGAAGAATATAACCACATGGATCAGGTAAGAAATGCAAGACAGAAAGAACCCATAACGCACCGTAACACGAATAGGAAAAAAGTGGTCGTACAACAAAGAAAGAAAAAAATTTCTGAGTTACTTGTCAAGGAGCCACAAATCGAAAAGGGGAAAGGGCCTCGTTAGAAAGGAATCTATGGAAACTGAAGAAAAAACAGTGGGGCAGAAAAAAAACGAGTTATCTTTCCTAGGGAATGTGCATGGCTTGAAAGACGTAAAAGTAAACCTGTCGAAGAGAGATATTCATCAGAGAAGAGAAAAAGATCTCGAACGCACAACCAAATGGTGAGGATTATTAAACTTAGGATTGATCGTCGAAATCTAGAAATAGTCTTCAAAGGGAAGAGGAAACAGGAAAAAAACAAATAAAAAAACAAGATCTCCAGCGCCGAATGGGGAGGATCCTGTGGGGGGGGGTAAGGTGGGGGGCAAATCGACGAATTAGAATGCACACTACGATTCAATGAAAGACGGCGTGTGTAAAATAAACGACACAGGAAGAAAGAAAGGTAATCGTGCTCAGAAGAAAAAAAATTGATCAAGGGGGGACTAAAAGAGGGCTGAGGACGTAGTCGTTCACGTGATCCGAGTGGGAAATAGGACGGTGGAAGAAGAAGCATCTTAATTAGGCCGTGTAAGGGGAGGGTCACAGTGTTAGCGGACGGGGAGGGAACCTTTACAAGCTTAAATATGCTCAAGTAATAGGGGAGAAACCAGAGATCGAGACAATATCTCAGACAGAGAAAAACCGGAAGTTTGGAGCAGCGTCGCGGCCGGCCTAATTCTGGAGCAAGAAAAGGGAAAGAGGCCGGAACACCAAACGATAAATATTTCGGGGAACGATTGAATCACGCAGGAAAGGGTACAAGTTGGACTGGAAGGGCAAAGCGATGGGACCGCGCAATGTGCTTAGAGGTAAGGAAGATTTTGCCTGTCTAATGAGGATGTGTGTGGAGAAAAGTTCATCCGGATGGGGGGGACGAGGAAAGCGGGGTGAGAATATGGACCAAATACTAGCACTATTGGAAACTTTTGATTCTGGGAAGTGACAGCGGGAGGGGGCAAGAAGGTGCAAGCTGCAAACGGGAAGTCGGATTATAATTCCTCAGCAAGGAAAATCTCATAGAGAAAGGGGGCGACGAACTGCCAAAGAAAATGCTCTGAAAATCCTAAAATCCACCAGCCTGCGGAAGACTGAAAAAGGGGGTATGGCTGTGTTGGGGTGGAAGAGACACAAAGCCCTCGAAGAAAAACCAAACGTCCGCAACACAGAACAATCTAAAGAAAAAGGGAAGGGCTTCTACGATGAGAGCGCAACGGTAGCGGGGAGACGTCTTTCGTGGTTGGCAAAAGCAGGAGTCGCACAAGTGAATAGCACAAGCGGGCTTTAATAAGGCAAGAGATCGCGGGGTAAAGGAAGTAGAACGATATCGCGGAAGAGGTTGGAGATGGAGACGAGGGGGCAGAACGTGGATGTAAGATACCACAGGAAGGGGATGAAGACTGACAACAGCAACGCTGCATCAAAGAGTTTTAAAGAGGGGGGCAAAGAGCGAGTTAGACCGTGGTGTAAATGGGGTAGCGGGGAAAGAAAGGTGAAGCGCCTAGACCCGGCCAACAAAGAACTATCGTTGCAAAAAAGAGAATTGCTGATGTCTTCTGCTGGTCACGAGTTTGAAAAACAGGATATTAAAGACTTGCATAGGAAAATCATATGGCAAAACTAGGCCTTCCATACAGGATCACGAGGATTCCGATACCCAAACTCCTCCTTTCAAGTTTTCGCCGCTGGGGATCTGTAAATACCCCTCTGTGAAAAGGAGGAACACATTTTTTAAGCCGGATCACTACAGATCTAAGATAGCCTTAATACTATGTCGTTACTCCTCAGCACTTTCATGTGATCTATGATATGGTGCTGTGAACAAGACCGATCTCTGAATGGGTGCCATCATTGACAAACGGGGGGTCACGAGTAGGGCGACACTGTAAATTGGACCAGGATAGCACTGGAAAGGGATGGTGATCGAGAATGACACCTCCCTGCCTCCCGTGTTTAGGGGGAAACAACAAAGAACTCCAATGAAAGAAGGGCAAACATCGAGAAAACAAAAAAAATACGTGGGGGGCAAAATTAAGGGCAAAACATGGGAGTGAATAAAGGAAAGA
>Ga0179593_1539427_pt1 | contig 25489 bp, 23 predicted proteins | sample CZODoug2_1_08_16_FD_185931 | JGI IMG/M metagenome (GOLD analysis project Ga0179593, IMG submission 185931) | Vadose zone soil fungal communities from Angelo Coast Range Reserve, California, USA - CZODoug2_1_08_16fungal (PacBio error correction) | ecosystem: Environmental > Terrestrial > Soil >...
ACGTCTTCGATTTGATCCCGTCCGGAATGGTCGGGCTCAGTGCTGCGCCACTATGACCGGGGCGGCCTTCACAGACCTTCTGAAACCTGTAAGAACCGAGCTGTGAAGGCCAAGAAGGGGGGTTCGACTTCTACGGGATCCACTCTCACTGTTTTGGAGAAAAAAGAAAAGGGGAAAAACTTTGTTAAGTAGAATGTTTTACTTTCGAAGATACGATGGTGAGTGTCAAGAAGAAAAGAGCCGCACTCCATCGGTTACAAACGACTAATGGGGAGGTAGAGGACCCGAGGGAATGCCAAGCCGCATCAATGCACCAAATGAGCCACCGGAAGCTCTAAGCATTGGTATAGAAGCTCCGGGTTACCGGTCAGGAAAGGTGCGTCATTTGAAGTTTGAACGGAAGGAAGAGGGCCGCCAAGACGCAAAATCCGAGTTGCGGAGCTTGATCAAAATCGCACCATGTAAGATGTGTCCGGGCGCGGAACTGCCACCAAGAAGAGGAGATCAATGGAAGAAAAAAATAGTGAACATGGCAGAGAATCGGATGGGGGGGGGAGATGCCGATTTCAACCGACTCTCGGGACAGGTCCAATGGGTGTTCTTGAAGTGTTCACTACCCTGGGGGAAGAGGTGGCATAAAGAATCAAAATCTGAGGGTCCCAACGACCATACGGTTCAGAAGATTAGGTGGTGAGTTAGAAGGCACTTTTCAAACGTTTGGCGGGATTGGGGGGAGAGAAACTGGAAAGACAGGCGTTATTATATTAGTGAGTGAGGGTGCAAAGGGGCATAGAAGAGGGGAAGTTAGCGAATATTAAAGTTCCTTATTCAAGAATAAGGACAGACTGTTCCGTAGACAACCACTGGGGGACCGTAGTGCCCCCGAATTGGGAGGAGTGGGGAAGGCAAGCGATGGAAAAAGACTCGCCATACAAAAAAAGAGAATTACCGAAATTCTGGACACTGTTAATTTGGGGGTGGGGGGGGAAAGCCAGTTCAGGCTTACAGGACTACCGGTTAAGGAAAGCAAAGAAGAAAGGGAGGGAAGGAAAGGTGTCGATTTCGGGGATTTTTTTGGGAAACAAATAGCGATTACGCACAGGGGGACAGAGAAAAGCATCTCTAATGCATAGGGTTAGAGAGTGAAGAAGTAAAGGGGGAAGGGGGTGGAGGGGGGGTGAAAGGAAGTGGGCCCCTCGCACAAGAAAAGGACCATTCCTAGCGAGGGGGGGGGAAGATCGGGAACTCACACCTAAGGCTTTCGACTAAGGAGCTAAGGGGGACGAAGATCTTCTTTCAAGGGAAAGTGAGATACTCGAGGCGGGAACGGACTGGTAAAAGGGGGTCATAGACGGAACCTCAGCAAGGGGTGATACACCTTAATTCGGGGGGGAACTAGGGGGAGAAAAGTGAGTGAGATCAGACAGATATCGGCATCAACGCCGGGGCGGAAGGCGGTCGTCTAAAGCCGAGATGGCCGATGCAAAAAAAAGGTTAATCGGACAGGGGGGAGATTCTGGAATCGGAGACCCTTGTTGATGAATTCATCAATCAGAATCCCTCCTTGAGGGTTCAAGGTTTGATGTTTCGCGGCCTACTACCTGAGGGGAAGGGCAAAGGCGTGGAAATGAGACTCCAAAAAATCCAAACTTGCTGATGTTCACCGGGGTTAAGTGAAAAGGGACGCGGCAAGAAGGTGGGCGCTACGAGAGCGAAGGAGAGGAAACACAAAGTCCTTACCTGTAACTACATTGGGTAAGAAGGTGGACACTCTTGAGAGAAAAATGGCAAAGGACGGAGGAAGTTATGGGGGGTTGGGACCTACCGCCCCACGGGAAAAGAATTGAAAAAGTAAGTGGGGAGAAAGAGAGGGAGAACACTCGTAAGTATAGAAAAAACGGATGATGATAAAGAGAAATTCAGCTAAGGGACGTGAAAGATATTGGTGGAAAAGTGCTACTTCGAAATGATGCCTCCGGAACCCAGAACTGAGGCAAGGAGAGGAGATAAATCAAGGGCTTATCTACCACATGGGAGATCAACAGTAGGAAGGGACGGCAGGCCAATCCGAGTGGAACGCCCCGCAGCTGAACGTAGCTCCGATTTCCCAGGAAACGATGTTGAAGGGAGGCAGCCAGGTTGGCGCTTTTCGCCAGGGTTGGAGAAAATCTTCAGCAGCAGAAACACGAACCCATTGGCCACCTTAGTCCGAGGTAGTGTTCTTGAAGATGCGGAGGAGTATATTTGAAAACTGGGGGAGCCGGGGAGGGATCATCAAGGTTTTCTGGTCCTTCAACGATAAGTGAGAAGATAACGATGGTAGCACAGGAGGAATAGGCGGAAAGACATTTCCGCCCGTGTGGTCCGAGAGCGGGAAGGCGAAAACCATCGAAAAGGGATACAAACCCGCGGAACACGTTTCAATAAGGAATTACTTTGTGGTGATCACCCAACTGGCGGAGGAAAAAGGGGGGACGGTTTACAATCGTTTGCCAGAGTGCCGAGCAGACTTCGGGGAAGGGGCTCGAAGGTAGTCTCATTACTTCGAGAATGTAGAGGGTGACACACGCGTCTGGGAAAAAAAAAAAATAGGGGAAGGGGGATTTCGGAGGGGAAGGGTGGAACCTTCAGCTTCTCACCAAGGCTGCAATGAAAATTTACTGGATACGATATTACACAGGGGGGGAGGCTGGGAAACACCAGAAGTTGACGTGCTTAATCGATCGCGAGAATCGGGGACCAGGACGAAATCGACAAGTGAAGTATGTCCAGAATTTCAAGTCGACCTGTACGAAATGCACACTGAACTGGTACAAATACGAACTTGCGCATGAATTGCAAATCAGGTCAGAAGTATGGCACTGCTGGGGTGGGCAAAAAAAAATCTGTGGGAGTAGGGGGAAAAAGTTCATCGTCAGATCGGGGTAAAAAAGAAGGATCGGGGGCAAGGAGACCCAACGACCGGAAAATCCGATGACTTCGTTGATCAGACTACTGGTCATATCGGGAGAACGAGGACCAGGAACTAATTACTTAGGTCGGGAAGGAAGTTTTTTTTCCGAGATGCAGAGCCAAGGAGGGCGGGAACTAACTCACCTTCAGACGATTGACTCCGCGAAAAGTATGGGGAAGGGGGGGACCTAAACGAGTTGACTAGCCATTAAGCGTTAAAAAGGTATTGAAGAGGGGCCAAAAAAAAAACAGCACACCGGCTGGACAGCTAAACACTGCGAGACCATTCACCATCCGATTGTGAGCCAAAGGGTACATTTTGTTACGATGTGAGGAAGGTGGGAGACTTTCTTTGAACTGTCGGCCCAAAAGAAGGAAAGGGGGGAGGAACAAGGCGATCGGCTGGTTAGTCCGAGGATCCAGCAAGGGAGTAAGAAGGGGATGAGAAAAAGGGCACTGACATCATAACGGCACAACTCCTCCGCAACTTGAGAGTGGAATTGACGCGGTAACCCCTATAGCCGAACGCCTGGGCAGAAGAAGTACGGCAAGAAGGGAAGAAGTTGGGGAATGAGCTTGACCTCGCCCTCGGGGTCCGGGAGAGACATAGTTTAGGGTCGTTTTGCCGAACCACGAGCAAAGAAACAAGCGCGGAGAGGGACTCGGAAGAAAGGGTAAAAAGAGTCTCACAAATGCGGGCCGAGCAGAACATTGGCAAAACAGTAGAGGAAAGCAGATAACGCGAACTCAAGGACGAGAGCCAGCCATCAGGGAGATGATCTTTCGGTCAAAGGGAGAAAGAATGAGGGCTAAGCCTGACAGCATCGAACCTCTGAAAGCTAGTGATTACCAGACGAATAGTCTTTTGGTGCGCGGGATCAAATCGCGTGGAATTTGAATTGGGAAGACCAAGGGTCAATCCGGAACCAGGTCTCGCGGCCAAGGGACTTAAAAGGATGTTAACAGGGGGCGCAGATATCGACTGCTAATAGTGAATGCCATACGGAACAACCTATAATGAAAAGTGAGCTACTTAGCTGTTTCAATTAATCGATCCATTCAGAGGGACCAGCGAGGGAAGAGAACCGTAAACACAACGCCCGTAGATTGTCTTGATAAGGGAATGGGGAGAACAGAAGAACATTCCGTTTAGGGTAGGTCTGAAAGAGGCATTGTGAGAAGTGCAAAGAAGCGGGAACCGTGACAGAGGATGGGGGGGAATACAAAAATCTGATCAGACCGGGACAGAGCGGAGGGTCGAGAGGGAGGTTGGCTCGGTTCGAGAACGCTAACAGGAACGTTCAAGGAAAAGTTAAGGGGCACTACTACTTCTCGCAGCTTCTTCGAACTCACCAAAATAGAGGGAAGCTTAGAGATAGTGCGACAAGTAATATTGGGTATTAGCAACGTGAAGAGGCCTGGCTTCTTCTCAGGGAGCGCACCCCAATCCGCTCGACGCGGGACCAAATGAGAGGGACGTCTGCCTGTCTCTTTGTCGAGTGGAGACAATCCATGCAACCGCTGGGACGTTGGGGGTCTTTAGAGGTGAACCTGGAAAATACTCCCCATACGTAAGTGGAATGGGGTCGTATACAAAGTCCCTTACAAGTCTTGATTGCTTGTTTCGAATTGGACCAATAGGATCCATTTCTTGGGGTTCAGATTACTGGAAAATGAGCACTAGAGTGTGGCTGTCCATCGTATAGTCAAGTATAGGCGCTTCGAAAGGAACTACCGCCCGATTTATCCGCCTGCCATTTGGGACCACTGAGACGAACAGCCTTGCGAAGGGTCTAATGTAGGGGAGTGGACGACTTTCCTTACGTGACCTCTTTTAATTCAGTCAAAAAAAAAAGGGTATAACACCAGTAAATAGTGTCCCCGGCGTCCAGAGTAAGGGAAAGGCGTCCGTTATGCACAAAGGGGCGGGCACTCAAGAGACCTTCACCGGCTTCTCTGGGGCCTAAGGCTGATTAACAGTGAATAGTTCGACTTTCTACTGCACCTCTCAATTTTGGGGGGAAAACGGAGAGAAAAAGAAACTCAGAGGGTGTGAGCGTAACTGATTAAGGGTGACAATGGCGAACGATGGGGAGGTTCAAGAGAAGGGGAGCAGCACGCCCAGGGTTCGCAAAAAAGGGGTCCTTAAGAGGGGACAAGAGGGGTGATGTTGTGGGGCCGCATAAATCACACAACGTGAGGCAAGCCAGATCGAAAGTTCCTGCTCGGGAATAGTGTTCCGGGGCAGGGGAGTGAGGGTTGAGGCGGGGTGCTTGATGATGTCAGTAGCGGACAAAGAAGGAGACCGAGTTGCGAGAAATCAAACAGGGAAGGAACGATGGTTGTTCGGGACCGACGGAAAGTCAAAAAAAGTTATGGGCGGAAAAATAGTGGAACCCATGGGATTCGGATTGTGAAGGGGGGAATAAGCAGGTCCCCTGACGCCTTGGGGGAGTGCTGGGGGGGGTGGAAAAATTTGAAGTGAAGACAACTGGGACGATTAATTGGCGGAAGGTAGGCTGCAGGGAAAATTGAAGGGAGGTTAGGAAGTTCGACTTCTGGTTGAGTTGGTGATACCAGCGGAAAAAGAAAAAGGGAGGGATTGGGAGGAATCTCGGGAAAAACGAACGATACCTAGAAGTTGTATATTAGTAGAGGGAGGGCAGAGGGAGGGGGGACTCAAGGGGAACAGTGGTCTGATTCGGACGAAGTCATCGGAGGGGTCCGGGAATTACAGGACTGGACTCCTGCGACAGTTGAACACATCAAAGTCGGTGGTAGGTGCTGAAAGGGGGACTTAGCGATCACAAGAATGCGGCCAAAAAAGAAGTCCTACACTTCTGAAAGGTATTTGAAAGGAGGTGGGGGGAGTTAGTTTTGAGATAAAATGAGCCAACCGTTCCGGCGCGGAAAAGAGAAAGGATGGCTTAACGGGGGAAAATTTTGGGACTGAAGGAAGTACGATTCACCGCCCAAAGTAGTAGGGGTTGCTAGGGGGGGGAGGGAATAGAGGCAATCAATTGGGTTTGTTCTGGGGCATTAAATTTGGGAGAAAGAGGGAAAAGTAGGAACGGCTCGATATCGTGAACGCCTTTTGTCGCAGGTGAAACCGGGGAGTAACACCGGGGGGCGACGTCTGCGCTACTGTAGGAACACTAGGGAAGCTCAATAGGGCCGAATGGCCGTAAACGTATGTAAAGGATGGGTCTTGGGGGGGTTTGGGGGGTTTTGGGGGTGTTGGGGTGGTTTATGTGGGGGGTTGTGTGGGTTGGGGGGGGGGGGGGGGGGGGCGGTGAAGGGGGTTTTGAGTTGTGTTGTGGGGGGTGGTTGGGTTTGTTTGGTGGTGGTGGGGGGTGGTGGTTGGAGGGAAATGTTTTCGGGGTTGGGGGTTTTGGAGGGTGGGGGGGGTGAAAGGTTTTTGTTTTGGTTGGGTTTATGTGGGGGGGGGGTTGGGGGGGTTGGGAAATTTTTTTTTTTGGGGGGGGTTTTTTTGGGGGGTTGGTTTGGGGGGGAGTGGGGGTTGGGTTGGGGGTTGTTGTGGTGTTGGGGGGGGGTGGTCGTGGGTGTTGGGTTTTTTATTGGGGGGGGGTTGTGAGGGGGGATGGTGGGGGGTTTGTTTTGGGGTGGGTGTGGTGAAGGGTGGGGGGGGTTTTTGTGTTTCCGGTATCAGAAATATAGGAATCCGCAAGGCTGGGTGAAAACGAACGCAGGATTCAGGGCTTTTCCAAGGTGGGGTGGAAGTTAGAGCGCCTTCAGATTCTCGCAACGCCGGGCGGAAAAAATGGGACGGTCGAAAGGGGGAAGGGGCGCCAGAAGACAGGCGAGTGATCTTCCTCAATCGTAATCGGAAAGAACCAGGTTGAGGAAGAGAAAAGAAACTCAATAGGAAGAGACGGGCGTGCAGTGGGGGGTTTTTCGCGGCAAGAACCTACTCCAAAAGTGCTAGCACTGGGGAAGGGGGACGGGAGAGTGCTAAGGAACCAAAGAAACAATCTCCAACTGATTCATTCCAGGAGGGGGATGTGCCGAAAAAAAAAGGTGAAGGAAAAAGGAATCGGGTGGAGCCGCTCGAGCGAAACTGGTGTTGAGACGAGAAGGAGCTTCAGAGATTAGGTAGATTATCCCACGTGAATTGTCATCTCCGCTATGACTACGCGGGTAAGTGGGATCCGGGGAAGTTCGCAGAGTTCCTTTGAAAATAAAGCAGGATAATCCACATCAGTCCGAAGGTCGAACAACAAGGGGGGCAGTGACGGGACTTAGCTGTGGATTAACAAAGCATGCGTTATTGCTGAAGGACTCGGCGGGGGAGGAAACAAGAAGGGGAATTCGGGCCACGGCGCGGGCCAGAAGGTAAAAGAAGTGATAACAATGGAGATCTTCCGGAACTAGTTGGGAAAGTCGTCAGATTTCACGCATCTCTCGAGTCTTGCTCCCTTGAAAGGGTGAGTCAAGGGCTCGGCAGTTACACGGAAACTGAAATAAGCGCAGTGAGATGGTGACCAAGGGGGGGAAAATGGAAAACAGATCATAAAACATTGGCCTTCTTCCATCCCTGGGTCGACTTCTTGGAAAAAAAAAAAAAAAATCAAACGGCACCACCACTCTAGATTTGACCGGGAGGGAATGGATTAAAGGAGAGTTGGAGTGACAGGGAAAACTCTCAAAAAAGAGCTGGAAATGCCGATGCAGCCTTCTGCCATAGCGAGGGAGGAGAAGAATGAAAAAAAGGGAGGGAGGCAAAGAGCTACTTATGGAGGCTACAACTGGTAGACATGAAAACGTTTCAGTGAGCTTTTGTGGTGATCAAAATTCAATGCAGGGTTAAATTTCAGTGGAGATTCGGGTTTAACATGCGTCACCAGAGATGGGCCGACGGAGAGATGAACGACGAGTGCTCGACAAGGGGCGCTTACTGCTAAAGCCTGATTTTAAAGAAAGAAATTGAGAAACGAGAAAACCATGGTTAAGAAGTCAAGAAGGGGGGGGGGGGGTCAGGGGACACTTCAGGTCATCACACAAAGGGGAGTATTAATATTAAAATAAGTTTTGGCAATTAGGTGACTTGAAACGGAACCTAGATGAAAAAAGCGAGGATTTGTAGTGTATAGTAACCCAAATGAACAAAGAGTAAAGGTCAGGGGGCTCTTCCTGTAGAGAAAAGTCCCGGGAAAGGTCAAGAAGATCAAGCTCAAAAACCAGGAGCATGTGAAGCATAGTTGGAGAGGTTGGGGAGGGGTGGGGGGGGGAGAGTATGTGGATACTTCGGCAAGAACAGCATAACGTTAAAAAACCGACGGGGCAAGGTCCAAGGTAGAGACGGAGCTATAATAGGGAGTCAAAACTTGAGAAGCGGGGAGACAAGAGTAACGAGTTTGCCGGGCAACGTCCAATACAACGAATGGAAAGAAGATCGGTGGAACGGTCTAAGAAGATCCACGGGGTAACGTCCTTGTATGAACTAAACTCAGTCAAGAGGTAACCCGCTATTGGAGGGGACCCTCCGAGTGGCCGGCCATAAGGCCAATGAAACAAACAGGGGGAAGGGGAGACACCATCCTACCCACTGATTGAAAAAAGAGATTTAGGTAAATCGGCATCACCTTCACAAAAGAGCGTTCTTCTGCGACGGCGTAATGAGTCACCGGTGGGGGCGACTTTCTTGAAAGGTCGGAAAAAAGAAGTGGGAGGCAGGGGACAGACGACTGGTGATGGCAAGGGGTCAAAGCGCGGAAGCGAGCAAAAGAAAAATACCCCGCAAAAGTCATGAGAGGAATGAGCCCAGGACACAGGGGCATAGCAAAACGCAGGCACGGGTAAAAGCGAAAGTATTTAGCATGTTCCGCACAGTGGGGGGGGGAAGGTGGGGGGAAGGAGGGATCGAGATCCTAACGTCCAATCTGCAGGAGGGGTTTTGACGAAACCCTTAGCGGAAATGCCTGCGCCGAACAAGCTTCAAGGACTTAAATCGTAAGCTAAGTTCTTGAAGAAGGGAGAGACCTATCATACTCTCCGGGGGTCAGAAAAAAAAGTGGCAAGTAGATAGTAGGTGGCACCTGCGCATCAAAAATCTAAGGATGTCTTAAGTGCGGGGAAGTGGGGGGTGGTCATAGTGGCACTCTGGGAAAAAGGAAGCGAAAAACCAGGCCCTCGATGATCATCGAGAACCGGGAAGTTAAACCGCTGGGAGGTGTTTCGGATAAAAATACTTAGGTGGAGAGGTTAATAGAAGGAGGAGAAGAAGACCCCCGAGTCATGTCCGCATAGCGGCGGGGGGAGGAACGTTTGTGAAGGAGGGTATTCGATGAAAATAGTGTATAATAATTCTCTGGAGAACACCGGCCATACCGATTGAAGCCAACTAGGGGTCGGGGTCAAAAAAGGCTCAGAGATTGACCAAGACCAAAAAGGGAGAGAACCGGGACCAACGCCCTCACTTTGCGTTGGGGAAAAAAATGTTCATGATCGAGTACACATGCCTTTGAGGGGGATCTGACTTTACGTCCGGGGAAGACCTGAAAACCGGATGAGTTCAGAAGGTTAAGTCTACGGGAAATATAACAGCATACGATACCATGAGTAACAGGAAACAGTGCTCTGTGGCGAGACAATGACTAAAAGAAGGAATCCGAAGGATTAACAAAACAGTACTGTCGCACTACTTCTCGACAAGTAGATCTCTCTCAAAAAGGGGGATGGGGGTAGGGTAGTTCTACAGTCAGGTGTATTAATGCCGTGAACAAGGTCATGAAGGGAAAGTGGAGGAGGAGTCCAAACCGAGATCTCAGGACGCGTGGAACCAAGTCTAGATGCTGCTCGATTGGGGTGGATTTGGGATCCGCACTTCAATCCATTCACTAAGCAGAAAGAAAACTCGGTGGTAGGTCAATACTAAGGACTCAACAGAACGTGTGTTTTCTTCGGGTTAGGAGAAAAAACCCGAGAGAATGGGAGGGCTTTGCTTGGGTATCCTTGTCATCGAGAATGAGGAATGAGGGGGAGCTACCCCACCCCAAATCGGAGTTAAAATACGCGTTGGGAAGACATCGGTATGGCCTTATCTCTTGGACGATCGAGCCGATTCACTCGATATCCCGGCCTGAATTTCCCCTTTCAGGCTTCAAAAAAAAAGCGCGCATGACTGTGAAGGGAGCTATGCATTAGGACGTGAATTCGCTCCAAAGGAATTTTCCCGACCCACCGTACATGCAAGATACGAGGTGAAGGGGGGTGGAGACTCAGCTGGAAGGTTCAGGAGTCTAGGCTTCGACATCTCAAGGGAACTGTCTACTAACATAAGCTCACCGTAGCTGGGAGACAGGGGAAAGAGGTCGAGGATAAAGAACTCGGGGGGGGGGCGAAAACTGCGATGGACTCTTCCTATGGCCTTTATAACGGGTTCGTGAAGGGAAGGATTGTGAGTTTCAAGAGCCGAGCGGTGAGAAAGCTCACTCCGGACAGGGGAAGAAGACTAAAGGGATGATCAGGCTATAGATAACCCAGAAGCCCGATAAGTGACCCAAACTTGAGGAGAACAGTCCGCCGAAAAATTCGCTCCAGGCGTTCCTGTCTCCTTTAATTGGGGGGAAAGATTTAAGGGGGGGCGGATTGTGACGTTGTATCAGTGCTACGCAGGAAAAGTCGAGACACGCTTTTCAATCAATATAGAGACTCAAGAAGGTGTGTTCGTGCAAAAATAAAGGGAAGAACAAAAAGGGGAATGAAAAAGATGGAGAATGCAGACAGAATCGGGGGTGAGTGATGCCGGGTCACCAGCCTAGCCGGTCGCAGGGAAGGAGTGCTGGGAGGAAGGAGGAGTTTACCTGTTTGGGACCGGATTTTCATCTCATGTCGAGAAGTGGGGGGAAAGCAGGGTAGAGGATAAGGGCCGCGTCTTAAGGGTTAGGAGATTTCCACGGGCGAATCTGTGGAAAACGGGATAGAACTCGACCTCGCGTGGAATTTTCGGGGGAGATAAAAGGCCAGGTGAGTGACGATATGACAGTGGTCGCGGAACTCATGGGCTGTTTGCACCGTCTCTACCCGACCGAGATGCAGAACAGAAATGTATCGTGTTACCGGTGCTGACGAACGGATTGGGAGGGGGGGAAAGCGGGAGGGAAAGGAAGCACACCTAAAAACTTCTTAAACAACTTTTTTAAACTTCATGCTCAATGTTTTGTGAGGGCGGCAAGGGGATTAGGAATACGGGACCGGGAAGCGTACAAATTAATGATGGAATTCACGGGGGACTGGGGGAGGTGGGGGACAAAGCTGCTTCTATTCAAACATGAGAAGAAAATATAAGATGACGTTAAGATAGTGAATAAGTTTGTGGGAAGGGGCTCGAAAGGAAGCGGAAAGAAAAAATTCCATTCTTATATTATATCTTGACAAACGGCAAGGGGAAGAGGGAAAAAAAGGGAGAACGCAGGCTTTCGAGGAAAGAAGATGTGAGAGAGAGCTGAAGAATGCTAGGGAAACTGGCAGGAACGTAACACGAGTCATCAATAAATAGGAACTGGGATAAGAAAAGGGGTAGCACGGGATTCATTGAAAGGGTCCCGCGAGGTTACCAGTTTTAGAAGCCATAGGGGAAGGAGCTGGGGCGCCTTGAGAGGGAGACTCGGGAAGAAATACAACTGGCAGCTTCTCGGCCGGAACAATTAAATCTCATCTGACAGTGAGGCAATCACTTAGAAATGGGGGGGGGATGAATTATCAGCAAGACCCAAAAATCGAGTGGTACGGGCAAGTTTTGGGGGGGGAAGACTACTAACCCCGTGCGGCATCACTGGCCAATGGGGGTGGGAAGAGGAGTGGGTCTCCAAACCCCGAAAAAAGATACCCCAGGCATTAGGAAGAGCGCGGTAAAAGGGGTACGCTGAGGGGAGAGAGGAAGAATGGTGATCTCGATCCTTGAGAAATGAGCGCGTCAGAAGTAGACCACAGGGTGGATTTATCCACTCAGGAACTCCTCGAAGAGAAAGGGGCTGAGAGTAAGGATACCAGAAAAACAAAGCCAGGTTGAAATCACTAAAGCAAGTGTTGGACTAATCCACATCTAAGTGAAAAAATGAACAGGGGGGGGAAAAAAGAGACTATTTCGTGACTCTTAATGTGTGGGAAAGGAAGCTGGAGGGGGCTTCTAAGGAAAAGGTTGAAAAAGTAACTTCGCCGGCCCAAAGTCTGTCAGAGAGTATGAAGAGGACACCAGAGAAGGAGAAGGAAGAGGGGTCTGAGCCGGCATGATTCAAGGAAGACTAAGGAAGTAGAGTCGCCGGGAAGGGAAGGTTGGAGGATGTTCGCCTTAAGCTAAGGGACCTGGAAGAAAGTAATTTGAGTGAGGGGGGAAAAGCTGCCGAAGCCAAAAAGAACCCATTGGCAGTGCTTACAGGTATGCTCTGACGAAGAAACCCTAAACAAAGGGGGGGGCGCTAAGAAGAGGTGAACCGGATGATGGATTAAAAATTCATCAAAAGTGTGTGTCCTAGAGAGAAAGGGGGAAAGATCAAACTAGGTGCTTTCTGCCTGGAGGGCAACCAGTGGTCAGGATCGGCTTCGTGAAGGGGTTCCCACGACAGCGGGAGGCGCCCCATCGCGAAAAGTCACTTATTGAGGCTAACTGGTAAACCTCAAGAGGAAGGTTTCATGAATTCACGATATTGGGGGATCACCGGGGACTTTGCGTTAAAGTCGGGGAAATAAGAAGTTCCGTCCAGAGGAATCTAGTAGAGAGAGGACAAAGCTAGGAAAGGGTAGGACGCACTCCGAAGCTTTCGGGGTGTTAGCAAAAAGAGGAGTAAAACGCGCCACAAGCCGTGGGATACCTAAGTAATGGAATTAATTCTTTTTGTCAGTGGGGGAAAAAGAGAGGAAGATAGCGCCCCCAGTACAAAATTGGGGGGGTAGAGAAGAAGATAACCTAAGTGGGAATGAGAGGGGGGGATCCAAAACGTGAGGGAAGATCGTAATTCGCGGTAGCTTTGGGGAAGTGGAAAGGCACTGAAAGGCAAACAATTTTTCGAAAGAAAATCGTCATGCGAGGAAACGGAAGAACGGATGGTGAGCAAACTAACTCAAAAACAAGAGTGGCAAAAGCATAGTTTGGAAGTGTTAGGGGGGTGAAATTCTGATAGGAAAGAACAACAAGTAGACATCGTACCAAAAAAGGAACAGGGGAAGCTGGACGAATCCCAACTGGAAGTTGAGACGAAAGAAGTCGGGAAAGAATAGTCATATCGGAGAGCATGTCACTTTATCAGGACAGAAGGACTGAAGAACCACGTTTCTACAGAAGTTTTCCCGAGAAAGAACTAAAGATCTAAAGGCCTTGGAGAATAACATTCAGAAGTCAAGGGGGGACGACGGAACCTGAGGGGAAAATCCAGGGAAATCATGAAATCCTCGGAAACCACAGGGTATTTAACGTTAGAAAAAGGGTCAGGGGAGGAAGCGAAGGTTGAATTCGACACTGAAAAGAAATTCCGAAATAGGAGCGGTGAAGGGTCCTCCGCAAATTTGCTAGTACGTGGGGAAAGTTAGGGTTGTTTTTTTTTTTTCACGTCGGCCCAGGAACCCAGCGGGGGGGGGAAACGAGATCGCTTTTTAGTTGAAAGGGGGGAAGACTCGGAGGGGGGGGGGCGCCGGGGGCGCGAATCGATCAGAGAAAACACAACTACCACAAAAAAAAACAAAAAAACTTTTTCCCTTCTGGACACTCTGCCCGGAACTGAAAAATGTGAAGCGTGTAACGGCAAAGATGGCAGTTCTGGCGACAGTGGTGGTAGGGCTCAGCTACGTTTCTCCTAGCGTAAATCTCATATGGGGGGAAGGGAGTTTGGCAGTAAGGAGGGGCCTAAACAAGCCCGGGGGTAGAGGAAAGGCTCACAGAGGAGGGCGATAAGGAGAGGCGAGCATAAATATCTTGTGCAGGTTTCGAAGGTTAGGGACGTAGAAGAATAGGTTGGCACGGGAGACAATGAATAAGCGAAGAGTTCAAGTTAGCAGGGAAACCTGCATAGGGTCTAAGCCCTGTTGCGAACAAGGACTAGAAAAACGAGAAAGAGCTGAAACCGTTGCGGACCAGCATAGGGGGGGGGCGGGGGATATGGGGAATGAGAGAAATGCATGCTATGCATAATGACCACCGAGAAACGCAAGGAAGGGAGGGTAGAAAGTAAACGGGGCAAATGCGATGAGAGCGTTTGGGGTTAACAAGGCTTAAGAACGACTTCGTCCAAGAGACTTAATGCCATAATAGGGTCAGGGAATCACGCAGTCAGATACCCAAGAGCGATAACTCCCAGGAGAAGGAAAAGAGGCCCAAATTCGTGAGCGGGAACGGTTTGATAAGGTCATAAAGCAATTGGAAATCGTAAGTACGAGAAGGAAACGAACACAGTAAAGCGGACGTAGGGGGGGGAATGCGACCGTACCAGAAAGGAGAGCGGCCAGGCGTCCCAGGAGAAGTTGGGGAAAAAGTTCGAGATGGAGAAACTAAAGAGGGAAAGACAAGACTGGAACAATCCAAATTTTACTGGTCTACCGAGGAAGAAAAGAAGGAGATCTACAAGTACGGGTATAGAGAAGGAGGAGGGGGAAGGGTCAGACAGGTAAAATGGTAATAACAAGGGAAGCCGGGAAGTTTTAAAGATTCATGCACACCGGAGCAGACTCAGATAGCCAGAGGGAGGACGGTCTTCATGCAAGGAAAAGCGTTGGGTCAGATTGGGGTCAAACCCTCAGAAAACGGTTTACCAGTCTTTTGTTGAGGTCGTTAGGGGACAAACCGTCTCCAATAAATGGACAGGTTGGACTGAGGTCAGGGATAAAAAGGCCCGGAAGGGGGGAAGGGCTTGGAAATCCCGGTTCTCGCGATGGAGTTTCAAAGCTGCTTATGAAGGAAGGGAAAGCGTTGTCTTAAGATTAGAGGTGGGGAGGCAATCTCGGGGGGGGAACTTTATTTCAACGCTCGAGATCCAAGGGCAAGGGCAAAGAGGCAAAAAGTGCTACTGGCCGGGAACGGGGGGGAATGGCTCGCATGGGAAGGGACTGGGAAGGGACATACCACGCCGATTTAAAGACTCACCCACACGGCATGCGGGGTAATCATACGAAATTTGACCAGGAAACCGGGCGTGCTTATTCGAACGGGTCTCCACTAGGGTTCGGAGCGGACCTGTAAAGCGACAGGCCGTAGGTAGAAAAAAGCGAGGGACAGTTCCGTCTACTGCTCAAATCCCGTTTTTGAGGGGACTAACTAAGAGGGAGGTTGGTAAAAATGTTTACTTACCACACACCCATAGGGTTGTGGAAGAGAAATTGTTGCCATGCAAGCAGGTCCAGTTAGAAAAACAACAGAGGCTGGAAGATGGAGATGCGCTGCCCCCAAACTTGTGGACTCAGGCCTTAATCTCTAAATGAAAGGGAAATCAGGTGGGTAAGGTAGGGAAAACGTCGTGGGAGTGGCTCGGATTGTGGAGTGAGTCAGGGAGGACCCATAAGCAAATCCTAGTGGAGTATCCACGCTTGCAATTAAGGATAGGGGCCAAGAAACTTTTGTTTCCGAAAGAAAGTAATCCAAGGAAATCAAGTGCGCAATAGTGACCATGGCATAATTAATCTGTTGGGGAGAGGGAAAGCGGCAAGGGTAGACCCCTCGCCGTGGGGTAGGTAGGGTGGGTGGAGGGTGTGTACCGTGAAGGGTTGGGGGGGTATGGAAAGGGAGAGTACGGAGCTGGTGAAACCAATTAAAAGGGGGGAGGGAATTTCTACGTCAGGAGGGGGGGGAGGATGGATAATTTGAAATAGTAGGTTGGCGAAATCTGTATGGGACTCTACTCGGGAAGGCTAGTGAGAAGGGGAGAAGTCAATCCTTTCGGATGGGGTCGAAAGAGGACAGTGGGATTAATAGGACTGAAGAACTTCCAACAGTCCTTTGACGGAGACTACAGTGCAAAGAAAGGTGAGGGATGAAGACGGACTTGTTGTCACCTATTACAAGAAAAATAGGAATAAACCAGCAAGGATATTAGGCACAAACCAGCAAAAAAAAACCACCAAACAAAATAAAAAAAAAAAACAAGAACAATAAAATGCTCTTGGTGAGTTAGGGGGGTCTTCGAAGTAACGGTTACGGGCAGAAGATAGAAAAGGAGGAAGCTGGAAGTCAATAACATGGAAGGAACAGCGAGATTCCTAGAGCACAAAAGGGTAGGTTTGGAGCGGACTTGGGGGGTATGGTTTGTTCCTGTGGGGAAGGTGGTGAAATGCGATTGAACAAAGTAAAAGTGAAGGCTCTATAGACCACTGCTTGTGGCACGCAGGGTGGAGACCGAGGGTTTGAGAAGGGTAGAAAACCGGAAGCGGATCGGTCTGGAGACGCATTCGAGAGAAGAATGAAACCGAACGTGGAAACCGTCATCAAAATGTGGGATACGCAAGTGGGTCAAAAAAGGACTGTTAAGAGGTTCCGCGGAGGGGGGGGGGGGGGGCCTAGGGAAGTGAGCGCTGGGCGGTCCTATCGCGATCAAGAAGGACTATGTTCTAGGATAACGGGAAAAGAGAAAGCTAAAGCGGAAGTGATCTTCATGTAAAGGCGTATAGAGAAAACCCTTTTTGGAATCATCCTCCCTCGGTCAAAGAAGAGTGGTTCTCGTTCATGTGTGAGAGGGTTTCGGGAAAAGGACCCCGTAGGGGCAACTGGGACAAAAAGGTTTGAGGATCAAGGCGGCGGCACTGCTCAAAACAAGCGACATTGATTGTAAATGCGACGCGAAGCGGACAAGGAAAAATCAAGCTAGAAAGGTAATGGGGCGTAGAGAGGACCTGAAGAGGGGAAAGGCTAAGATCCCGCCTTATCCTGGGGTGTTGTTCGACTGGCCCGAGCCTGGCCGAAAGGACTTTTTTGGACCTACAAAAGCCGGGGGTCAAAATAGAAGGGGACTAATTGAACGAAGTTAGTGCTGTCTCTAGAAAAAAAAAGGTGGAGGAAAAGACCGGAGGGGGGGTGGATGAATTGCTTTAAGTGCTTTGGGATTCTGCTCAATGATGAAGCTGGGAGGACGAGAGAGGGGAGAAGATGAAAGAGTGATGAATCTACAAATTAGCTTAAGGGGGAGAGACGAGTGGACCGTCAATGATCAACAGCATTAGGCACCATTCGCTCAGCGCGTAAAAGGGCAGGAGTGTTAGGAGTTAAAAGCGAAAGGGAAAGGGATCTTGTGGAGGTGAGCAATCCCCAGGAACCCATTGGCCCGTAAAATTGGTATTAGGCTTCGTTGTAGCCGAAACGAACAAAACCACTCGTAGAAGGGGGAGGCTGATTGATAATTCAATCAAAGGTTGTCTTGGAGGCAAGAGGTGAATGAAGCAGGGCAAGCCTCCAGTTGGGAAGGACTTAGGAAAAACCATTAACGTTGAAGAGGGGCGAAAGCGCCACTTCACTTCTTGGGACAATGGAAACAAGAAGAGGTTTCAATGAGGGAGTGGTGTGATCAAAGGGCTTCCATATAGGGAGAGAGGGGGAATAGGGAGAGGGGGGAAAAGAGAGTATATACTAATTCGTGCCAGCAGCGAGGAGACAATGGAGGAAGGACTGTGTAAAACAGCGGTCTGAATCGCCACAAATCATTGTTTCAATATAGAAAAAGATGGGGAGGGGGCGAAACACAGTCTCAACAGGAAGACAAAAGGAAAGAAGTGAATGGGGATTCTAAAAGGAGGAAGTTTGAAGTGCTTGTCGCAAACTACTCTTTGACGTGGAGGGCGAATTCGCAGAGGGGGGTAGTAGGAAAAATATGGAGAGACACGTGAGTCAATGAAAAAATTTTGGGGATAGGCTGCTGAATAGGGAAACTGAACTGGTATCCTACAGACAAAAGGAAGGGAAGCATGGGTAAAAAGTGGTAGACGGATTTGAGTGGGGGGGGGTAAATCTGGAAGAGAATCGATAAAAGTAGAGCCTGTCACACCAAGGTCATCTCGGGCCTTTCTCTAGTCCCAGTAAAAGAAGAAAAGACTGGCGGGAGGGACCTGTCATATCTTTGCAGGAAAACGCTTGATCTCCAGAATTCCCGAAAGAATTCATCTGGAGGAGAGTCCCTTTGCTAGATTACCGACACATCCGATCCAAGGGGGAAAACTAAGAAAATTGAAAGAGGATTACACAGCTACCAGCGGATAACTGGGGGAACTCCGGGAAGCGAAAAGATGAATGCCAATTCTCCAACTGTAAAAAAGGGTGGAAACGTATCAATAAAGACCAAGGAGAGGGTTGGAAAAAGGGGGGTTGTTGTGGGGGGGGGGGTGGGGGGGGTGGGGGGTTTTGGGTTACCTATAAACCGTTAAAACGGAATCAAAGGAAACAAAATTAGTCAGGACAGCTTGTGAAACGTTTTTTGGGCCTCCAGGTCACTGGAATTTTCTTTCCTGTCGGAGAAACCATCGTGTGAATGGGACCGGGGGAATGTCAGCAAGAGTTTGGCCTGGTTGTGACGGGAATCAACACAACACTCCGCCGCGGCGAGACTTTTTCAAGACCGGGTAAGAGACGAGAAAGCCTGGGCAGGGTAAAGGAGTACGGCAGGAAAAGTTTGTGCGGGGCGGCGCGTCTCTAGCGTCCATCGCTGGTTCCTTTATGGAGTTGTGAAGAAGAGGGCGCTAGAGAGGAATTGACACCTTCACAGATCGCGAAGAAGAAGTAACTCAAGCGAGGAGCCTTTTTAACATGAAGGAAGTAGGAGCAATCCAGGTGGGGACAAGCAATGCCTGCTCTAAAGGTTTCAGAAGGGGTGAGACGAGGGGAGGGAGTCTACACACCTCGAACACCTCCGGAACGAGGGAGAAAAAACGGAGACCAAGGACGGTTGGGTGCGGAAAGGTAGTACACGTTGGAAGGGCAAGAAGACAACAGACCTGGACAAGATTCATGCTCGGAAGAAGGAGGTAGGGAGGGAGAAAGGGCTCCAGGACAGGAGGTATTAGAGGAAAGGGGTATCCGGAAAGGGGAGGGAAGGCAGGTAGATGGGGCGACAATGTAGAAAGATTTCAAAGGGACTCCCGCAAAGGTAAAAAAAAAAGGGAGACTCCATGAGACGAACGAGAAAACAGCAACCTTCACGAGGTAGTGGGCTGGAAGGTGAATCAGGACCCAGAGTCCACAGTGTCATTTTGATTCGGAATTTCAGTGAGAGGAACGAAAGAGGGAACCTTTGAGGGGGGAGGGGGGGGGGTAATTGCGAAAGGAAATAAAGGACTAACCAGGGAGGTCCCCAGAGACAGAGTTTTCAAGAGTGATAGGGTAGTGAAAGGAAGGAAGAAGTCTCGCGACACATGGGACTTAGCACTACTGGCTGGGGGAAAAAATAAGGCAGAGACACGGAGAGATATAAGAGAGTATTAGAGGGCAGGAAGTGTTTATGGGCCGGGTCTTCCCTTCAAAGGGGTTAGTCGATGAGGTCGCACAAGGAAAGGACCCGGAAAAAGTTCTGTAGGTCGGGCTGCTCATTTGTAACTTGATAGGGCCACCCTCCATTCCCTGGACGAACTTTTTCCCTCTGGGGTTAGGCAAGGGAAGACTACTTCCTACTAAACATCACCAGGGTGGGAAGGCTTTTCAATGACCGGAAAGCTCAGTGAAGGGGATGGGTCCCCGGTGAGGGAATGTATTTTAAAAAAAACATGCTGAGGTCTAAGGGGGAGAAGAAAGGTTGGATCGCTTTGGCGCTTCCAGGTGGACATCCGTCTGGTGGGGTGACGCGGAACAACAAGAGTGTAGAGTAAAGGACATGTGCCAGGTCAACGATTCACACGACCCCGGAGGCAGAGAGAAAGGGCAGGTGGAGATGCCTTTCCAGGCTTGAAGCAGTTATCCGGAACCCACCGAAGTCAGCTACGGAGGTTAAGACGATTTTAAAACTCAGACCTGAGGTGATAGGTTCAAAAGACGACAACTAGTGTCGTCCGTTTCAAAGGGGCTTCACCGTCCTTTCGAACATGTAAAAGAAACAAAAGGGGGGTCAAAGAAGGGGAAATTGTCTGGTTGTCGACGTTCTACTCGACCTCCTCACTGTGGCGACGGGGGGGAACCGAGACTTTTGGAACGAAGGGGGGGTTTGAGGATTCGATGGTTCAAGAAAAAGATGCAAAACGGACTCAGGGTTCAAAACCGAAGCACGAAAGAATAAAGAACGGGGCGAGTCAGCAGGCATACAGTAAAAAAGGTTCGGACAGGGCTCAGAGGTGTTCCGCGTTCCGGCTCCAGGTCAGTATTGTTAGGGAAAGGATAGGGGAGTGGGAGGGCGGGGGTTCTTTTTATTAGTAAGGCCGGAAGAAGAATCAAAGTCAGGGGCGGATCCAAGGCAATCACCAATATCGCTTTAAAAGGAGAAAAAGATGTGGAAGAAAGAAACGGGGAATATACAGGGGCGGTAAAAATAAGCGCGTCATCAGGGGGGGGGTGAAGGTGATGCATGGAAAAGAAAAGCCTTAAGAAGGAAGCTGGTGGTTCGTATTGATACCAGAAAATGTTTGTTACCGGGTGGGGGAAAAAAAAAAAGTCAAAGAGGGGGGAAAAAAAAAAAACCAAAAAAAAGTTACACCCCCAAATTATTATAAGCGGAGGTCCCCCAGTTCCAATCGCACTGTCTCGTGATCTTTCGAGTGGATCTACAAGGCACTAAAGATGGGGGGAGGGAATGGGGCGGACTCTAGTATAGAGTATTGAGGGCCGTGGCCGTGCCCGATCATGTTATAGCGAATGGGAGCAAGCGAAAGAGGATGTGAAGGATCTGACGTCAAGCGACTGGGCAAGACAGCCCCGAGCTGCCGTTGTTAACGAGGATTGAAAAGGGGGGGAGGTAAAAAATAATAAGGAGCCAATAACCAGAGACGAAAACTTCGAAATAGGAGGCACTTGAAAGGGGGGTGGTTTAGTTTGAAGGAAAGTTCAGGCTACAGGACTACAGGTCGCGGAAAAGGGATGAAGGTCACGGTGTATGTGATTCCAGTTGGCTCTTAAGTAGAGCGAGGTGAGAAGGGTGATTGGGATCCGAAAATCTCTAAGCAACTAGGGGGAATGGGGGTGACTAGAGGCCATTGGTGATAAAGGCAGGGGGGAAATCGCAAAAGGAGCATAGGAGGCTTCTCGTGAAACAAGGCTTGTGGCTCGGAAGACCGCGGGGGTCACAAGAATTTCAGAGGGCCTTGTCGAAAAAAGAGGCTCGGCTTTGTAAAACTCAGGGAAGGGCCCCACAAGAAAAGAATGGAAAAAAAGTCATCAAAAATTAGAGCGAAAGGGATTGGTATAGAAACAACAAAAAAAAAAAAAAAAGAACAAAAACCACACATCCTGATTAGAAACGTTTACGAGGGTGGAGAAGATTTATCGGAGGTGGAAGTAAGATCTCGTCATCACGAGAGAATTGGTCGTCAAATGACCTCGATGAAAAGGCCTCGGCACTCAGTTCAGGCTTCTCACTTGAGAGATCGATACACCCTTGTATGTACGACCTAAAAGAGGGCAAAGGGGTTTTGAGGCGGTCGGCAAAGAAATACTACGTGTGGAGGAGGTCGGCGGTAGGAGCAGAGGGAGAAAAAAAACCTTGCGAACCTGGGGATGACCTCGGGGGAAAGAAGAAGCGGAGCTCTTTAGGGCTAAAAGGGGAGTGGTGGCTGTGAATCTGAGGAAGGGGAATCGGGGACGTGTACATGGAAAAATAAAAGTTGGGTATTAATTATACACTCTTGATCATTCCGGATGGAGGGGGGGGGGTTGAAACCTAACGCCCCTCCTATTCCTGCAGGAGCTTTTGAGCACGAAATTTGCTAATCCAAAGAGGGGAATTAAAAGGAATCGAGCACGGAGGAAAGAGAAGAGATTAAGAAAGGTCGGGTACTTCGATTGTGGGCAAATAGGAGGACTCTGTAATGGGCGGGGCCAAACCAAGTAACGAAGAAAAAGTCGGAAGGTGCTAAAGGGGGTACCCAAGGACATGGAACGTCAATGAACCATGCTGCCTCGTTTAAACGACCAGAACGAGGTAGGTGGGTGAGCGCTTCCCTCTGGCTGCCTTATGACTAAAAAAGTTGTGGAACCAGGGTTTGGACGCAGGCCCGTCACCTCATCACGAAGCCAAAAGGGAAGAGCTTCTTGCGCCGAAACAATCGAAAAAGGACAAAAACATAGAGTTACCGAGAAGGGGGAGAATTTGATGAGGAAGAACAGGGACTTTCCGAGGAACTCTTCCGCGGTCGGCCTGGCCGGGCAGCCTTCAGTTGGGAAGGGGTAGCGGAAGCACAAAAAAAACGGGGATGGGGAGGGATATCTTAAGAAAAAAACTCATTCATTATTTAGAAGGGACCCCTAAGAAGGATCAGTCGGGGGGGTAAAAAACGGCAGGGGAGTCACAGGATATAGTTATTGTGAGGCAGCGGGTTGACATACTTTGATTCCAAAAAAAAAGATAGGGCGAAAAAGACAGAGGCTCTCAATAGAGAAGCGATGGGTTACTCACACGAGGGGAGTACGCTCAAAAGCTAGGCGAGCCGGAGAATTGGCTGAAAAACATTTTGTTGACCGAGAAGGGAAGCCAATACAACAATCTTGAGCTTTAAAGAGGTTCCTTAGAAGGAAGGAGAATACCCTAAAAGGCGGGGAATTCAGTGATAGCTTTTTGGAGTAGTCAAAAAAGGATCACAAACTTATAGGTACCCGTTAGAGAGACTCTGACGAAAGTTACGGAGGGGAAACTAAATCAAAAACAGGAGCAGTTTCAAAAAGAGGTGGAAAAGTTTTGTCAGCTGTGTTGAAGAGAGGAGAGAGCGGCGGCCAAAGACAACAATTTCGTGAAGAAAACCGGTAACGGGAAACGGAAAGGCTCCCAGTAACTGGGTAGGAACGGAAACAGCCGATGCTGAAATCACAGAAGGCGGGGCGAAAGGCGTGAAGAGGAAGGCAAGCTCTGAACTACTATTACTAGTCGAGGTCGAGGGAGTATTTTAAAAAGCCGGAGCCCTATCCACTGGGGGTTCCTTGGTAACTACGAATCAGACAACCGCAAATCGAAGGGGGGGGGGCCTCCTGCAAGGATCTGACACAATTCGAGGTCAAAAAAATAGAAACAGACACTACACACTGAGGAAAGCTGACCTGCGAAGGCATATTGAAAGCCGTAGGAAGCTTTCGTTGGTTAAGGGAAAGGGTGGCTACGAAAGAGACGGTAAAGGAGTTCAAAGCCCTCAGAACCAATGGGACCTGACCCGCGTAGGCGGCGGTTGTAATTGCGGTTCGAAGAACTTGATGGAGAAGGTTTATGAGGGTCACACACTGAGCCGCACCAACTGGGAAATAGAGACAGTATAAAGTCCCAACGGACTCCTTTTCGCGATGGAAGCGAGAAAAGAGTGGGCCTGAGGAAAAGTTTGGTGGGTTCGTCTGAATCAAAGGTCTCTAAGGCAAAATATCTTCATTTAAAACTTGACGGGTAACCTTAGCGAGGGAATGCACAGGGGAAGTTGAACCGAGCTCCACGAAAAAGTTCGTTTTCTCTCACAAGAGGAAAGAAACTAAACTGGGTAGGAAAAACGAGGGAGCCAGATAAACGTCGAGTGGGAACTCCACGCAGTCAGCCCTGAGATTACAGGTATTTTTAAGAAGCAGGAATAGGGGGGGGGGGAGTCCCCGGGAGAGCGAATGAAAACTCAAAAGAGGAGAAGAAGCGACCCCATTGGGAAAGATGTTGTGAACTCCGGGAGGAGAGGGAGGGAAGGGAGGTCAGACATGAAAGGCATAGCATCAATTACAAATATTAACCAGTGATGTTCAAGCGTTGACGGCACATCGGCGGGATATCGGAGCATGAAAATGGAAGACTAGTCCACCTTACGGGCCTACGTGGAAGCCAAACTCGAGAGTTGAAAAGGACTGACTCGAAGAGAACCCAAAATGGAATCAACATGCTCTCAAATTGAGACCCCGACCTACCCGGACAGAGGAGGGGAAAAGTCAGAAAAGAAGAACCCTTCACTTGGTAACTGACGGTCGTCAGTACCGACAAAGAAGTGATGAAGGCAGATCAGGGCAATAACATCTAGCAACTACCGCGTTCCCAGACTACGGGAAGAGGAGACGTTGAAAGCGAAATCAACTCAAAAATAATAAGGGTGAACGGGGGGAAGGGACCACCAATGTGAATGCAAGGGACTAGCATTATCAAACAACAACGTATTATTAGAATAAGAGATAGAAAAGGGGGAGAAGAGATGGAAGTATCTCCTTTAAAGTTTCAATGAGTTTAGCTGCTAGAAGGAACCCGGGAGAGACGACACAAAATCTGAGTCTGGGAGAGACTTTCGTCTGCGAAAACGTATGGTCTCGGGGAGGTACGACAAGACATAAAACGCGAACGTGGGAAAGTTGTGTGGGAGGGGTCACTTAGTCGAAGGAACCGTAAGAAAAGCACGGGGGGGAGTCTGTTAGGAAGAACTTCTACCAACCGAAACCAGAAAAGAGGCTGAGTCTCCCATTCTCTCTCATGAGGGGACCAGATGCTGTCTAAGGAAGTTAAGAGGGTTCATACGGCGTCTCGGGAAAACGTCGGCATTCCGTATACAATAGACGAAGAGGGTTAAACGGCATGCAGGGACAACCCGAGGAAAAACTTGCTGCCGAGCATACTGGGTGGGGGAGGGATTTCGCGTGACTCGGATTAAAGGCTCACACGCCATGTTGTGGGGTTTGTGTGTGGTGGGTGGGGGGGGTAGGGGGTTGGAGGAGGTGTGGTGGGGAGCACATGTCCGCAAAAGCGGTTCATCAGGCCAGTCGCGGCAGATTTTAGGAGCGAACGGGGAAGCCAGATGCAAGTGGTCAACTGGGAGAAAGTCCCTTATGAACTGGGGAAGAATAGGGAGTGTGCTTTGCGCAGTGCAGATAAGATCCCATTCTACGCAGAAAAGAGACTGGGGGGGGGGCGATGAATTTAGGGGAGAAACCGAAAGGTTAGAGGGGGTATTACGTGAGATTAGATTGTATTTCAAGCTCACCCGGGTCTCTTTGGAGAAGGGAGAAGGCCTCATGTCCAAAACAGACCAGAAGACATAGATTGGACTCTCACCAGAGTCATACAAAAAAAATGAGGCAACATACTCTCGCCGCAGTGAGCCGCGTGGAAAAAGAGGATTGAAGGTAAGTGTCAAAGGAGGTGGGACGGCGGGTGGTGGTTGATGTTCGATGCGCATCCGGCAGCCAAATAAAGTCTGATCCACCCTTGAAACAAGAGGGGGCGGGGGCCGACATTAAAGAAAGTCTCTACCACCGGGGGAGCACCTTACGTAAAAAAAGATTGGGTGAGGGGTTCGATTTCAACCTCAAAACTCTCACGCCACTGGGTGCTTTGGGTGTCGTTATTGATAAGTCAGACCCTGTGGGCCGAAGGCAAGCAAAAGGGGTCCCCAAGTTGGCCAGAGGGGTCGCGAGTCATTGCGGGAAGGGGGGGGTAGTTAAGGGAGGACCCTGGTAGGGATTTGCGATCAGGGA
>Ga0179593_1525811_pt1 | contig 25482 bp, 37 predicted proteins | sample CZODoug2_1_08_16_FD_185931 | JGI IMG/M metagenome (GOLD analysis project Ga0179593, IMG submission 185931) | Vadose zone soil fungal communities from Angelo Coast Range Reserve, California, USA - CZODoug2_1_08_16fungal (PacBio error correction) | ecosystem: Environmental > Terrestrial > Soil >...
GGAAAGGGAGAGTATCATCTCAGATTTTGTGTTCAGGGGGGGGGGGGGTCTCCCGAGAAAACCAGAAAGAAACCAAATTTGCGATGATACAAGAAGGGGGGGAGGGGGGACCTACTGGCCAAACAAAACTCCTCCATCCAGAAAGGGGGAAAAGGGGACAGATGGGAGTGCTTGGTTCCAGGCATGGACGGAAGAGGTTTGGCCCCGAAAGGCAATGAGGGGAGCACTCTAAATCGGGGGGAGAGAAGAAAAAAAAAGGGAGGGAGGAGGGTTTCTGACTCGGGGTTACTTATCATTTTTTTGAGTAAAGAGGAGGGTTGGGGGAACCTAATCCTTCACTATAGGGAGAAGAAAGATTTTGGGGGAAGGGGTCTTCTCCTTGAACCCAAGAGAGAGGGGGGAAAAAGAAGAGGAGAATCTTGCCATCCGAGCAGGGGAAAAACCATATTCGACCTTTTTAAGGGAAACTGGGGGGATACGGAAAAGAAAAGCCCAGATGATTTCGGGGGCAAGGCCCGAGTTCCGTCGCCAGGGGACGCGTCGGTGGCCGGAAAAACGACCCGGTAAAAAGAAACCAGTACAGAATTGCACTTAGGAACAAAAGGAGAAGAAAAAGAATTTGCCCTCTCGCACGAGGAGAAAAGGGGAAGGTTGGGGGAGGTTGGATCACAGGAAGGGAGCTATGGTCTGAAGGGGGACAGCATTGGATACCATGGAATACCGGGGGAAGGAAGAGGAAAAAGGGGGGCCACATCCTTGTGACCGATTGGTGTGGAAAGGAAATCGTAAGGCCAATTAACTTTTAAATAAAAGGGGAAGGAACAGTCGGGGGGGAGAAGAACTGTGGCCTTGACTAGGCTCGGAAAAAGAGGAAAAGGAGGGGGTACTGCCACATAGGTTGTGCACAGCCTTTTTTCCTGGGAGGGGGGGGGGGACCGCTTACAGTGAAAAAAAAGAAAAACCCGGATGCTGAGAGAAAAAAAAGGGGAAATATGATTTTAATGTTATAACCCTTGGGAAAGAAAAGGGGGAATAGGGGAATAACCGGGGGGGGGGGTTAGTGTGAACTCTTCCAGTGGGAGGGGGGGGAAGGAGGGGGGGAATTTCAATACACCTGGGAGAGGGCGCTCCTTGAGGGAAAGGGCTGGATTATATCCCACGAGGGGAAGGGGAGGAGAAAAAAAGAAAGGGACAAATTTACTGGGGGGAAATCCAAGAAAATCTGAAGGACTGGGTGGGACTCCATTCTTGGAAAAGAAAAGGGAAAGGAAAAAAAAGAATGTATTTTATTGTGTCATGTGTAGAAATAGTTACACTGTTGGGGGGGAAAAACCGTAAAAAAGAAGCACAGGATGGAGGTATAACCCGAAGAGTGGGGGGAAAGAGGAAAGGAAGGGGGAGTTCATTTCTTCTCGTGTGAATGGGGGAGCCCAAGGGCTTATTACGCTGTGGGGAGGGAGATCCGATGTTGGAAGAGGAAGTAGTTTTTGACGAAAAGAGGAGGAAAAAAGGGGAAAAAAAGGACACCTGAAGGGGACATCTTACCGTAAATTGAAAGTCACGGGGGGAATGTGGTAGGGGACTTAATTACGCTAGGGTCATCCGGGTCCATTGTCCCAAGGTCCGTTCCCTTAGAAGGTTCCTGGTGGGGGGTTCTCTCCCAGGGAATCGCAAAGAAAGAAAAAGTTTACTTTCGGTAGCGCATTTTATTTGGTTGGGTCGTGGCCCCTGTTGGCTCACGTTCGATGGGGGCACACACTTTTTTTGGGATTGAAAAATTTCCGTGTGAGGAGTCTTAGGGGGGAGGAGGGTCGGTTAAGGGGCAAGATGCCGTTACTCTTGCTGGAGAGGCAGGAACTTTCCGTGGGAAAAAGGTCAATTAGGTGAGGGTCTCTTCCTGGGGGGGGGCCTGACCTTTATTCTGGTTAAGGGTACTGTTGGGGCAAGATGGCTGCTCGAGGGGAGCTTGGGGAGTGTATGAGGAGGTCCCTGTCTCTACAATTAAGGGGGAATCTGTCCCGTTCTTTAGCGGGGCTAGAGTTCCCCAAGGGAGATCCTTCAGGTGGTTTGGTCTCGGCCATCCCTCCTGGTGAGTAGAACTGTTAATTCCCTTGTAGTAGAAAAAGAAGAGCGGGGGGATGGCCGTTTTCCGTCCTAAGAGGGGGTGAGTAGAAGAGGTTTTGGCGGGGAGGAAGAAAACGTTTTGCCTATGGAAAGGGGGAGCGAGGAAAAGAGAATAACTGGGGCCCCTCTTGCTGAGGGAGAGACTTTACTGCGTGGAGTTAGGGGGCATATACCTAGTCGATGACAGGAAAGGGGGTCACCCACCGACGAGGGGAAGGTCTTCATTGTGGCGAAGAGAAGAGTCCCGTCCTCTAAAGAATGGACATGGTTGGGGGCAACTTGACCCGGGGGGGGGAGTTGCAGGGGGATGTACCTTTTTACGAGAGTCCGCAGGTAGACCCCATCTTCGTGTACAAAAAGAGGACTTTAATTGAGAGGACAGAGCGATCAATCGAGAGGCCCTAGCTCTTGAAGCGAGGACAAGAAGATAAAGGCCGTGAGTGGGTCACCCCCCCTCTCCGCCTTCCTCGCATCTGTCTCTCCGCTTCATGGGGGAATGGCTTTTAGTCGGAGGCGGGGCACAGGGGGGTTCTTCTTTTCGACCTGGGGCAGGGAGGAATGTGCGGGCCAATAAGGTAAGTTGGCCATCACCTGCTTGAGAAGATACTCCTTTATTTGAACAGGCATGTGACTGAGTAGGAGGCGTAGATCTTATTCGCATGGGGGAGCAGAAAGGGGTGGAATTTGTTTACAGGGGGGGGTGGCCGTGAAGGAGACCAAGCAAGGTAGTGTCGAGAAAACGTTTTAAGTGCCTCAGAAAAAAAAGAGTGAACTCATAGTTGTTTTCGGGATTCAGGGAAGGACGGGAGTGGGAATGCCCCCCGGGGTTTTTTTTTTAGTCGCCGAAGTTTTTCGATGACCACTGTGGGGAGAGAGGGCATAGGTCAGAAGTCAACCAGGAAAAGGAACATATTGGGGGGGGGGGCGGAGGGAAAAGGGGGGTTGTGAATGCCTTTTGAGAGAAATTTCGGCAGTCGGAAAGAAAAGGGGGGCCAGACAAACCCATTTTGGGGGGAAGGGGTGCGGGCCCTTGAAGAGGGAAAAAACTTCCCTTGCCGGGGAGGGGGCCCCACCCTACCGGTAAGGGCCGATGGTCCCGAAAACCCGTCTCTTCCTTGGGGAGGAATTCTTGATGGGCCGTATATATCTCAAAAAAAAAAAAGGGAAGAAAAGGAGAGAGTAATCCAGGCATCCATGACGGCCGAACAAAGGCCCGTCCTCGGGTTTGCCATTTCTTCGGGAAAAAAAAAAGAACAGTTCCCCTCACAAGTCTCACCCAAAAAATAGGACCCAAACTGAGGGGGGAAGACCTGACCGAAAGTCCTTGAGAACTCAAAAAAAAAGAAAGGGTGCTCACCCACTTGATCCCATAAAAGACTGATGTCACCCCCAAAACACCTCTGATACCCCGAAAGGGAAAGAAGAACGACTACACCCTTTTGTCAGGAAAAAAGATTTAAGACTCCGACCCCAACTAAATGACGTTCAAAAATAGAGAAAGGAAAAAAAACATGAATTCCTTCAAACTGAAACTACCGTTTAAGGAGGGAAGAAAACCACCAGTCGTCCCAAACCACGGAAAGTACTTGCTGGAAAAGAAACACTAAACCGGTACTCAAAAAAGAGGAAAGGCTCGACAATATCTTCCCAGGGTGTCTAAGAAAAGAGGGACACAGTAAACTAGGGGGGACACAACTGACTGCTCAGACCGTTTTTACGGGAAAAAAAAGTGAGCGCGACTATCCAGATGCCAAAGAGTCAAAATGTTCACTAACGAGCTAAAGGGGCATTTAAAGACAGCTACCCTCTGTTACCACCCTCAGGGGGGGGGGAAAGGCAAACGAGAGTTCCAGGCGGGAAAAAATCATTTCCAGTCTGCAGTAAGACCTTACGCAAGGGAACACCTTTTCCAGCAATGCCGACCCACTTTACTACCAGTAAAAAGAACTTTGTGGCAGAAAACAACTGCATATATGTAGGACTTGGATACCGGGGGCAGAGTCCTGAAGGGAAACAATCCCTTCGCATTCATTTTTCGTAAGGAACTCCACAGAGGGGGGACAAGGAAAACCTTCTTGTACTCCCAGAGGTCTAAACAAAAACACTACTCTACTGGGAGGGGGGGGAAACATCTTGCCCTATCCAAGAAAAGAAAGAGGACCACGATGGGCTATTAAAGCCTCCCAGGAGTACCCGAGAAGAAGGAAGGAAAAAATAAGAGAGCTTTCCTACCATCTTAGGTTGGTTTTTTGGTGGGGGACCTACACCTGGTTAATTGTTGACCGTTGGGAAAGACCATGTGACAAAAAAATAGAATGGCACAAGGAAGGGACTTCTCCAAGCTGGTGCGTCAGAGTCCTATCTTGGAAAAAAAGGGAGTATCGAAGAAACTCTCTTAAAGAAAATCCAGTCCCTTTTCCAACGCAGTGGATATAATAACAGAGGGAGATATCATCCATAATGTGACGGACAGACCGGGCTCACTAATCACAGGTAAAAATCCCAGTTTTAATTGCAATACCCAGCAGGACATCATCCCAAAAGGGAAAACTGGCAGAGTTCACATTCACACACCCAGATTTAGGAAGAACCACCCCCTGGGTTATCACCTTAACAATATGTCACCCCGCGCTGGATCTAATACCCAAAGGGTGTGTGTAGTTTGGGCACGGGAGAAGAAACCCCAGTCCGGCCTGAGAAAAAAAAGGGAGAGGAGAAGAAACCTCCCGAAAACCTGCTGTGGCACAAAGAAAAAAAACGGCCGATGCTGGCAGGACCAAATGGAGGGAAAAGAACAGATCGGAGTCAGCTATGTCAAGAACGGCACTACCCGACTGTCTAAAAGAGAAAAAAGGACCTCCTTGGCCTTACTAGTTAGGGGAGATGCACCGGGGAAAGGTCGCTCCCATACAGCCTGGGGGAAATTGTACAAAAGGTATCCATTCTGGAAACCGCGACACCTAATTCGATGAAAAAAGGAAAGAAGAACCCAACCTCGCAGTATATGTATGGGACAGGAGGCGAGAGTGCCAAGGTATTGGACTCCAGATGGTAAGGGGGATTGCAAAAAGGGGTCTGTTGGAAGGGTACGAAGTGGAAAAGACCTCATGTAGAAAGGAGGGATAGGGAAGGCCTCCCAATAACTCAGAAGGATTTCCACTGTGGCAGTATCCCGGAAGGTCTTACTCTGTTGTCCCTCAGGGATGATAAGGGGGGGGAAAGCAGGAGAGATACCAATCTTCGTGAAAAAAAAAGTCGCTGGTCCATGCAAAATGATATTTCTAAATCTCTTAAGAAGGAGGATCAAAGTCCCCAACTAACTCCTCTAAAAGTCCGCCTCGGTCGTCCAGGAGGAAAAAAAGAAAAAGGGCATGTCCCAGCCGAGAACAGGGCGGCTGCATAAAATCACAGCAGGAAAAAAGGAAGACCGCCTTCCCGCGTCCCATTGGCAGGTCAAGCTTGAAAAAAATGATCCGGGGCATCCACCTGAGAGAAAAAAGGGGGGAAGAAGGGCCCCACCATCTCTTGCATTGCCTAGAGGGAAAAAATTGGTTCCATCCCTCCAAAAAGGGAAGGAAACTTGGCGGCTCTCGGAGAACCAAAACGCTTTGTCATCCCGGATGAATACAACTGCCTACCAAAGCTTCTCCCCGAACAAACGGAGCCAAACCCATTTCCCCAAAGGGACAGAAAGAACGTTCGTGAGTCTTCCCAGCGAGTCTGTGAGGCACCCCCCAAAGGGAAGGACAAGAGAAGAGTTTGGGGTCAGATGAACAAAGAAGGAGCTAGACCGCCAAGGGAGAAAAGGGGAGAGGAATGGACAATATATGGTGGGAGAACCCTTAAAAAAGACGACAGCACGCTGCAGGGTATGCCAGGTAAGGAAAAAGTGCTTGTTCCTTACAGAAAGGGAACTGGGCCGGAAAGGTCTTTGCGGCCCTGGGACCGTGAGAGGACGCAACTCTTGAGGGCTCGACCCTCTCAAAAGGAAGGACTCGTCTTCCAGAAAGGGGGGGGGGGGGGGGACGTCGCTTCTTTCTTTGGTGCCGGGAATCTCCTCTCTTTCTCCCCTCTCTTTGGGGGGGGGGGCGTCGCCGGGACCCTCGCCTGTCCGCCTAAAGTCTCGAAAAACACACAGGCAAGGGAATCCTGCGGACCCAACAAATGGTTCCTGGGACAAAAAAATAAAAAAAGGGAAGGGGGGGCATTCCGAGTTCCGTCTCCAAGGAGAGAGGAGTAGGGACCTTCGTACCCGTACAAAACGAAGTTTGCACTGAAGGAAACAAGGGAGTCCAATACCGAAAGAGGAGAAAGAAAGAGACGGGAGGTGTTTAGGTGGAGCCAGTCGGGGGATCGAAGGGGAAAAAGAAGGGAAGACATGAAACCGGGTGGACTGCACAAAGGAGTGGGTGCCCGGCTTCATGAGAAAAAGGGAAAAAAAAAGCGTCCTTATGACATTCGGTTTGAGTGAAAAGGGGGAATAGCCTCTACTCCCGATCGGGAGGAAAAGAAGCTTCTGAAGGAGGGGGAAAGGGGGGCCCAACAGCCATGTTTCCTGGAGGGTTGAGCTCACATAGATAAAAAAAAAGGGGCCTAATATCCCATCTCTTAAAAAGGGGGGTAAGTGATCCCCCTTGTTGGCAAATAAAGTTGTGAAAAAAAACAAGACCAGGTGGGGGGGGGTATCTGTGAACTAAAAGGCGACGGCTGGTACTTGCAATAAACCTTCACTGGTATGAGGAGTGCATCATCGTGAGGCTGATGATATCCTCGGAAAGAATAAAGATCCCCAATTCCGTGCAAAGGGCTAAGAAAATAAGATCCCCGACGGGTTACAATGTGAAGGGGGGGGGAAAGGGGGAAGGGAGAAGATATGGATGACAACTATCGTGCCAGTTTGAGGGGTGGAATGGGTCGGGATGTGTCAACAATAACCAGGAAGGGGGGGGGGGGGGAGAAAAAGGGGGAAGGGGAGGAAGCTTCGCTATGAGTCATGGGAGTCAGGGGGAACTTCTCGAGGGGGCTTTAATATGAAGGGAGGAAATCTTGGTGTGATAGGGAAAGAATGTTTCACTACTTGCAGGGACTCTGGATTCCCAAAAGGGGGGAACCGACCTGTTTGAGGGTCTTCATCTGAAACGGGAAAGGGGGGAGGGGGGGGGAAGAAAAATGGGAGGGACTCGCAGCGGGAGAACACAGTCGGGACATATCTAATCAGTTGTCTCCAAAGGGAAAAGGGGGAGGAAAAGGGGGGGGTCGGATGGTCTTTGGAAAGGGGAAAAAGGACTGCAGACTGCGACTGATTCAGCCGGGGGTAAACTCGAAAAGGGGGAAGGGGGGAACCCTGATGGCTGTACATGAGGGGTGCCAGTTTCTCGGGGACTTGGCCTGAAGGGGGGGGGAGGGGGAAAGAGACGCTACTTGACCCCTCTTTTGGGTTAAACTCAAAAAAGGGGGAAGGGGGGTGGAAGAGTTTCCTGGTCCGGAATATGAAGAAAATAGGACGAGCACGGCCTGTTGCCAGAGGGTTGTATATAAGTACTAGAAAGGGGGGGGGGTGGGTGAACGACATTTCTTGGGGTGCCAAAGGGGGGGAGCAAAACGTTTGAAGGCATCCTAGATGGCGTGAGGGGGAAATTTGTGTTTCGGGAGGGAGGGGGGACTGGATTGGATGCAACCGGGACCAGCCGAGGTGTTCAGGAAGGGAAAAAAGAGGGGGGGGGGGGGCCCTAGGGAGAAGTCAAATCAGTCTCGTCTCTACCATGGAGGGGGGGGGGGGGGAAAAAAAGACCTGTTTGTGAGCACGGGGTCCCGTGGGGGGGAGCTTCTCAAAGGAAGGGGAGGCATTCGTCACCACAGGAGGGGGGGGCCGGGTAGGGGAACTTAAAGCTTATATTCCCTTCCCGGGAGAGGGGAAAACAACCGAGATGACATTATTTCCTCACCGGGAAAGGGGTTCGGTCCTGAGGGGGGAAGGGGGGGGAGTGGAAAGGAAGAACAAAACAAAGGAGTCTGAGGAAAAGAGAGAGAAAGAGTCAAGGAAAATCCAGTACTGGCCGAAGACATCATGTCCTTCCGCGGGGGGGGGTAGGGGACAAGTGTCTATCGGCAGCATTTGGCTACGAAAAAAGAAAAGGGGTCCCCTCACGGCTCCCCAAATTTTTGACTACTGCCGCAGAAAAAAAAAAAGGGAAAGTAAGGCACCACGGCCCCGGTGCTAAACTGGTCAAAGAAGGGGGGGAGAGACTGATTTCATCGACATATCCACAGTCCTTGGGGGGAAGAAACCCGGACGTCTACAACACCAAAAAAACACACGGTGGCATTCCACTCCGAACAAACTATGACTTTCACGACAAAGAAAAGAAAGGGACAAAGCTATGAGCCTTCAAACGGACACTAGGAAGGTCGGACCCCAATCAATGGGAAAAGAAAAAGGGCATACTTCTCTACAACTCCCTTGCAACAGGGAAAGGAAAGGGAGGAAAGTCAACTGGTCATCCGTGCCGACCCAACAGACGAAAAAGGCATGCGAACCGAAACCAAATAGGGGATTTCTCGACTAGGAAAGAGAAAAAAGAGGGGACCAAAATGGTCACTACCGAGCAACTGGCATCGTACCCTAGGAAGCAAGCAGAACTCTGGTTACCAGCAAAAAGGGGTTCACTGATCATGAAAAAAAGGAAACCCAGGCTTACCCTCATTTCCAGTCTAACTTAAACTGACAGAAAGGGGGAAAGGAAGGGGGACGGCCCCCAAGGACTAGACGGGTCTACTTTGGCGAAAAAAGGGGAAATAGGGGCCCCGGACTTGGGAGAAGCGAAAGAAAAAAGGAAGTTCTAAAAAAAAAGGACATTTCTGTCATAGAATACAACAGGTCCGGGTGTCAGGACAATGGGAGGGAAAGCCCAGAGTCGTCAAACAAAGAAAAAAAGCCACCAGAGGGACCACGAGCCAGCCCAGCGTCATAGCTATTAAAGCACTCCCTAAGGAAACGCTGAGAAGCCATGTCGAAAGAAGAAGAAGGAAAAAGGAAGACAGGCACCTCAAATCTTGGTTTATACCGGGGGAGTGGTGACCGGTGGGAAAAGTGTCCCGACCATGACACCATCAACCTCCCTGAGGGCACAAAAAAAGGGGATTCTCCAAGCTGGAACGCTCTGGCTCGGGGGCTTCAGAAGGACAAAGACAGGGGAAAGGAATTGGATATGAACTACACATGGAAAGGTAGGGGAAGGGGAAACAGACCTATCTCACTATCGACCCTGGATGGGGGGGAAATTGAAAAGCAGACAACTGGTCCCCACGGATTTCCATATAACAACACCAAAAAGGGGAAGGGATTCACCCTTTTTTCTGAAGGGGGAGCACATTCACCCCTCTTTCAACCAAAAAGGGGATCTCCCTCCTCTGTCACTTATCTCGCTTATCTCCAAAAAAGAATGAAAGGGGGGGCGAACTAGGATACCAGGGTCAAAGGGAAGACAAAAGCCCTGCCCTCCCATCGGGAGCCAGTTTCTTCTTACGGAAATAACCAATTTCTGAGACAAGTGTCAAAGGAGGGAGAATCAGCCCGGGCAAACAGCGGAAAGGGCTTCGAAAAAAACAGCCTTTGTGCAGGGGAGATGAGGAAGAGGAAGTTTTGAGAAGGAATTAAGGGGAAGAATGTAGGGGTGCAGGGAGGGACGAACGAGGAAGAGCATCCACATAAGGAGGGACAATTGACGATGAGAGAGGAAGAGAGGGGGAGTAGAGTCCCAACAACTTGTCATGGGGAGGACCCATCTGTAATCGCCTAGGGAGGAAGGGAAAGAAAAAGAAGGGAGACAAAAGGGAGACACTGCAAGGTTCTCCCCCTCGCTATGGCAGAATTTCGAGCAACAAGAGAATGGATCCAACCTCCCCAAAAACCTCCGATAAGAAATAATTGATTATTATCCAGAGTTCTAGAGGCCCAAGTCCAAAGGGGGAAAAAGTGCAACTCTGTTACTGGTCTTTTTGGAAGGGGAGGAAGAAGAACATCATTTATTCCTTTCTAAGGAACTAAAAAGAAGAGCTCTGGACACGTTGGCGTATCAAAGGAAAGGGTACACCACTAACCATGTCTTAACTTGGGTCCAAATGATGCCCTTAGCCGGGGAAAGCATTATATCTACCAAGCTTAGGGAAGGAGGGAGGGGGTTCCCAGTGAGAAGACATTCACAAAAATATGTATAAAGGGGGGGGGGGAAATCATGCTCCCCTTCCAAGGAATCCTCTAAGGAGCGAGAATAGAGCAGTCCGCCTAAAGTTTGAAGGACAACTCCTCCTCCTCTGAGAACCGATTTGCTGCTCATCAAAAAAAAGGGAGAGGGACAAAGAAATCTTCTCCGCGACCAGTGCAGGGGGGGAACCTGGTACAAAGCACGGAGGATTATTCCCCAAAGAGAAAGGAAAACTCAGCTGGAGGGAGTCGTTGTGGGCCTAGGGCCGAAGAGAAAAAGGGGGGGTTCCCCCGCCTGGATCTCCGAGGGGAGACACCCACACGAGGAACCCACTAGAGATGAAGAATTTGATCTCTCCCCCCCCACACTCTGTAGTTGACCGCTCTATAGAAGGATCAGAGGTGGGGTCGATGACCCCTAAAAAAATAGGGAATCAGGAGGGGGGGGACCGCCAGGTCTTTCTCCCTGCGGTGAACCAATTGGCTCGGAAAGAAAGTACGGTCCCACCACGCCTCCATAAGGAAGGGTTTTTCCATCCTTTATTGCTTGGTAAAGGAAAGTGGGGGGAAACGGACAGGAAGAGTCTTTTCCTCTTCCCTAAGGGGAAAGGGAGAAAAGGAATCGGTCTCTTCTCCTTCCAGGGAAGACTCGACTAACCTATTCTTAATGAATCAGGGGGAGGGGGGGGGGAAGTTTATAATACCCTTCGTGTAAAGGAAGGGTTGTTACTGTTTTTTACTGAGGGTGGTGACTTGAAATCCCCTGGGAGATGCAGTGACTTTTTAGGAAAAAACTCCCCCTCCTGGAACGAAGGAGGGAAAAACGCACCGTCTCTCCTCCCTGTCGCGAAAAACCTAAAGCTCCTTCTTTGTCTCCCCCACTGCTAAAAAAGCCCTCCAACTTTCTCCTTCGGGAACCCACCGTAACCCACGATTCCTAAAAACCCCTTTTCGACTTCTTTTCAGAAAAAAGACCCTCTTTTCGTTCTCCATGGAAAAGGGGACATCCGCTCGTGAAGGTGTTACGATCAAGAGCTCTCGTGTTTCAAGGAAGAAGGGGGCTCCCTGAAGTGAAGGGGAAAAGAAGGTGTTGGTTCCAAAAAACCTTAAGAAAACTATTAGACTGGGGTGGGGGGAAAAGTTGCTCTTGCCCGAAAGAAGAAAGACCTAACAAAGGGGGGGGCCCAAATTCCTTCCAACAATTAGCCACTGGGAAAGGGAAAAGATCGAACGAAAGGGCTCAATCATCCACATATAGTTAGGGGGGGGAATGAAAGTCTTTTATCGCCTTAGAAGAAACACCATCCTGGGGATAAAACAATAGAACCCTTTTTGAAGTTAAAAAACAAACGAAGGGCTTTTCTTTGATTTTCCCTCGGGGGGGAGAATGAGGAAGAAACTCCTTAAAGGGAAAAAAGGGGGGGGGGTTGCACCCTCTGTCGTTTCTCCAGGAGAAAGGTGGTTCGGAAGAACGGGGGGGGAGTGGACACAGTCTTCTCGGTCCAGCCCTCGTAAGGACCCCTATTCCATGAGGGGGGGGTGGAATGTGTTGACCGAACGCCGGTTCCCGGTAGGGGGGCTTTTTGGTTCCCAGAAAGATGGTTTTCCTTTCTGTTGTAGGGGGGAGATAATCTCTCTCCTGGGGAGAGGGGCGTCTCCAAAAACGGGAGTCTTGCTACTCCAGAGGGTGAACTCTGCTTTTTCAGGTGAATTTTTTGAAAAAAGGTTGACTAAGGGTACACGCGGGGGGGGTTTTCCCGACCCTTTGGAGCTTTAAAAACAAGTTTTCCTCTTGGACGGGGGCTGAACCCTGGACCCCCCTTTTTCCTAAATTAGGCGCTCTGGGAGGTCCGTCACCTGTCGGGGGAGAAGAGGTGACATTCATATCCAATTCCTAAGAAAGACTTCTCGAACAACCCGAAAAAACCCCGACTCTGAAAAGGGGGGGGACATTGGATTTTCCGCAAAAGTTTCTGAGCTTCAGCTTGCAGGGTTCAGTTTCTTTTGGAAGTGTTTCATTTTCTTTATTCCCTAAGAAACTTTTTTTGGAAAAAAGAGTCAACCTCCCCAGGATGGTTAGGGTGAAGGGGAGAAGCTTTCTAATGAAGAGTTCCCTTCTTCGAGGGACAAAAAAGGGGGGGGGCTTTAATAAAAGGACGCTGTTGGCTGGGGGAGAGGAGGACGACCCAGGTGCAGTAGTGTTTGACGAAAATCTGGGAGGGGGGAAAGGGGGGGGACCTGGTGGAGAAAAGGAAATGAAATTCCCTGCGAAGGGGGGGGTTGTTTTGGAACATGCCGGCCTCGATCTTCAGGGGGGATTTTCCTTCAAAAAGAAAAAGACTCCTCGTCTGGAAAGGAGAAGGGACCGAGGGAAAAAGGTCCCAAGACTCGCTTGTTAAGTCCCTCCAAAATTAGCGGGTTTTCCGGATGGGGGGATAAGGGTCTGGAGATGTACTCGGTAAGTGGAAGAAGTGAGGCTCAAATGTTGGGCCTTGCTCGGATGGAAAGCTGGTATTAGTGCCCCTTTGTTGGGACATCGAGCCTTTGCTGAAGAGAGAGGGATTTGAAGTTATCCGAGAGGTAAGAGCAGGTGAGGGGAGGGAAGAGGGTGGGGTCCTTTTCTTCAAGGGGAACCATGCCACTCCGAGTTTAAATACAGGAGGAGGGCTGTGGGTGGGAATACTGACGGGGAGGCCTGGTGGGGAGGGACGGACCGATTCTTTGTCCATTATCAGGGGGCTGGTACCAGAGGTTAGAGGAGAGGGGGGCGAGGTGTGGAAACATTGGCCTAAGGTTCTGTTTGGGGGGGAATAAAAAAAAAAAAAAAAAAAAAAAAAGAGGGAGGAGAGCCCCTCTTTTGTAAACCAAGCATGTTTGGTGCCGATTTTCCTGGTCGAAAAAAAGGGGGAGGGGAACGGGGGGGAAAAAAGATTCCGAGCAACGGACCTGTTGCACCAAAGTGAGGAAAAGAAGAAAACTGCAAGGGAAAGGGGACCGACATTGATGGAAGAGGAAAGGTATTCGCCAACGGGAAGGGGAGGGGGAGGGGGGGAGGGGAAAAAACGTCATAGTTGGTTTCAAGAAAAAGGGAGTGGAATTAAACCGTGGGGGGAAAAGGGGTTCTTATGGACAATACTTGGCTAAAGGGAATCAGTCTCTACCATGATTGGGGGGGAACAACCGGGCCGTTTTGAGGGGGAAGGGGGACCATATTCAACTGACTTTCGGCAAGCGAGAAGAGGTGGGGTGAGCCTTTTGTATGGGAAAAGAGAATGAAATGCCGATCAGAATGAAAAGGGAAAGGAAAAAATGATGTCCCGGATCTTCCGGGTTCTTGCAAAAAGAGAGATATAGAACACACCAACAACGGAGGAGGCTTCCAGGAAAGAAAAAGGACTGGACCTAACCCCGTAAGATACGGGACACATCCTAAAAAGACCAGGGTTTGCCCAATTTCTGAGAGAAAAAAGCTACTCTTAGATCCTTGAAAAAAAAAGTCTCACCCAAAACAGATTCCCCTGGAACGTTGGGGGAAGGAAGTGGAGGGAAGCTCAAAAGGCATTCACCAAAAGGGTGCTCCCAAAAAAAAAAAAATCCTGTGTAGGAAGAGGCGAGGAGAAAAAGGATTTGTCCAGGCCAGGAGAGAAACAGGTTGCATTACACAAGACCGGAAAAAAAAAACAGAGGGTATTACGTTCAAAGACAAAAAAGACACGACACAGAGAGGATTCCTTCAAAACGGTGGGAAGGGGGGAGAGCCCTGCAAAGCGAAGGGGTGACCGTGTCCACCCACCCCTCCCCATCGAACTTGAAGAAGTCGTCTAAAAAGCCTCACCTAAAGGCCCGTTGCTCTGAATATCGTGAAAGGGTCCGTGTCCGACACAGAGTCGTCAACAAAAAGGCTCACGCTCCTTTGGGGGACTTTTAACCAAATAAAAGAGGGACCATTCTTCACCCACATAAAGAGTTCTAACTATCAAGAAGGGAAGAAAAAAAGGAAAAGTAAACTCTGGGTTACCATCCCTCAGTGGTCACCTAGAGGACACACAATACCTTACAAATTTCCAGGAGAAAAAGGACGGGCAGTCCGACTGCTGCGAAGAAAAAAAAAGGGACTACCAGTCCGACGGGCAGAATGCATATATGGTCCCGGGTGGGAGGACACCTTCGAAGTTTCAGCCTTCATTCAAACGCCCAGAAAAACCCATCTACGCCCTTAAAGGGGTCTCTCCATATGAAAAAAAGCGGACCCCTCCAAAGACGGTTTTTCCTGGGGGTAGTAAAAAACACCCTTTCTTTCCTATCAAGGATGCCCGACGAAAACTGCCCGCAGTTCTAGGTCCCGCAAGCAAGGCCCCCTGTGAGGCAATGGGCACAGACCTCCACTGCAGAAATCCGGATAAGAGATGGGGAGTAGGTCCTAAGGCGAAAGGACCCCCGGGTGGGACCGGTCGTTCCCGTCGCTTTAAGGGAGAAGGAGATGGCCGTAGGAGACGAGCCTCTTTTTCCCTAAAGAAAGAGAAGAGTTCTTCCTCCTCCCAGGAGAGGGAAAAAAAAAAAAGTACCACCTAGAAGAAAGGGAAAGGGGAAGGAAAAAGAGAGAATCTTCCTCCTCCATAGGAATTACCAGAAAGGGGGGTGAACTGGTTGGCCAAACGGGAAAAACCAATGTACCCACCAGATCCGTGGAAAACAGAGCTTTGAAATGAGGAGCCAAGCATGCCATCCCAGGGGACCGAGGCGCAGGAGTTTCGTCCGCAAGGGGTTCCAGTCCCGGGAGAGAACGTCATTGGATAGGAAGGCAAAAAAGATAAAGGCCAACCGAGCGGAAAGAAGGAACCTGTGAACATACCGGTATTCCGGGGAGAAAAGGAAACTCCCTTCCGAGGGGTCCGCCGGCCTCCCCTGGGGGGAAAGAAAATATCCCCCCCAAAAAAAACGCCCCTTTTTCGAAGGAAAGGGGAAGAAGGTTCTTTTCCCCCAAGGGGGAATTACCCTCAATCTTTCCCCCAGAAAAGAGGATTGATCTCCTCCAGAAAGGAAGGGTGGTGTGAGTTTTTGTCACGAAACCCGTCAAAAACCGCGGAAAAAAATGGTGGCACAAAGGGAGACCCGTAAAACCAACCCGTTTTCGAGCCGCCTGAGCATTCTTCCGGAAATCCCCCCTTCCCGGCCCTGGGACGTTGTCTCAAAGGATGGTCCCTTTCCTTCGTAAGAACCCGACCTGTTCTGACAAAAAATTGGGCCTGGGAGGGGGGTTCTCAGCAGAAGATGGGAAAATCGGGGACACTTCGGTTAGGAAATCCGGTGGGGGTCCTTCCCGGAAACCGCCCTTTCTTAAAGGAGTCGCCTTCTTGTCCCCGGCGATTCGAGGGACGCCTCAGGGGGGAGATAGGAGGGGAGATCCCGGTGTAGGCACCCCTTCCTTTCATCAAAAGGAATACACAACTCCAAAAGGGGAGGGGGGAAAGGAAAGAAAAAGGTCGTCGAGAGTGCCAATGTATGTGGGGGGAAAAAAGAAGTGCAAACTTCTGTATGGGGACCGGTTATCTAATTCACCGAAGGAAAGGGGAAGGAAGCCTTGGGAAGGGGGATGCCTCGAAAGAGATGGCCACTTTCTTATCACCGCCAAGGGAAAAGGAACCCAGGTCCTGAATCTGGAAACCTTGCTATAGGGGAGGAAGAAAGCTTTCCGTTGGGTCCCCATGTAAGAAAAGTTCGGGGGAGAAATCAGGGAGGGATTCCTCCCCTTTCCCCCCCTAACGACCCTACGTTCCACCACCTGATCCGGTCGGGGCCGAAAGAAAAAAGAAAGCCTCGCCTCGGCAAAGATCGGCTGGCTCATATAAAAAGAGGAAGGGGAGGAGGGCAAGACCTCTTTGGGAAAAAAAGGAAGGGGAAGACTCCACCTGATCAAAAAACTGCAGCTTTATGGAGGGGAGGGGGGGGGAAAAGGGAAGAAAACCCAAAGGGGGGGGGAGCCCTGAAAAGGGGGTCCAAATCCCTACTGGCGGTTCGGACCACCAGGAGAAAAAAAATCTGATATGAAAACTGTCGACAAGACTCTCAATCAACAAAAAAAGGGGGAAAAAGAAAAAAAAAAGAGATGTCCGTCAGTTCGCATTTAGGCAACCAGAGGGGGGGGGGGGGGGGGGGGGGAGACGAGACCGCCAATTCGTGAAGGAAGGGACGAGGACTGCAGAGATGGTGGCGGAAGGAAAGGAAAAAAAAAAGCCTCTCATCCAGCTGCAGGTGGAGTGCCGGAATGGGAAAAGGGGAAAAAGCATGGACCGGAAGAGGTCTTGGCCTCGAAAGGGGGGAGAGGCTCGGCGCAGATTATTGAGAAAGGGGGAAAAAAAAAGAGAGAAAAAAGAGGGAGAAGGATCAGGTGGGGAAGTAGAGGATTAGGGAATACCCGAGGAAAAGAGATTTAAGAAGTCTTTTTTTTCTTATAACCAAAATTTCACTAAGCTTCTCGATCCTTCTGCCAAAGAAGATTCCCGGTACTTCTTTCCCCTCTGAAAAGACCTTGTTGGGTTACCCTCTGGGCGAATACCGCAAAATTTCGGCCGAGGAATTGGGGGAGAGAAGCGGGGTGGCATTTTTGTCGCGGCCGCAGGAAGAATGACAGTGGAATAAAAGGGGTGACACCAAGGGAGAGGGGAGAGAGGCCCGCAAGGGGTGGTGTGGAAGACCTTGAACTCCAACTGAGTCTGCGAGAAAGGGGGGAAGACTTGGCGGCGCTTTGATGGGAGTATGGCGAAGCGGAGGAGCGTTGAGACAGTATAGTGGGGCGGGGGGAGTCGGCTTCGGAGCAAGATGGGGGTCCGTCAAGTAAAGAGGTGATACAGGTGCCGAGGCCAGAGAAGGACATGGACCCCCTGTCGCGAGGACGAGTATTTTCCACTTGCGCGGAAAGGGGCGAACCCTTCTGCCCTCTTTGGGCAATGTGGTACCTTTCTCCTCTGCACAGTCCGGAACGAGTCTTGTCTCCTTCGTCCCCAAAGGGAAGGGGGGGTCTTTTTTCTAAGAAGGGTTCTGCTAGAGTCCTTCTGTTTGCGGAAGGGGGCTGGGGGGTGGAGAGCATCTTATTCTCCGGTGGAACTCGGGGAACATGCAGTTCCCCCGGGTCCTGTAGAACGGTGCGTGGGGGGGAGAGGCTAAGGAGTGGGCTCCTTAAGAGTAGAGGTGAAAGGCCCCCTCATGTTTTTTTCGGCAAAGCGGCTTCTCCCCGACAGGGGAGTGCGACACTTCCCTTGTCAAAAAAGTCGGTTCGGAGAAGAAACGGGGACTTTCCCATAGGCTCGAACTACAAGGGTACGTCCGGCTGGAAGAAAAAACAGAGTCCTTGAAGGATCAGAGGGTTCCACCGAAAAAAGGGGTGGGTGGCTCTCCTCTAGAACACACCTTTGAGGAGAGAGAGCATAAGAGGGGGGGAAGAGACTTTTAATGTGGAAAAAGACCAGGTTTGACTCCTTTTGTCACACTAAGGGGAGAGTGGAAACTCAATGGGAGGGGAAGGTCATTACATTGGGGATGAATCAACCTTATTACTGTTCTAAGGGGAGGGAGGAAAGAAAGGGGAGGGGAGGTCACCTCCCTCAGGGGGGGGAGTAGCATTCATATCTCAATTCCGTGCAGGAGGAGGGAACGAACTCGAGCTCCCGCGGGGGGGGGGGAACGCCATGTCTTGTATAAGACAGGGAAAAGGTGGAAAGGGAAGGGGGTTGATTTTGTTCATGGGTAAGGGGATAAGAAAAGTCACAATAACCATTATGGGGATTTAGAGGGGGGGTAGAAGAGTAGATATCAGTCCCTTCAATGGCGCCTTTGAAGGAGGGGGGGGGGCTTTCATATCCCATAGTGCTTCGACCTGGGGGGGGGAAAAGATGTAAAAAAGGAAGCTGGGATTCCCAGCCAGTTGGACTGAAAAAAAAGGGGGGGGGATTTCTTCATCTTACGAGGACCTGGGAAAGGGGGGGGGAAAGGGGGGAGGTCTCTGCATGCAGGTCTCCTCAAGTCAGAAAAGGGGAAAACAAGGGATCGCCTTCTGTACTGGTCTCCATGGTGAGCATTGGGGGAAGGAAAAGGAAGAGGAAATGATGTCAGCCTGGAGTCTCGAGGGGGAGGGTAACCAGAGGGTGATGTGCGAAAAGGAAAAGGACGGGAGGAGGGGGAGAGGGTTCTGTTGGGTTCATACTTGCATAGGCCGACTCAAGAAAAAAAAAAGACAGTGGCATGTCAGTTTGGGGAGAAGAAAGGACCATGTTGAACTGGGAACGATAGGCGAGCAAAGAAGGAAAGGAAAGGTAGTTGTTACGTACTGGGGCAGTGGGGGGGGGGGAAGCTCTTCAGGTATTGTCGCCAAAGGAAGAAGAGATGGCCGGAAGTGGGAGGGGAAGGGGGGGGGGGGAGGCGTAGGGGGGAAGTGTTAGTCGCCGGTCAGGGTTTTCTGATTGACAAGGGGAAAGAGGCAGATGATCATCAAGAAAAAGGGTGGGTGAGCACCGGGGCCCGGGGGGGGGGGGAAAGGGGGGAAGAAGGGAGGGAAGTACGTCACAAATTCCTCATGGACATCTTTTGGGGGGTGGGAGAAGGGGGAGAAACATGCCGATAGAAATGGGTACATGAAGGGAAAAAGGAGGGGTTCGGGGGTCCTGATGGCCTGGCTACTCTAGAAAAAACGGAAGGGGGATTCACCTATATATAATAGCATGAAAAGGAGAACCCTTAATATCCGTGACAGGTGAAAAAGAGGGGGAAAAAGAAGACGGGTGGGGGACAATTTCTAATCGGAGTGTCAAAAGGGGAAGCAGAAAGGGAGGAAAAAAAAAGATTTCCCCGAAGGGGGGGAGAAGGGGGAAAAAAGTCTTTGAGAAGCTCAAAGGATTAAACGGGAAAAAGGGGGGGGAGGAAAAAAAGACACCCCAATCATGGTAGATAGTCTGTACAGGAAGAGAAGAGCCGAAAACGACTACCAAAACTTTTGCCTTGCCACGGAAAAGGTGGAAAAAAGGACGCCGACCCAACTCTTACTTGAAGCAGGCTCCCTAGATGACACCTTCAAACTTTTTCGACACTATAGGAACAGGCCCACTCCGGCAAAAACCAATCAGTGTTCAAGAAAAAGAAATGCAGTACTTCTCAAAACCTGGCAACAGGCCCCGGGAGAGAAGGGGGAACCCGGACATGGTCATGAAAGAGGCTACACCAACCTGACATGCTCACGGCACGTGGAAAAAAAAAAAAAGAAAGGGAGTAGCGACTATGAAAAGGGGAAATAACATTCACGTGCGGCCAAAATCTGGCATCGTGAAGAAAAACATCTACCCTCTGGTTAACTACAGCCCTCGGGTGAGGATCATAAAAAGGAAAGACACAGCTACATCATTTCCATCTGAGGAACGTGACGCAAAAGCAATGCACCCCCAATGGGAAGAGAAAGGAAAAATGCTATTGGGAGAAGGGAAAAAAAAAACTTTTGGGAGACAAGCGTCACTGGTCTCATCACAACCATACCCTTAGCATGGGGAGATTAATACCCGAAAGGCCGGTGTCTCAGAACAAACCTGGCGGGGGGATCTAAAAAGGGTCTTCAACACTCCTGAAAGGAGGGAAATCATCTTTGCCCGAAAAACAGCTTCAGTAGAAGGGGCAACATCCAGTACAACCAAATACCGACAAAACCTAAGACCACTAACAGTACCACCCGACTCTCCTAAGAGCACTTCATACATCTCCTAGTGCAGGAGGGGAAGGGGTTATGACCTCCCTCCTTTTTCTTTTTGACAAATAGTGAATCCCGACCCATACACCATAACCGGGACAGTTTACCGGGCACAAAGAAAAAAGTCTTCTGGAAAAGGGGGTCCCATCCCATTTAACGTCCGATCCGGGGGCGAAAGAAAGGAAGGAAAGGTTGCAGTACGGCAAGGAGGGGGATATCATCCAGAAGGTGACGGAAGAAAAAGGGAAATAATCAGACCTGACCAGTACATCACATGTTAAGGGAGGGGGGGGAAATCCTTCCAAGAGAAAAAACACCCCGAGTGTGAAAAAAAAAGAAAAAAAGGAGGGGGAAAAAAAGGGGTATCACTCTTGACCTAGAAAAGGAAGATGGCATCCTCCCTGGTGGGGGGGGGAGAGTGATGAGTCTCCCACCATCCGAAGGAAGGAAAAAGAGGAATATATCCAGGAAGTGCTTGGTAAGTAAAAGGGAATTCCTTCTTAGAGGGGAGGAAAAGTCTTCCTCACTACCCCGAAAGGAGGACAAGGGGTAAGGGGAGGAAAAGAGGGTTCTCATGCAGAAAACCCCTCAAAAGGAAAAGACAATCTTTTAAGAAAAAACGTTCATATCCATGCTTTAACCTGCACGAAAAAAAAGGGGGAGAAAGACCCTCCTTTATCTAAACCTAAAGAAAGCTTCCTATGTTGATGATGGCCGAGGGAAGGTATTGGACTCGCTAAGATGGATAAGGGGGAAAGAAGGAGGGACTTGTTCTTTTGAACGCTGGTAAAAAACCGAAGGGGGAAGGAACATCGGGAACCCCGACCGTCATCTAGGGGGGGGGAAAAAGGGGGGCTCCCGAAGGGAAAAAAATTACCAGGTCTGAATCTGAATGAAAGCAGGATTCCTTGCCGAGGGATGGAAAGAAAGATGCGTTTCTGTCCCTGAATTTTTACAGGAGAAGAGGAAAAAAAAAGAGAAATTTTTCAACTCTTAAGATAGGGGAGAAATCTCGGGACCCAACTACTCCTCACTTCCCCCCCGAGCCGGAAAAGGGTCCGAGTCCGCCCAAAAAAGGAAAAAGGGGAGGATGGTCGCTGCTCATGTCACAGCAGGGCCGAGCCAAGAAAAAAGGATTCCTCTTCCCATTAAGGAGGGGAAAATTTCCTGGACGCAAAGAGCCCAATCACCTTCTGGGCATCCACCTGCAGAAAAGGGGCCCTATATGGCCGAAAAAGGAAGAAAGAAGGGGGGGTTCCCTCGCCTGGATCCCGACCTTGGCGAAGCCACAAAGGGGAACGGAACCCCCAAACTCTGAGATGAATAAAGGAGGGGGGAAAAAAAAAAGGGGGGGGAGGGGGAAAATATATTATTTCAGAGGTGGGGGGGCCTATTACACCTCTTTTTTTTTGGTCCACGAAAGAAAGAAAGGGAGACAGGGAGGGGGGGAAACCCCATTTTCTCGACCGACAATAGATGGAGAGAGGGGGACCCCCCCTCCTCCCTCCCTCTCCAGTTGGGAAGGGGGGGGGGGGGAAGCAGGTGTAATGCTTGTTCCAGGAACAGGGAAGAAGGAAAAGGCTTGTCCTCAGGCTGCTGAAAGGCATGCTAACATCTGTGAAGGGGACAGATTAGGAGGGAGGACTCGACGAACCGAGACGGGGAAAAAAGGAAATTTGGGGAAGTAGGAGGAGGTAGGAGAAAAAAAACAGCTTAAACATTTATAACAAAAGCTTCTCATGGAACCAGAAAGGGAAAGGAGGGGGGGCTATCTCCTTCTTGCAATCCGAAAAAAAGGGAACCAGATCAGACCTGGTTAGAGAGGAACAGTGGAAATCCGAGATGGTGGAGGAGAAAAAAACGGAAAGAAAAAAAAAGAGACCTGATTTCTCCGAAGGGAAATCCTGAATGGGATGAGGGAAGTTGGTGCCACTTCTGGGCCACCCCAACAACAAAACCCAAAAAAAGAACGTGGGGGGGGGGAAGTCCAATCCTTGGCACTCTCGCACTCTGGCTGGACAACCACGAAAGGAAAGGGGAGAAGACGCATTAGGGGTCGCAGGGATCCAGCAGGATACATGGGAAAAAAACTCGTTGGCCTGCACAAGGATGGGAAAAGTGGGGGTGCCCGGCGCATGAGAAAAAGAAACTTCTTAGACAGTCTGGGGAGGGGAGGGAATTTACATAGTCCACTGAGGGGAGGGGGGGGGGCAGGACAGCATCGGCGCGGTATCATAGTTTTGTGCAACAGAAGGGGGGGGGGAAAGGGGGGGGAAGGCTCATCTGAGATCATTGAAACTCAGGAAAAGAGGAAGAAAAGCACAGAAGAAGGGGAAAGGGTGCTCCCTTGTTGGAAAGGCCCAGGAAAAGAGGGGAAATCGCCCGTTGACGGAGGCCTTCCCAGTGGGTCAGGAGGGGGGCAAATAAAAACACGTGAGGTACTGGTTACAGGGGGATCCTGTCCGTCACCTTCTGGAGGGCTTCATATCCCAAGGAAAAAAAAAAGAAAAGGAACGGGGAAGAAGTGCTATACGAACTCGAAACCCAGTAAAAAAGAGGGGTACGGAAAAATGTGATGACCAAAGAGCTGTGCCAGGTCACTGGGGAGGGGAACACTAGTGCCAGGGAAAAAAGGTTCAACAATCCCCATGACTGGATTTGAACAGGAAAAAGGGGTGACATGGAAATCGATTTCCCCATGGCTGCTCGGGTAGGAAGAGACAATCGTTCTTAGGAGAGGGGGATCCCTTTCACATATGCAAAAGAAAAAAAAGGGGGGGGACAGCCAGGTGTACTTACACCAAACCTGGTGGAGGTCTTCATCTGACAGGGGGGAAAAAAGGTGGGGGGGAAAAAAGAAACTTAATACCGCTCATTCGCGTTCAAGAGAAGGACCATCTATGCAGTTGTAACACCTCAGGGACTGTTATTACCATGGGGGGGGGCGGGGGAAGGGGGAAAAAAAGTGCCGTCATGAAAAATGAATTCTTTCATCCTGGATTAGAGAAAGGATCCTTTACCAATGGAGGGGGGATAGGTGCTAAGGGACATGAAAAATTTGCTCGGGAAAAAAGGGACAGAAAGGTCTTTTGGTGAAACTGGGGACGTGAATGGGTCTGCTTCCAGCAATGGAGGAATCAAAACCGTCGCGGGGGGTTGTTGCCTAGTTTCCTGGGGAAGGAAGGAGAAGGGGAACTTGGAAAGATATGTGCATTATTACTTAAAGGGGGGAGAAGTCACTGCTTCAGGGGGAAACGACATTTAGTGGGGGGAGAATGACAAGTAGTGTCTCCAACTGGGGGGGGAAGAGGAAAGGGGGGGGGCCTTTATGGAACGTCATAGTTTTGGGGGGGAAAGGCTTCTTAAAACGTCCGGGGTGGGGGGGTGTTAGTCCGCCTTCCGGGGGATGTCCAAGATAGTTCCGTCATAGGCCTCCGGATCTAACCATGAGGTCATTGTATCCAGGGGATCACACGACGTGGCAAAACTGGGGGGGGGGGGGGGAAGATTCTCCAAATGACTTTCTGCATGAGGAAAAAGTCTTTTTTGGGTGAGAAGGGGAGAAAGAGTATCTTCAAATGAAATGCAAAGGGAAAAGGGGGGGGGAAAACAACCAGAGAGGGACATGATTTCCCTGATCGGAATAAGACACAGTACCTTGTATGTGCCTTGAAGATCATAAAAAAACAACAACCACTTATGGATGATAAAGAAGATTAAAAAGGAAAAAAAAAAAGAAAAGATCCGGACATCATGTCCTGAAAGTTCTATCGTAGCATGGAAAGGGGGAGAGGGGGGAAAGGGGGAAAAGAAAAAGGCTCACTAAAAAAAAAGGGGGGAAGGGAAGAAGAAAGTCCTTTGATGAAGCCTCAAAAGGAGAAAAAAAGTGATCAACCACTGGATCACAGAAAAAAAGGGAAGGAAAACTCTGAACTAGAAGAGCCCCATAAGAAGAACCCGGAACTTCGACTAACACAAGGGTAAAAAGAAAAACCGTTTTCCCTCACCAAAAGGGCACCTACCCCTCAACTCAACGGGGGCACACACACAACAACAAATCTATGATGCAGTCAATGGCGACACTACCGCCGCAACCAATCAATGTCGTCACCAAGGCAGTATCTCTACCAACGAAAAGGGAAGAAAAGAAACATGCCCGTTGCTCGACGGGAAACCAGTCAACATGGGAAGGGGGACCCCCGACCCCGGAAAAAAAAGAAAAAAAAAAGCTAACGGGGGGGGAAGGGTACCTCCAAAAGAGGGTAGTAGCGAAGACAAAAGGAGGCCCCACAAAGGAAGGGCCAATGGGACCACTAACTATCAACGGGAGAGAAAAAAGGGCACACATCTACCCCATGGAACGCAGAAAGAGGGAAGATGTACACTAGAGACGGAAATCATTCCAGTCTGCCTGAAGAAAGGAGAGGGAAAAACAACGGTCAAAAAAAAAACCCCAATGGAAGTCCCGCCGTGCGAAGGGCTATACAAACTTCATAGATGAAGGTGGGAGACCTGCGAGCGCGTCCCAGGAGTGATAAACAAAGAAAAGGAAAGTGCATTTCGTCAAGACACCATGTCCAGGGGGGGGAAAGAAAAAAGGACAACAACCACACGGAGGGGGAAAAAGGTTCCGTCAAAACAAGGGGGAAAAAAGTCGTGGTGCCCGAGCCAGCCACAGAGTGGAAAGAGGGGACTATTTAAATAACCAAAAGTGAAGGAAAGAAATTGAACTTCGGAGGGCAAGAGAGAACGAGGAAATCCTCCATCTTAGGGGTGGAAATCCATCCTGGTTATTGTTGACGGTGGGGACAAAAAAGGAAAGGAAATCACCTCCAGTGACCCTGGCACAAAGGGTCTTCTCCAAGCTGGCGTCCCAGCCAAGGAGAAAAATCGGGCAAGAGCGTGAAAGGAGAAAGGGGGGGGACGCCAGTCCCTTTTGCAAAAAACACTAACACTTCACCTCGGGATATCATCCAAAGGGAAAGGAAAAAAAAAAAAACGAAAGAGAAACCTTGAACACTTACATCAGGGGGTAAGAAGGAAAAAAAAGGGGGTCGCTCCTAAAAAGAGAACAACACCCCGAGTGTGACCACAGAGTAAAAGGGAGGGGGGGGGGGGGGGGGAGAAAAGGAAAACCTCATATTTACCAAGAGATGTTCAGGGGGGGGGGGAAGGAATCTAGATGATTGGCTCAAAGGAACAGGAAAACATTTCTGTTGCACAAAGAGGAAAAAGAAAGTGCGGGCCGTACCCAAGCCCTGCCTTCCACGGAAGAGGAAGGCACGTTCTTCCGCACTAACAGGTCCTAAAGAAGCTTTCTGACAATGTGCAAGGGGGAAGGGGTCCTTACCGGTTCTCATGCACCGGGAACCACAAAAAATCCACAAGTAGGCCTTCCCAGAATCCTTTGTGCGGAACCGGTATTCCA
>Ga0179593_1622699_pt1 | contig 25481 bp, 33 predicted proteins | sample CZODoug2_1_08_16_FD_185931 | JGI IMG/M metagenome (GOLD analysis project Ga0179593, IMG submission 185931) | Vadose zone soil fungal communities from Angelo Coast Range Reserve, California, USA - CZODoug2_1_08_16fungal (PacBio error correction) | ecosystem: Environmental > Terrestrial > Soil >...
CCAGAATAGACAGGAAAGCTAGGCGGCAAGCAAAGCCCCCCTAAGACCGATCGCGTCCGCACGAAGTCCAATGAAAGGAAAAGCACGGGTAAGGGAAAAAAAAAGACCGTTTCTGGTTGGTTGGCAAAGAAAACATCAAAAGAGTCTAAACAAAAGGTGAGCAAAAAAGTGGGAGAAGAGGGGGAGGTTAATTTGGAGATAAAACGAGTCGAAACTGCTCAACAAACTCCCCTCTTTCCGGAGACGAAAGGAAACCGGGGGAACAAACCCGAAAAGAAGAAAAATGCATCCCCTCAAGAATACGGCCCTGCAACGGCGAAAAAAAGTTACACCAATCGGGAACCACTGACAGAAGAGGGGAAAGGAAAAGACGCTCAGAGGAAAAATCAAAAAAAAACACACCGCCGGCAAAAGGTCAATTGGGGCGGAAAGACAGGGAAAGGGACACGAAATAAGGAAGGGGCAGAAGTAAGTCAGAAAGCTACTCCAAAAAAAACAAGGTGGTATTTCTTGAGGCCTCAAAAACAAAACTAGGGATAAAAGGTGGGGGGGTTGGGGGGGGTAGAGAAGGGAAAGACTAATAGAACGCAAAAAAACCATGATGGATCGGAGCGTACACCAGAGAAGGAAAGGAGGGAGGCGTGGTGGGGAGTTGGCCTTAACAACGAAAAAAAACCGAATTTTAATCGCTCAGTGAGGGGGTGTGGCGAGAAGGCCACAGGGGGAGAAAGGACAGAGGAGGGAAAGGAAGGGTAACGGAGAGGGGGGGGACCTTCCCGGAGCTGGGGCTCTTTTTTGCTTTCGGGAATAGGGTGGGGGAGGTTTGTAGGACATGAGTTTAGTTAAGTAAATAATGATGGTAGAAAAGTGACCGCCAATGAGTTAGGGTCAAGAAAGGGGGGGGGGGAGAAAAAGAAGGGAGGGGAGAAGTCCGTGGGTCTTTCCCTTTTTTTTCGAAGGAGAGGGAAGAGAGGGACCCAGAGGTTGTTTGGGGGTTGTGTAGAGAAAAAGAGAAATACTTCCTGGAATTCAGACGGGGGAAGGAAACCCCTGACGATGAATGAGGGAAGTCTTGGATTATACTCAATACCATAAATCTCCCATTTTTACAAATAGGAGGAGGTGGGGGTTGGGGGTGACTGTGGAGGGGGGGGGGACAACGCGGCCCTGGAATCATTTTATCCCATTTGATCCGACGGCTCTTTGAGTTCGGGTAAAAAAAAAGATGAGCATGCTGTAGATGGGGGTTTACAATTTTTTAAGCCCTGGCATAGAATCCGAAAATCGTTGAAACTCGGGGTTGGGTTGGACTTTGGACAAGCGAGGGGAAAAAGAGAAAAGAACGGGAAATGTGTGACAATGTTGTGTGAGCTTTGAAATCTTGAGAAAGAAAAGGGTCTTCATGCTGAGGGGGTTGCGGGTAAACTTCCCGGGAATTGTGGTGGTTCTTGGAGTCTTTTTTGGGAAGCTGGGGGGGAAGGGGGGAGGAGGGTCACGGGGAAGAGGTTTTCCAAAAGAACAAGAATTACGCATTGGGCCAAGCTCCCTGAAATCGAAGATTTACTTCTGGGATATTTTGTGCAAATTCGTGAACAGAGAATGTTGGGAGAAAGATAAACACAAAACCCTCATGCGCCAACCCCCCCCCCAACACCCCCCCCCCCCCCCCAACCCACCCAACCCCACAAACACACAAAACACAAAAAAAGAAAACCCACAAACCAAACCACCAAAAAAACAAAAAAAAAAAGCAAACCGAAAAAACCCCACCACCCCCACACAACACCAGAAAAACCCGAACCACAAGCCTAACCAACCCCAACACCCCCCCCCCCACGCCCGCCAGCACAAAACACCCGCCAAACTAACCTAAGCCTGGGGCCTTGTCTACCCACCTCTCACCCGGGAGGGAGGGGGACAACGAGGTAATTTATACTTGGGGGACCCAAGAACACCTTTGTGACTCTCTGAGTGGGAAAGGGTAGAAAGTGGGGGATTTAAGGAAGGGGGGAAGGGGAGGTAAGGGCAGCAAAAGGGTAGGGGGATCAATTTCGTGTCAAGTGTGACAGACTTACTTGCGGGAAAAAGAGGAAGAGCCTGGGTAAGGGAAAAGGAGAAAACTGACAGCACAGGTGGCCGGTTGGAAAAACAGGATCAAACTTTGGGTCCTTTTCTATATATCCTATCAATTTACGTATTAAGAATCGAGGGGGGAGGGGGAACCACACATATACAGAGTTATAAGACTGATTGGAAAACCAATGTTGAGGTATTAAAATGAAAAGGGACTCTATGGTTTTTTGGGGAAAACGTTGAAACAGGCCCCAGGGCGGGGGGACCGCCAATCGTTTTTTCTCATTCAACCGTAAAGGAGAGATAGGGCGGAACGAGCGGGGGAAAAACAAGACGAAAACGTTAGCCAAAGACCATCCATTGTCCAACAAGGGGTGAGAGAGAAACGAATGAAAGGGTGGACTGTAAGCATTGCATTTTAAAAATCATTCAGAGGAGAGCAGACACGGCGGGTGTACAAAGAAGAATAGGGGGAAGGGACCGAAAGGGGGCCCGTGGTTCAAAGACCTGAAGGAATCAAAACTGTTGTTTGGTTTTAAAGGGGTCACTATCACTTGGCCACACTAGGATTAAAAAGGGAAGGATGGGTGGGGGCAAAGGTCGCAGCAAAAACGCGGGATTAACGTTCCGACTTTGGAAGTTCGAGGATCCTATCCCCTTCGGCGCAAACGGGGGGGACCAGTCGGGGAAAAACGGTCCAACAGAAGGGGGGGACGATGGCCTAACGTTCCGGGATTCCCTTTCGATTGTCCTTCTGTCAGAGGTCCGGTGTGCGAGGGGGGGGAAACTCTTGGTGCGAAAAAAAAAAAGTGGAATACCGCCGTTGGTTGTCTCCTATACGTCGGTACCAGGGGAGGGGAAAAAACATGGAAAAGCGGAAAAAAAAAAATGAGGAAATTCACGTCCTGAAAAAGAAAAAGGAACTGCCCATGCGGTCGTCTAGTCTAACGGGTGGTTTAAATTAAAAATTTTCCCGGGGAAAGGGGGCCGTTGTGTGTGGGAGACAAAAACCTCAGTTTTTGGGGGGGGGGTTTTGGTCTTATCTTCATAAAAGTCAGTCATATGGGGGAGTGATAGGGGGCAAAAAGAAGAGGTGTGGGGACGGAAATGCCGTGAACACTGAAAATCTGGCCACTTGGTTGGGGGAGGGGTTGCCCTTGTAACATGGGGCAGGGCAGGCAGGTGGGGGGGAGAACGGCCCAGTACGAAACGAAAAAAAAGAAACAGCTGTTGGAGGTACACCCCCAATTCAAAAATGGAAAGGGACGTGAGGGAAAACGCCAAAAACTGGGGGGGGGACAATATCTTCGTCGAGTGAAGGACTAAAAGAGGGAGGGGGATGGGTGGGGAGTCCGGATGGAGGAGAAAGGGAGAAAACCCGTTGAGCGGAAGTCCATTTTACATCCATAATGCGTTTTCAGGGCGGAATTTGATGAAGGAGAGGGGAAAAACAGAAGGTAAAAAGGGGGGCCTGGGGAAATCTTCACATCATCTTTGTTAAAATGGCCCTAAAAACCGGAGGGGGGGGGAAGGGGGAGGGTCCCAAAGACCATGGGGGGGAAGTTGGGGGGGTGAAACAACCAAAAAACGATCGCGGAAAAAAAATACAGTCAGAGGGGGAGAAGATCTACCAAAACAAAACAAAAAACAAATGGGGGAAAGGATGGAGGGGCTCTATGCTGATGCGAAGTCGAGGGGAAAAGAGATGGGTTGTCCAAAAAGGACATCTTTTTGGTCGCAATTTACCCCCTCACCGACGCAATTAGGACATAAAAAAAAACACAGAGGAGAAAAAGTCCCACCAAAAGGGGGGTAAGGAGATTACCCCAGAAAAACCGCCTGAATGGAGGTAGTCCCTCGGATATGTTTCCCCAGGGAGAAGACAAACTTTCCTGTATCACGGACGAAAAAAAAGCATCCAGGAAAGGAGGCCAGACCAACTTGGGTTGACGAACGAAAGATCTTATAGGTGTCTTCAAAAACCCAACGCAGCTTGGAAAAAAAAAAAATGGGGGGGGGAGTGTAATTCCCTACAAAGCATTGTAGCCGGGGAGGGGAGGTCAGAAACTGCCGTCGAAGGCCTACCTTGTCAAAGAAACAAAAGTTGCCAGGTGGGGATCAGTTGGCAAAAAGGAGAGAAAAAGATTGGAGGGGGCCTGAAACAGGGGCCATTACCCTGTTTCAATGATCAGCAAAACGAGGCCAAAAAACAAAGAACGGCCCATAAAGGACGGAGCACACGCTCGCCATGGGACGCCCGCATGAATGTGAAAAGAATTTTTCAGATCAGAATTCGAACTGGGGACGCACAACTTTACTGGGGAAAAGACAGCCATCAGGGGGGGAAGACAACCCCAGGAACCGGCAGTACAAAAAACGTTCCTAAAATCGTTCTACCTACAAGCAAAGGAAAAGAAGCACCCGGAGTACTGGGAAGTGAGAAAGGCCAATCTTACTAAACACTGGTACCTACGGGTTCGAAAGGGTGAAATACTAGAAACGCCCAACTTGATAACAGTCCCCACGCACAAAAAAAAACAAGACGACTAGGGGGACCAAAAGAAAATAAAGGAAGTAAGTGTGGCCAGGGACCAAAAAGAAGGGTGGCCAGTTTCACCCCAAAAAAAAAAAACATTAATTCAAATTGACTTGAACTACAGGAAAAAAAGACCAAAGAGAGAAAGTGGGTGGTTTAATCAAAACTACGGCGGCACGGGCAGCGGGAAATGAAAGGGGAACTAAAGGGGGAAGAAACAGTTGGTTTAAGTTTCATCTCAGCGAAGGTCCGTTTGGTGGGAAGGTTGAATGTCCTTTGGCCTGAATTTTTTCTTTACAACCCAGGCGAGATAGGGAAGGGAGCGTACGGTTGGGGGGGAAAAAGCAGCAATGAAAAAAAACGACGCGGCGGGTTTTCCTTTGCCAACAACACCAAGTTCAGCCAAAAGAGGGAACAGGGGGAAGGGGGGATAGGAAAAAACGAAAGAAGCTCAAGGGGGAGGCGAAACGCAGAGAATCATCTGCACGGAGACGATCGAGGGGAAAAAGGCAAAGGGAAGGGCCTGCCACGACCAGCAAGGAAAAAAATTGGGGGACGAATTCTAAAGTAAAGAAAGATCCAGATGCTAACCGAAGTTCATGTCACTTAACTGAAGAAGGCTGAAAGGGAAGAAGTACGGTCAGAAAAAAAATCACCCGCAGGGCTAACAAATCCCGGCTTATTTCCCATAGTTGTAGCTTCCAAAAAAGGGTGGGGTTCGGGGGAAAACCCGTAAAAAGGGGGGTTTTAGTGTTGGTGCTCGAAAAAAGGAAGGGCGTCATCCTTCTTTTATCGATAAAAAAGGACACAGGAGGGAAACCAAGCCTGCCAAAATCCTTCCACTCATCTCATCGCTTCCTGGAGTTAAAAAAAAGACGAATTTCGTGGAAAAAAAAAAGACGGCAGGAAAGAAAGAAGAGACTTCGGCAAAAAAGACTGAACAGAAAAACCAGGGACCCAAAACAGAAAAAAAAAAGCCACCCCAGTTAAGAAAAAGAACATGTTGGATCCAAAACCAAACCTGGTTAAACCCAAGAAACACAGGGATTCCCGAGCAACCATTTGCGGCAACCAAAGGTCAGAGGGGGGGGGAGAATTCAAAAAAGGGGCTTTGACTGGGCAAACAAGCTACATCTCTCTTCCACTAGCTTCTGAAACTAAGATAAAAAGGGATGAAACAATGGAGTGGCACAAGGCTGGGGAACAAGTCTCATCACTAAAAAAAACCAACCATGTCGTAATAGGCCTCGATTGACAGCGTTCTAGACAACAGAAAAAATCAGGCAGAGGCAACAGGACCGGGAAACCCTTCTAAAAACGCCGGAAACTATCGCGACATTCGAAATCTCACGAGCGGGACGAGCTGACAGACCCGCTTCTAATCTTAAAAAAAGCAAGCGCAAAAAAGAATATCCAATTGAAATGTGGCCCGAAAAACCCTCATTCGTGGACGAATCTGCAAAGCCAAAAACTGACACAATCACCGCTATGTGAAAAGGGAAAAAAAAAAGGGGACGCAAAAAGGGTGCCTCACCACAACGACTCTAGACCGACACCTCCCAAAACACCCAAAAGGCAGCAAATCAAATAGGTCAATCACAACCCGTCCAAGAAACAAACTTTCCTCCAAAATCCCGAACCGTGACGAGGAAGTGTGACAGTCAGTCCAATCCCCCCAACCACGAAGAAGGCCAAAATGGGACCTTTGGAGGCCAGGTAGAAAGTCCAAGCCTGGGCGCGCGAAAAGTGAAGAAAAACAATATCTACCCCAAAAAACACCCTTCTCTAAAAACAAAAAAAAAAAAAACGGAGGAGGGAGAACCTCAAGACGATCTCATGGGGGTTTTGGAGTAGAAAACTCTTGAGTATCGAATGTGGACGGGGGAGGGGTTACAGTCGAACAGCCTTCGGGGGGGTTGGGTGGAGTGTGGTGGTACTTGGACATCCCTCTACATGCAAGAGTGCTGAGGAAGTGGAAGAGGGAAGTGGGCGCCGGGGGGGTCCAAAAACGCAGGAACGTAGGGATGATGCCTTGCATTTCAAAGTCTGGGGAAGTGTAACCGTGGTCCGAAAGAAGGGGACGGTGGGGAAAAGACTGCAACGAGGGGATCGTAAGAAGGCGAAGGGGAGGAAGTTTGCAGGGGGGCCGCACATGATTTCACGCAAGCGTCGGAAAGAAAGGAGTAGAGGAAGTGTGAAAAACGGCGCCAGGGCCTTTTGTCGTTCCAAAAATATAAGAATCAGTAATGCTGGGGCTCTGCGGGGTTGGGGGGAAAAACAAAGACAAGAGATGGACTCGGGGCGGCGTAGAATGAATTTACGTGATCTATGGGATCCGGAGGAGACTCAGACGATGCCGGGGGGGGACGTCTTTTGGGCAGCGGTGTGCAGCGGCGTTGTTGGGGGGTCGAGGGGAGCAAACGAAAGAAAAAAATTGGCAAGGATGTGGGAAAAATAAAAAAATTTCGGGCAGTCCTCTGTCTTCGGGGAAGTATCATGTTTCCCAGGTTGGAACAAGAGGTAAGAAAAATAAAAAGAATAACAATTGAGGACTCGTGTTTGACGAAGGGCGACCAAGGAGAGAAAGGGGGGGAGGATGTGACAGGGGGGTTGTTTATCCTTTTTGAAAGATCGGTGGTGGGGGTAAGGGGGCGGGAGAGGAGGGGATTCCGCGGGGTTTTTCTGGGTCAGTGGGAGGGGGGGGGGGGGGGGAAACAAGCGGAAGAGGACGTTGGTGTGCCTGGGAAAGCGGGGTTCAAAAGAATTCCCGTCTTTGTCGGAACCGAAAGAGGGAGGGGGGGGGGGGATATGGGCAGGCCTTGGGGGGGGGGGAAAGGGGGAGGGAACTCGAAGACCAAAGAGCCCGCAAAGGGGGAAAAAGTTTCTCACATCGACAAAAGCTGATGGTAATGAAAAGGACACGCAACACCATTTGTTGGTAATCAGCCCCCTCTTTATCTCCAGTGGGTACTAAGGTTGGGCAGAGGGGACTGAAATTTGATGGTGAAGAAAAGGGGTCCGAAAATTGGCTAGTGGGCAGAACTACTATTTGGAGGTCTCTAAATATAAGCTAAGCCCATTTAGAAGCACAACCATCCAAGGGGTGTTTTAGCAAAGGAAGAAAATTGGGGAAATCAATGGTCGAGAAGACCTAAGACCGGCGAAAAAATTTGGAATCTTCGTTTCGACCAAGAACACCGAGCCTCGGGAGGGTGACGAAACATACGCAAAAAAAGAAAAAAAAGTGAGAGTAAGGCCTGGAAAAACTAAGACGGTTGCTGGGAAAAATAAACCCCGCGAGGAGACAATATCAGTAAAAACCGGGTAAAGGTTCTCGAAAGAGGGGCGGGAACGACTGTGGGGGAAAACGAAATAAACTGGTCATGACCATCAGACCTTTGTGTGCCAAAAAAACGGGAAACAAGGTGATCATCAAACTGAAATGTCTTACTTGAATTGAGGCATGACATATCGGAAACGCGAAGAGAAAAAACAAAAAACCGCCGGGTGGGGGAAAACAAAAAAAAAAAAAAAAAAAAAAAAAAAAAAAAAAATTACCATCCTGCAAACGTAGATGGAAAGGCCACTACTTTGGTCCAGCCGAAAACCATGTGTTGGGTTTGTTTGCAACCGCCCACTGCTCACTCCCGGTGACATCCATTGGGTGGCGAAGCCAGTGCGAAGAAAACCGGCCGGAACGGTATAGCGGTTTGGTCGAACGGTATCTTAATAAAATTCAAACCGTCAGCGGAGACCCGGGAGGTTTCTCGAAAGTCAGGGGGGGATAGGGTGTCCAGGAAGGGGGGGGACAGAGGGAGGGGGGAGGGCATAATGGATGGAACGCCGGTGTGACTATACATTTCCTGTTGAGGTGGCTAAGTTCCGGAACAAGTGCAGGTGGGAAAAGTCAAAACAGTCGAAAGTAGCTCGGGGGACTGCCGGACTTCCTGAAGGGGGGGGGGAAAGAGGCGGCCGGTGGGCCCAGGGCCGAGTGGGGGTCCTGTTTTGGGAGAGTAGTTTTTTGTTTTTTTTTTGGGGGTGGGGGTTGTTGCAGGGGAGCTGGCAAAAAATCAGTTTGGCAGTGACATGGATCATTATAAAGGGGGTAGGGAAGGGCAAATGTTTCAAGTGATCACGGCATGGTGGGGGGGAAAAGAAGTTTTGAAGTGTAAAAACTAGCCAAGGCCAAAAGATCAGTTTGCCGACCTGGTACTACACTGATGGTTGAGGGGGTGAAAGAACCCGTCCACAATGCAAGGCAGCGGGGGGATTAAAGCCAAATGTGTTACAAAACAGGCGGAGGGGCGACGACGTTGGGGGGGAATTGTTCGTCCGTGGGGAGTGGGGGCTAAAGGGGAAAACCTTTTAGATCAATTTTACGGGAAACGAGGGACTACCGGTCGGGGGACTTTCCATCTGGGATGTGGGAAGCGAAAAGGACAAAGGTGGAAAACTTGCTTTGCGGGCCTCTTGGCAGTTTTTTGTCCTGTCCTTCAACTTAAAAAAAAAAAAGATTAGTGGGGGGGGGGGAAAACGCTGGTGACCAGAGAGGCGGCGCGTCGTAGAAAACACACTCTAGGCTATATCAACAAAAAAAAACACGGGGAGGGAGGGGAAAAAGGTCGGAAGATCGGTCGCTGCGCCCGGAGAGCCTCTCATGGGGCCAACAAAGTCAATGCTTTTGTCCCATTACCAACCGAAGGGTTTCAATTTTTGGCACCAAGGAAAAAAAGGGGGCCCGAGGGAAAGCAAGGAAAAGGGGGTATGACAAACCTCAAACTTGAAATGAAGGTTCCTAAAAAAGAATGGCACTGAACGGCTATGCAACGGGAACAGGGAAAAAGCAAAGCACAATCAAAAGCCCCAACAACCGGCCATCGGACGTGACAAAACGTCCGACGAAGATACTTTGTCAACAATGGCGTCCCCTCCGGACATGCATTGTCTGTTTGAAGAAAAAAAGCAGGCGACGGGGGTAAGGGGGCAGGCAAATGCAGATGACGGGACAAAAAGGCGCTTGTGGAACACAAAACTAGGAAAAAGTGGCGCAGGGGTCAGTTTACCATTGCTTTAAGAACAAAGATTTGTATTTCCACTGTTGAACATGGGACACGGGATTTTCCGGGGGGGGAAGAACTTAACCGGCAAAAAAATCGCGCAAACCCAAACATCAACGCAGCCCGGGCCCATCATCTGGGAACCCAAGCCGGGGGTCCGCAACGAGACTCACCCATGCAGGGAGGAATGGGGGGTTAGGAATCAGGTCCTCACGGGTGGGGACTAGCCACGGAAAAATGTGAAAATCGGGGCTACCACACTAAAACGGAAGTTCTCGAAAAACCAAAAAAGAAAAATCGTCGGACCTCGAAATCCAAAAACATCCCAAAACCGTCAAAAGGTCCTTGAAAAGCGACGGATAGGAGCGACAGGAAAAGGTGCAATAAACGGTTTGACGAGGGGCGGAAGCCACAGAAAAGCCCCCAACGACCGAACCGGCCGCGGTTCTGAGAACTTTCTCAGGATCCTGAAGCAGGGAAAGTGGAAAGGGACAGTTGGGGGGGGGGAAATTTTTTCAAAACACACAACAGGAGGGGGCGGTTTTAAAACAAAAAAACAAAAAAAAAAAAAAAAGGAAAAAAAATGTTCGGGAAAGAAACAAAAGTCTAGTGAGGGGTGAACAAGGACCGAGGATCGCCCTCGGTGCCATGAGGGGTGGTAAAATCGTGGGGCACAGAACCCACAACCGGGGGGTTGTAAGACGTATACGACAAAAGTGCCGTTTGAGTCAGATGGCTGGGTTTCCTGAACTTCTCGCTTGTCGCTTGACCAGAGGATCGTACGGTTGTTAAAGTGAAACCCAATTGCGAAAAAAAAGAGAGGTGGTCGTACCACAATCGCGGAAGGTCACAACAAAGGGCAGACAGGTTTTCTGAAAGAAACGCCAAGAGAGGGTCTCTGGTGGAGGTGAGAAAAGAAAAGATTCTAGAAAAAGGGATCTAGGGTCGGGATTCAAGATCAAAGGGTGGAATTGCCGGCTACGACACAGGAGGGAAACCGAAGAGTCGAAAATGGGGAGAAAATAGGTCAGCGTTGAGAGCCGCAGTAAGGAGGTAAATGACCAAGTGCCACTGATCACGGAAAAATGTGCAATTACCCCTCATGAAAAAAAAAAAACCCGCGGGGGAAAAGAAACATGACCTGGGGGAGGAAGTGGTTTACAGGGGAGACTGACAAAAGGGGTTGGGGGCCTGTGGCACAGTACACAGCACCTGGGATCATTGTTCGCTCCCAGGTGCCGTCAGGCAGACTTCCGAGAGAGACACATTGAGGTTTTCCCAACACATCCTGACCCAACCGAACACGCATCCATCCCGGTTTTCCGAAAACGAAAAGTTAAAAAGTAAAAGGGTCCAAAAGGGAAAACGACTCAGGCCTTAAAAAAAAAAAGGAGGGACCAGAAAAAAAGCCAAGAAGAAACCCTCGCAGCCGCCAGGAAGCCATAACATCAAAAATGGCACCCAACAAACCGGGAAAACACAGAATACCGTGCAACGCCCGGACAGTGAAACGTCAACCACCGGAGGGTTTGCAGGTATTTGAAGCTGAACTTGGGTCCCCGAGAGAAGCGTTACCCCGCCCAGGGAGACTCCTCCGAAAGTCCAATGTAGCAAACCGTTACCGAGAAAAAGAGAACACAAAAAAAAACAGAATACAACGGCAACCCTGATCAGGGCCTGAGTCTAAGAAACGCATTAACACTATCCAGCCGTACATTAAGTCACTCCTATCGGAGAATAAAGGCACGACAGCAAAGGAAGACGAACGAAGAAGCCATCAAACTCAAGAGATATCGTATTTTGCAAAAAAAGGTGCCAGAGACAGCGGAATCTACCAAAGGGACTTGGGGACCGACAAGACCACAAGGCACATATTTTCAACGACATTTGCAACTCCCAAGAAAAAAGGCAACATCGCAAATTTAATCCGAGGATAAGCAGGCCTCAAAAGGTAAAAAACCTACTTCTTCCGGGACGAAAAAGGACAAAACGCCGCTAAACTTAGGCACAAGGAAAAAAAAAGGGGCGTCCTTCGAAAAGGCGGGAAAAAAGGAAGAAAGCCCCGAACTAGAGGGGGAGCGATTAAGTCAGCTCAGCTTAAGTGAACTCACCACCCCGACCCGCCTTTGGGGGCTTACCTTTGTTTAAAGTCCACGATCAATCAACTGGGGGACGCGAGAAATGGACCGCAAAAGGGACTTCCAAAAAAAAAAAAAGGGAGCGCCTCAAAAAAAACACAACCTGAAAAGAGGAAAAAGAATGACAGGTTTGTTTTTTGGCGGGGGGAAAAGCGCGCCCCGGTGTAGGTGGAAAGTAAAAATCTGGACCAAGCCATTGCAAGGAGGTGTGGATGAGCGCGGCTGAAATAACGGACAAAAGAGGGAAAAGTTCAAAAACGGGTGGCAGATAAGGGGTTTTCGCCGGGGGGCCGCATTGAAAATCTATGAGGGTGGGAGGCCGGGGGGACGAGAGGGGGGAGGGGGGCCCAGGGGTGGGTTCTAACGAAGGGAGGGAAGGTGAGCACTGGAAACTAAAGGATGTAAATGCTAGGATAGTTCTGTTAGGGACGGATTCTGGAAGGGCCAAAGGGTGATGGAGGGCAAAGAACTTGCCGGGATAATCCGTGCTGCTGCTTTTGGGTCGCCCCAAAGAGATAGAAAGGAGGGAAAAGGCGGGAAGGACTTGAGAGAAGGAAGGGCGCGATATCGGAAAGGAAGAGACGGTAACAGCGGGGGTGAGGAGCGGGGAGGAAGAAGAATAAAAACTCGAAAATCGGGTGAACGTCGGGGGAAATCTTCTTGGGGGGGGATAGATGTTGCCGAAAAAAAAGTCACAAGCAAAAGGGGGGGGGGGGCCGATCAATGGGGAGCTTTGTGAACTCCGATCAGAATTAAGCGACGGATGGGTTGGTAAACAAGGTTTTCAAAAAATCTTCCTTAGCCGAACTAGCAGTGAAAAAAAATAGGGGTGGGGACACACGGGCGCCATGCTTCCCAATGGGGCGTTACGGGGTGATGGTTGAAGGGTTTTGGGTGAACTGAAAGATCGGGGGTGAAAGAGAGAAGGGTCGTTCGGACTTTGAGTTTTTCCCTAAGGGGGGTTTGGGAGTGAAAAGTGGGTTGGGTGACCGAAGAGGTCCGAATGAGGGCCGGGGGGGGAAAGCGGTTTTTTCCCCCGAAATCGCCTTAACGGAAATAATGGGGGATGGAGGATGGGTGGAGGATTGGGGGAGTTGGGCGAAGGAAGCCGGCCCCGCCTATCGGCGCCTACTCAAACTTGAAAGGCCAAAACACAACGAACTCCACCAGTGGGAGGGGGGGTCGGTGACAAGGGAAGACCAACCTTTTTGGGAAGCTCCCCAGCTGGAACCCTGCAATGGGCGCGGGAGGTGGTCGAAGTGGACGCTGAGTAGGAAAGAAAAGATGGCAGCAGTGGGCAGGGGAGACAGGGCTAGTGGGGGTTCATGGGAACTTACTTGCGGCACAAAAATAGACGAAAACAGGAAATGACCTACTGTGGGCAGAACTGGGTGGGACGGGTGAGCAAGACAAGGGGGGACCTATCGTTCAGGGGGAGTAGAATAAAAGACAAAAGCAAGAAGCTGCGCGTGAGGGTCGACCCCACCCATAGAGCCTCGTCTTTCCCAAAAGGTCCATGGAGGTTTGGGACCGAAAGGGTGACGCACTCATGTTTGTGGCAGGGCACCGGAAAACCGCAACAACGAGGTAGGGGGGGCAAGGCGAAGTGCACAAATCAAAAACCTAAAGGGCTTCGGATCTGGCTGAAACAACGGGGGGGTGACATGCAAAAAAAATAACGTTCAGGGACCAAAGCAATCACTTTTTTCACACTCCTCTAAGAGAAAAACGTCTGACCTGAGCAAGGGCAAGTAAAGAGTCACAGTACAAACGCGAGGCAGGGGGACGTCCAGTTTATTACCAGCATAGATGATTTGCCAAAGTGTCAAGTTGGACAAAACTGAGCAGGGGGGTGGTGTGGGGAAACTTGCCCAGAACACGGCCACTGGAATTCCATGTTTTGGGAGTGGGGGGACGCAGACAGCGGGGGGGGCGGAACGAAAGAGGCTTTTTTCCAAGTGCTGAGAGTAATTATTCCTAAACTATCGGGAGAAAAAAAGGGGTAAAGCGATGATACCCGGAGACAAACACAAGGGAATAGGTAAGAGGTGGCGGTTTTGTGAGAAGGAATTTCGCAGGTGGAGAAGACTATGGGAAACGGAGGGGTGGCGCCGATGGGACCTGTGATTGAAAAAAAATTCAGTGGAGCAATCCAAACAAGTTTCTCAGCTGAACCATTCTGAAAATGAGGCGGGCTCGATGGAAAAAGCAAGGGTGGGGAGGGAGATGAATTGGGAACCAGGGCAGGCAAGTGGCCGTTTGTTGGCTCCGAGTTTTTTGTGGGGGGAGAAGGGGAAGACAAATGGGGGGGCCAAGTGAGAGGGGCCAAACAAAAAATCGGGGGTTACTTAAGGGCACGGGGAAACTATCAAGGGGCTTTGGGCAAGTGTTCCCTTGGGTACATTTAAGAACAGGGCGAGTTGACTCACGAATTTAAAAGACAAATCAAAAAGGGTCTGTTTGATGGGAAAAGTAAAAAACACAACTTCCAAGTTGGGCTCCTTTATTCGCCAAACAGGGGAGGGGTAGTCTGTTGTGTTGGGAAAAAAGAATCTGTCGTCTAAGGAGGACTGTTGGGGGGTTGTTGGGGGGGGGGGGGGGAGCCCCCCGTGATTGGATTCTAAGAGGAGAAAGTTGGAGAAGCAAAACCGGGACGAATATCCAGGTCTTTCGAGGGACTGCAATTCAAAGGCGCGGATGGGAAGGGCATGTAAAAGGGGACGGATTGCCCATGGAAAGCGGGGGGCGACTGGTGATTTTGGTGCAACCCTGTAATGTGGGGGGAAATGGGGCGAAAATGGTGGTGAGTGGGAGGGGGTTAAAAAGAAGAGAGAATAGAGAAGCAGCAAGAAAATCTGAAAGGGGCTCTTCCCCAAACAAGATATTAATTCAATATACTGTGGTCTCAAAGAGAGAGCGGTTGGGGAAAAACCACAAAAAGAAAATGCTGGTGCTCCATTCCTCACCGACCTTGGGAAAGGTTTTAACCAACCCAGCAAAAACCAAAGGGTTTGGATGCTCCTCAACCATCAAGGACTCCTGAAATGAAATGGGGTAGTCCCTCGAAAGATCTTATTGCCATTCCCAAAGGGCGGTTCACTCTACGTAATCAAACAAAAAACACAGGAAAAAACACCAAATCCAAAACAAGCGGAGTCCTAACTTCTATGAATCTTTCAAAAGGGCCAACTCAACGGCGAATGGCATGGTGGACAGTGGTAGTCCATCACACAGTTGTAAACGCTGTGTATTATACAGGCGAGGAGCACCGGAAAAGACTGTAAAGGGGGAAAAAACTAGAAAAAGGTGGCCAGGGGAAAAAGAAGGGAAAAAAACCAGGGGCCAGTAGAACAAGATTTAGTTGGCACACTTACACTCCACTGGACAAAAGGGAGTTTTGCAAATGGGACAAAAAACGGCAAAAAGAGCGACCAAAAAAAGGGGGCAAACGCAAACGCGGCCCAATAATCCAGCTAACGTGTCCAAACAGCAATGCAGATGTGAAGGAAAAGGGGGCAAAGGGTGGTGGGGGGGGAAGATCCACGGAAATGGTCAAGAGGCAATCCGGGTGAACGATAGAAAAAAGGGTAAAGGGTCTCCAAGAAAGGGAAATCCCGATGCCCCTCGTCCCATCAGGGTGGACGGCTCAGGGGAACTAACGAAGGGGAGAAGCTGAAGGTGTAAATTTTCACCTCTCTGAAAGCGACACCGAGAGGACGCAAAAACGCTTCAAGAAACGGGAGAGACCAACAAGAGAAGGAAAAGGCGGGGGAACTGGCCAGGAAAAGTGGCCAGGTCAAAACCATATTCAACATGTTTACAGACCGTGCAAAGTCAAAGGGGGGTGAAAAAAAAGACCAAGAGGCGATTAAGGGGAAGAAAAACAATCCTGAGGAGCGCCCTCGGCGTTGCAATGGGTGGGATCACATCAGAAACGGGGGTTACAAGAGGATCCACCTTGGGTGTTGCAGTTTTGGAAAAGTAGATGGCGGTGTCCTGAACGTTTAGAAATCTTTCGTATCCAAGGAAAAAAGGCTGGGTTGACTGCAAGGCCCGCGCGGGGAGGGGGGGGGTAGGGACCCCAGCAAACAAAAACAGCGCGAGGGAGGGGGGGAGAGGGAAATCTCGGCGTGACAATCAGGTTGAAAAGCACCGCACTCATGTTGGGGGAGGGGGGTGACCGGACAAGGAATGAGAAACGGGGGAAAGGGCTATTCTCTAAAACAAGTGATTGGGCAAATAACTAAATTAACTTAACCTAGGGAAAAAAAAAAAAATGGTCAATCCTAGCCGAACTCTAGGAGGAATGTGAGTGACCAACGAAATCTGATCACGACAATGCTTCAATTACCTCAGTAAGGAACGAACCCTCTTGAAAAAAGGAAAACAATTGGCTGATTTCAAAGATTGGGGATTTAACAGGTGGGGGCGTGGGTCAAACCCGTTACACCGCATCTGGGGATCCGTTCGCGAACAGGAAGTTGCGGCAACGCTTGGGACGCGGGGGAGCCGAAGGCAGGTGAAAAAAACCAGAACCAGGACCAATCCTAACAGCAGCCATCTTCTCGGGGCCTTGCCGAAATAACAGGGAAAAACGCTCCAAAGGAAAAAACGAACCGAAGCAGTCGGGAAAAGAAAGCACAGAAAAAAAAAACAAGGACCTAAAAGAACCCTACAGAAATCAACCGCCGCCAGTATGACGCGAACAGAATTTTAAAACCCAGGTCACACAAACTAGGAACAGAACTGAGAAAGGGGCGAAAACCACTAGGGTCAACAGCATGTTCAACCTATTCGCGCCACAAACAACCAAACCAATGACGACGAGCGCAATACAGTAGCCGGGAGCGAGCCCGGGAGGCAAATGTATAGGAATGCTTGCAGCGGGCTGACCAAAAGGAACTCCACCATAACTCCGGAACGCTCAAACCTGGACGAAAAAGGAACATAGAGCCACTGAAAATCAAAAGAGAGGGGGAAAGGCAAGGCCGTTCGCCCTGATACGCACACAGTCTATGCAACGACATTCCAAGCGCAACGCGACGAAATCAGAAAGTCTATCGTAAGTTGGGACCGAAAAAAAAGGACTCCGGGAAGACAAAGGGGAAAAATAGACATCCGTTTCTGGTGCCCGGCAATGAAACGAAACAGTCAGAAGAAGCGCATGTGGGCACACAGCTTGTAAAAAGAGAGAAAGGGAAGAGAACGGAAGTCTCAGCTGGCACTTTTCACCCTAAACCTAGGGGTAAATAACAGCCTGCACCAAGACTTGGAACTCCAACAAAGGAAGACAGATAAATGAGGAGAAAAAAAACACCTTCAGAAAAAAACCTTCCATCGTTACACTCCCCCGAACTCGATGGGAGCTCTTAACATCTCCTTGGAAGAAAGCAAACCCACCTAACGCCAACTGGAAAGGGGGGGCTTTGGGGCCCCCCTAAGGGAAAAACGGGGGGGGAAGAAAAGAAGGGGGACGCGCTAGAACAAAAGAGCTACTGTCCCAAAACACCCAAGTGGGGCTCTCCTCACCAAAAAAAATTGGAGGAGAATATAAAAGGGGGGGGGGGGGGGGTGGGGAGGAGCTCAAAAATGGGAAAGGGAAAGAAGAAACCATGAGGTGAACGTTGACGGGGAAGGACTCAATATAAATAATAAGTCAAAGGCAAAGGAAGGCAAAATTTGCAGTAGGAGGGGGGGTGGGGGAATTGGGGAAGTAGACCGCTGACTTAAGAGGAGCAAAAAAGAGCGTGCATAGGAACGGGGGATAAAAAGGGATATGAAAAAAGGCAAAGGAGGCCAGGTGGGGGTTCTGACACCGAGGAGGGAGCGGGGTTCCCGGCCTAATTAGGAATGTGGGTTAGCAGCTGGCTATTCGGAGGTCTTAAAAAAAAAAGAAAGGGAATGAGAATTTTCGGGGGACGAACTATGTTGATATCAAGTGAGGGCGGCAGGGGAAATGGGGGGAAATCCTGTTAGGAGGGATGGGAGCTGGGAAAAGACGAGGTTTAGAAAGGGGAAGCGTGCTGAAGCCTGGGACCCAAAAGATGGAAATTGGGAAAAAAAAATCAGAGAAGACGGAAGGAAAAGAAGTCGAATGGGTTACACGGGCCTTCATGATGCGGGTAAAAGAGGGCTCGACACAATGAAGAAGGTGGGACCTGGTCAGTTCAGCAATTTGGGGGGTGAGGGATGGGAGAGGGTGGGACCCGCTCCAAGCTCTATGACCTGGATCTTGCTCGGGTAAATGGGCGAAATCAACTAAAAATTGTCTGAAAATGGTGTTTTGGTTTGCAAGAAAAAGTCAAAGAAAGGGACTTAGGGGTTGAACGCGTGGTGGGACGCAACTGTTTTCGCTATTGGTGAGGGTGGGGAACGGGTTTGGGGTTGAAAATCTGTGGGTTTCTGAAGTGCGAGGAACTGGAGGGGGTTTTCTTAAGGAGACTGGTTTGGTAAATGGGAGTCCAGGGGGCCAAGACCTATTCTGTTTTGAAAAGGGGAAAAAGAACCGAATTTGAAAGCGGGTCGGAAAAGGAAAAAAAAGGGAAGGAAAAAGGGGGGGGGCCTGCGGGGTGGATGATGGGGGGGGGGGAGCGTGGAACAATGTTTTCTGGTCGCTGAAAGGACACGACCACTAGCAAAAACTTCCTGGCTAAACAAGAAAAAGAAAGTGCGGGGACGGGTGACAGCACACATTGGTGGAAGGCTAACTGTCAATCAATGGGAATCAAAAAAGCGGTGGGGATGGTTGGGGGGAGATTATGGGGGGGAAGGTAATTTGGAACAAGAAGTGGTCAGTGCTCAAGGCGGTGGTCAGTGACAGAAGTATTGCAAAGACTCAGGGGAATTAGAAAAATGAAAGTACTAACCTTCAGCCTGGGTGAGGGGGAGCAGGAAATAAACGTCAAATTTTGAATCCAGTTTAGAGAAAAATTTGGACTAAAAGAAGAGTAGTGCGGTTTCAAGGAAAAATACACCAGAACCTCAGGGGGAAGTGTCCCTTAACCTTCTTGAACAAAATAGTGTGCAATGTTAAAGAGATGGTTCGGGGGGGGGTGCACGGAAAACCGACCGGCGTCGGGAAAGTTTTCCAGTTCAACCGTTAAACTGATAGGGAAAAAAACCTGGGGGGGTTGAAAAAGACGGGAAGAAACGGAAACCACAACGCAATTCTAAAATGGGGGGGTGTTGGGACAAAAACGGACCAGGGAAAAACAGATCAAAAACAAACTGAACAGTGGTCTTCCCATGGGTGCACTTAAAAAAAAGGAGGAAAGGCACGAGGAAAAGCCGGTGTGATTTAAACTCACCTAGACTAAACTTTCCGAAGTAAAAGAACCTGGGGGGGGTGGGGGGGGGTTTTGTTCGGGGGAAAAGGATCAGGGACCCTGGAAAAATGGCCCAGGAATCATGGAGGACGCTGTTACAGCCAACAAAAAAAAAGGAAAAGAGGTTGGGGGTAGGGGGGCCGAAGGAGGAGGAAGAAATTCGAAACGACGTGACCTGGGGATGTCCTAAGACAGCCAATTCAGGGATGGGAAAAGGGGAGGGGAGAGGGGGGAGAAAGGGAAGGGGCGTCGCACGGGTTTTCCGAGACTGACCCGTTTTAGTAGGGACGCCGTCTTAAACCAAAAGTGGGAAAAAAAGGGGAAGCAAAAAAAAGTGTATGTAATGGTCCACTTAAACATGCGACGCGGGGGGGAGGGGGGGGCGTCGAATGGGCGGGAAGCGGGGGGGCGGCGCTGAAATGCCGGTCCTTTCATTTGGGTGTGCGGCCAGAGGTTTTTGTGGGGGGTTGACCGAGCTTCAAAAGCAGTTTCTGGGACCAGTTGGGCAAAAACGAAAAATATTTGTTCTTAAGGGGACAAAAAAGGGGGGGGCAAAACCACGGAGAAATGGCAACATTTTTTTCTAGTTAAAAACGTGACCTTGAAAAACCACGGGAAAATTGACTTATCAAATCAAAAAAGGCTGTTGAGGGAAAAAAAAGTAACCAAAAAAGGCCAAGGCGAGGGAGGAACAGACAGTGGGGGGGAAAAAAAGGAAAAAAATCTGAGTCCGGGGGGGGGAAGGTGGACGACATTGGATTAATTTTTTTCAGGTCGTGTAGGTGAGGAAAGATGGCCCAGGGGGGGGGAAAAAAAGATCCGCCCCAGGGGAACAATTCCAGATATAGGGTGTCTGAGGTAAAAGGCATTGGCAAAAAAAAGACGGAAGGGGGGGAGCGCAGGAAAAAGGGAAGGTCAGGGGGCCATAAGGCAAACCATCGTGTGGACGGCTTGGGCAACAAACCGGGTTGGTTAGGGTGGGGACTCCACCTCAGGGGGGGGGGGGTGAAAAAAAAGGGGGAGGGGGGAGAGGGGGGCAAAGCAAGGCAACATCCTAAAATGAGAATCTTACGAAAAACTCACAACAACTGATATTAGGGTCTCTCTTTTCGGCTGGAGCTGGGGAAAAAAACGAAGAGGGTTTGGTGAAAAAAAGTAAGGGAGGGGTGGGAGAAATTACCCTCACAACCGACCTGGTCAAGGGTTGGGTTGGGGGGTCCAAAACCCATACCAAAAAAGCAAGGACCCGTCATTTTTTGGTAAGAAAAACAGAATCAAAGGGAACTGAATGGAAAAAAAAAGGTGAAGGAAGACGAAAGAGATAGGCAGTGTTCACCTCGAGACACAAAAAGAGAATTCAAAACGCCCAAACAACAAAAAAAAAGGAAAGAAAACGGACAAGGAGACCAAAGTCGACGAAGATCTGTTTCAAACCATTCAGCACCTGTTTGGTGGGACGGACCAATAAAGCGGGGAAAAAAAAGGGGAAACGCAGAAAGGAAAAAAACGAAGAGTCAGCAAAGTACCTTGTGTTTACACGAACCTAAAAACATTTGCTAAAGGCAAAACAAGATGGGGGGGGGGGTCCACAAAAGAAAGTGGGGCAAACAAAAGGGAAAAAGGGATTTGAAATGCAGCTAACCAAAACCAGAATCAAACAAACCAACCGTGGCCCACTCCAGGGTACCACACAACAAAAAAACCCACGCCATGAGAATCGAAACAAAGCATGCAGGGACAAACATTTTTGATCAGAGTGAAAAAAAACGTCCACGACTTGTGAGACGGGGAACATCGGGAGAGAACAAAAAAGGTGCCGAAACCGGCGAGTCGTCCTCCATCAAAATCCAATTCCCCCGAAGTCCCAACGACCTTGAAGTGAGGGAAAGTCGGACGCTACCTAGGGGAGGGGGGAGAAGTTCGGAAGAGGGAAGCGACGACACAAGTAAACGGGGTCACGCCGCTCTAAAAACAATTCCGCCAATGGGGGCAGAAGTGGAATAAGGCCAGTGGCATGGGGACGGGTGGAAATTAAACAAACCACAATCTCGTCTGGAAAGAAGGGACATACCCCATGTTCACGGGGAAATGCAAAACAGGAGTGCTAGGGTAAAAACACAAAGGAGGGGAGAGACATCTCTGTGCATGGATAGTGGATGAATGGACAGACCCCATTTGAGGGGGGAAAAGAAGGGGAAACCGGGGGGGGGTCGTTGGAAAACGAGGGGCCGGGTTGTTGGACAGTTGACACCTTTGTATCTCAAGCCACCAAATGCCCAGAAAAAATAGAAGAAAAGAAGGGGTTGGGGAAGGCGGCAATGGGGAGAAAACGAGGAGGGACGGGGGTCCTTGGCCACAGACAACATCGCGGAAATTCCGCCAAACTCAAAACTTGAGGTTTGCAAGTTTCGACAGAACAACGAGGCTCAAAAAGCGGGTTAGGTGAAAAGAAGTAAGAAGATAGGAAAAAAAAAAGGGGGATCTATGGCGCTCGACCAGGATCAAGGTGGGGTGTCCCATTACTGAGGCTAAATGGGTTCCTGAGGTCTCTGTCAAAGGGAAGACCCCCAGGGCAAGGAAAAAAAAGAAAACAGGGGAAAAAGGGGACACTGAGGGCAATTACCTCAAGTAATTTGTACAGACCAAAAATCCAAAGCTTTCTTACTCCAGAATTCAAGAGGGGGGGGAGCTGGCAAAAAAATGGGGAAAATGGCACCAGGAAAAGGAGTCTGGGGGGGGGGGGGGAAGAGGGGGTGGATCTCCAGGGAAATTCGCAGGCAGGAGGTGTAACTCTCTCAAAAAGGAAGGGACCCAATCCCCAAGGGAAGGAAAACAAGAAAGAAAGATGACGTTTGAAAGGGGGAGGGAGAAAAAAAGACGAAACTTGGGAAAAACTCGTCCCACCAGGAAAAAAGACCCGCTGGCAAAAAAAAGGCCAAAGAAAAAAACAGATCAGAAATCCAAAAAAAAGGGAGAAGAAACTCGACAAGCCAACAAAACAACCAGGACCGAAAAACGCCTCCTTCATACCGCCCCAGGTCGCAACACTGGAAGAACGCATGTGGAGATATTCTGTCTGCCGTCTGAAAACTTGGGCCCAAAAACATCGAACGCTCAGTTTGAAAAAAAAAATGACGAAACAGCCGACCGAAAGGACTGGAAAAACAAACCATATGAAGGAGCGGACGAAAAAAAAAAGTCGGACCGACAACACGCCGCCCTGGAAAAAAAGAACTCCATTGGTACTGCAGCATCCCATCATCGGGAAAGGAAGGAACTAGAAAGGGGAGCGCAACGTTCCTGAAGAGCCAGGGGGAAAATCTCCGTGCCCAATCCAAGGGGGAAAGCGGAAAGGAAAAGAAAAATTAGACATCATAGCGAAGGGACCGAAGGGACCAGCCGGAGGGCCAAAGGGATACCTTTTCGGTAAGACACCGGCAGTCAAAAAGAACTCAATTAACCGCAAAGTCTCAAGAGCTAAATGGGCGAATTCCCCGAGTCGCAGCATGGAAATCAACTTCACCCATCAGGGAACAAGACGGGGGAAAAGGCGCCAGGGGAGAAAGGGGAAAAACCGGGGGAAAACGGAAAACGCCTCATCGAAAAGTCCCCTGGGACAAAAGGCAACCCCTCAAAAGAAGCCCTGGCCGGCAGGGGAAACAGCAAAAAAAAGAAAAGTGAACGAAGAGAAACGACCTAAGAGGAAAGGGCTTGGCGGCCAAACGGCTGAAAGTTCCAAAAGCCCGGCGCTCATATTCCAATATCGAAACACACCAAACTTTGGTCTTCACAAAGAAAAAAAAAAAAAAAAAACGGAGAGGAGAAGAAGGAAGAAAGGGAAAAGGGGGTGGTTGTTTTTGGGGGGACGTTAACTATCAAGGGACCCCAGTTAAAACAAAAAAAAAAAAAAAGGGGGGAAAAAAAGTAGAGGGGGAACGAAAGGGGCCAAACCATTGCAAAGGAGGCGGGGGTGGTGAGTTGGTAAAAAACTTCCTCCTGACTAAATAGGGAGCGTCGGGGTGAAATAAAAAAGAGGAGGTTTAAAGGGGACGCAGGAAGGATTCACGAATGGGGAAAGGAGGCAAGGGGGGGGAACAAGGAGAGTTTAGTTGTTCCTTTCAGGCAGGAAAAATAGTGCGGGGGGAGGAAAGAGGAAGGGGGGTAAAGAGAGAGGGAGAAGGTGGGCGCATATTGAGTTTTCGTCGCGTGCCAAATGGGCGGCAAGAAGCCAAACGTGAAGGTGGGAGGAGGGGGGGGGGGAGGGTCGGCATAACGCCGAAAAGAGCAATCTTCGCCGCGTATCCCAAAAAACTCCCGTAGATACGAAATAGACTGCGGAAAAAGAGGAACGGTAAGGGAAAAAGGAACAAAAGGAATGGGGGAAGGAGAGAGACCATCGAAGCAGGGGGCCTTTTAAATGAATGGGGTTGAAGAGGTGCGCCGCGAAAACTGCAGCATTGGGCGAAAAAGGAAATGGTGAGCGGTTACGGCGGCGGCGAAAAACGTCTAAAGGCTCGTGCCAGGGGTGGCCACACCAAGGGGGACCGGCATAGCCGAACAGTCTTTTAATTTGAAGCCAAACGAGAGGGGGGGAGAGGAAACGGGGGACACGGTTTTGGGGGGATTGAAAGGGAGCTGGTAGGAAAGAGGTGCTCTGGGTAAAGGGGGGGAGGACGGATAGGTTTGGAAGGGGGAGTCTTGGTTGGGGGGCCGAAAGCTTCGGAAATGTCAATCCGTGGGGGGCCTAAAGGATGTTTCGGAAAATCAGGGAATCTAGAGTAAGGAAGGGGGCAGGATGGGGGACAGGGCTTTGGGGAAGAAATGTGGGCAGAGCTCCGCGCTCATAAAAAAAGCCGTAACGACCGTCCGACCAAAAAAATCTAACCACGGGGGGTGTACGGGGGGGGGGGGGGGGTGAACACTACAAACATTTGGAATACCCCCTCATTGAACTCACCAATTGTGTATAAAAAAAAAGGGTGGATTGGGGTCAAGAACTAGTGAGTTGCATGTGGGGGATCAAAGGGGATGGGGGGGGGTCGGTGGGGACAGACTTACGTAGCCATCGAAAAAGAAAAAACCGCTGAGGAGAATCATTTTTGTATTACGTTGAAAGGTCGTTTGGGGGGGTAAAACAGGACAGATGAAGACACACTTTGAAAAGGGGGTACATAGCATAGGGAAAAGCCAACTTTTTGACAGACTGTTCGGATCACACCATAATGACCTCCTGGGTCGTTTGCCGAGGATTGAAAAAACTCCACCACAAAGGGTGAAGGATTCCTTTCAGGAATCCGGAAGAGGTTCTTTTCACGGACACCTCCGTCGTCAGCAATTGGAAAAAGTCCACAAACCGTAACTCGATCGCGGAACTTTTGCAGCTAAAAACTTTAAATGAAAACACTCGCTCCATTGTGAACAAAAAAGTACCCAAATGTGGAACCAGGAAAAAGATGAAAACGAAACCGAAATGACAAACAATGTTTCTAAAAAAGCAAATTTCGAAATAATCATAGATAAGGAAGGAATTGGGAGGTGCGAAGCCAACTAGAGCTAGATGGGGGATGGTCCCGACAGTCTTTAATACCAGGTTACCTGTGGTTTTGGGGGGGAAACTAAAGAGAACTTTGTGCCAGGAAGTGTTGGGGGCGACAAAAAGGTTTGGCAGCAGCGGGCGGGGAAAGGGTTAGCCTCTGGGGGGGCTGCGAAAAAGGAAGAAAGGAAAAGAAAAAAGAAAAAATTGAGGGGAGAACACCGGGGTCTTGGGTAACTCTTCCGGGATCCACTAGGTGCAAAGGGAGAGGGTGACCCAAGGGAGGTGGGCCTTTTCAATGGTCATCTCTTGGAGCCGGGTTTGAGGACAGGGGGGGGGGGGGGGGGGGGGGGGAGTTCAGGCTACTGCGGTGAAAATTTTTCCTTGGGGGGGCGCCAGGAGGACCAAGTACTTGACACCAGGGACATTTAGAGGAACCAAAAGGGGAACGGGGAAGGAGCAAAACGGGAAAAACTGAAACAAGGGGACCGAAACAGAAGCGTTCTTGTCTTTTGGCAGACGTGGGAAGTTGCAACACGGGGAAAGTGGCCTTTGGTGTGGGGGAAAACGAGGGAGTTTTTTTGTTTTTTTTGGTTTTTTGGGGGGTAACCAGGGGATAGCTTGGAAGAACACAAAAAGGAAAAGCAGGGGGGCAGTGGGAAGTGGGAAAATCGGGCAAATAAATAGGGGGGTTGAAAAGGTGAAAACAATGGTATGAAAGGGCTTGGGGCAACTGGTTAACTGTCGGAACTTTTTGTGCAGAGGGGAGAGGGGGGGGGGAAAGTGTAACAGGGGCCGGGAGGTCGGAGAGTGTTGTGT
>Ga0179593_1718923_pt1 | contig 25465 bp, 36 predicted proteins | sample CZODoug2_1_08_16_FD_185931 | JGI IMG/M metagenome (GOLD analysis project Ga0179593, IMG submission 185931) | Vadose zone soil fungal communities from Angelo Coast Range Reserve, California, USA - CZODoug2_1_08_16fungal (PacBio error correction) | ecosystem: Environmental > Terrestrial > Soil >...
AACAAAATCGCATAAATAACCCTCACGCTCCGAAGGATGACTCAGAAGAACCAAGCTCCGGGTCAATGCCCAGCCAAAGATCATCGTAGCGAAGGGGATCGGAATTAAGAAGCAAAAACAGAGGGATGAAAATTACTTTTTAGCGAAAAAAGAAGTCGGGCAGGTCATGTCGGCAACGCCGCTCGAGGAGAATACTTCTGAAGAGACCCTACAAAGAAGCCCCAAGCAGAAATTTCAGGACGAATCCAGCTAGACTTCAAAAAAAAAAAGGAAGAGAAAAGGGAGCGTGGAAGAAAAAAGAGACTTTCTCAGACCGACATGCTAGGGCTTAGTGTGATGAGCGAGGGAGTGGGGAAAAAAAGCCCGCAGCGGGGTAAAGAATTTAAAAAGAAAAGGTCCGTTTTATGGCGTAAAGAGCATTTCTGAGGTTCCGTCAGGAGGAAAAAAAGCGAGTACTTCGACCCTCAAGCGAAATTCGTGTCTAGCAGGGAACACACAGAAGTCCCTAAAAGGCTTAAGTAAAAGTCTCGCTATCAATTGCGCGGGGCACCGAAATCAGACGGGAGTGAATGGCGAAGAGCTAATGAGCATATCATGGGTAAAAAAAAAGAGACAGTTCGAAATTGGAAAGTTAACAATTGAGTCTGTGAACAGAAAAATGAAAGCGGAGTCCTACTCGCGTACGCCACGTACGTACAAGTTCGGGAAACAATCCGTATGAAACAAGATAGGAACTGCGAAAAAGGAGAAGCGGAGCCCGGTTTCCAGCCTCAAAAAAAAAAAAAACAAACACCCCAACTACTCTCTAGGGTTCCTAAAAGAAGGGATTGAAACGTGTTGAAGAACTCGTTAAAAAAAAAAGGATTCAGAAGGGAAAAGGGGGGGGAGGCTATTTTCCTCAACGCTGGTCCTGTCCAAAAATCACTGAGAACTTTATTCACCCATGGAAATCGATATGTCAAAAAAAAAAAAAAATCCTCAGTAAACAAGGGAGGCTCATTCCCATTCGGGCTGTAGGGGGGGGTTGGGCGCGCGTCAATCGGGGCAGAAGAAGGGGCGGCAACATAAACCGGAAAGGGGGTTCTGTAAACGCGGGCCGCGCAAAGGGGGGGGTCAGGATCATCGGATTATTACAAAAAATCGGTTTAACTCACGGGGGGGGGGGGGGGGGGGGGGGGAGTAAAAGAAAGGCGGTGATAAAACAACTGTGCATAAATGAAGGGAAGGGAATCCCCGATCACTTACTGACTGAAATTGGGTCTGGCTTGGTTCGGAAAGGAAGCCAGGGGTGGGGTTAAGAAACCTCTATCTTAGGGGAAGCGCAAGGGGGACAAATGCTGCTGGGGGACTCCGTGTTTTCAGAGGACTTGGGGGACCAGCGGGATTCGAAAAGTTAAAAAGAGTTTTGGAGTTTTGTGGAATGAAGGGAAGTGAATGGGGGTGTGGAAAATCCTCCATCACATAATCCAGAAGAGGGGGGTAAAAGGTCAAATCCTAAAGGGGATATTATGAAAAAATTGAAAGGGTATGCCATCGAGCACGGACCAAGGAAAAAAAAAATAAAAAACGGCTCGGGGTTCTAATTAGAACAAATCCCCAAGGGGGGGAACGCGTTTTATCGATAAAAAAGTTAAGTAGTCATTTAAAGAAAGGGGGAAAGACGATGATATAGCGGTCATGGAAAAGGAGGATTCCGTAACGTCTAGGCGGCCGTATGAATCAAAAAAAAAAAAAGACGACGGGGGGAAAAGGGGGAAAAAGAACGCATCCGCGACAAAGTAAGAGGGTTATATTCGGTTCGGGGGCTAGCTGTCGGGGAGAGGAAACCCAACGTTCGAATCATAAAGAAGAGAAAAGCAAAAAAAGGACAGGGTGGGACGAAAACCATGGTGGACGGAAAAGAGTTTCGTAGTAAGAAGGGCTCTACGGAGGAGGGGGAAAATGAAAAGATGCTTATCCCCTACTTCGACATAGGGTCTATTTTACTGGCGCGACGGAAAGGGAGCTCAGCTGGCCTTGTGAACAAAAACTTTCGATTGAAGAGTAGAACCCTGTGCTAGGGGGGGGGGGGGGGATGAGGGGACGGACTTAAAAAAAATTCTGCTTTCGATTGAAGTTATAATAAGGTTCAAGAAAAAAAAATAAGGGGTTCTGACCTTAGATCACTGAGAGAAAAAAAAAAAGGAAAGTAATGTACGAAAAGGTCAGAAAGAGAGGAATAGAAGGCGAACTTAATTACTCGACAGAAGGTGGGAGGAAGAAGAAAGTGACGCCAGGGGGTTCAAAGGAACTGCCTGAACAGAAAAGGGGTCGGGGGGTGCAAAGTCTGGAGCTTTATAACACTTATTTGTAGGAGGGGAAGTCACAGAAAAAGGAGATGAAAACGAAGATTGGGAGCAAAGCATGTTTCTCACCGTCCGAAAGAGCGATTCCGAAGACCGAAGTTTTTTCGGCGCTAGGAAGTCAGGAAGGGAAGGCAAAGAACGGAGGGGAAAGGGACGATATCTGGATGGTGAACTTTGGGTGGAAAGGGGGGAAACCAACGGAGAAGCCTGTGGAACAAAAAAAATGAACAAGAACTCATAAATCAAACCATCGTATGTAAAAAGGAAGAGGGCTAAGGGTGCTATGAATGATGGGGAAACAAAGCGTTTCATACAGCAAAAAGAAAAAAAGAAAGATCTACTCAAATGCTCATAGGAAAATGAAGACCTGTCTATATCTCGAAGTAGGACAAGCAAAAGGACGAAGGGTGGACACAGGCCTATACACCTGCGTGAACAAACTGAGGAGGATCGATTAGTATAACCCCTTCAAGAGAGCAACGCGGGAGGTTCTGTGCCCAAACGCGGGGGAAGAGAAAAAGGAAAAAGATTCAAAGAGAATAAGGGTCTGATTTGTGCGCGAGGCATTTGAAACAAAATACAACTTACGAAGAAACGATACCCAAGCTCAGACGACATCAGGAAGGGATAAAAGGAAAAAAGTAAGGACAGACACAGGAAAAGACCCCATCATTGGGGGGAAAACTAAACGCGGTGGCGTACAAGATCGCCAAAACCAAAGAAGACACCAGACGCGCAGAATGACCGTGGGACTGGATGGCCATTCAGGGAAAACCAAGGTAAAGAAAGACTCGTACCATGTAACCGAACAAGAATAATATAAGGGGATCGAAACAAGACTATCTTTGAGGGACGTACAGGGGGGACATCATGGGAAAAAACCTAAGGAAGGAAAGACCATCTTTCGAGATAAAAGGGCAGCCCGGAACAAGTGAAATCAACTCCATAGTAAGAAAATACACTCCGCAGGGGGAGAATGACCTCATCGTTACTCCATGGGTGAACAACCATCTTTTAATCGCCGACCCAAAAGAAGAATATCAACTCCCCCGTTGAAGTTGGGCCGCTTAAGGGGAAAAAAAACGAGTTAGACTGTATCACATAAATATATTAACAGCGGGTATTGTGTTTCTGAAACCGGGAAAAAGGCGTTGGAAGGTCGAAAAGGGGTCTGCCGGCGACGAAGGGGGTGACACAGATTAAGTGAAGTGTTCGAGTCAATATGGGGTAACTCAATACGAGAAAATGTCAGATCAAATGGCTCAAGTCTGGGAGAATTTAAAATGTTTATCTAGGGGGAATGGGGGAGGGGGGGAACGAGAAAAAAAAGGTGAAAAAAAGGATCTTCAAGGAACACAGGTGCAAGGGAATGCTTGGGGTGGGGGCCAGACTACTCCAGTGGGGAAGAGGGGGAGCAAAAAGGGCCCTGTAGGGTGTTGGGGCGTCAAAAATGGGTGGGCCTCTAATCGTGACAGCGGGGAGGGTTTCCGGAAAAAAACTGAGGAGGAAGCGACTGACTTCGGCGTTGGGGGGGGGAGGGGGGGAGTCAGCGTCGCGAAAAAGGAGTAGTGTCCGGAGGGGGGGGAAAAGGCAGTCTGGGCTGCTGTTGGGGAAAGCGAAACCAGGGAGGACTGGATCGTAGGCATCACGCTCAGACAGCCATCGGCGCTACAAAATTAGAGGGGGAAAGATGGTAGTTGTCGAACCGACGAAGGGCTCGAGGCGGGGGAGGGGATGGTGCTTCTTATTAAAAGGCGTCAGATGGAAAGAGGAGGTGGAGTGGGAGGTCTCCAAGGAATGCTAGAAAGAGAAGACGCCGCGCCTGCTGGGCAGATTCGATCAACAATAAGGGAATCTAAAAAGGGGGATGGGGGGTAGGAGAAGGCACCGGGCTTTTGTCTTACGACGGGGGGAGGGGAGCGGACTAAGTTACACCGACCGCGGGATGTTTACTTAAGGAGGCTTCTCTTAGTGGTTGGTGAAAGTGCGCGAAAAGGGGGCCTGGAAAAGGGAAGGACGGGTGGTCACACAGGTGATTGTGGGCAGGGTTTCTTTTATCGCAACTTCAGACGTCGAGCCGGGAAAAGATGTTTGTCAAAGAGGACCTAAACTCGGGCTTCCAGAAGGGAGGGAGAACAAGAAGAACTTAGGCTGAAACATTGGGAAAGAGTGAGGATGAGGCCAATCGCGGAAACTTAGGGGGGAAGGAGGGAGGGAGGAGGACGATCTTAAGGGGAAGGACGTGGGTTGAAAGAAAAGGATACAAGGAAAAAATCAGAGGGAAAAGGACAAAAAAGAGCAAAAGGCCGTATCTTCAGGCGAGCACTGCGGTGCCGGGTCAAACGATCATCCAAATCCCAAAGGTGGACAAGATAGGGTAAAAAAGGATTCAAAGAAACGGATTGTCGAGTATGTCACGCACATCGTGTTAGAAACTTGAAAGGGGGATCGGGGGATCAAGGCTGGTGCGAAAAGAAGGGTCATTGAAATCCGGGCGGAAGTGGGCGCGTGCGTAGACCGGGGGGGAGAAGGCGCGGGCCATGAATCGAGGTATGGGGCGAGCCAAAGAAAAAGGGGCAAGTCCTCTTAACTCGATGAGAAAGAAGAGGTCGATGGGGGGGATTGTTCAAGAAATGAAGGGATGGTCGCGGTTCTGATTGAGCGTTTAGAGGGGATCGAAGGGAAACCTCCCACCGTATTGGGGGGAACCGAGTAAAGGGGAAAGCCAGCGCGGAGGTAGTGTGAAAATGTGGCCACTGGTAAGAAGGGCAGCCATGGGGCCCTTCGATTTGCCAAGAAAAAGGTGAAAAGGATGCAAAAAAAAATCTGAAATCAAAAAAGGGTCTCGGGGTGCAACAAAAAGGGAAAGGAAAAGAGGATATGTAATACCAGTATCTCAGCCAGAAGAGTTTTCACCTAGGGGGGGGAAATAGATATGCAGGGGCTACGTGGAAAGTCGCAACTAAAACCGAAAAGTCGTAAAAATAACAGAGGGTGACAACTACCGGTGGTAATTCTAGAAAGAACGGAGTCCCATTACCACCAAGGAATGGGGCCGGACTACATCAACGCGAGAGGGAGTAATAGAGGCAGAGTCGCTGCCGACATTGCTGGCTCAGAAAGAGAGGGAGAAAGCAGGCCTTTATCCAAAACCTGGAGAATAAAAGGCCGCGATGGGTTCGACTAAAGGGGGAGGGGAAACAAAGGCCCCGACTCCACCGTGAGGCGCCTCTTTTTTCAGAAGGAGGTAAGGAACTATTCTCACTATCCGAATATTGAAAGTTTGGGGAGGCGGATGGAATTTTAATTGAGGAAAGGAAAAAGAATGGAATTCTTTACTCCGCCGCTAGGATAAAATTTAGGGGGGGGCGGGAAGGGGGTCCTCGGAGTCGGCGACTGTTAGCGTCGATAACAAATTTAAACGGCCAAGGAAAAGGAAAAGAACTCCGCAATCGGCCTTTGTGGGGACTCTTTCCGGTGGGAGAAAAGCGAAACAAGAACCGTTGCTCTCAATTTTGGCATGAAAAAACGGGGGACCACTACCCTCCAAAAAAAGGGTTGGATAAACTATGAGGGGACAAACCATCAGACAAAGCGGCGTCCCGAAGAAAAGGCTTTTGCAAAACAAGAAATCGTATCCGATTAAAAAACTCGAAAGATGGAACAAACGAAAGAGTCTCGGGAGCGCAATTCTACACAGTAGGCCATAAACACAAAACTCGCGCCATCGATCAAAAGGCGACCCCGACGCAGTTTCATAGGCAAGGAGTCCAAACAGACAGAGATCGAAAAGGGAAAAAAACTCGTATTACGAAGTAAAAACAATCTGCACCGGGGGCCACAAAACTTTGCATCGAGAAATCGTCCGGGGATCGGGAGGCAGAAGCCGAGAAGAAAGGGAGCCAAAAAGACACATACGATCCCCTCTCATCGGGGATCCTGAAAAATTCCGACCAACCAAAAAAGAAACAGCGTAACCAGCAGCCACTCACCTCAGAAGTCTCTAAGAGGCCTGGGGGAAGGGGGTCGAGGGGTGAAATACTAACTTCTTGGGGAAAGGGGGAGGCAAGCAAGCAGCGCACTACTACTTAAAAATCTAAAAAATTACTTCATTTTATGGAAGAAATCAGGTCAAGGGTAACTTCAACTCGGAAAGGGGGGCAAAAAGCGAGTCCTACCCTCATAAACTACAGTCGTCTACCCTTTCGGACCAAAAAGAAGCGATTCCAAAGAAAGGGGAGAAAAAGGCTAAAGGCATTGCTCTTCACACGCCAAAATCAAAGAAAAGGAATGTGCGAAGAGCTAGACGAAAGGGAGGGAGCCTGGAAAAAAAAAAAAAGTGCGGGGAAATTGTCTCCGACAAAATAAGCAAAATTAGTGACTTGGAAAAAAGAAAGAACGAGGGTTCCTCCTAGATCGCCCTGAAACCGTTAAACGGGAAAGGAATAAAAAACCGTAGTCCGGCAGAAATATTACAGGGGAAACCGTATCAAACTAAGGAGGAAAAGGGTGAAGATTGCCCACAAAAGCGCGAGAATGCAGTCATCTTCAGGGATTGGGGGAGGCCGTTGAAAATCAACTCGTTGGAAAAAAATAGTATCAGCGCAAGGAAACAAGGTGCTGCGAGGGCGCAGGCCAGGCAGCTTCCCGAAAAAGGCAAACCATGGCACACAGGAAAAAGGGGTCAACCCTTCGCACTCCGCGGGAGGGAATGGAAAAATTCTCATAAAGGAGTAAAAAAGGGTACGAGCGCAAAGACAAAAAAAGGGGTACCCCACCAGAACCCTTAGGGAAAGTGGAATGCTGTAATGGACGGGGAACGTATGGGCCCAGCTTGTGGCGATCAAAAAGGATTGCTCTGGAGAGGGGATCAGGGGATATCTGTCTTAATCGTTCGTGGGAGTGAGGGTTCTCCCACTTACGCAAAGGGAAACCTTCAGGGGGGAGATTCTTGGTAGATCGTTCGATAGGTTAAAAAAAGCGATAGAGTATACTCTAAGATGTCCATGCTTAGTGCTGGGGCGGGGCCCGCGCGCGAAGTGGGGATAAAAAATGAAGGGTAGCTGAGCATGGTTGTTTGGAAAAAGGGGGTAAATTCGTAGGTGAAAACACTGCACAATATCAAAACATAATTGAAGTCAAAGGGGGGGAACTAAAGGCTGGACCACTCGTTAAAGCTTTGGAAAAGCGGGGAATGAACGGAAGACTGGAAAACTCTCCAGCGGGAGGGGGGGGGGGGCTCCCGCAAATCCTTCCAGTTTTGCCGCTAAGGGGCAGGCCCGGTCCAGAGGGACCTTAAGAGACTTGGAAGTAAAGAAAAAATGATATAAGATCGGTGGGGGGGGGACAAAATAAAAATACTTTTGTAGCGGTCCTTTAAAGTAACAGAGCGGTGAAACCCTAATTCACATATTACTCTTAAGGGAAAAAGGTTTTTCATAGGGGTTCTGGTTATTCTGGAAAGGGAAAAGCGTGTAAAGAGGCTTATACGTTTCAAAATTCCTCCAAAGGAGACAACAGATATTCGCAAAGGAAGGGACGGAGGGAGGAAGTCCCCAGACAGAATGCGAGCCGAAAACTTTTGGTTCGGGGGGAAGCGAGGAAAATCGGCGACTGGTGAGAGGGAGCGATGGGATCAAAATCTCATGTGCTTGTCTGGTAAAAAAAGTGATGGAAAAAACAAGCACGAGGAAGCTCATCTGGGGCCGGTGAAAACAGAGGGGGGAAACAAAGCATCAGCGAACACCGGGCGTACCTGATTTTAAAGGCAACCAAATCTTCTGTCGAGTGGAAGTAGAGGGGGAACGCGGAGGAAGAAAGAAGGTTCGGAAATGTAGAGGAAAAAACTAGCTCAAAAAGGAAGAGAAGATCGGAGCTGAGATGAAACAAAACCATTCTTCGGATGAGCGATCTGCCGGCACTCGACAAGAAAGTTGTTATTCAAAAAAGGTGACGAAAAAAAGGGTTTCTAACTTAGGCCAAAGCGGAAAAAAGGTGGGGCAACCGGCCAGATGAACTTTAGGTCGGATTTGAAGTGAAAACGTACGAAACGCCCGAATATATGAGAAAAGGTGGAGCAAAGACGTCAGGTTCTAAAGAGCCGGAAGAGAGATCAAATCGCAACTAAAGAAAATTGTCGGAAACGAGAAAATGAATGGTGACGGCAACGCAACTCCGTAAGGGAAAGGAGGGAGGGGGATAGGAGTGGGGGGACCCGAAAAAAAGAGATCAGCGTCAAGAAACGTCACTCCAAGATTATGAGTGTTACACCATCAAAGGCTTATGAATATGGAAAGGGTCGATGCAGCAGGGGAAAAGCCAAAACGAAAAAAGGACGGAGGAAAGGCGCTTCTATATCCGAGAATTACGGCTATAATGAGGAAGGCCGAACAGAAGAAAGGGGAATTGGACGGGATCGAGAAGAAAGGGAAAAGAAGGGGGGATTAGAAGTTACTTATAACCCATCCTGGAGATCACGAGAAAAGATGCTTATGCCTTTGAAATGGCCTAAACGGGGTGTCACAAAAAAAAGGGATAAGGGAGATTCCAATTTCAAAAATTCGTATTTTTGCTAGGAGAAAAAATAAAGAAAAACATACTGGACAAAAAAGCTCAAAAAGGAATCGAAAACGATTGATCCTTAGGATCTCTTAGAATGTCAACAAAATTGAGCAAAGAGAATCTTTTTTGAAAAAAAATGAAGGATTGGCGGAAACAATAGCTGAAAAGAAGAAAAAAAACAGGAAGAGACCTAAAATGCAGGGGGCACGTTTCCGTGGGAGCCCATGAAAAGTCAAAGGTAACCAACCCTACGAAATTTCACGGAAGGACGAAAAGAGAAAAGAGAAGAATCCGATTCGAAAAACAACTCTTGCACAAAAATCTGGGAAAGGTCAGCATTACAACGAAGATGGGAAGGTTTGCCGACAGAGTCTGTCTATCTTTGACGATCGCCGCCGTAAAACACGGGAGGAAAGGCTGGCGACACTCCTGGAAGATTCAGAGGGTTGGGGGGGAAAGGGGGAAAAGTAAGGGGTTGCAACATGGTTTATATCATGAAGAGGGGGGATTACCGGAGTTCCGGCTCTTAGGAATATCAAAAAAAGAAAGGGGGAAAAAAGGGCTCTAATACTCGAAACGAGGGTAATTCAAAACGTTAATATGGGAAATACTAAAACCTAGAAGAGGGGATTGTGGGCTTCAAACGTGCAAAACAAGGGAAAGCATAAAGAGGGGAAATGTTGTGGCTCCGTGGGTCTAATGAGGGGGGGCCCTTGGCGGGAGGGACCTGTTTCAATGATTCCTTGTACGAGGGGAATCGTAAAGAAACGCTGCAGTGCAAAGAGAAGAACTCTTTGAGACAAGTTACAACGAACTGTTGCGGGGGGCCACGATGAAATCTTCATTACGAAAAAGAAAAGACGGAAAAGGTCTGATTCGAGGAAGGGAGCGCAGTGAGAAAGGGGCAATCCCTGGAGGAGGAGGGGTGGGAATGAAAGCGGGGGGGGATCGAGGGAAGCAATTGTCGGGGGGGTGAAGTTCGAGGCAACGTCTGGCGTTCCGAAATGGGAAGGGGATCGAAAAAAGGGTCGCAGAGGAATGGAAGGGGGGGGAGAATTCTTCACTTTGAAAGCAGCGGCTGGGCGAAAATCCATGGTAGTCCTCACGATAAGAGAAGTCATAAGAGAAGGAAGACAGGGGGAAAGGCAAGAGTAAGGTGGTGTCAACGGAACATCAAACGATTGTTCTCGAGCAGGGCGGGGGATTAGCAAGAGGGTCAGAAAGCGGGGGGATAGGGAAAGGTCGTGGGGGGAGCAGGTAGTCTCCGTTTAGCATCGCTTCCGAAGGCAAAGCTCCGTCGCATGATTTCGAGAACGGGGGGAAACACGGCGATATTGGGATTGAGAAGAGAGTCGGGGATGACGCTTTCGGTTTGGGTGTGAGCCAAACCAGCGTCGCGTTGTAAGGGGAAAAAAAAAAAGTCGGGCGTAATGAGGTGGTTTATTGAAAAAATGAAAAAGACGGATAGCCAGTACGTGTGGCCACAGTTGGGAGCTTATACTCTTAAGGAAAATTGGGGTCTTGGCTTGGGGGGGGGGACGAAAAAAAGGAAAAACATTCGCGGCGAACCGGTCTATGGGGTGAAAAAAGGGTCAGAATTCTCCAATCGGAAGGAGGGAAAGCAATCGAAGAAAGGGGGGGTAGAATTGAGACAGCAAAGAGCTGGGCGAGAAGGAGGGGTTAGCCCAATCGGAACCCAGAGTCCAAAGGAAAAAGGGGGGGAAGTCTAAAAACGAGAAAGGACCGGGGGTAAAATTTTTCCGGATGGTCCCAGAAAAAACCGAGAAACCAGAAAACACCATATTAAAACATGGAACTAAGTCAAAGGAGAAACTATGAAAGGGTATGCGGTGAAACAGCGAGGTCAAGGGATAAAAAAAGGGGCCCAAAAAATGGTTGTTGCAGAAGAGAAAGATTCTCTGTAGCGTTGAGGGGATTTTCGAACAAAAGCTGGAGGAATTGGGGCTACTCAGAAAAAAAATAAAAAAGGGGTGGAATCTACTCCTTTCTCATGACGCCGGAATACACGGGGGTCAAGGCCTGCTTCGAAAAAAAAATAATTTTCTGAAAAAGCTTCAATGAGGGAACGGGAAAGAACTTGGGCCGAATAAAAGCCGGACCTCTTCGCTTTGGAGGGGAAACAGGAAAGCGGGGGTCGACGGGGCAAAATTGGAAGTTTTTTCCTCTGGGGGGTGGCTCCTTGGGAAGACTAGGGGGGGGAAGTGGAGGAGAGGAGTTGTCTAGGGGGGATATGAAAAGGGGGTCTGGGGGTTCACTGCAATGGTGGAAAAGAATTTTAAAATGAGAAAGCCAGAAGGTGCTTGAATCGCGGTTTCTCAATCGAAGAGAAAAGGGGGAGAAGATAGATATTGATTCTTCACGAAAAGGAATGGAATCGTATTTTCACCTTTGGGATCGCCGGTCCAATCTTGAAGGGAAGGAACGACACTCCCTAGCCATCGAAAAAAAGGAAAAACGATTGGGGTGGACTAAAAGTGGAGGGAAGGGAAGGCCTACGAAAAGAAAAACGGGAAACGCGAAATCATCCTTATTGTCCGCTTGAAAATCCAAAGGGAACCCGGGAGGGGTCGGCATCGGTCAAGAAACGAAAAGTGACTCTCTCGCAAAAATAGGAACGGGAAAAAGAATAACTTGCTCCCACCCAACGGTCCTTAACGCCGAGAAGATAACAAAAAGGGAGAAAAAATATATTTCTTGGGTTCGCCCCAAACAAGGCCTGAAAGGTCGAAAAACTTGGGGGGGGGTGAAGAGAAAATAAAAAGCCAAGGGCACGTTGGAAGGCCGACAACTAAGATATACAAAACAGTTGTGCTGGGTGTGGGGAAATGAGAAAGAAATTCGGGAAGAGACGGAAGGGAGGAAAAGGTCATGAGGGCTGTTTCCGCCATTCAGGGACGTATCCAAAAAAAGAGGGGATGGGAAAACAACGGCCCTTACGAAACGTAAAACATCTGGACAGGGGGGGAGGGGAATGAGGGGGAGTCAAGCGAGCAAAGCCCTAAACTGGAAAAGGCATTCCTAAGTAGAGGAAAGAAAAAAACGAGGATTGGAAACAGCCAGAGAAAGAACAACAATCTACTAGGTGGGAAACCTAAAATTCCTGGAGTGAAATACACACCGTAAAAAAGGATCAGGCAAGAAAACATGATGGTAACACTATATCTCTTCGCGCACCGAAGGACCCAATCACCCTCAAGCGGCCGAAAAAAAGCAAAGAAACCTACATGACGCGTGGGGATGTCTTAAAAACTCGAAAAAAGCCATCTAACGCGTTGATCGTATACTAAAGGGAAAAAAAAAAAGGTGGAACCCGGCCTGTTGCTAAATCTGCAACAGGGAACCGAAGGGAGAGTTACAGCAGCTCATGATAAAGACGGGGAAGCAAAAAAAAGGAAAACTACGGACAAGCGACAAATAGCCGCTATGGAGACGCCATCTACGTCCTTAAACCACTAAGAAAATAAAGTTAGGAGGGGCTGCAACAAAAAAATAAAAAAAAAGGGCGCGAAGAGGCGTCTCGCATTGGGAGTCTTATACGGGAGAGTAAAGGGCTTAAAAAGCAACACCCTCAGAAGAATAAAAGATCGAAGATATTTTTGTCGCGACGCAGGATCAAACTAATCAAAACAAGTCAGCTGACCGAACATAGAGGACTTCGCTCAATAAAAAGGAGTCGTGCTAAAGGGGCAAACAGCGGAAGCAAATTCCCAGAGATTGACCTAAAAAAGGAAATAAGGTGCTATGAACACACAAAACTCGACATAAAAAAGGCGAGAGAATGAAGACGGGCTCGGCGTCGCATTAACACAAGGCAGTGGGGAAGGGGGGGAGCTCAAGTGGGCGCCGGGATAAAAACATAAAAAGTCGACAGAAAATTCTATAGGCGCGATGAAGTGTGATCTTGAAACAAACTTCGTCGCACGAGTTTAAAGAGAATCGAAAACTCGAAAGGAAGAGAACGGGTTGAAAAGAAGCCCATCAGAAAGAAGGCAGGCTGAAAGCTAACCTTGAAAAAGGGGGTCTCAACTCTGTGGGGCTCCAAGAATCAAGGAGTAAAAGTTCGACTGTTTCTCTTGGGGACCGCACACGAGGCAGCTTCCAAAGGGAAGGTTCCACAATGGAACGCGAGAGGTCACCCGCATTCCAAAAAAAATAAAAAAAAAGAAGGCACAGTGCAGGAGGAAGGGGGGGGAAAAAGAACTAAGGGACAAATGATCTACTAAAAAAAAGGTGACTGCCCAGTTGGGCTGTTAATTTACCGGGAACAAAAGGGGAAACGGTGTCTGGATCGGGAGAGAGGGATCGGGGATTGAAGGGTCGAGAATCTTGAGGTACGTTCGTTCGGGGGAGGAAAAAGGCTCCACGTACGAAAGTATTCCTGCAGGGGAGGAAAAACTTCAAAAATTTTCGAGGTGTGAAAAAGAAGCGGGAGAAGAGGACGTGGGCAATCGATGTGCTAATTTGAAGCGGGAGCGTGAGGATAGCGGTCCGTGCACAAAAGCCTGAAAAAGTTGGGGGGGGTGAGTTGTGGGGGGAGGGGAAAGAAGGGGGAGTTTGGGAAAATCCTCTAAAAAAACACAATTCAAACAATAGCTCAAACCTTTTCTCTACGGGGGGGAGGGGCTGAACTCTGTGCTTATTTGAAAGGAGAAAATTAAAAAAAAATAGAAAAAGGCTCGGTGTTTAAGTAGAAATCTCTAAATCAGCAAACCATGGGGGAGTTGGTCCCGTCCGGCCAAGGACCCTGGGAGAAAAAAAGTGGAAAGGCTCTTAAGTTACGATGCTCTCCTCCAGGATAATGAGAAAGGAGAGAGAAGAAGGTGGGGGAAGAGTCTAGGTGAACGCTACTCCGACGGTCCCATAAAGCTCTAATAAAAACGCGGAAATTCAAAGCGGGGGGAAGGTTCAGAAATGTTAAAGGGAATTATCCGGGGGGAAAAAAACGCCCAAAGGAAAAAACAAAGATATTCGCACGGGACTGAGGTGGCTTGCCAGAAAAATGCCGCCGAAAACTTTTCGTAGCGAGCCCGAAAGGAAAAGGGGGGAACGACAGGGAAAGGAGATGCGGAGAACAAGGATTAAAAAAAAATAAAGGGACTGGGCGAGTTGTACTTGCTCATTGGGGTCCGGGAAGCGCAGCCGGGTAAAACTTGCCTATTTTACGAAGAGAAAATAAAAGGGAGAACTTATTCTAAAATGAAGACAAGGAGGGGTGAAGGGAAGAGAATTCGAGCGCTGGAATCAGAGAATGGGGTTGGAAAAACTCACAACAACAAAGGGTAAAGAGGAATTAAAAAAGGTATAACAGGGAAAAGGGAGTAAGGAGTTTTACGGGAAACTTCACTGTCATAACCAACCGCCAGAATAATGTGGAAGGGAAAAAAACAAAAATCAGGAAATGTTATCGCTGATGCCCTTAAAAGAAAAAAAAGGGGGGTGGAAAAGGAAGAGGGACTTTATTATCGTAGGGGTAGGAGAGGGTAGAAAGACCATATCAGTTAGGTTCCCAACGAAGGGCGCGCAGGTCACTGTCTCCTACTTCATCGATCTAGAAAGAAAAAAAGGGGGAATAGAATTCGGATGTTGGACTAGGAAAACTAAGAAATGAGATGCAGGAGGATATTTGCTTATTAGGAAACGGTGTTTGTCCACCCCGATAAGGGAAAGAAGTCGCCCGAATACAAACTGGGAGGGAAAAGGGCGTCAGGAGGAGAAAATGCTATGAATGGTAAAAGGGAAAGAGTAAAAGTTCGACAAAAAGGAACACAAGTACGGAGATATACTCTGCAACTACAGGACGTCTCTAGATTCAAAAAAGAACGAACCTGTTACCAATTCCACGGATGCGGGACGGGGGCCTGGCGGAAAAAAGGGGAAGATAAAAAGAGCAAAACCAATGTCAAGAAAATTAGGCTGGGAAAACAAAAAAGCTTGGACATAACGAGACTTTGTGACGGGAAGAGCCATTAGCAAGGATATTTAGCGATGCATTTGAAACAAACGGAAAATGCAAAAAATAAGAAGAAACTAAAATAAAGAGAGAGGGATCCGCTGATCCTCACATTGGCGCTTCCACTAGAAAAAGTAAAAACATCATTTGTGACTCAAAAAGTCCTAAAAACGAATATCAGTTTGAAGGCAAAATAGCCACGATCCGTGCCAACACTATCACCACGCGGGGAAAAAGTGCGAATGTGAGCCCCAGTGGAAAAAGTCCTTGAAAACTAAAGAGGAAAAAGAAAAGAGACAATCAGAAAACGTCAAAAGGGAATAAAAAAACGCAGAGTGCCAAAGGCGATGTACAGCATTACAAACGGGGAGGGGGCTCAGACTGGTCGAAGGAAGGGGCAAAAGAAAAACGAAGTTAACCGGCATACGAACCGGAGAAAATTAATACTGGAATAAAGGAAGTAGTGATGCGTGACCGAATCGCGTTTAATGTTGAAAAGTGAAGCTACCGAAGAAGGAAATTGGAAAATTGGGCGCTGAAGACTCGGCAAACCGAGATTCAACGCACAAGAAAGAAATCGACGCTGATTGGGCTGAAACGATGAATAGGGGAACGTGGTTTCCTGGCCGAAAAAAGGGGGGTAGAATAGGAAAAGTGGGTACGGTTCACGGGGAAAGGGCGGTAGGAGAACCGGGCAGAAAGGAATCAGGCGCCTCTTTGGGGGGCCGGGGAGGGGAGTTGGAAAAAGATGAAAATGGATTAGATCTCATATTCCAGGCACGGGGGAAGGTGGGATATTGTGCCGTATAAAGGGGGGGGGAGAATGATCAAGAAAAAAGGGGGGGAAAAAAGCGTCCGGGTTGTGGTGCCTAGAAATAAAGGGCAAGTAAATACTACTCCTTGTCTGATTGCCTAAGTACTCGAGGGAGTCCACGACGGATACTTTAAAAAAAAAAAAGGGTGAAATAGAGAGACGTCTCGTAAGAAAGGGGGAGGGTGGGGGACAATTCTTCTTTCTCTGAAAACTCGTGCGCGTCCCCGAGTGGAGAGACATCACGCTAGCAGAAATCTAGAAGTAGAAGGAGAAAAGATTGGGAAGCAATCTGGCAGCAACTGCAAGTAGTGTTGCTGAGGGTTTGAATGGAATAAACCTGGCGAGAAAAAAGGAAGCAAGAGTGGAGATTTCTTTAGGTTTTGTGGGGGGAGTGTGGGGGGGGAAGAACACTGAGACGGGCAGCTGCGAATGACCATGAAAAGAAAGGGGCAGATTTCGAGCAACCCGTGTTGAAAAGGGAAAATATGGGGATCTTAGAACGATCTAAAAGACTGGGGGAAAAAGTAAGCCTCTTTGGAGCCTCTAGCAATAAACCCGGAAGGAGGTGGACAAGGGGGGAACGGATCGGGCGGCTGGGGGGGGATTTCAAACTTAGAGACGAAGTCCTGCGTGGGAAAGGCGAGGGGTAGAATTAGATCGTTTGGGTGTTTGCGCCCACAGAATAAAAGAAACCAAAAATGGGGAAGAGGGGGGTTGAAAGGGAGGGAAAGATGATGGAAAAATCAGAGGAGTTTAGGCGGTCAAACATTCTCTTTATGATCGAACCTTGTAGAGCAAGGAAAGAGCGAAAACGGTCCCAATCTGGCAAATCCAAAAAAAGGCGGGAAAATCGTCTATACTTCAGGGGGAGGGGGTTCAATAGGTATCAAAATAAATAAAGCTAACGGTCGGACAGACATAAGAAAACATTTAAAGACTGATATCAGGGGAAAATCCAGGAGTCGTCCTGGAAAAGCATACCAAAAAACAAAAATGTGAAGAAGAAGGAATATTGCGGATCGTTAATTCCTGATGTGCCGAGGGGCCAGAGAACGTTAGCCGGGCGTCGGAAGGAGAAAGAAATTCTGGGTTTTCGGGGGCATCAAAAGGGAAAGGAAAAAGTACGGGGTGGGGCGAAGGCGTGCTAAGAAAAGCGATGAGGTCTTTGCGAGCCGCGTCCAAGGGAAAAAACCAAATGCTGGCCGATATCTCAGCAGGAAAGGGCGGGGAAGACCGTTGGATTTGGCAAGCATGGGGATTGGGGCGGGGCTCATTGGGAAGGTTGAAAACTCGGGGAGGGGAACAACTGGGGGGAAAAAAAAAGAAGGGTGAGGGGTCAGTGGCGGAGGGGCCCGGCGCAGCCGATGAAAAAAACTTGTCTTGCAACTATTTGAAAGGACATCTGAAAAAAGAAGTCGGGGCGCGGGGTGACGACAAGACTAAAAAAGGAGGAGTAAGAAAGAATTCGAACCGAATTATCACTTCTGATCGGGTCACAGAGATTGGCAATTCAGCAATACAACTTGAAGAGTTGAAGGGGCCAGACATCGAAAATCCAAAAAAAAAACCCAAAACAACATGTGAATTTTTGACAAAAGCAAGTTTTTGTAAGAAAAAAGGGGAACCTAACCCGTCCAATTAGCCCCGCGAAGAAAAGGGGTGGAGAGGAACAATACACGCAGCGTTCCTTCTGGGTAAGGAGGGACATCTAAAGAAAGTTTGGACAGAGGGGAGGGAACTCAAGACATAGTCATTTCTAACGGCATGGACAGAAAACACTCTCCTTAAGAACTCTAGATTAAAAAATCCAGAGTTGGGAGAAAAAGCCACCCTCAAACTACTGAAAGGGAGCCAAAAAGAGGGGTCGAAAGATCTCGACAATCAGGAAGTTACGATCCTACTATAATGATTACACAAATTTTTGGGCTTCGCTAAGAAAAGGGAGGAAATCGGGAGCAAGGCGGGGTTAAGACGCCGAGATAGGGGAGAAATTTTTATTGGTGCAAGCTGGTGTAGTCGTCGACTGGTAGGAACCATCAAAAGGGAAACCAAAGAAAGAGAAGGAGCCGAACGCTCACGCACGCGCCTGGTGAAGAGGGCCTAGAAGAGAGCGAAAAGGATCAAAGTGAAGAACTCAATGTTCAACTAAAGCTAGAACTGGTTGCTAAAAAAGGATGAGTTTAATGCATTCAAGTACAAACCGAGACGTAAGAAAAAAAGCTCAGGGGGGAGTGGGACGATCAAAAAAGTCATCGTATCCTTTACAACTCAGGACAAGGCTATCTCGTCTCGCAATGGAGAAAAAAAGCCATAAAAAGAAAGAAGTCGCAATCATTCCACCAAGGGAGACGGGAATGAGGGTAAGGTGCGACAAACGCAGACAGAAAGCTAAACACGCTGTTTCCGGAGCACGCCGTGTGCACACCGTCACTGGGGAAGGGGAGCAACAGGGGAAGAGAAATGGGAAAGATTGGGCAGAAGAAGTCAAGTCAGAAAAAAGACACCCTAACAGAACAGGAAGGGGCCGCGCTGGGGCTACGAATGGAGAAAAACACAATGCTCGAGACCTAAAGAAGTCTCTGGAAAGAAAGCTATATATAAAAATGATGCTCGAAGGTTACTTTAAAGGGGGAAATAAAAAGGGTTAACCTCTCAAAAAAGACTATCCCAAACGCACAAAAAAGATTACAAAAAAGATAAGATGTTAAACTACAAATCGGGGGAGGAAGTTAAGGGAGAATATCGCGAAGTTCACGGAAACCGTCCCTAAAAAAGTAAGAACGCTTACGCCCGAGTGGGAAAGCCCTCGGAAAATTCTTCGTACGAATAAAAACAAAACAGATGAACACCGGTGCCCCAAAACAAAAAAAGAATAAGTACAGGGGGATTGCCTCCAAAGACTCGCTTCAAAAGAAACACACTCTTAATACTCACCGTTAATGGCGGAGCTGGGAGGTCAGAGGGGAGGGGGAATCAAAAAGCGGCTGACGGGAGAAAAGGGGGGTTCCAAAAGAGTGGAGAACTGATTCTGGCACAACATAACGGTCTACTCGGGAGATCGGGGGGGAAAGTAAAAAAAGTTGAAGGGGAAAAAACTAAAAGGAAGAACGGTAATGATAAAGGAGCTCACAACTCTCGTGCCGCCAAAAGACATCAAGCTCTAGAGCCTTCATAGGGGGGGAAAAGAAAATGGTAAAAAGGTTGGCTCAAGGGAGGGGGCGAAAGGTAAAAGGGGGACGCTATTTGGTTCAAAACGAAAGTCCAGACTTCTTATTCCACCCTAAACGCGAAAGGGGGGAAGAGGAAAGACGGAGGAGAGGATTGAGAAGGAAATTCAAGGGAGGGTACATGCTCACAGAAGGGAAAATTTACTTCCCCATAAAATTATCCTTGGGGGGAGGAAGGGGAAGCGGCCATGGAAAGGAAATGGGGGGGAGGGAGGTAATCGGGATCTGGTTTTCGCCAGGTATGTCGATACTTAGCGGAGGGGTCTGAAAGGAGTGCCCCACGACAGGGACTAGGGGGGTGGGGGCAAGGAGGGGGGGGGTCGGTTGCGAAAAACGTGGAGAGCTGGGTTACGCATTAAGGGAACGCGGCGTTCCACCAAAAGGGGGAAAAGTGGAAGTTAAGAGGGAGAGGACGGGGAGAGAAAAAAGAAGTGGAGCTGACTTGGGTGTTGTCCGTAGCCGGGATGGGGAATGCCTCCGAAAAAGAACAGGGCAAGATGGGGGGGAATACCTTATCCTAAAGGGCAGACAAGCGGGAGGGAGGGGGCACAGCATACGAAGGAGTTAAAACGGAAGCGGGCGCTTATGGAATCGATCCGCCAATCCCCAGGGGGGTTAAAAAGGGGGTAGCCATCCTGGGGGGGGGGGGGGGAAAGAAGAAAAGTACTTCATGCGGTGCGGTCCTACTCAGTGAAAATGAGGATCTAGCAGCGTATAATCAAGAAGGACTGGGGGGGGGAGCGGCGCTGGGGGAAAGGGGAGAAGACCCCTGTACAAATGAAAGTAGAAAGGGGAAGGTCCCCGCGTCATATTCCAAAGGGGCTGGTCGGGGCTGATTCAAGGAATCAGGAGGTGGGAGGAAGACAAAGTTCACAGAATCATCATATTCCAAGGGAAAATAAGGAGGTGGCCGTCAAACAATGGTGCAGAATGCGATAACCGAAACTGGGGAACTAGGAAGCGACGTCGTCGAGGGAAAATGGAAAGAGGGGACTGGGAGAAAGGCAAGAATAAATGATGAAGGAGGGCGTCGAATTGTACGGCACAAATCCGATGATAAGCTAGAGGAAGGGGCCCAAGGAAGGAGGGTAAGTCAGGGAGACAGAGAGAAAAGCACGGGGAGGAAAAAAAAAAAGAAAGGAGGGTAGGGAAGTGTGCGTTAAGAAGAAGGGCATAGCGCTACAGAAAGGGGTGAGAAAAGAACTCAAGATAAATCAACAAAAAAAAGGGAGGTTTATCTTATCTCAGAGAAACAAGTCTCGGAAGAGGGGGGGGACCAAAAAAAAAACAGGACTACTTCACTCGGTGGAAGGAAGCATAAGAATCAGGGACTCCCATTTCACTCGGAAGGGAAAAGAAAAGAGAGGAAACGGCCATATGATCTTTATTAGAGTATGGGAAAAGAAGGAAAGGACAAGAAAAAAATGCGACCAGAATCGGTTATGAGGAAGAAGGGGACAATCGCGCATTTTCTAAAAGAAAAAAGGGGAAGACGTCAATCGATCTACTAGAAAGGGGGAAAACAAAAAAAAGGAATGAGGAAATGGGGGACGAACGCAAATCGTACTCAGCTTGCAAACCTGGGGAAAAATGGGTTGTGGCGGGCCTACCGAGAACGACGGGAGACTAAACGTCCCCGAAAAATGAAAACATCAAGAGAACAACTTTAATGAATTTAGTCTCTTCCGCGACACGCTCGATGAATTGAAAACGATCCGCCGCCAGTACCCAGTGAAAGGAAAAGCGGGGAATGAGGAGACTAAACTAATGAATCAAGAGGGGGAAAAGATAAAAGACCTGACGTACGGTAACCCTGCCCGAGGAGTCGGGAAACCTGGGGTCGCCGAAAAAGTGGGAAGGACGGTATACCGATCACTCTGAAAAAAAACAAGCTGGAGTAAGGGTGACCACCCTAACGCGTTCTATGACCTTGTGAGACGGAGAAAAGGATGGGACTATATTGTTGCGAGGCAGAAAAAACGAGAAGAAGGCCAAGACATCAAACTAAAAGCTCAGCAAGGAAACATTAAGCTGGAGACAAAGTCTGGGGAGAGAGGGAAATAGAACAAATATCACCAGATCATTCCCACCGCCGTCTAAAAGGGGGGGGGGAAAACAAGACGAACGATCGCCAACTAAGAAAAATAAGCTAAAAGGAGTTCCCTTAGCCGGGTAACCAGTGGAAAAGGGGAACCAAGAACCTGAACCGTTCAGAATCTCGAGAAGGGAAAACTAGATAGAGGAGGAAAACTAGAGGAAAAGAAGGGGAAGAGAATTTAAAACTGCTATTTGGGTAAGTCCAAGGCGAGTCGTGCCCGTCTGCGCGTAACCATGGGGAAGGAAAGGCTGGGGGAGAAGAAAAGAATGACTCCAAGAATATGTGGGGGGGGAGGTGAGATCGGGTTTCCATTGGGAATAAGAAAATGGGAGGCCTCGCGCAGGAATAATAGAAACAAAAAGGTGACAAGACGAGCAACGAGGTTGAGAAGACAAATCAAGAAGGGGAAGGAAGTAGAGAGAAAGAGGGAAGTTTGTTCGGCGAAAACGTGCGCAATGTGGGGACGTCGAAGGAACGGTTGACTGGGGGCCAGGGAGGATGTGTTCAAAGAGGAACGTGGGAAGGTTAAAGGGGCTATCGCGGGACCGCGCCGGAATGCAAAGGACACTCTTTGATGAATAATTTCCGAAGGGGATGGGGGCCGATGATCCCTGGCAAGGGCGAAGGAGAAGAGGCTGAGGGAAATTTAGTCTGTAATGCAAGGGTTGAGGGAGAATCCCTGTAGGAGGAGGCCGGAGGGAAGGGATGGGGGGGGGGGACGAGGTGCGTATAAAAACCGGGATGGAGAATTAAAAGAGGGGAGTCCATCTAATCCCTAAAGGGCGTTATTAGATAGCGGAGCGGGGGGGAAGGCGTAATCCGATTTGTAGATAAGGAGCTCAAGGGGGGAGAGGCTCCCCACTAATTTATCAAATGCTATCCAGCCCCATGCCGACAAGGAACTCAGGGGGAAGGTGTCGGCGCGCTAGGGGGGAGAAGGTGGATACGGGGGGAATGACGGAGGCGGGGGGAGGAAAGAGGGTCTAGATGGTAAGAAGGAACGGGTTGGTGTCTTTGATGAGAAGGTCGGGAGAATCGACCATAGAGAAGAAGGGGAGAGCAAACGGGGGAAAGGGCTCAAGTTGGGGAAGGATTAAAGAAAAAGAGGGAAAAGAGTTTAGCTACTTTTCTAGGGTAAAATAATAGCTGCGTCGCGGTAGTTGTTATTATGTAGGGGAGAAGGGGGGAGGGAGGGGAAGTTGATGCAGAGCCGCAGGAGAGAATCAAGTCGTTTGACCCCAGCGTTTGTAAGCTGAATTTGGTCGCAAAAAGGCGTAAGGGGGGAAAAAATGATTTGCGGGGGGTTGGACTGGAAGAAGAGAAGAGGGGTCTTCTTCAAACCCACGGTTAGACCAATGACACAGGAGCAGGGGGGGGGGAAAATCGTTGGAGACAGATTAGATAGAAAAGAAGGGCAAAGACATCTTTCGTGGGGGGACTCGAAAAATGCCCGAGGGACAGGGGGGGGTGGGAAGAAGAACAGGTCAAGGAAGAGCGGAAAAAAACTAGAAAGGACATGGAAAGCAAGGGAAAGATCGTCTGAGTGAAAATCTAGGGTTCTTTTACGGGGATCATACGCCTCCCCAACTGTTGAAGTAAGATCGGGGGGTCCATGGAAAGGGAGGGAGAGAAAGAAAGGGGATAACGTGAAGGGGTCGGTCGGCTCCGGTGGGGGATAGGTTTTTCGAAAGTCTCGAAAAGGGGGTGAGAGGATTGGGGGGGGGTGGGAAAAGGCAAAGAGCCATGGAAGAGATATCTTGTGGCGGAAAATGCGGAGCGAACTCGATTCCATCAAAAGAAGAAGGGATTGTGACACGCAGGAAATAAGGGGGGGGGGGATGGAGAGGGGAACATGGGGGGACTAGGGTGCTCTAGGTGGGAGACTCCGTAGTTTCTCTGACCGGGGGGGAAGAGGGGGAAGGGGGGGGGGGGAGGAGAACGGGGAAAGAGAAGTGCAGAAGAGTCAGAAAAAAAAAAGGGGCGGGGGGTGAAAAAACTATTTGGGAAATGGCAGACTTGAGAATCGGGGAAGAAAAACAACAACAACGGAGGGGGGAGGAAAAAGAGGGGGGTTAAAGAAGAGAAGGACTCAAAAAAAAGGTCTGGAGCTCTCCAAGTCAAGGAGGGGGCCACGAAAGAGCAGTTCTACTTGGAAAATGACAGGCTCCCTCCGCCCTCGAACAAGGGAGGGTGACAACTACGCGGACCGAACAAAAAGGTACCAGGAGAAGAAAAACTGATTCTGTTGACATGACCACGCAGCGGTCAGATAGCGCAAGAGGGGGAAGGAAGCAAAGAAGTGCGCTGGCGAAAAAAGGAAAGTAGAAATTGGTCAAATCAAGGCCGGTAGCCCAACCCAGGTCAACTCCTTAAGCCCTTCGATATTAACTAAGGGGGGGAAGGGATGCGAAAAGAGGGAACCGGCACCGTTTAAATTTTCTCCACCTAGGGGGGGGAGAAAGAGGCAAGAAAGGACAAAGGGAAAGATCCTCACAGATCTCTCTGTAGTCAACCACAGGGTTGGCGGGGATGAAGGAATCTCTCACCGCATTTTCTGAAGAAGAATCTAGGAAAGTTTAAACTAGGGGAAGTCGGGAAAAGGAGGGGCTGAGAACAGGGATCCCTATTCGAAAAGTTTCCAGCTAGACTACGAGCCAAGAAAGAGGAATGGGGAAAAGACGGGCAGGTTGGGCAGGATCAAAAAAAGAAGAAGGGAGATAATGGACAGGATCAATAAAGGGGTTGGACGCGCCCCAACTCTGATTTGAAAAGAGAAACAAGAAAACATCGACAGGGCGTGAACCGACGCGAGGCGTGGGGGGAAAAAAAAGAGAGAGTATCCTATCACCGATGCTGTACGAACGGGAACGCTCAAAAAACCACAGAAAGAAACGATAAGGAGAAGGACCTAAAGAAAACTCAAGGGGGGAAAAGCTGCAGGAGGGGAGACTCTAAGAATTAAGCTACCAAAAAGGACGTCGTCGAAATCGGACGGTGTGCCCCCCGGCCTTGCTCTGGAAGAAAGGGGAAAAGAAGAGGAGGGTAAAGGGCCGCTCAAAGAGAAGTAAGAAGCGGACCAGCTCCAATCGCCCGCTTTCTACTAGCAAGCCAGACGGAAGAAGGAATAAAGGGAGCGCTGGCCGACAGCCGCCCCCAAAAAAAAACCTACAAAACTTGAAGAGGTGGGGCGGCAATGAAATGAGGAGGAAGATCTGAAAGGAGGACAAAAGGAAGAAAAGCCGCAGCTAAATAAAACTTAACTACAAATCTTAAGTACGTCAGGGGTTCGCGACGCTGATCAAGAAAGGAACGTAAAGACTGCAGCTCTGGGGAAAAGGAAAAGGAAGAGGAACTCATCACATAAAGGGTCTTCTACGAAAACGACGCGCACACGGCCTCCTACAGGAGGGAAGTCAGAAGGGAGCAGGTACCCCATAAAATAGAAAGGGAGGGTGGCGAAGAGAAAGGTAAAGGATCATGTCTGCCTTAATCGCTACAAAGGGGGAAATGGATTCAAGATTGCGCCCAGATTCTTGGGGGAAAAAACCTGAAAGATACGATTTGGGGGGAGGGGGGGGGGGGAATCCAGGGGAAAGGAAATTGAATGGGAAACATCCGGCGTAGCTTATCGACCGAGAAACAACTCGAAGGAAAAGTGGGGAGAAAAAAAAAAAATAAAGAGACTATCGGCTTAATTGGGGGGGGCCTTTGGAGAAGTGGAACATATTCACGCAGTCAGGGTTCTGTATCAAACGCGGCCGTGCCGCGAAAAAAGGGGACATGAGAAAACGCGAAAGAAAAGGAACTAAGGCCACGCCGGAAAGTCCAGAGTGATCGGCGGATTTCACTGGTTACGGGGGGAAAGGATGAAACGGGACCCGATGGACGGAAAACCATAGCCGTTGTAAAGGGGGACAAAGGGAGGCAAAGAGACGGGGGTCGGGATCATGGATTATTAGTTAAGCCTGGATGTCTAGACGGGAGGAATCAGGAGGGGGGGCACTGAAAGGAAGGCCAAAAAAAAAGGACACGGAATTCAAATTCATCGTAGGGGGGGGCGGGAGGGGAGATCGTGGTTGACCCACTCGAATTCTGGGGGGGAAAAGAGGACACAGGCTTTCCGGGCAATAAAGGGGGTGACCGAGCGACAAGCGTTATTAATCGGTATGCGAGACTTGTAGTTGTGAAGGGGTCGGGATTGCGGAGTTTGGGGGGGGGGAAAGGGCCTACTCTAAAGAAAAGAAAAAAGCATCAGTGACCTCGGGTTTCTCAGAAAGGGAAGAACGCGGGCTTCTGGGAAACTACAGAGAGACCGAGGGAGAAGAGGGGGAGGATGTATAATTGATCGAGAAGAATCAGGAAGGGTCAAAGGGTTTATGGGAGCACCGCGGGCCAAGCGTACTTCGTCGGTTGAACTGTCCGAAGGGGGAAGACCGGAAAAGATAGTCG
>Ga0179593_1325815_pt1 | contig 25459 bp, 24 predicted proteins | sample CZODoug2_1_08_16_FD_185931 | JGI IMG/M metagenome (GOLD analysis project Ga0179593, IMG submission 185931) | Vadose zone soil fungal communities from Angelo Coast Range Reserve, California, USA - CZODoug2_1_08_16fungal (PacBio error correction) | ecosystem: Environmental > Terrestrial > Soil >...
AAGCAAGGGCCACAGAAAGGTAAGATAATAAGGGGCCAATGGGGGAGAATAACGAAAATCGGCTGTGAAACCTAGTGTCCTCAAACAGAACACATCATATGTGCTGTCGTGCGGCAGTAAGGTCGATTTTCATCAGTTGCGAGTGAGAACGAGACATCATGAAAAAGAACGGGGTGAACACCATGTGAATCCTGTCCCACAAACGCGTTACCCAAGGAGGGTAGCAATGGGCATAAACACATGCCATGACGAAGGGTGAAAAACACGAGAAGGCTCGAGAGCCATAGATTGGAAAGGCGGGGGTGCTGATGTAGAAAGGAACAGAGATGACCCTCAGCAAGCATTGGAATGTTCATTGTCTCGGTTTGGCAAAGGCTGCAAGAAGGAGTAAGGTGGCCGAAAAAGATGTGAGGAGTTACCAGCCGGTGACTCGGGGGAAGGGCGAGGTACGATCTCGCGAGGGGGATAGGAGTGCACCTTGCACGCGTGTGTAACGCCCGAAGAGAACACGAAAGAAAATAGAAGACCGGTAGGGAGGGGAAGGTAGTGGGGGGCGGAGGGGGGGAAGCGTATCAGGGCGTACCACAAGCAGAAAGAAGGGACTAAATCTTTCAGCACGCCTGACTCAAATATCGTAAACGCACTACGAAACCAATCGGTAAGGCAAAGAAAACACACCTAAAACACAATCATGGGGAAGGTTGGCAGTGGTGCAGAGCCATAATGAATCGACCGGGAATCGGAATATCAAAAAAAGACCCCGGGTTGGAAAAAAGCCCTCTCCACCTCCTCTGGGCATAAGCGAAGTATTCTTAACCTCGCGGGTGGGGAGGGGGGACTAAAGTGCGGGACGAAATGATAATGGGTAAATAGGCAATATAATCACGAGGAAATCTTTCTGTAGAGTGAAAAATGGTTACCCTGATTAGTAAGGCAAAAAAAGTCCAAAACAATACTGGGGGAGCGTAAAAGGAAAAAGAGGGGTTAAGCAGGCGGCCATAGAGGTAACATAATCCACGGCGAAGAGATTCTGCAATCAAAAGGAGAGATCTGAAGATTTGCACTAGTGCATGCTGAGAAAAGGACCAAATAACCCGGGAGCAGGGCGAAGGGTGAACTCCTAACAATAGAAGCGAGTGGTCCGACGTTGAAAGTACGCAGTCTGAGAAAACACACAGGAGAAGCGGGCTCCAACGGAAGAGGCGGGGAAGCGAAGGATTGCTGCTCTATCAAAAGGAACGATCAAAGACGAAGAGACTTGAGAGGGAAAATTGGGGGCAGGTAGGGAGCAGTTGTGGGGCGGCAGTGTAAAAAGCGAAATAGTGAGAACGTAAAAAAATGCGGCGGAAATGCTTCCTTTTTAAAAAGCACATAATTAAGCGATGGTGTGCTGAAAATAGATTTCAACCGGGAAAGAAGCAATCAAACAAACAAGTTTTTTCGTGGGCCCGGGTCGACAGATCTCTGTTAATGGAGGCTCTCACTGTATTAATATAAGAGAGGGTGTGGCTATGTGTGAGGAAACCAGAACCCCATCTGTAGAAAAACAACACAAAAAAAAAAAACCAAATCGCCGAGAATGGGAGGGACGCATAGTGAAGATCGGGGAAGTCCGATCAGAAACGGTGAAAAAAATGTGTAAATACAATAATTAAGGAAAATCCAAAGCTCCGGAGAAAAACTCTCTCAAAGACAAACCAATGTGAAAGAAGAGGAAGGTGACCCGCGGGGAATGGGAAGTGGACTGACGGGCCAGGGGAGTTTCAGGGGGGATTGAGAAGGGTACGGGTTAATACATCGAAGAGGCCCGTATGGGAGATCTCCGCTTCTCGTTGGAAGGTGCTAGCGATTGGGACCGGTGTGTACTTCTGAATGCGGGGGGGAGGAGGGCAAGTTCAAAAACAATCTGCAAACAGAGCTAGGGACGTTTGGTGGCGACGACAGCTGGGGCGGAAATCAGCAGTGAAGTATCCTTGCGAGAACGCGAAAAAAAGTGGGGGGGGGGGAGTTAAACGTTCCAGGAAACATGGGGCCGGGTGTCGCATCAAGATACAGACGAAACTGAACAGAAATGACGGAAAGTAGTCAAAAAGAAGTCATGTCCAAACAGTCCGTACGAGAGACTTGAAAACCTCTATCGAAAAGCGATGATAGAGGGTCAGGAAAACACTATAAGTAAACCAATGCGACAGTGGAAGAACTCGGCAGAGGACCTTTTAAAGGGGGGGGTATAGTGCCATAAGCAAGCGGGCGGGGATAAGGTAGGGATTAAAATAATCAAGAAATAACGAATCGGTTGGAGCTCCAGATACTTGAAAAGCAGATAAAACAAAACATCGGCCGAGTGACTGAATACCATACGAGGATAAACCCTAACGAAAGACCCACAGATTGTTAGGGACAGAGAGCAGTAAAGTGGGCTCTCGTACAAAAAACGAAAAAGGCGCGTTAGCGCTGGCGCTGGTTCAAAATCGTATGTACGTGTACGAAAGAAGGAGTGTAAGCAGAAATTACTAAAATCAAAAACGAAGAATCACATCAAAGAGGAAAATAAACGATGGACGCGGAGGAGGCACGGACAAACGCGAAAGACAAGTTGGAAAGGGGTAAAAAACAGCGCAGAGGCGTAAAACAAGGCACAGAAGCGGGGTAGAAATGGTGTAACCCAGAAGCCAAAAACAAGTAAAGTTTAGATGACCTGACGTCAAAGGACGTGCAATGATGAAGACGAAAGAGGCAATAAAGACGAGAGGGGAGCCACAGAAAATTAAAGCCACAAATATTCAAGGGTCGAGATTTGGTGCACAACCTAAAACAAGATGAGGGGGACCGGTCGGACGAAATGAAAAAGGGCGTGGCTAGGATAAACTCCGGCGCCTTCGCGGGGAATAATTCAGCAAGGACGGGGGGAAACCCAATACACAGCGCGCTCGAGCAGCGCCAATGATGGAGTCGACTGGAACCAGAGGCGGAAGGAAGTGCAACGCTGCCAAACCTCCATCCGCAAGATCTAAAAGCACAAGCGCTACAGGGGAAAAAACCCAACGAACGACTAGGCGGGAACCAGACAAATACAGGTTGATTGGAGGACACAAAAAGCACGCCCCGGGGGCGGACTAGCTGGTGCGCCGAAGCACCAGTCAATCCAGAAGAATCAGCAGGAGACAGAGACCGGAGTACATAACCTCCGGCGGAAAGTTGGAAGGTGGGAAGATGATGATGAAAACTACGTGAAAACAGAACAAGGTCAACAAGAGGATCGACCACGCAAGCAGAAGGACAGTTTACCAAAAACATGAGGTACGTACCGGATCTGCGCTAAAAGAGTGAGTGGTCGAGCAGCGAACGCTAGTTACAGGTCGACGTACATGGCGCGCTGAGAGGATTAAGTTGAAGACCCGCTGGTCAAGAGAAGACAAAAAAAGAACAAAGGGGGCGGGTCAGTCCGCAAAACAAAATCAATCCCAGAACAAAGTTTGCGTGGGGGGGAGCTAGAATGGAAAAGAGGAACAACAACAAAAAGGGGGAGAAGAGCGTGTTGAGACGTGGTATAAGCTTTCATGGCCAAGAGTTGCCTGCCAAGGAAATATCCAGTCGTGTGGCGGACCGCGATCCAGAAAGGCCGACAACCGAGTCGAAAAAACGTGGCAATGAAAGGGAACCCGAGATACCGGGTCTACAGATGGCGTAGCAGAAGCAAGATCACTGTTGGCGAGGGAATAAGGCGGAGCGGAAGGGCAGTGTCAAAGGGCAAATTGCAACTATACAACCCAATCCCCAATACATTGACAGCGTTCTCAAGTGCGAGGTAAAAAAGATTAAGGCGGAGGGGTAAACACTAAGAAAAATATGTGGTGGTCTGTGACAGAAGAGATGAGGGGCGCAACCCCTTGCTTGTGCATGGGTTTGCATGGGCGTGGATGTAAAGGGTGGCAGACCCACCCTGTAACGTAAGACATAATGAGATCAAGAAGAAAAAACGAGACAAGGACGAAGGAGGGGGGAACCAAAGAGAGTATAGCCGGATCCACATCAGAGGACAAACAACAGCAATAACTAGGGCCTTAAATTGTGGGAAACATGGGGGCAGAGACCTACCACTGATCACAAGGCAGTGGAAAAAGACGTCCAGACAAGGGTGAATATGGGGACACAAGAATCACCGCAGCGGTGGAACAGAGGAGCACGGGAGAGGGTCGAAAAATAAAGTCGCGGAATGGCGTTTTAGGGAGGTGCAGCGGGGTGAGGTGATCAACAGGGAGCCGCGGAGCAGGGAGCAGTTACGACGGACAACCGCGAAATACAGGAATTGTAGGCTAGAAAACTACAGAGAAATAGCGAATAAGGAGGGGTGTCGACAAACAAAAAAATGGGAAACGAATTGCTTGGCAAAATGAAAAGGAAGACGTGAAGGCCACGTAAGTTTGACCAGGGAGCACCGCTTGCAAGGGACAAAAGAGTGGCGGGTGGACACTGAGTGCGCATACGGGCGAAAGGATATGGAGGTAGATGACTTCACAATCAATGCCAATCGCTGAAGCAAATAAGATCGTTGAAAAAAAACATGCCATACTATGAAACAAGGAGAAAGAATTTTGGACCTCTGTAACGCAGACAGCCAGGTTAAAACTAAGGTGGAACAGCATCAAAAGGGGAACTATGGGCGGCAAGGTAGCAGGGGGTGTAAGGGGTCACAAAACAAAAAGGGCGGGGAGGGGGGGGGGGCGGCGCGGGACTTGCCGACGGCGTGGGGTATGAAGCAGAACAGGGGAACACACTCATCACTGTTCGCCGGCTGAATCGCACGGTGGGAGGAGCCCCTTAGCGGGCGCAAAATCAACCGAAGCCAACATCCTTTCTAATAAAACTGGCCATCCATCAGGAACTGAGCAAGCAGTGTGAAATCTGGTCCTAACAGACAATGAGACTCTTAACAATGGAGAACGGGGGAGTTTGCGAAGGAACGAGGACGAGGAACAGGAGTAAAGTCAACGCAACGAGCACAGGGCAACAGCGAAATAAAAGGGAGCATAGAGGAAAGGCAAACGGGCGTGGTCAGAGGACGAAGACGGGGATAAGATAAAACGACACACAAAAATGAATAAAGGAACAAAGGCGAAAGAGGAGTACAATAAGTACGGTTGAAAGTGCGATCAGGCAAAAACTACAACAAACCGATGACACAACGATGTTGCACAGACAGGACCCCACCAATTAGTGGGGGTGCGAAAAGTCGGGTGGCATTCAACGTGTCGACAAGATTCAAGTAACTGCGAGGACTGGGAGACGGAGAAACCAATCAGAAAACGTGAGAAGATGCAGAGCCCCACCGCTCTGTCCATAACGAACGTGGCTGGAATACTTATGAAACGAAGTTGCTGGGGTGGGATAGGAAGGGGAGAAAAGAAGTATTACGCGTAAGCGTAAATGGGACCCTTGAACAAGGTTGGGGGGGACCGAAGGAGAGGACAACTAGTCCAAAAAAAGGGGGGGATCCAGCAGAAGGAAGGAATAGAACCATCATCGCCTAGATGGAAAAACCTGTACAAAACGTGAGATCGGATGTCAACAGATGCGGAATGTTCACATGAATACTATGGTCCGCAAACTGCACGTGAGCCCAAGGGGGAAAATAACAAGAGCCAATAACGCGCGACATAAGCTCCAGCACGTCTCTGAGAAAACGAAAAACGAAAGTAAACATCAGTAATAAGATTCGGGGAAAAAGGCCTGAACCTGGCCAAACGACGCAGGCGGCTAAGTCAGGAACTGAACGGTCAGTGGCATACAGGGACCAGAGATCTATTTGGAAAAAGATCATCACAGCATCCAAAGAGGGTGAGAGGAGGTGAACACGACGAATCATGACTGTCAATCAACATCGGGAAAAGCAAGAAGTTGCACTAACCTAAGACTAACGGCGCGGGGTAAGTCAACAAAGTGTGGGAGGAAACGAAGAAGAACAGTGAAAATAACAATATGATGGGGAAAAAAAAAAGAAGGAGAAGGAAAAAAGACATAAAGACAGAACCGTGTGGGTCCTCTTGCAAAGGGTGAAAAAGCGTACAAATGAGGAAAAGACATACGCCAAAAGGAGGCCCTCGAAACAACTCCGGAGGCGCGCACCTTAAAACGTAGTATACACGGAAACACCGAGGAGGAAATGGAAAATAGGCTTCTGGGAAGACTCCGGCGGTTGCGGATCCACTGCGAGCGAACGTGAGCCCCAAGTAAGTAGGACACGAATAAAAAAATAAAGGGGCGATCTAATCAAAGCAAGTGACCGGGGGGGGACAGTGGCGAAAGATAAAAAAAGTAGTTCGACTACCATAAATAAAAGCGGAGGGAAAAAAGAGGTGGGGGGGTGACCAGACCATCACGGCTGTCCTGTTGGATCGACTCAACGGATCAGATTTCATCAGGCAACATTTCCTCGGGGGTATTCAATAGACGCCCAGGGAAAAGATGAAGACGACTGGGGCCGGCTCAAGACAAGAAACGGAGGTCTGGTAATAAATCGGGATGAGAATTCGAGGGAAAAAGCATCTGTCGAGATGTCGCCTTCACAGGCGGGGCAAACCATTAATTCAGAAGGCAAAGAACTATCCTGCGTGGGAATCGGGTTTGGGGTGAGAAAAAGCGGGCAGGGAAAAAGCTGTTCGGAAACGGTGGATGACAAGCTCGGAGAGTGCGGAAGTCCCGTCCTGCGAAAAGCAAAAAAGAGAAAAGCGGTAGCGTAGTGCTTTTTGGATCTAGAGGGGGAAGCACTAATCAGGGGTCAGGTTTCAATTAAGGTGACGATTCAAGAAGGCGTAGTGATTCAAGTCCACCAAGGCGGTCAAGCACGTCGCTTACCAAGAACGCAAGCAAGGTAAAACTAGTAAAGCTGAAAAAAGAGGTGCGTGAGGGATGGTAACAAATCCGAAGTTTTAGCACGAAGGTCCAAAGAGGGAGGCATTAGCAGCCTACGCCAAGCCGCAAGGAAGGGTGTGTTGAAAAAGGCGGCAACACCACCCGGAGGAAGGAAAGGTACTAGTCATCGAGAAAAAAAACGCGAGTACGGGAAGGTATAAGGGGACAACCAGAGTACGCTGGATAGGCAAGGTACAGGGAGGGGCGATCAGGTGCGATCGGTATCGCACTCGGCCACACCTGAGGGAAGGGCCGACGTCGGGGGGAAAGAACGTGCGGAATCATGAAGGAAAAAGAGGGAAACCATAAAAGTAGGGTATGGAGTAGAGCACAGGGGTAAAGGCCTCCAACCGAGGCTGTGCAACAGCAGAAACAACGAAATGGACAGCCGTAAGTTAGCGTCAATCGTATCAACCGGTAAGTGCAGGCGCGAAACGTGGCTGAGAATTCTGGAGGGGGTCCAAAAAACCGAGAAGGCAAGGGTGAAATGGCGAAGGTCTCCCGCAAAACACAGCGCGCGGCAGACAAAAACCGGGGGATCAGCCGGCACCGGCGGTTGTCCTACTAAAAAAATCCACTGCCGCACGTAGGGTACCTACAAATTCAAACAACCGACACGGGGAAATGTGCCAAAGAAAAGGGGAATGCCGCAAATGAGTTTCGTGTCTCATGTGCTAAAGACAGCGGGGCAAGAAAGGCACGGCGCAAGGTCGCAGCCTACGAACAAAGGTTGGGGGCATACAACGGAATCTGGTTACAACAAGATGTCCGTGAGAGAAGGCCATAACGGGAAGGCCCAGGCATAAGCCGCCGACTGATGTAGGAAGAGGGGAAATGAAGAAAGGCAAGGATTTGCCTCGAGGGGGACAAAAGGACACGGGTGTGCCTCACGCAGGAAAGGCTCAAAGCAAGCGAATCGTGGTCCGAAAAGTCGAAGAAGATCAGGCACAAGCTTAGAACCAGGCAGAAGATAACCGATAGAGATCCTGTCCAACGGGTGCAAGACGAGGCAAATGGTGGAGGTGAATAAAACCAAAAAAAACGCTGGACAAGGTAGAGAGTTGCTTAAAAAGAAGAAACTATCAAAAAAATCAAGAGGCAAAAAAATTGGGAAGAACAGGAGAAAGAGACAGTTTGACCGGCACAGAGGGAGGTGATCCTGGGGGGGTCAGTGGCGCACAATCGGGGGACGGTTGTGAGGTGGTCATGTGTTTAACCTCTCTCTTGGCAAAGAGACGCACGCGTATGGGATGTGTAAGTAAAAAGAAAAATGCCACAAGAAGCTAGGCTAACGTAAACTAGAGCCAAAGGAAAACAACAAACCGATGAAACAAGATAGAGTGTTAAAAGGGAATCAACATAAAACGAAAGGCAACAAAAGAAGTACAATACGGTCCTTATGCTAAACAAAAGGATGAAAAACCTCGAAATAGAATGGAAAGTAGTGTTAATGGGGGGGGGGATAGTTGCTAACTGAAAGAGGACACGTGAGCGAGAAACTGAAATCTACCCAGCTCAAGAACAGAATGATGAGCAAGGGACACCGAACAAAAGATGGGGGGAAATTCAGGGCAACTGACGCTCGCTGATGGGAAACAGGCGCAATGCGGGAAACCCAGCGCCAGGGCATCCAAGGTACTGACGAGAATGTGGACGGGACAATCAGAGAAACTCACTTAACGAAATAGGAGGAGGTGGCGGGCGTAACTAGCAAGGATATGAATTGGAGAATACATGCGAATGAACACGTAGGGCAAAAACTTCCACGATTCAAACGTTGCAAGGGAAGGAGACAGAAAACTTAAAAAAAGACTGACACTGCAAAGTGAGAACTAAGGGGATGGGTACAAGTCAAGACGGGGGGGGGGGGTCCTTCGTCGAATGGAACACAAAAAATAGGTAAAAATGGGAACAAAGTGCCAAGAGCATACTCCGCGGTTCGAAAAGGGCTCGTGCGGGCAACAAAGCAAAACCCGAACAAGACGGGGGGCAGTGGCTCTAACTAAGGAATGGGGGGAGCCCGAGGTGAACGCAGTGACGGGAGTGGAAGACGTGAAAAATTCCTCCAGCGCGTCTTTGCCCCAGATCGCCGCTAGAAACGTGCGAGAAGGCGTTATAAAGCGGGGAACAAAAAATGAGCCGGGCAAAAAAAAAACAGAGAAGAGGGAGGGGGAGAACGCTTGCTATAGTCCCGGCGCGCGCCAGCAAAAAAAAAAAAGGTTCGACCCAGACAAAACAGGGCGATCTTGGACATGACACGGCCTAATGCAAACTTAGCCTAAAGTACGGAATTAAACGTCCGTGGGGGCAAACAGAGAACCAAAAGCTTGTTTCTAGAAAAAAAAAACAAAAAATGATGAAATTAAACAATACCTCGCGTGCTGGGCCCAAGAGGACTAGTAGGGCGTTAAACGATTATGAATATACGAAACAGTGAAACCGAAACAACACGGGGGTTACTCCTTAAAATGGAGTAGAAGACAACAAACACAAATCTGGGTAGGGGAGGGACAGGGAGGCGGTTCATTGGTGAAAACCAGAAAAAAAAAAACCGGGATGAAATGCTCACATGAAAGGCATGAGGTAGAAAAGCAACCCAGAGGAGATCCAGCCGGATAGGGTGAGCTGCGCACAATGTGTCACATGTGGGCCGGGCCGGCGCAGGTCAAGAGAGAAACGCGCCAGAATGGAGGGTCTCAAAGCGTTCGCAAAATAATACTCACGAGAGCTCGAAAGATTAACGAATGGAGTAAGGCGGGAACGGGTAAAAAAGGGGGGAATCGAGGAATGCGTCCTGGGGTTGAAGAACGCATGGGCATACCGAATGTTAGAAAATTCAGAGGTACCATGAGAAAAAGAAGATACCACTGGTGCGCCGTAGGCGTGCAAAACGAAGTCGGGGTGCAGCGAAAATAAGCATACAGCATTCAAACGCTAAAGACCAAGAAGACGGAAAGCAAGAGCAGGAAAATGAGCGGACGTCACTTCCCGGCGCCAAAATGACAAAGATTATTCAAAAACGCGGGTGCTCCAAGGGGGGAATAAAGTAATACGGACCGGTAACCTCAAAACACAAAAACGATATGAGGAGAGAGGAGAAGAAATAAAGCATGCGTTAAACTCGGATCCGTCTGCCAGTATCAAAAGAGAACGAAATCGACACAGAAGTAGTGAGGGACAGTGAGGAGAACAATCACTTCTGATTTACTGGATTGGCCTGTTAGCATTAGAATGTGTGGTCAGCTAGTTAAGTGGAACAGGGTTGAAAAGCGTGAGATTGCGAAAAATTACCTGCCGGCGCACAGAAAGGGGGGGGCCGGTAGAAGCTTCGAAAAAGGGAGCTTGGGGTTCCTATAAATCATGTTTTATAATTCCCAGTAGAGGTTGGGGTCCTGGCGTAGAAAAACCCAAAAACGACCGTGAACCGACTGGAGGGACGTCTGCGAAAGGCGACGACATAAAACCGCAAGAAGAAAGTGAGAAAGGGACGAAGTTAGCACAGCTCATACGGCGAGATAAAAAACAAAGAACAAAGAAGGGGGACGAAAAAAGCAAACAAAACAAAAAAAAAACCAAAAGGTGGGAAAAAGAGAAACGGCAGGAAAAACCCTGGCTAAAACAGGATCACTATCACAAAAAAGGGGAGAAGAGGGGACAGGAGAAAAAGGTGTATCAAATCGTCCTGTGGTGGGGGCTGGTTATTCAGACGGTTAAATGATAAGGGGAGTGACTCAAATGAAGGAGATTCTGCGAGAAGCAACAAGGAAAAACCAAGAAAACAAAGAAACAGAGTTGGAACGGACCAAATCTGTGACGAACCGAATCAGTGAACAAGGTCAGGGCAGGGTGGATAGGGATTTGAGGCATACAACTGATCCAAGAGAAAAGCCATCTCACCCAAGTAATCGGCAGGGGCACAAAGAAGTACGTATACAGAAAAAAACAACTGGTGGAGGAAAGGAGATGGGACCACTGTTTACGGTCCAAATCGCTGAAGATGCCAGGCTGAACAGCAAAAAGACGGTCGAAGGTAATGGGTGGGGGGGGGTGGACATATACGCATGGATAGTGTGGACGCTGGGGGAAGCAGGTGTAAGTTGCAGCTGAGCTGCGGGTGCTTAAACCTCTCCCGAAAGAAGACAAGACGGGGGGGGGAAGACAAACCTGAGAGATCATGGGCATGGGGGCCTAGCGGCGGTGGCAAGCGGAAGGGTCGATAGAACACACAAAAGGGCATAGTTGCGCGTGGGAAGGGAGTTCCCAGGGTGACATGACGGCATAGAAAACTACAAGCAATAGGATAAAATGAAGAGGCCCTCAGGGGGCAAAAGTCAGCCGGACTTCGTTCGAGTTCTGTCGTCAAACCAGAAAGCCAGAACACACAGGAGAAAAAAGGGTAGTATCGCAAAACACAAGAACAGCATTTGCAGCCTGGTAACAAACCGTGCTGGTAACAGGCACTGATCAGCCGCGGGCAGTGCCATAAATAAGAAATCTTCTCCGGAACACAAAAATGGGAAACGGTCGATGCTTTGTCACAGGGGGCGAGAGTGACAAAATACACATCAGTTGTGTGAGTATTTGCACAAAGACTGGAGACGTATACAAAGGCAGGGGGCCTTTACCAAAAGAAGCTGGTGGGGAGTGCTCACAGACAAATAAAAAATGCTTACGGGAATCTGAAAAAATCTGCAAAAAAAGAAACAAATCAACCAAAAAAAACGTAAGCAAGCTAAGAGAAGGAAGTATTAGGAACAGAAAAAAACGCAGTACAGGTTCAAGTTTAAATAAAGAAAAGGGTGCACAACTAAAGGGGAACAAGGTAATGTCACGGTAGGATATACCTGAACCGGAAGTCGACCCCCTCCTAATTATCGGGCGGGGTAAAGCAGGACAAAGGGTTTAACAACCTGGAAAAACGAGACAACGTCCAAAGATTGGTTTACGGGATAAAGACATGTACTCTCTGTAAATAGGCGGAGACTCAAGAGGACGATCAGAAAACGAAAATCAGCTCAAGGCAAGAAGAGACACCTCATAATCCAAGAGCGGGACCACGTCCAGGAGAGACTGGTCACGCTGTCATGTACGTAAGAAGATAGCGCGCTAAAGAGAAAAGGGACGATGGCACAACTAAATAAAAAAAAAAGGAACCAGAAACGATAACACAACCATCCATACAAAACCACAAAAAAAAACAACAATCAACAGGAATCCAAACAAGGGGAAAAAAAAAAAAAAAAAAAGAGTGTAAAAACGACCATGGGGGGGAAGAAATAGTCGGGGACCTAAAGAAAGGTAAAGGGGGGGTCGAAGCGGCTGGTCGGTGATCACAACCAGCGTCAGTGGGCATGTGTGACGCATGGAGGTGGGGGGTGGAAGGTGGGGCGAAAATAAAGACGTGCACGAAAACAAACAATAGATCAAAATCAAGGCAGGAGGATGGAGGAAGAAAACGGAAGCAAACGGCAACTAAGCGCCCCAAAAAAAGCGAGAGAAACCCAGACACAAGCTGCAAGAAACCATACTGAACAAGGCACGTTCAGAAAAACTCCACGTACGATCTCAACAATGCCATCGGAACCATGCAGCAGAACCCGAATGCATTACAAAACGAGGATCGGGGAGCTAGATGGAAGGGCGTGGGTTATGGTGTGAACCAATAAAATGCCGAAGGCACACGTCTCTGCAAAGTCTGGTAGGTATCCCAAGAACCGACACAGGTGATTGGATAAAGCAACCTCACAGCGAGACGGTAGGTACTGTACCGGACAGGAGGGAGACTAGAAACGGGAAGGTGCGGGCATTGGGGGAAAAGGTGGAAGAGGGGACCACATGCAGATAAGCAAAACGACTTGAAAGGAGATGCAAGGAACGACATATGATATACTCTAGAGCCAACTGTGACGAAATGCATATCGGGCAGACCAAATACTTAAGAAAAACCTGATAAAAGCGAAAAGAAAAGGGGAAAGAAGGGACAAAGGGCAAGTAACGCCCAGGATAGAACGCCATGGTGGAATACATCAGGGTGGTCGTGGGCAAGAACAATTTACTCTATACGTTTAAAATGGTACGCGACTAACAATCAATGAAGAGAGACTGGTGGAAACAAAAAGGATGAGGAGGTGCAGCGCTAAGACTGTTGACATGGGCCGAAACCGGGGGGGGGCGAGCAGGGATGGGACCTTGCTGCATCGATCATGGACACCGTGTTAAGGCGACAAAAAACGGGAAAAAATGGAAAAAAAAAAAAGAATGCGCAAGGTGCCAGCCACCATACCGGGAGTGAGGACCAGAAAGAGGTGAGGGGCGGCACGCTAAGGAATACGACAGATCGAGTAATGCGGGAAGGACAGGCCCGGAAATGAGGAAACCGAAGATCGGCCGCGAAAGAGTAGCGGGTCAATATCGGGGGTACCCCCCCGGCAAGAACTGGAAACCGACTCTCTTGAAGACAAAGATAAAAACCACGGTAGGCAAAAACACAAAACCAACGGAAATCAAGGAGGACCGGGTGGCGGAGAAGCCTAATCAACTCGAAAGGGGAGGACGGACACAAGGGGGCAAAATCAGGCCAAATGCCGATCCAACACAAAACAGAGGGGAGTGATGGCTCCAGTCTTATCTTGCCATGCGCTGGGGACTTGGGTCCGGAAGTGAGTTGAAATAAGACGAGGTGGTCTGGCTTACTAAAAGGGAAGCCCTGACGGGAACTGAAAGAGTAGAAAAGACAAAAACGCGATCGGGCTTTCTGGAAAAAGGGGGTTGAAGAACAGTTAAGAGAGGGGGTCCATTTACAAGATCAAAGGTCGCGGGTAATAAAAAAAAAAGGATACAACTGCAAGGATAGAAATCGAAATAAATCCTAAGCCGTAAAGCTGAAGGCGAATAAAAAAGATACACTTCACAGGGCGGAACAAAAAGGTCGGGGGGGGGGGAAGACAAGCGTAAAAAAGCACTCGGACTAAAACAGAAATGCGTAAAAAAAAGACGCTCGGAGGCGAGAAGCTACTACGCTGAGTTTATAGAGTATAATCCAAAACCTGTCAGTGAGACACAAAAACTGAGAAACAAGCAAAAGAAACCAAAGGCTAGCCAGGACGGTATGAAAGGCCCAGGTGTCAAGACGCAACAAGGGTTCACACGCCACGGATCGGATGTATCAGAACTAGGAAGATGGAAATGTAAGAAAAAAAACAAAAAGGGGGGGGAGGGGGGAAGGGAAAAAAGTGAATGGTCTCAAAGGGAGCAAGGATTCACCGACAGAAGCGAAAAAGGGGCCAAAAATAACTCCAAGATATAGGAGCGACGCACTGACCTGAGCCGCTGCACGGTTTGACCACTTTCGGATGCCTGTAGAAACTAAAGCCGAAGGGAAATGGCCAAACTCTCCACTCAAATAAGAAAGATAATCTGGACAAGACTGGAACCATTAGGGGGGAGGGAGCAAAGGGAATATATGCTATGAAGGTAGTTGCTAGGACATGAGAGACTTCGTAGTGAAGAAGGCAGTAGGGGAGACACGATAGGACTAACGAAAAAATAGATCGGGACTTAGGGGTAACGTACTCCCCATGGGGGGTGCAGGCATGGACGATAAAGGCACACAAGCTATAAAAGGAAGGTATCTGGGCAAATGGAACGTGGCTGGTGATAAAGCGTAACACACCAGGGGAAGGAAGAAGTGTAACACGCAATGGAAAGATCGTAAGGGAAAAAGGAGAAAAAAGAAACCTCAATTGGCGACTATGTCGGACTAAGCTAGATTAACACCTAACAAGAAGACACACAACAACGGCGAAAACGGAAAACCGGGGGAATGTTGGGAATGGTTCATGGCGCAAACACGCAACTAAGTACAAAGGAGGTGGCGGTGTATGTCAGTGCCTAGACATGGATGTAAAACCTTAGTGGAAACGGCAAAGAAAGAAACTAGGCCAGACACCAATACAACAAAAACTGCGGCGGAGGACACGAGGAAGGAAAAAGAGGACAAAGCTGCACTCCGGTCAGCGGACCGGGGGAATGAGTGCGAGAGGTAGGATGTGATTATCGAAACAGGGAGACAGCTCGTGGAGGGAACGTGACATGGTGACATGGCTGAGGGGATGGCAGAAAGGGACCGGCAACGAAAACGGGTGGTCTTAAGTCAAGGAAGTAGCAGTTCCCTTAAAGATACAGAGGGGGGAAGTGGACATGAATCGAGAGGTTTAGGAAGTAGAGACAGGTGGGTGCAGGGGGAAGAGGGGGTAAAAAAGAGCTAAAGATCACAGATATGAGGGGTAGAACCCACTCGAGGTAAGGCGCTTAGCAGGGTGTGTCTTTGCAAAAAAATGGGGGAAAGGGGAAAAATTAAACTACTAAAAAAGAAGGGAAAAAAAAAAAAATAACCGACTGTTTCAAGATTAGAAACAAGAAAAACATACTCATCCCACCGCCGCATGCGGGGGCCAGACAGCGAGCCGCATGACAATAACGACTATTTAACGAAGGGAAAAAACCACAGAGGCTGATTGGAAAAGAAAGGCAAGGGTGAAATTCCAACGTGCGTCACTACGAAGATCGTAAAGGTCGCAGGGGAAGGGGTGGGGGAACGGAAATCGGAAACAAGAGGAGGGGGCCAAGGGGGCGCGGAGGTGTGGGGCTGGGGGGTTGTGGGTGGTATGGGATCCAAACGGGAAGGGGGTTGGTAACCCAACCTGTATGGGAGGGTGGTGACGTGGGCGGGGGCATGGAGGACAGGGGGTCACTTGAGACTGGGCGGAGTAATCAGCGGGATAAGGTCGTGCGTTTTTGTGGGGGAAGGAAGGAGCGTCTCGTGACACGCGAAAAAGAGGCGACGAAATGGACAGTAGCCAGAGAGGGGGGAAGGGAAAAACCCTACTTGCGGACGACACTCCTAAGAGAGCACAGGGTCGTACACAAATCTGGGGCAGACCTAATGGCCTCACACGCGCGGAAGACAGGGGGAATGGAAGAAGGGATCAGGAAAAAGGGGGAGGGGCAGAAAAATGCCCCGTCCCGTCGGTGGAATAGACGGTGGCTCACTCGGAGAGAACGTCCCTGCAAGGTCGAGTCAAAAGAAAAGGAGAGGCTTAAAGGCAACACTGTACACAGGACACGCGGGGGGCAATGTAAAAAGCTGTGGCGCAACGAGACAGTTCGGCAGGAAAGTGGGTCCAACCGTCCATCAGCCGAACGGAAAAGCGTGTCAGGGGATTTGCAAAAATACCGTTTTCAAGGTAAGGAAAAGCAACGAAAGGGAGTAGGGTTTGGAAGGGCCGAAAGAGTAATTCAGAGATGGCTAGCCAGGCGCAGAGATCAGCTGGGGGGGGTAGCGCCTTCACTGTCGGAGGTAATCTGCGGGGGGTGGGGGGAATTGGGGGGTTGGTTGTGGGGGGATGTAAAGGAAAAAAAGGGAGGGGGGGGGGAGTGAAACGAGCAAGAAGTAATAACAAGGAGGAAAAAGGGGCATTAAAGCGAGGTGGTATGCGGGAATGCGAGTGAGGGGAAGAAAAAGGGAAGGAATGGCAGCTCACGAGGGGGGGAACGTCAAAACCGATGAAGGAAGAGCGTCTCCGTGGCGACGATCAGGGCATGCTGAATATAAACAAAGCGCTGAGTGGACATGACAGAACACGGGAAACAATCCCCAAAACCGCTGGAAGAGTCGGTCTCGAGGTGTCCTGGGGAACCTGTTGAAATTGGGATGGAACGCTGGAAAGTCAGGTTAAAAATTGATCTATACTAAGAACAACAGGACTGGTGGGAGGAATGGGGAACAGGGGGGGTGGTTGAAGAAACAAAACAAATCAATACCAACAAAAACAAAAACCACGAGGTAGAAAAAGAGACGCGAAAGAACCAAAAACAAAAACAAGAAGACTTGTTAACCCGACACAGGTCTATCAACAAACCGAAAGGAAAAATAGGGTCAAACGGCCAGCCTAAGAAGACAGGATGATCGGAGGCGCACGGAAACAAAGAGGGTATGGACGGTGCGTCCCTTGGGTACAAGCAGCAAGGTTGTACGCAGCAGTGTGACGCTTATGAGAACAAAGAAACAAGAAGACAAAACAATGCGAGATATCGGAGAATCGGGACCGTAATGGCAGGGGTTTAGGGCAACTGAGAGGACGGAAAATTCGAACAGCTGGACCGCAAGAGGGGCAGCCCAAGGGAAAGGTGGACTGAAGTGGAGTAGCGATGATATCAAACCGCAAGGACCGACTGTCCTGCTTGGGTCCAATAAGGGAATGTAAGGATGATGAAAGGACGGTAACGAAGAGGGGGCCAAACGTAGCTGAGGGGAGTTGTGACTTCCTCGGAAACAGTAGTTGTCTAAATAAGGGGTGGGTGCGCGAACTGAAAGGAGATTGGGTGGCGAACAGCACCTTAACAGCATGATTAAGGTGTTCGGGCAGCGCAATAAAATTGTGAGTGCAAAAATCAAGGACCGGTATGGAAAAGGTGGTTGAGGGGACAGGTGGGGTGGATGGTGAGTGTGACGCTTAGCTAGAAGCCGGGTACCCGGAAATACCGTCAGATTGGGAATTCAGGAAATGCCCCAACGTAAAAAACCCCTATAACAAACGGGCTTGCACTCCATCACTATGACGAAGGAGAAAGCGGGGGGTAAGAGCGCGGGATACTCAACCGTATGCAGAGGTGGGATAGCAAAAGAGGGGTAAAAGGGCAGGATGGTCTCGCGAAACAAAAAAAAGTGTGCTACACTCAGGATATGGGGTGAAAAGACCCGACTTGTGAGGACACGGTAGGGGGAGGAGCACGGGTGGGTACGGAAAAAAGCCTACAACTGGCGGCGTACCGTCCCGCAAAGGCAAAGCGACAGATCCCCAAAAGGATGTCCGCAATGCACCCATCCGAGGGAGGGGGAAAAGTGGGGGTGTCGATGGAAAGAGTATAGAGCTTTGGGCGAAGGACGGCTAACCCAGGTTCAAATCCCTAAAACCCTTGGTGGGTCATACAAGTGAGTGTATGAGTGTGTTAACGAAGGATGTAGGGTGGGAGGGACAGGCGGGCGGTGGAAATCAGCGGTTGAGTGCGAGAACGTAAGTGGGGGAGGCACCTGCAACCTGGGTCACCGCTAGCAGTTAGGCCACTGTACCCCCCTCTTACACGAAAATACACAGAAGCCTAGACCGGGACCGGAAACGGAGACCAAACAAGATGGCTGGACAAAAATAACTGGGACTCATAGGCATGGTCTAAGGAGACCGGAGATCACAATCGGCTGGAGGGCCCTTCCGGAATGCAACCGGCAGTTGTTGTGTGAAGGGCAACAAAGTACCCCTGAAAAGACAATCGCCATAGAAGTCTACGCTGAATGGCGGGAAATAACAAGAAATCAAAGATCGGAAATGGGGGGGAAACAATCGAGCAGGGAGGGCGGATACGTTCGTCCTGCAGTAACACCCAATTCCACATTACGGAAGAAGAGTGCATAACATGGAACTGGGTGGATGGAACTTCCATGGAAAGACAATGTGTTTGTAGAAAACGAAAGAGGTTTTCGGCCGGAGACTCAAGGGGAAAACAACACAGGCAAGAGGGACATCACTTTGGCGGCCAAAGTAGTACGGTTACCTCACAGCAGTCGCAACGAAAAAAAACCCAAAAACTCAAGCAAGTCGTCACGAGAACAGTGATAGGAAATGGCTAACTACACCACAGCATCACACCACCAAATGAGGACTAGAGCAAGTGAAGGGGGGAGGGGTTTAACGACAAGGAAGGAGGCAGGACCACGGAACAGAAACCCCATCTCGCTCACAAAACCTTGGGGAAAGATGGAGCGTCAACTGCAGCGGGTACCACTGAAGATACGGCGGTGCAACGTAGAGCCTAAGCGAGCAGGAAGTAACGCTGAAAGAAAATATTGCCAAAGGAAACAAAACGCAACCAAAATCTTGGGAAGGGGCGAAGCCTGAGTCACGATGTTGTCGGTCTAAAAAAAGATGTGAAGGGATGAAAACAAAATTCAACGACGCAAAAAAAAAGTGACGAAGGGGGGAAAGAAAATGAAAGCAAAAATACTTGAGCCAGGGGGGTCGGATGGCAGGAAAACGCTCATGGGTGTAAAAAGAAGGATGACCCGTTCAGGTCATGCCAGGAAAAAAAAGGAGAAAACTGCCGGGGGAAACACAAAAGGGAGAAAAAAGTTAAATAAAGGATAGATTGGGGGAGGTGCCGAGGAACCGCGAGAAGCTCGGGGACTGGGTCAGAAAAACCTGATGCGCTCGGAAACCGTCGGAATGGGGCAATTATGAAGTTCCTTCAAGTGGAGGACGGGGGGTAAATTTGTTCAAAACAAAAGGGCTAACTGAAAATCAGTGAGATGGAAAAAATGACGGTGTGAAGCATCGTCACCCGAAGTCCGACAGCCGCAAAAGACTGGGTGGTGTTAGATTGGAAATCAGGGTCACCAAAGTCAGGGTCAAAGAAAGAGATTAAAGAAAAAAGGAATATCATAACCCCCTCAGGCGACGAGCATGGTTCAAGAACCGAGAATAACAGGACTAAGGGAGACGAAAACGTCCGCTGAGGGGGGACCACGGACGGGGGTATAATAACTCGCATTTACGATATTCATTAAAGGGGAAGCCAGATCAATCAAAAGACAAAGTAAAAAGAAAAATAAATAAAAAAAAAAAGAGGAAAACAAAGAAAGTACTATTTGGGAAGGTTTGGCCAACATCAAAAAAAGAGGGGGGACGTGGAAAACAGGGAACATAGAATGACAGCGGCCACAGATGGCGATACACCCAAAGCACATCCACGCGAATGTGGAGGAGAATTTACGCCCTCGACGGTGCGTCAAAACAGTCGGACAGAGAAAGGGTGAAAACATAACCAGAAAGACAACGCAAAAAAACGGTCCAAACAACAACGAAGCAAATGGAGGGAAACCGCCCACCGTCTTCTGTGACGGCGCCGTCGAAGAAATCCAAAAAACATCACGAAATATCTGCCAGGGGCAAAAAAAAAGGCATGACATGAAAAAAGAGGCCAAAAAAGGAGCGCGAAACCGGTGACAGGAGATCAGGGACCAACATAAAAAAGGAATGGGACATCATGGCGCAGAAAAATCAGGAAGAGGGTAAAGATAGGAAAGTGAAGGACACAATCGAACGTTTGGAAAGACAGAAAGACGATCACGCTGATAACGGGGGGGAGGAAGGTTAAAACCTAGAGGGTTAAAGAAGATATAAATAAGGGAAAAAAAAAACACACGAGCGTAACTCGGAAGGCCCGGTCTAAGGAAAAGAGGACGACCTTTTTGTGCGGGCGGATTAATAGAAAAAGCCAATTGGGGTATGGTGTGAAAGAAAGAAAAAAGCGAGTCTGAGTGAACCACAGGGGCCGGGAAAATACCTTGGAAAAGCATCCTAAGGCATGCGAAGGGGGCAGACAAAGCACAACTATAACGCACACATGAGCAAAAGTAAAAATCAAAAAGGAAGATCCGAAAGGCAATAAAAAGGTGCTGGGAGATCAAAAAACCGCGCTGTAACGTGTTTACCGGGAAACTAGACCACAAAAATGAAAGTGGCGACAACCAGAAAAAGTCTAAGAGTGAGTGGTCATCGTACCTGAAGATCAGTGGTTATCGTCGGGCAAAGCTCTATCTGGGGCGTGGACTGGGGCGGGAACTGACCAAGGAAATAGGGCACATCAACAACCCATGAAGGAAGGAGAAAAGAATACAAAGATAAATACCCTGCGAAGAAACAACAGGAGTAAGCTAGTGGGAAGGCCCGAAGGGTCAAAGGAACAACCGGAAAGGACAAATAACCGGTGAAAAAGCGCGAACCAATAGACAGGTACCGAGTAGGGTCTGGCGCGCCTCGGGTATAGAAAGTTGCATATATTACTGAGTGACGCGAAACGCGGAAAAGCACACATGCGCGTATTACTCAACGAAGAAGGGCAACGGGTGGACAACACGGGGAAGAGAGAGACGACGTTCGGAAAGAAATATCGAGGAGAAGCCACGAGAAACATACCACCCTGAGGGAAATGGTGGACGAAAGGAAAACTCAAAGCTTGGAAAAAGAGGTTAACGCATGAAAGCGAAAGAGGATGATTCACCGGCTACGCCAGTCGGAAAGGGATATACAATCAAAGGCAAGTAGGGATGGCATAAAACGTACTCTGTAAAAAAGGAAGAAAGCAGGTACGCGACAAAGAAAACCGGGTCCGCGGGTGCTCATAAACCGACACTCAGAAATGGGCGTAAAGAAGATGGGGAAGCAAGGACCTTGGGGAGGAACTCATGGGGGACAATTGAGGGCTGATGTTCAACCAAGACCGATCCGGCGACATATGAAGGTGTAGCAAAGATGCCCATCCGAAACGAAAGAGTCACGAGAACAGGCCAAAAGACGAGTGGGAAGGGGGGGGCAACAGGACAACCCACACAAACACACCCGTTTGTTGAGAACCCCTACTGGCTTGTCTAAAGAAAAAAAGTGTGGAGGACTAAGCCGGAGCGTGACGCGCTCGAAGATTCAAGCAAATCTGCGAGGGTGGGAAAGGTTGGAATCGTATGTGGACAATCAGGCAGAGCTGATGTAAAGAAACTCCGACAGCGAACGACGGGAAAAATCGAGCACTCAGGAGCACAGGCCGGCGCCCACAGCGAAGGGCATGGGGGGGGAACGATCAACCGGGGTAAAAAAAAAGCTTCGAGCAGCGGAACACCCGTCCGATCGTACGCACGGCCACAAACCACGGCAAAAACGGAGGAGGCGGCAGATCGGGACAAATTATCTAAAAGGGTAAAGGAGAACATAAAACTTAGTCTCTCTCAAATACCGACTCATGTGATGGAAGAACTGACAGGAGGAATAGTCGAAATGCCGGAGACAAAAGGGGGCGGAAGGGGTGGTTAAAAACAAGCTTTCTGCACGGCTGCAGTAAAAATTATGGGCGAGCAAACGGGAAAAGAAAACGTACGGCCATGAAACCCTTGTGTGTAAAAACACTGAAGAAAAACCACTAGTCAGCAGAAAGGGTATGGCTAGACGGCGGGCGGGAAGACAAAAAACAGAAGTGGGGAAAGGAGTGCTATACTAGGGTGATGACAGGTCTCCGTGTGAGAAGGAAGCATTCTTGTGACAAGAAAAAGGCAACCCTAGAGACCGTCACCAATTCTCCGGGATTGACACACTGGAATACTAACCAAAAGGTGTCGCCGAAAGTACGGGGAACAGTCAGTGAAAAGAACAAGAGGGGGAAGGGGCGAGCGAAGGGGGAAAATGGCTCAGTGAAAGGGACATAAATAGGCGTAACGCTCGCGAATCAGGGGGGGTCGAAGGGGCCTCGACGGCATGGCCTGGGGCGTTAGCGCTATGGAATCAGTGCACATGTCTGTCAGAGAACACAAGACCAGGAACGCTCAAAGTCGAAATAAAAGACGAATGGGACGGAATATACAGGAAAGGGAGAGGGTTTCAAGTGGAGCGACGCAACCTGGAAATGTCTGTATCTACAGAAGTTCGAAAGGGAAAACGAGGCTGAAACTCGAGCGTCAAGCACTCGTTTGCAACAAACGCAGATTCAAAAGACCAAAAAAGGGGGGAGACGAGAGGTGCAGAACGATATCGAGATAAGCGGAGGGAGGACTGAAAAACTAAAGGGGAGGAAATCGCTTGCACTGGTGAAAAGCGACACAGAGAGTATTAAGCCCCTTCCCGAAAGTCAGGAACAAAGCAGAAAGCATCTACGCAAAACAAAAAGGAGTAAGAGAAGAAAGGAGGAGGCGCGAATAAAAAAACGACAGGTCCGGGCCACGCTGGGGGGAGAATAAAATTAACTGAAAAACTGAGATCGACGAAAAGGGACCCAGTATTATGCCGAAACTATACATTCTCAGGGCGATATTGAAAAAGTCGAAGCGGAGGGGGTACTCTGGTAGAAAATAAGAGAGGGGGGGAGCAGGGAGAAGAAACAAACGGACTAAAACACAAAAACGGGTGACCTCACCGCGAAACCTCCAGGGGGAAGTCGTAACGGAAAAATCGATCGGAATTCAGAAACACAGCGCGGTAATGAGCCTTTGATCAGAGGGGTCACAAAAGACGCCTGGAAAGCCGGAAGACGGCCAGAAGGTCTCAGGGGAAAAGAAAGGGACACGAAGGAAGTGCAAACAAAAACGACATCACAGCAGGGGAGAAGGGATATTAAAAATAGTAAAACGCCTCTCAATACAGCAAGGGAGGGGGATACATGACAAGGAAGGGAAAAGACGGTAAAACGGCGGGAAACCAAGGGTCGGGCGGAAACAGAAACGTTCACTATGGGCCGTCAAAGGGAAGAGGAGTACCTATTGCAGGTACGTCACACAGGATGAAGGGGACGAGTGTGTCCCATGAAGAGGGGAGGTGGGCAGAACATAAAGTAAACACAGGAGGTAAGGGATCCCATATGTGGTTTGGGACTAGGTTGGGCGAAGAAAAGAGTAAACAGACCTTTGAATAAAAAAAAAAAGAGAGGGTTAAAAATTAACAAGAAAAACATAGAAACCCATCCACGCCGCACGAAAACGCCAGGTTTCACACTAATAGGCGAAACGGAGCTTGCGGGTTGGGAAAAAAAACACGACGCGTGTCATGGGCCGTGCAAGAACCGGGGAAACGAGTTGCATTAGGATCAGACATGCAGCACCAGCCACCGACAAGCAGTAAGGAGGTCTAGCAGGGAAACACACTGCGGAGGTTGACAAGCGGCGGCGTAAACAGGAAGGGAAGTGAAGAGAGTTAAAAACCGACCAAAAAAAGCAATTCGGGGGGGTGGGACCCAAAGGTACTTCTCGAGAGGAAAGGGAGAAACACAACCGACATTCTCATGCCAAAAAAAGACCTCTAAGAGACCTGAAAGGCGAACACAAGCGCGAAGACAAGCAAAAAAAACATAATATTAGCATCAGCGGTCAACAAAGCGAACGACGACAGCCGCTCGCTCGGAGAAAATGGAGATGCCAAGCAAGGGGCCCCCGCTAGGTCGTAATCTGGCAAGGCGAGTCAAACCGAAAAGTGACAATTAAAAAAAGAGGGGGCTCTCTAACAGGGTCACCGGGCAGGCTGGGGGGAGGGGCATCAGAAAAAAACGTCGGAGAAAGCAGAGCAGCAACCGAAACAGTATGTCATCACAGAGGCTAGAAAAGGTCGGCAGGTGAAGGTGCGAAAATGAGAACGAGAAGAAAGTCAGACAAAACGAAAAGGGTCTCTTAAAGAGCACGCCGATTTCAACAAAAATTGAGGAGAGGCCTCAACCACGAGTGGCGGGTAAGTGGGACTAAATCAGCCCGCATTTCGGCTAAGGGAGGCAAAGAGCCAAATGCAAGGGAAGAAACAGTCAAATCACAGCTCAAAACATGACTGCGGGAGAAGGCCGAATGCTCAAACAGACAAAAGAAACAACAAGTAGAAACCCGATATCCTCACAAGAAAAAAGGGGCTCAAGGGGCTAAAAGATAGATAAAAGAGATGGGGAGGGAGGCGAAAGACAAAAAAAAAGTGGGGCGATATGTGACCTTAGAAGCCTAAGGACTGCCACGGAAAAATCCAGGTCGCCAAAAAAAGCGAATCGAGGGGTATAAAAGGGGATAAAAATAACTCAGGGGGGAAGATGGGGTCGGAAAACCCGGAGGCAAGAGATGCGAGATAAAAAGGAGGGCGGCAAAGGTGCGTAACAAAAAGAGATGAAACGCACACACCTGCGAGCGGAGGGGGGCGAAAAAGGATCTAGTAGCTGTCTGCTTAAGGTCGAACCGCGACGCATAAAAACCGCACTGGGGGGAATACGAAAGACAAACACTGACACAACGGAGTACGCGTCTCAAAATGGGGCACCAAAGAAAGGGGAAAGAAAAGGGAATGGGGGCCAGTGGGCGTAGACAAGGGGCCGAGCGAAAGTAACAAGTAAAGCGGTGGTGATCCAAGCGGCCCGGGCCCTGCCTGAAAAGTGGAAAAAAAAAAGAGAGAGAGTAGAGTGTACTGAGTCGGGGAACCCGGGCATTTGTGGATTAAGGCCGCAAGCGAACGCGTGACATACAGAACAGGTGACTGTGGGAGACGAGTGCTTTTGACAAAACACAAACTGCTGGATAACAAAAAGAAAGGACAAGGGAAAGTGTGGGAACAAACGGTGCAGGTACCCACACCTGTACGAAATAGAGGGGCTGACATATGCAACGGAAAAGGAGTCTCATGGCAAAAAGTCCGCGTCAGGGCGATGGGAAAGCAAGAATGTGGAACGGGGCGGACGTCAAAGGAAATCAAGGGTGCAACAGAGAAACGCATGTTGAATGCCGCGAAACGGGCACGCAGCTGGGGAAGGGGAAAAAAAGAGGGATGTCAAATATCGCAAAAACCGGGAGAAAATCCCAATAGAGAATTTTGACATCGGAACGAGAGAGACCAAAAAAGTACAAATGGCCTGCCAGTCAAAAAGCGGAGGGGGGCGAGGGCCCAGGCAAGCGCTGAAGGTAATGGCGAGGAACAAAAAAGCGAAGGAGGAG
>Ga0179593_1726885_pt1 | contig 25458 bp, 36 predicted proteins | sample CZODoug2_1_08_16_FD_185931 | JGI IMG/M metagenome (GOLD analysis project Ga0179593, IMG submission 185931) | Vadose zone soil fungal communities from Angelo Coast Range Reserve, California, USA - CZODoug2_1_08_16fungal (PacBio error correction) | ecosystem: Environmental > Terrestrial > Soil >...
GGGGGGTGTTCAGGGGGACGAAAACTAGCTCCCAGAACCTGGAAAAGGGGGAGGGACTGGTTCCTTAGTCCCAGCAGGGGGAACTGGTCAAATGAAACTTGTGAATCATACAAGGAACCAGAAAGGGGATGCGGCAAAAAAAAATCCCAAAGGGAAAAATGGGTTCAACGGAAGCATCATCTCGTGTGTGGTTGTAAAAAAAAAAAAAAGGAATGCCCCGAGATCGAGCAACACTGTCGGCATGAAGACATACGACAGGGAAAGCAATCGGGATTCAAACAAATCCTAAGAACTCGTAAACAAGAGACTGCTGGTGGGAAAAGAAGGTTTGGGAAAACAAATAGGAGGTGGAATTGGCCCACATTCTGACAGAAAAAGAAAAAAGCTCCGCGGTCAAGGAAGGCCTTTGATAGGAAAAGGCCGCAGGAAAAAGGTAAGGCAAAAAAAAAGGGATAACTTAAGTGGAAGTCCCAGATCCCGGCCATGTATGAAAATCCGGAAGGAGCAGGGGAAGAAGATGCCAAAAGGGGGGGGCATCAATTTTGCTGTTCAACTCCGACCCTGGGAAACGAAATTTGAAACGGGTTGAATAAACTCAGTGCTCCACCTACGGAAAAGGGCGCTGTTGTCAGAGGGAAAAAAGCGTACTGGTACGACAACTGTCAGCTTCAAAGTACAATCACGGACGGCAACAGGGGGGGGGATTCGTATAAAATACATAAAGGGACATCCGTAAGGAGAAGGGGGGGAAAAGTAAGAAACCGAACTCGCGAAGTAAAAAAAGGGGACCGGGGGGGGGGGGGGATACTGTCTGGGAGACAGACTCTGTGTCCGAAAAAGGGGGAAGGGATCTCCAGAACAGGGGGGAACGAAAAGGAACCTATGCGCGGATGGGGGTGAGATGTCCCAAATTCACAAAGATAGTCGGGAAAGCCACCCAGGACCATTTGGGGGAGGAACAAAGACTAGGGCCCAAACAGGGGCCTTGACGGAGAGGAGAAGAAAAAGCACTAAAAGTACGTGAGTTTCCAAAACGAGGAGGGGAGTTGCAGGGGGGGGGGGGGAAGGTGGGGAAGACGTAAGCCACAGAAAAGCGCGGGGAGTCACACAGGGGACAAGAAAAAGAGTCCTTTGACCGAAAAGGAAGGGAAAAAAGGGGGGACAAAAACAAAAAAAGGGAGGTCAGTATTCTCGCTGGGCGTTGGGGGGAGAGAACCCCTGGACACTCATCAAAAAAAAAAAAAAAAAAGGCAGGCACACCCCTGAAAAAGGGAAGGACATAAGTGAGGCGATGCAGCGCCCAGTGGGGTAGGAAAAAGTAAAAACCCAGAGCCGCCCATGGGGGCAATGACAGCCTGGCCTTCAGGGGGGAGTGGATGGGGTGAGGGAAGGGGGAGCCGATATTGACGGCCAACTTGGAGGCCGCGGGGCGGTCAAAACGGCAAAGGAGGACAGGAGGAGGACAAAGCACTCAAAAAAACACCCTGCAAAATACGAAGAGGACACGCGACGCGTCGGAACCAAAAGCCCGAGCTACTCAAACGGGGTAAGGGAAAACTGCCCCGGGTAAAAGGGAAAGCAGGGCCTGCAGAAAGAAAAAAGATCGGGGGAAAAAAAAACCAAAAAAACACTCTGGCGCCACCCACCGGCATGATCGAGAGAAAAAGGGGAAGCCGATCGTCACGGTCCAAAAACCGAAGAAAGAAAGGAACAGGAGGAGCATGCCGAAAAAAAGAAACCAAGCCATCTAAAATGCACCGGGGGCGGCGATCACGGGGATCTGGAAAAAACAAGTCCGGGAAGGGGGCGGGTGTCTCAGGGGGGCCCTCCATGAAGAACGCAATGCAAAAACACGGAGAAACTTATCGTGCATCATCTTTGAGGGGGCTAAAAACCGGACGAAATTCCCAAAAACACCCCACGACATGACCGAAAAAAGGAAGAAAGCGAAAAAAGGGGGCGTTACAAGCGCAGGGTCCCAGAAAACGATGGGTTCGAAAAAAAACTCGATGGGCCTGTCATGGACCCAAGAGAGATCGTTAACGTGCAAAAAGGGGAGTACCTAGAAGAAAAAGGGGACACGGACACTCACTGGCAGGGAAAAACCGCGAAAAAAAAGGAAATGAAACCGAATAAATTCAGTGGGAAAGCCTCCCTTGTGTCCCGGTTCGAGAGACCCGAAAACCAGCCCAGAAAGACATCCGGCGAAAAGATTTTCCTGAACGGGATCAAGGGGGAAAAAACGAAAGAGAAAGGGGGGGTCCCCCGTCGCAAAAGCTCACCTCAAGGCGGTGAATACGTGGTGGGGGCGAAGTGAATGAAGGGGTGTGGGGGAAAAAGGAACGACAACTTCGTCACGTCAAAAAAAAAAAAAAAAAAAAGGGCCACCGCCAAAGGGAAGAATAAACTTCCAGTTTCGGCCTCAGGGCGGAAACCGGGTAGAGTGACCTCGAGCTGGGGGGCGCGCGTCCAAAAAAAAAAAAAAAAAAAAACGAGGAATGGGGACGGAGCTGAAGAAAGCGGAGTGGACAAAAGGGCACCCCTTCTTTTGGCCGATTACTCGGTAGCTCCAAAAAAGAAATAACGAAAAGGCTGGAACGAAACGTTCTCTTGGAAAAAAGGTGAAAAAGCCTCACACGGGGGAAAAGGGTACAACTGACCGGAGATCAAGCAAGCAAAGATTGACCAAAACCTTTGCACCCCGTCAAATCGAATAAAAGAGTGGGAGCCCCTGACGAGCAAAGGAGGGACAGCCACCAAAAACCAGACGTCTCTGCGAGCCTCCAGCTGTCGAAAAATTCCGAGTAAAATAATCCTGGTAAAAGGGGTGTCAAGAAAAAAAGCGCAGTCTTGTAAAGGGGGAAACAACAAAAACGAAAAGGAGAGCAACGGCTACGCGAATCTGCCGCGGTAGGCCTCCCGAGGGCGACCAAAGAGCTGGCGTGCGAAACCTTCACCGCAACTTCCTCTCAGAAAAAAAAAAAAAAAAAACAGGAAGAAAAGGAGAGTAGATTATGAAGAGGGCAGGCATGGTCGCAAAGCAAGGGAACGACCAGCGGCAGAAGAGCCCTAGGGGGGGAAAAAGGGGAAAAACAAGCAAATCGCCCGCCCCGGGGAAAAAAAAGTTTTCCGAGAGCTGGTCAAGGGGGCAAAAACTTCCGAATGAGCCGAAGGAAAAGACCCAGGGCCTACACGAGGGGAGAGGCATAGGCGAAAACGAAAAGGAGAGGATCGCAAAGACCTAGACGGACGTAAACGAGCAAGCCAGGGATGCCTCCAAAAAAAAGGGGAGCCAGAAAGAAGGCGGGGAAAGGGAAGACGACGTTCCAAAAAAAGGACTTCCCCTTTTGACTGATCCAGAAAGGAAAGGGGCGTACTGGGGGCCACCGGGGCACGTTTGACCAAAAAAAGGGGGGGGCAAGGAAGGGAAACCGCCCAAATTACTGTGAGCTTGTCGAGTCAATCCCAGACGACCAGTAGCCGGGGGAAGAGGAAAAAAAAACGACGAGGGGGGGCGCCCTCCGTTCGAGAGAAAAAAAACAAGTTCGCCGAAAACGCGAAAGACAAAAAAAGGGCTAGGTCATCCCCGGGAAAAACACAAAGGACTGAGGAGCTGGCCATAGATTGGGAGGACGTTGGAAAGCAGTGAACCCTTAATCCTCTTCGGGGGGAAAAAAAAAGGATGAAGGGGACGGCAGAAGATACACCGGCCCGGGGGGGAGAGAGGGCGATACCGAAGGAAAAGAACCAAAAGGGGTCCACTGGAGGGTCCTTCTCAACGATCCCAAGGTCCGACTGACTGCTTCAGGACGTTAAAGGCCCTTAGGAGAACGACGGGACTGAATCTACCCCTTGGAACCAAAGGAAAACCAGTTCAAGGGAAAAAAGGGAAAGCTCCATGCGGACGAGTCGCGAACAAAACGGGGGGAAAAGGCCCGTTCCAGTGATTGAACGGGGGGGAAGGGGGAGGCTTCGACGTGACTCACAAACGGGGGAAGGGGAGAGAGGTCCGGTCCTCACGAAGAGGTCAGACGGACCACCATCGGTGAGCCCGGAAATCGCTCTTGAAGACGTGGGGGGAAAGCTAAGACGGGGGGCCCTGGTAAAAAAGGGAAAGGGGGGGGGCTTGGGAACCGCGGAACGACTCGTGGGTTATCTCAGAGCTGAGCACGGAATCCCGGGAAGAGCGGGGTGCGAACATCGGAAAAAAAAAAAAAACAAAAAACGAGAGAACACCCCCCCACCAGTTCCTTCCTAAAAAAAGTGGACAAGCTGTCCGTCTACCCCTGTGTCGATAACTGGGTGAAAAATAGGGGGGGTATAGAAAAAAAAGAGGGGGACTTGGTCTTGAGGGTGATGTCCTTTGGGCAAAAAAAAAATCCTTCTGTGGAGGTGGAACGGGCCCGACAGGGGAAGAGGTCGGAAAAAAGGGAATCTAGCGAATGAAATGGGTAAAATTGGGGAGGTGGGACCGGCATTGGTTTTGGGAGGACCGAGAGGGGCAAAGATGAGGTTTCTTTGCCGCAGCCAGGGGAACAAAATAAAAAAAAAACCATCTCCGTGCTGGGACCAAGTTTTCTAAAAAAAAGGGGGGGGGAGAAATAGGGGGTAGGGTTCCTGAAACCGTCTTCTAAGGGGCATCCTAACCGGGAAAGGGTGTGGAGGCGGGGCCAGAGCGCCCGGGGCCGCCCGCAACCCAAATCGGGACGGAGGAAGGAAGAACACAGAAACATCCGCTGCAGGGCCCAGGGGCGGTAGACAGGGAGGGCAGAGAGTCAGACCAGGACCCAAAAGAGGGGCCGCCAGCAACGGCAGGCAAGATCCTTCCGAACGGGGGGAAAAAAAGGAGGGGTGAGCAAAGGGGGGAAGTGGAAACTGATCGGGGCCCTGGGGTCGAACCAAAACGAAGTTGCCGGAAAGAGGGACCGAAAAGAATTGAAAGGGGGGAGGGGCGTACCGGTGTCCGAGGGAGTCAAGGTCAGAGAAAAGGAAACACTGGGGGAAACTTCAAAGAAACAGATTTGTGGGAAGAAGTCAAAAAAATTCAAATGGAACAACATCCATCACGCGAGAAGCAGCTAGGGGGTTCAAAAAAACAAGTGACTCAAGAAGGCGCTCTCGAAAGGAAACAATGAACGTTGGCAGGAAGAGGGGGAGGCTGCACTAGGAAGGGTAAACAAGGGCGGGGGGGAAAAACCGACCTCCTTGGCTGGGACGGGGGGAAAAAACCATTAGAACCCCCCACAACCCATCAATAACGCCAAAACTCCGGTCGGTGTCTTTCAGAAGCGTTTAGAGCAACCAGAACATCCACCGCCCGGGGTAAACATTGCGGGACAGGACCGAAGGGGGACTCTGCAAAAGTTGTAAGGGGGGGGGGCGCGGCCCTTGCAACTCACTTCTCAGGGGCCAACGCCGGGACTGGATAATCGCAAAGGTGAGCCAGCTTGATGAGCAAAAGGGGGGGGAGGACGTGGGAGGGGGGGGGGGACAGGGGGTCGTATGTCACCCTGCGAAGGAGAACTACAGGGGAATGACTGTGGCGCTACGGTTGATCCGCCGGACCCTTTCCCACTTTGAGAAGGGGGCGTGGCCCGGCCGTGAAAGTGAGCTTCCATCAAGCCGTGGGGCAGAGGCTTAAAAACTGCCGGTGAAACCCGCTGAAGCAATACTTAAGACGTAGTAAACGTCAGTACCCTGCTAGCAAAAAAATCCGAGCAGTACCGGACTAAAAAACCCTGGGGGGGAGCTGGGGAAGAGGGGGAGCACTCAGAAGATAATTTGAAGGAAAAGAAAAACGTTTATAAAAAAAGTAAAAAAAGGGATGTCACCCATCATTGGCGTCTTTGGTTTCAAACTACTCTGAGGGGGGGGGCATGGAAGAAAAAAGGAGGGCGAAGGCACGAGATGGCCAGAAAGGCCAGAGGGGGAAATGAAAGGGGGGCAAGAAAAAACCAAACCGTGAATAGCGGATCCTGGGAACACCGAAAAAGGTAATCCGCTGAAAGGGGGGCTCCCTCAGGACAAGGATGTGTTATCAGACCCCCCTTCAAAAGGAAAAGGGGCTTCACCTATTGACTTGGGCACCACCTACGGGGAGGGGTACAAGCACCCTCATTGGGGAGGGGAAGGTAGACCAAAGTCATAGGTTCAAAAAACCACACAGAAGTTTGAATCAACCAAACAACTTATTAGGAGGAAAGAAGAAGAAGAGGAGAAAATCCTGGTTGGGAAGACAGAGATAACCGGCCGCAGAACCTTTCGGTGGTTGCGGTGGGACTACCTCAAGGGTTTTACTAGGTTGTCCGTGGGAAATGAAAAAAGAAGAAAACTCGGGTATGCGGGAATAAGAATCGACCCAGGTACTGGACCATCCATCGATCTTGGGTTGGGGGGGGAACCTTGCACCGAGCGTCGATGAAGGAAAAAAGAAACGAGGTTGGGAGCAAACTTCTTCCACGAGTGAGCACCAAAAATAAAAACGATGAAAAGGAAAAAGAGGAAAGTGAAGACCCGGGGGAACAGGGGGGGGAAAAGGATAATGGTGATCCAAAAAAAGATCAACTAGGTTCCCGTCCCACGTTCCCTCACTCTCAAAAAAAGGCCTACGAGGGATCAAACTGGGGGGGGGAAAGCGAACCGGAAGGTCGACAAAAGAGGGGGAGAAAAAAAAGAAAAGGGCCAGTCAAGAAGTACGACTCCATGGGGAAGGAAGGTCCCTGTCACGGGGGGAAGGGGGAAAAAAAGCACCAAAAGAGGAGGGGGAAACGTCCGGTCGACAAGACTTTTCAGACTTTGGGGTTGCAGGGCTGTAAAGACAAAGGGGGTGAGCACACCGGGGCGGGGAAGCGGTGGTCGGGGGGGGGTTGAAAAACCGAAAGGGGGAACCAAGAAAATGTCATCAAGAACAGATTATAAAAAATGAAAACCTAGGAAGGAAGTATTTAGTATCTAACGATGGTCAAGAGAACTGAAAAAAAAATGATAGGGTGTAAAAAACACCCAATTCACTTTTCGCGAGGAAGGACCGATCAAAGGAAAGCCTCCCAAGGGTGTGTTCTGGTCTCTTTGAAACGTGACATCCAAGAAACGAGGGGCGACCCGTTACAGGGTTAGAAGGGGAATGGAAGGACGGGTTATAATGGTCCCCGGGGGTCAAAAGACAAAGAAAGTAGACAAAAAACCTGAATCATCTTTGAATAGAAACATCGGGGAGAAGGCAGGGTCCCTGAAAAAAAGGGAAAGAAAAAAATGGCTCTGAAGGGTCAAACGTTCCGACCGAATTGGAAAACCCTGGGTGTGTCCCTTGTAAGGAAACAAGGCTATAAATCGAAAGGAAACACCCGTCGGGAAGGAAGAGGAAGGTGTACCAATAACTTCACCGAGTTCGCGGACAATCCTTAGTAGAGCGTAAGGCGTTTTTGGGGGCTCCCTGGAAAAACGAAGGCACACGCCTGTCAATGCCGGCAACCAACTTAAACGGAAGAGAGAAACAGTTCTCAAGGAACTCAGTGGTTCTTCGGGGGGAAAAACAAAAAAGCTCAAGCGAAAGGGGGATTCGACGCGGGTCCCTGCAGGGTGAAAGGGGGGGGGAAAGGGGGGGGTCAGGTCATAGGGGAAGAGAGGGTCCCCTTGATGGCCAACAGGGACGGGAAAACTTTCTTGAAAATGCTTGAAGAGAGAGTCAAAAGTCAGGAAAAAACACCAGAGAGAAAAAGAAAAGTGGCATGAGGCCAGAGTCTTCCGAACCAGCAAAAAAAAAATGAAAGAAGGCAAGTCCTCAAAAAAAGGGAAACCTTGCACGGTAATAGGAATGATAATCAGCTTCGGAAAAAAAAAGAAAACATCGAGGAACAGCCTCGGCGCCACCCCATGAAGGTCCATGAATAAAAAAAAAAAGAATCACTGGGGGAGAAGAAATTCACAAGTCGTTCGACGCAAGAAGGAATGTAAAACGGGACAAACCGCCGCCCCCCACCGCCAAGGGGAGGGGAGGAAGTTGGGGAACCAAGGGGGAGGGGGGGAGGGAGCAACGGTTATCGGGAAAAGGGGTAGACGTGAGTCTAGAAAAGGGAAAGACCCCCCGCAAAAAACCAAAAAACCCCACAAGTCGGGCCGCAGGGGGGGGGGAGGAAAAAAAGGAATCTCCAAAAGAGGACGGGGATTGCTCAGCTCCCTGAGGGAAACACCCCCCGAGCCGAAGTGCCCCCAACCTGAAGAAAGAAAAAAAAAAAGGGAGGGAAGGGAGGGGGGGGCGGTCCCTTTCAACAGAAGGAAAAGGGGGAAAAAGAACCGAGGGGAGGAAGAAAAACCAGTTGGCCGTTGAGGACAAGGACGATAAGATAAGTGAAAAAAGGGGGTGGGCGGGGATGGAGTCCATCTACTAAAGGGGGTCGTCACTCACTGGCAGGGAAACGGAGGGGGGTAGAGAACCGAAACATAGATGAGACCCCCTGCAAATGAAGGGGAGTCAGGGGGGAATACAAAAAATGGGGAGAGTCGAGAAGACGCACGGAAGAAGGGGAAAATCACCAGAAGAAGAAAGGAGACTTTTCCTCCTTCTGGTATTCGTGTCAGCCCAGGTAGGGGGGAAGGTAAAAAACTAGAATCTCAAGGCGGGGAATCGTCCCAGGGAAGGCATGCCATGTTGGGCCAAAAAAGGAAAGAGGAATCTACACCAAAAAACCAAAAGGACAGGACATCATTCCTCTAGTGGCCCCGAGAGCCATCGGCCTCTGGGGGAAGAAAGGGGGGGGGGATACAAGCTGATAAAAATAGGAGCCATCGGGGGTCTATCGGCGTGGCGGCCGCAAATGCGAGAACTGGCGGGGGGGCTTAGGGAAGGGGATCAAGCCTAAAAGAAAATCACTGAACCTTAAGGGGAAAACGCTCCCCAAACAACTTCCTTGAAGAAAAGGGAAAGGCTCAAAAAGGTGCAGGACTCATGGAAAAAAGATCAAAAGAAGGGCAAACTGGAAAAGAAGGGGACGGTCCGTCGCAGGGTGAAAAAGAAAGGAGAGAGCAGGGCTGGGCAGAAAGCTCGCGCTTGACGCTATCCGAGTTCCAGGGACTCGGGTGGAAAGCAGCGGGAGCCGCGAGGGGTCCAGAAAATTGAGGGGAGGAAAGGGTGGGCAGCGTTCAAGAGGGGGAAAAGGTTTTGCCCCAAAAGAAGATGTCCCGGACAGGAAAGAGAGGAGCGGGGACTGTGCGTGGGTAACTCGGCACCGTATGAGGACCTGGGGGTATGTCAGCAGAGAGAGGGAGGCGATGCCGAAGACTTAAGAAAGGAAGGCTACAAAAAACTCAAACCACAAAAAAAAAAAAAAGATTGAATAAAAATAGAAAGATGAGAATAGGGGGACAAAGAAAGGTAGGACTCAAAAGATATTCTACGTGAAAAAATAAGGCCTCAAGCGTCCTAGGAGATAAAGGAAAACATGAGAAAAGACGCTATTCCGGAGATCGGGTTCGTGGGGTGAAATCTTGGACACAATCTATTGATCCTAGGTCGTAACACCGACTTGACGGGGAAGATCTGCCAGTCCAATCTTGGAGTATCGGAGGAAAAAAGAAGTTAATCACTGGGATGGAGGGGGGAACCTGCCCTCATTATCTTTCGAACAGGGAAGGGGGGGGGGGAGAAAAAAGAAAGGCCCAAAAGGAAGAAAGCCATGGAACCTTGCCTGATACTAAATCAAAAGGGCTACGGGGGAAAGTTGGTAGAGTTGGGGTTTCAAACGGGGCTTTTCAAACGGGGGGGCGGTGACCATCCCGGAAAGAGGGGGACGGAATAACTAACCCGAGTGCCAGCAAAGACGTGGGGGGCTCTACACTCAAGAAAGAAGGAACGTCAGCATCAGTAGCCAACGAAAACGCTTGCGCCGAAACGAGGCTTTCGATCAAATACACCGGTATGCCAGAGGCCGCGAGATAGAAAAAGAAGTGAAGGGGGTCACTCGTTGGACCCTGAGGGAAACAAAGGCACACAAAGGGCCATTTCAAAGGCCCGAGCTAGGAAAAAGAAGCACCGCTGGGGGGAGAAAGAGCTAAAGACACATTCCCCTCGGGGGGACGTAGTAGGGGAAAAGATCTCCTTCAGAGAAAGGAGGTGTCCTCAACACAGGAAGAGGGAGAAGGCGTTCTCCCAAAAAAAAGGATCGGACCCCTAAAGAAAAAGGAATTAATGGTGGAGGGTGACCGGAAAGCAGCTTCATCAACGACAAAAAAAAGAAAGGGGATCAGAACTTCTGGCCAGTGGAGGGACGTGTTAAATTTGAAAAAGATTCTACAGCAGACATCACCTTTTCACCGAGAATGGGGGGGGGGTACCACGTAAAGAGGTAAAGGCGCAACAGGAAGGGTGAGACGGGGAAAACTAACTCTCTGGGGTACCTAAATGTCCGAGTCCAAGGACAGGGGGGGGGAAACAGGGGGGTAAAACAGGTTAACCGTATAGGGGTTCCTGGGGAAAAAGGGACTTGGTAGAAACTGACAAAAGGTTCTTATTCAAAATAGGGACGGGGGACGAAAAGGGGGACAGGCACACGTCGCCCAAGCGGGGAAAAAAGGGGAGGAAGAAAAGGCTCATGACCCCGAAGTGTCGAGAAAGCTGTTGAAAGGAGGGGAAAGAAACACCAGGGAAGAAACGGGAAGGAAGGAACATTGAACTGACTCTTGGGAAGTGTGTGGATTAGGGGGGAGGTGGGAATTCGAAAAAATCAGTAGGGGAGGAAAAAAAAAAAAAACTCCTCCCGAAAACGAAAGTGCTCAACCCAGGTTCAATAAAGGAAAGCCGGGGGAAGGGTTTTGGCGGCCCTAAAAACGGGACGAGATTTTACAGGGAAAAAAAAACAGAAGGCCAGGACTGAGGAATTCATCAACCGGCAAAGGGGGTGGTGTCAAAAAAAGGGCGATCACGGGGAATTGGGGGGGGGGATGGGTCCCACTCCGATGAGAAGTAGAAAAGCAATACGGTTTTGGGGGGTTGGGAGTCTTGCTGAAGAGAGAGAAGAAACGGTCGAAAAAAGAACCCTCCTCCCCCGCAATTAAATTCTTGAAAACCAAAAGGTCGAAGGAAACACCCAAGAAAAGAACCCTCAGGAGGGGGAAAAACGAGGGGGGGAGTCCTTCCGAAAAGAACTCCCCAAAAGAAAACAAACCCCCCTCTGTTTTCACAGAACAGAAAAACAACTCGGGAAAGCGGGCCCAACTTATAAAAAAGATCCCGGTGAAGGGGAAGGGCCAAACATATTAACTGTTCGAGAGCGGGGACTGAACAGGGCCTAGGACCTAAACCAGAACCATGGGCCTTAGGAATCCCCAAAAGAATAAAAAAAAACACAAAGACACGACCCGGAAGCTTTTCTTTACTCAAGGTGCCCTATGTTGTCCAAGGGAAAAGGTAGGAAAAGGCCCGAGGGTGTGGACTGAGAGGCAGACATGTGGGGGGGGGGGGGGGGGTGCCCGGGGTAACATATTACACCCTTCAAAAAACTCCTTCACGTGTACCTTCAAAAAGAAGCAATAAGGCCCTCAAGAGTCACGGAAGGACCTGTTGGCCGCGAAGGTCTTCCACGTGATGCCGTGGCATGGGATGGGCAGAAGTCTCTGGTCTGGGTTGGGACAAAAGGATCCACCCCCGCCTCCCAGAGCAAAGGCCTCAGGGGGAAAAGGTAGCCGCGTTTAAAAAAAAAAGGAAGGAATAAAAGGGACCAAAACAGAAAAAAAGGGGGAGGAGTGCAAGGGCCCATCACCCAGGTTAAAAGTGAAAGATGTACATAGTACATCTTTCCCTTTGAAAAAAATCAGCAAAGGACCGATGCCATCGACAGGGGGAGGGGGAGGAAAGAGAAAATCCCAGAGCCCGCGAAAGCGTGACTTAAACAGGGTGGAGGTGAACCTTCACGAAGGGAGAAAAACGTCAGCAAAGGCAAAAAATAAACATACTCCACTGCACAGTGCAGGGCCGCCTCAATTCATCAAGACGGACCCTTTCAAAGTGATGCAAAAAGGGGTACCTGCGTGACAAACACATCCTTCCAGAAAAAATCTGTGGGTAACATCTCTGAAAAAAAAAGGGAAAAACTCTCTACAAGGGGACGAGTATTCTAAGGAAATGGGCAAGGGTCCTTCTGGGAAGCGGTGCCTGTCCGGGAAAGAAAAAGAAAATCAACCGGGGGTCAGAGAAAAAGCGGGGACCGATTCTAGGAAAAAAAGGTGACTGTGACCGAGAGTTTTGGGCAAATCAAGGGGAAGGTCCCAGAAATGTCAGGAGGGAAAAAAAAAGGTTCGATGGTATATAGGAAAAACTGTTTCAAAAAAGCCCGGGAGGCATGCAAAAGAGCAACGGTTGGACTTCGTAGATCGAAAGATATCAAAAACCAACAAAAAGGAAAGTGGCCGTTTTACTCACTTCCGCGAGAGAGGGGGAGTCCCACCCGGATCCACGTCCGGAGAGAGGTCAAAAACAGGGCAAGAACGAGTAAAATGGAAAAGGAGGGGGGGCACCCTCCACCCCGCTTCAAGGGAACAAAGGTTTTCTTGGTCCAGAAAGGGGAGAAGGGTCAATGGGTCCGGAAAAAAAAGCAACCCCATTAGATGCTCGCAAAAACAAAGGGGAGGAGGGGCCGAGGAAAGAATGGTGGGGCAGCATCGAGAACGAAAGAGGAAAAGAACCGGGGGGTGCACTTGAGGCATGGGGGGCGGGGGGCATGGCCCCCCGCTTATGGGGGTAAGAGGGAAAGACGGACGAAAGCACCCTCTTAGGCAGGGGGCGAAGTCTTCGGAAGGGGGAAGTCAACACTTCGAAAATGGAAAAGCGGGTTGCGACCGGCGAGGAGAAAAACTGGGGATCAAGTAGGGAGAGGCGGTTCTCGCCTCAAAAAAAGAAAGGAAAATAAAGCCTAATAAAAAGGCGGGGGAAACATTGGAAAAAAGAAAAAATCCGGGACTGGGAAAAACAAATGATGGGGGATCAACGTCGGAGGAAGGGAAAAAACATTCGGATGCCTCTCACTCGCCGTTGACTCGTTAAGGCGGATCGTCAAAGGAAGGGGAAGCACACTCGAATTTCTCTGAAGGGAGAAAAAGAAAGTTAAAAACATGACGGAAAGTAGAAGGTGCGGAGCGGGTTCACGGGTAAAAAAAAAAAAAAATGGGCCCAAAAGACGTTGAATACTTCTGTTAGAAAACAATACAGCAGACTCTGGAAAAGGTTGGAGGAACTCCGTTGAAAAAGAGCAAAAAAAAAAAAAAAAAGGGGGGTGCAAAAAAATTGAGAGAGGGGGTCGATGTAGGTTTACCTCTAGGGGGGTGACCAAAAACACCTGTGGGACAGGGAATCAAGCGCGGGAGGAAAAGGGGGGTCCGGGGGAGAAGAAAAAAAAAAAAAGAAAGGGAGGGCATCGACAAGGAGAAAAAGGGGGGGGGTCAAAGCGCGCTACAAAGGCAAGGTTTCCAGAGGAAGTGGAGCTTCACTTTTTTTGGGAAGGGCACGTCCAGGGGACGCACGGCAGGGGGGGGAGAGGGATCCAGTGAAAGACTCCGAAAGGGACTACCCTACACGGGCGAGGTAGGGACGGGGGCCCTGTGAAAGCAAAAAAAAGAATAGTTCGAAACGGGGGAAAAATTCAAGCTAGAGGGACACAAAGGACATAGCTCCGTAAAAAAAAAAAAGTAAAAAATTTGGGGAAAGAGCACGGTCATAAGGTTAGGGGGGGGGAAAGGGGAGGGGAAAAAAGAGAGCCTTGGGCCTTGGGGTTTGGGGGAAAAAAGGAAAGGGGGAAGGGCCCAAGACGGAGAGGGAAGTCCCAAAAACAGTCGTGGGAAAGACCCCTTCACCTGAGGGTAAAGAAAAAAGACCTTGGAGCGGAAGCTATGTGCCAGGGCGTGGGGGGGGGGGGGGGGAAAAAAGGAAACATGAAGCTAACACTCCCTTCAAAAAGAAATTAAAAAAACCACGCAAAGTGAAAGGGAAAGCAAGGAGTTGGGCTGGGAAGAACAGGCCCCCAGGGGGGGAACCAAAAAAAAAAAAAAAGGGGTAACTTGAAACCAGATCCTTCGAGCATCGACCGGGCAAGCTGCATGGGAAAAAGTGCGGGATGTTTGCCAGGGGCTCTTCCCCGGAGAATGAAGAAAAGGGAAATTGGCGTTAGGCGGGGGGGTCCTCAATTCTTCGAAGTGATTCCCAGCCAGGAAAAAAAGCTCCGGAAATCAGGAAACGGAGCGAGACGGCGTAATCAAAGGGGAAGAAAAAAAAAAAAAGATTGGGTGCGGGCCAAAAAAAAGCCCACAGAGGCTATTATAAATCAAAAGGGCTTCGTCAAAAAAACCCTACCAAAAAAAATACGGAGAACACCACCATTCAAATTTAACAGGAAGAGAGAAAGGAACGTGAAACCAATAAAAAAAGGAAAAAAAAAAGGTGAAAAACATCAAAAGGAGGTCGTCCCTTCCACAGAAAAAGGCAAAAACCACGCCAACAACACACCCAAGGGGTTAAACCCGGCATAGAGGGGGGGAGCAGAAAGGTCAAGGCTGATAAGAGGAGTGGACTCAAATTCGGGCAACCCCCCGTGAGGGAAAAGGTAATAGTAAACCTAATAGGTGGGACGTGGGGGAGATTCTCCAAACCAAAAAGAAAAGGGGACCCCAAAGCCCCCCAAGAACCGCAGTCGGGAGAAAATCCATCCACTCGAAGATGTACAGATCACAACTAAGGTTTTCGAAGAAAAGGAGGGGAGTTTGAGAACCGGGGAGAAAAAAAAACGATCATGGTAAAACAGTGGGAGCTGCAGAAGGCGAGGGTAAACAACGTCACAAAAAAGAAAAACAAAAGAACCGAGTCCGGAAGAAAAAGAGCAGAGTGAGAGCAACTCACAGGAATTGGTCAAGGGGAAACTCTCGGGGAAGAGAGCAATTGACGCCTCACCTTCCGCGGAGAAAGGAATATGAATTCCGAGGAAGGGAAAGATTGCCTAATAACTACCTGTGGGAGTACGGACCCCGAGGAGCCTGGAGGAAAAGGTGGAAGGGGGGGGGACAGAGGGCACAATTCGTGTGTGCCACGGCAGAATCGAAAAGGGGCAAAACAAAAAGGAAGTCCTGCAAGAGGGGGGGAAAAGGAGAAATGCAGCCTCTTGCGGAGACCCGGGGGGGAGACCTCGAAAAAAAACTGGCTTCTGGGGGGAATGGCTACTATCCTGGGGGAGACAGAGGGGAGTTAAAAAAAGTAAACCGCAAGGGATGGGACCTCTGAAAAGAGTCCAAAAGAGCTGTGGAAGCAAAAAAACACTTGAGGGAAAAAGGGACCAATCAAAAACAAAATGCCATTACTCCGGTGACAAGGAGATAATACTTAAACTGACGGCACGCAGGGGGGAACCCGGGGACGTACCAAGGGGAAGGGGGGGGAGGAGAAAAAACGAAAAGAGCCAGATGACACGTGTTTTTTTTTTTTTGTAAGATTAGAGACGGGGTAAAAAGTCCTCTACAACCATCTTTCGCCTCCTATTAAACCATCAGTCCATAAAGGGTTTGGGTCAAACAGCGGGAGAAGAGGGGGGGGGAGGTTGTGACCAAAAAAAGAAAAGACTATCCTGACCAAGAGAAAAGAAGGAGAAGGGGGGGGGGTACCTGCTGTGAACCAGGGGTCTAGGTAAAAGTAAAAAGGCTCCGGACTCTCGAAAGCGGAAGGAAATGCCCGCCCCCAAAGGAGACGAGAGAAAAAAAACAAACCAAAAAAAAAAAACATTGAGGGGGAACAGAGAGAGAATGAGAATGAAGGGGCTTGCAAATTTGAAAGGGGGAAAGAGAGAAGAGAATCCCCCGGCAAGAAAAAACTCATGAAAAGAAGAAAAATCACGGGTAACGCAAAATAATCCCGAGGCCTATAGTTCCGAAGGGGACGTGTTTTTTGGGTCAAACAAAAAAAAGAGAGGAAAGCCTCAGGTGGCCTCCACCCAGGGCTTACAACGAAAAGGAAAAAAATCTCGGGGCAAACTAAGTGGGGACACCTTATTCCAATAAAAAAAAGAAGCGGAATCATAGGGACTAGGGGGGGTACGAAGCACAGCATGAAGCTCGAAGAATGGTGAAGAGTAGCTCAATCGTTAAATGAAAGGGCTGCTCAGAAATGGGGGCCAGCGGGCTTCAATTGTATGGTGAACGGTGCTCAAAAGTTTTTTCGGGGTGCGGGGAAAAAAAAAAAAACAAAAAAAAAGGGAGATTATCTAAGAATGGCCTCCATCGGAAGCGAAGACGTCCAACGAAAGTTACCAAAAAAAGACCGCGTCGAAAGACAGGGGGGGAGCAGGGGGAAGGGAAACCGGACAAAAAGTCGGAGGGAAATGAGATTACAAAAAAGGGGAAAAAGACAGAACCTAGGCTACTTATATCTGGCCAAGAGAGGGGGAAAATGAGTTAAAGAAAGGCAAGGGGGGCCGGCGAATAATCTGAGGGGTGCGGGAAGAAAGGAAGGGAACTAGGAACTTAGACAAGAATGGGGTATAAGCGCATAAATAAACATCAGGGTCCGGAGGAGGCGTGCGAACAGGAAAAGAAAAACATTAAATAGCTGGTCTCTGGGAAGGATCTGTCCTATTCGGGTGTCCCACCGCGACCGGTAAAAGACTGGCGGCAAAAAAGTTAAAAAAAAAAGGGAGTTGCGAAAATAGAGTTTGACTAAACAAACAAACGGGACCTGAAAAAAATGTAAAAACGGGGGAAGGTTACGACTAGAGACGCCATAAAAAGCAAGAAAGGGAAAGGGCCGATATTGGGTCAACCGGATCCAAGCCGGGTGAAACACTCGTGGACTGGAAAAGAGGCACGACGGACCATGTCCGGCAAAGAAGGACGAGGTCCTGGTCCCGGGGGGGGGCTGTGGACCACCTTAAACCTTCAAAAAAAAAGTAGTTCGGGGGGGGAAGAAAATGAAAAAAGGGAGCGGGAGAACGAAAAATAACGGAAGGGGGGGGGAAAGGAGGGACCAAGGAATCCCTGGTAAGAAACCGAAAAGATGGCTAAAAACGGGAAACAAAGAAATGAGGGGAAAAACTTCCGCGCCCCGGCTCGTGCAGAGGGGAATACTTGCGATGTTGGGGGGGGGACGGGTGGGCACGGAGTGGCTGGGGAATGCCGAAGCAAGAATATTGTTAGGAAAGGCATACGGAACTATAAGGGAAAACAAACCCAGGTGGGGGTCACTGAAAAAAAATGACAAGGACAGGGGGTTGGCCGGAAAAAAGAGGGGGGGGGAGAGTTTCGGAACAAAAGCATCAATTCCATTCGTCATCCAATATCCTAGGAGAAACAGTTTGTAAAAGAGGCAAAACCCGAATTTCAACCTAGGAAGGGGGTTCTTTTCTACTACGTCTCCGGATCTAGGAGGACGACTTGGGACCAAAAAAAAACAGGTGGGGGGTTGCGTTCTTCTTAAAGGAGGCGGTCCGAAGAAGACCTCACCGGAAACCTCGAAAGCCAGGGAGCGGAGAAGGGGAAAGTAACCAAACCCTCCCGAAACCTCAAAAAAGTCAAGAACTTCATGTGTCCTTCGAAAAATCGGAGAGAGGGGGACGAACCCAGATGTGGTGCAAAAAAAAAAGATTCAGAAAGAAAGATCCGTGGGGTGGGGAAACGTGAATGGAATGAAAGGCTTTCCTAAGAGGGAAAACTCATAATCGAACCGAAACAAAAGACCTGAGAGCTTCCATGAAGAGAGGGGGGAAAAAAGGGATGCACGAGGGGAAAGGAAGGGGTTCCTCAGGTGAGAGAGAACCCCAGGGGAAGCACAAATCCTCGGAGACCAGGTGTGCCTGGGGGGGGGGGGAAAAAATCAGAATAAAAAAATAAAAAGCCATCTCTAACGGGAAAGAAGTGGGCCCCCAAGAAGGAAGGAAAAAAGGGAACGAAAGCCTAAAAAGACAAAGTGTTTTGAATGATCGAATGGGGGTCAGCACAGTAAAAAGGGGGAAGGGAGGACGTGATTGTTCAGAAGGGGATTTTGGTCTTTGGGGGAGCCTTAAAAAAGAAAAAAACCGGGGAAACTCACGCGCCTGAGGGGTATGAGGGGAGAGGGTTTCTTACGAGAAAGAAAAGGAAAAAGAAAGGGGAGAGGACAGACCAAAGATGCTTCTACTGAGGAAGTCATCCAACGTGCCGAAGGGCATCAAAGCATAAACCAAACGGAAGGGGGCGCTTAAAATGGGGGAAAAACCTGATCCTTGAGTAGATTACCAGTAATAATGGTTGCCGTGTGACGAACGTCCCGATCACCATTAGCCGCGCAAAAGCCGGAGAAAAGACATGGTCGTGGGACCATGGTAAGCTGACCCGACGGAGAAAACGTTACCGACTAACTGCAGAGTTGGGAACTAATGGCCACGAGTTCAAAAAAGGGAGAATTCCCCATTTGACCTCAATCTGCATCGCTTCTGACCAGAGCTGTCCCTGAGCTACGTGGGGAATCGTCCCGGCAGTAGGAGGACTCTAAAATAATTGAGGAGGGAATTCCAGGGAACTTGGGTGGGGCAACTTGAGAAAAAGGATGGGAAAAAAATAGATATAATACGGTGTTACAGGGAAATTCCCCCTTAAAATAACAGGCGCCTACAAGAAGTCTTATTAGTGCAACACTCACCCTGATAATGGGAAAAGGTATCCTATCGGAAGTTTGTATACAGTTTTGCAAAAGAGAGTAGTTTCAAGGTGGGTAGCTGGATGAAAAGACTAGTTATCAGGGTCTAAAACGAAGAAAAGGCACCTGAACGGTGTGCTCCGTGCGAGCCATTAAACCGCAACAAACAATTTGTATCCTTTTCCCAAAGGAAAAAATGGGACTTCACGAAAAGGGCAAGCAATACCTATGGGGGGAATTATGAGAAAATAGACAAACTTTGAAAACGAGTGAAAACATTCAAAAAAAGCGGGCGCCCCCTCCTCAGGAGAACAAAAAAAAAAAAGAAACAAAAAATTCTTACGAAGCTGTCATCGAAGGGGACCAAAAATCTCTCTAAACAAAAAAAAGTAAAGGGAAAAAAAGTTACTTTTTTTGGACGAAAATCAGGAAGAACCGAGCGAAAAGAAAAGGGGGGGGAATGTGAGGTACTCACTGAAAGGGAAAAAATACTAACCAAAAGGACGAGGGACTTGAGGTTGGGGGAGAAGAAACGGCACCAAAATAGGGGGGGGAGGGAGCTGCAGTACTTGGAAAGGGAAAAGGTCAAAAATATCGTTGGGGTTCTGGGAAAACTCAAGAAGATGGTAGGAAAGTCTTCTGGCTGATCCTCGCCCAAAGGGAAGAAAAAACCCTAAGAGACGCTCGGGGGGAAAGCAAAGTTGAAAAGAAATTGAGGGAAGGAGACTGGGGTGTCAACGCTCGGGAGGTGAGTAAAATACTCCGGACGGGGCTAACCGATAGCTAACAAGTGGTGTGGACAAGAGGCAGGGGGAAGGGTCTGAAGATAGGGGGTGGTCTGCAAACACGTTTGTGAAAGGGGGGGGAAAAAGGGTGAGGAAGGTAACTAAGGAAAAAGCGGGGGGATTCAAAAGGGGGGTCACGGAAGATGGACCACCGGAATCGTCGTCAAACGACGAAGGAGAGGTGAGTACCACAATCCCTGTAAACCTCCGGGGGGAAAAAATCTAAAACCGACTTGGAGAGAGAGTGTCAAATAAGGGAAGGGGTGAACAGAGAAATGTGAACTACACCCTTGGTAATATACTCTCAAGAGAGCCTCCTAGGTCCGGGGGGGGAGAGAGACGACCCGGGATGTCATGGAACTAGGGGGGGGGGGTCCAGGAGAGGAACCTGACAGGGTGAAGGAAGGATCAGTCACCCTTGACTAACGAAGGGAGGAACCCCAGGGAAGGGGGGGGATGACGCACGGTGAAGGGGAAAAGAAAAAAAAATAACGAACAATGAACTACATTTACAAAGGAAGAAGGATGAAAAAAGGGGTGATTCCCCCTTCCCATACCGGGAGACTCGACCGAAACCAACAGGGGGGGGAAAGCAAAAGTCACGAAAAGGAAAAAAATAGTCAACTGGAAAACCAGGGGGGTCCCGGTGACCTATCTAGGAAAAGGCAGGCGGAATGAGGGTAAGGTTCACAGGGCGAAAGACCTCGTTCTTTTTGGGGGGGGACACGGAAGACTTAATTCAAAAAGGGATTTAAAGGAAAAAGCCCAGTGTCGTGGAAGACCTCGAGAAGAGGGGAAAGAAAAAAAAAACACAAAACCCGGAAAGAAGAATTCATGGGCTTGTTGTGTGAGGGGACGAATGACCCTTAGCAAAAAAACAAACTTCACTTACAGGAAATCCAAAAGTCACAAGGAGCGCCGCAGTTAGGGGACGAATGAAAGAGGAAAGAAAAGTGGGTCCCGTGAAACGAGCCTCCGCTGGGGAAGGCTCAACGCGGGAACCTTGCATTTGGTGGGAGTACGGGAATGACGAAAACGGTTGGGATTTAAAGGACAGGGCTGGAGCAAGCATTCGGCGGAGCGACATTAACCAGCCTCCACCAAAAACCAATGCTGTTGAGACCAGAGACGGAGAAAAATAATAGAAAAAAAACCCATAACCAAAAAATGAAACTGAGTCGCAAGTGTTTTAACCCTTGCTCAAAAAAAACGGTAGAAGGGGGGAAAGAGAATGGGCATGACCCTACCATCAATAGGTCCCAACTCTTGATGAAAACCCCGAGAGGTCGCTCAAAAGAGGTGGCCCACAATGGTTGAAGCCGTATCTCCACTCCAGGTCGCTAACGCAAAAAGACTGAGGGGCACGCAATTCAAACCATCAACAACAAAAACACACAAAGAAAACCAGGAAAAAGGAAAATCCGACAGGTTGGACCAGAGGGATGGGGGAAGGGACGGAAGGGTAAGACGGTAGGTGAGATTTTCTCATTGGGAAGGGCCAATTGGGATACTTCTCATGGGCCTCAGTCCCTGGGGGGCCCTAAAGCAGGAGTTTTATAAACCCTAGACAATGAAGTGGACACAAAAAACATACACTAACAATTGGAAAAAACGCAGTCAGTACCACTTCGGGGTAAAAAAAACTGGGGACACAAGCCTAAAGAAAGTGTTTGCTAAGAACGATGGAGTGGAAAAAAGTGAACAAGGATCAGATCCCAGGACCTGGGCTAAATAGGTGAACTGACTGTGCGTCAAGGTTGTTACCCGGGGGAGGAAACTGGAACAGAGGAAACCAGTTCTTGCAAGAAAAAGATAAACATAAGGGGAAGAACTACATTTCCTCGTTCATAAGAACACAAGGGAAAACATTAGAGAGGCCAAACTCAAAAAAGTCCTAGTCCTAAAGATAGTAACGTTCCATACGGGGATCTTGCAAAGGACGAAGAAAAAAAGTTAGTAAGGACAAACAAAGAGCTCATCGACAAGTGACTATGGGGATATTCAGGGGGGTGGGGGTCCCAAGGGGAAGGGGTACAAGGCCCAACTGGACAGGAAGTAAGGCAACTTCAAAGCATTTCCGCTATCGGAAAAGGAGCCTCTTCCTGGGGGTGGGTGGGATATTACCGGAGGAAAAAGAAATTAAAAAAAGCACGAGGAAAAGGGAGGGGGGGAGGCGAAACGATACTGGGAGACAAAGGTCTGGTAGGCCCCCTTCCTTTGAAAAGGGGGAGGAGACGTCGGTGAACCTGAAAAAAAAAAACTCTGCCCGCTTGAAAAGAATCTCCAAAAAACATTCAGGATCACCTTTGGGGGACAGAGAACAAAAAAACGGGGGACAGTAAAAAAGACATTAACACATTCTATCATCAAGGTGAATGAGAGGGGAAAAGTCCCGGGTTTCGAGTGGAGCGGAACAAATAAGGGAAAACAAAGACTCGGCAATGGCGTCCAAAAAAACTGAGGGAAGAGGGAACCAAATAAAGGAAACCGAGATGGCAACTTTCCCATAAGGGGGGGAAGGGAAAGGGGGGGGGGGGGTTCCGACAGAGTCGAGGGTTTAAGGGGGACGTTTGTTTGAAAAAAACCCAAAAAAAAAGAAACCATCCGGACCTCGAAAGAGGGGGGGGGGGGCGTGAAAGGAGAAGAAATAGCGATGAAGAGGCTGAAAAAAAGAGAGAGAGCGGGGGGACGACCAGCTGGCTCCATAGGACCATCACTTTCCAAAAAGATAGAAAGTTGAAGGGGAGGTCCGGGGGAAGTTGGTCAGAACAAATCGGGGAGATTAAAAGAAGAAAGCGGGACTCATAGAATATAACCCACACAGAAAAAAGAAAATCCAGTCGAGCAAGTCAAGGGAAAGGGGGAGTTGTGGGGCACACGCTTTTCACAAAAAAGGGGAAAGGGAAAGGCCCAGACCAAGTTCACAACGATTACAAAATACCAATGAGGACCGGGCCATAAATGGAGAGAGAGGGGAATGAAAAACAAAGCGAGACGCAGAAAGCAAAAAAACGCGGTGGGCTGTCAGCCGAAAAAACGAATGAGACTCCCGGGGGGAAAGAACAGTTGGGAAACAATCAGGAAGAACTTTCAAGAAAGAAAATGAAGGTCGAAAGGGGGTGGGGAAAAAGTAAAGGAAACCGTTGGATCTTTTAAAAAGGGGAAAAAAGAAAACTTGGGGCCGAAAAGGTTCGTAGAGTGAGCCCAGCAAGTCAAGTTCAATAGGAAACCGGGAGTCGTCAGGCCAAGGGACAAGGGAAAGAAAAAAAAAAACACGCAGCGGAACGACACTCGTCGCCACATCTATACGGGAGTGGGTGGTCAAAAGCAGATCCCGAGGGAGACCTACAAAAAAAAAAAGAACCTGGAGGGCAAAGAGGCCGAGGAGATCGTCAGGGGCCTAGAGGTGGGGTTAGTGTGGAATCAGTGGGGGAATGGAAGGGAAACGACCTTGGGAAACAACAAATTGAAAATAGAAAAAGGCCCAACGACTGGCTCGGGGGGGGGGTGGACTACATCCCGGGGACGTAGGTACGGGGGAGGAAGATACCCGGAAAGGGGAGAACGTATCCTGCACATCCTTAATAAGGAGTACTTTCTCCGACGTAAAAGAAAGGAGACAGGTCCGGGAAGGAACACAGCATGGGGGAGGGGTTGGGGCCATACATGACTACGGAGCCACCCCACTACTAAGAAAGGGGGAAAAGCGGGCCCTTGATTGGAAAGGGGAAGTCGCTTTCGACGGGACAAGCCAATCGCCCCGCAAAAAAAAAAAGTTCGATAGCCACTGGGGAAAAAACAAAGAAAATAAGAAATAAAAGAGAAAGCACCATCGTGAAAAGGGGACCGAACGCAGACGACGTGGGACCGCTCACGCAGGGAGGGGTCCCACCGTTCGTGAAGTGGGGGGGAAGGGCATGGCGTTCCGGGAGAAAGAAGGATGATCACTAACCAAAGGAGGGGGGGGGGACGGAGTTCCGCAGGGACCGAAAATGAGAAAAACTGCATAGACTGTCTACCTGTGAAAGAAAAAAAGAAGGAAAAAACCGTGCATCCGAGGGTCACAGGGGGAATATGTCAAAAAATGGGGGGGGGGGTCTGGATTGTCTTTGGAAGAATCCGAGGTGAGGACACCGTGACGCTCGTGGCGTCCACAAAAAAGGGGGGGGGGGGAGGCAGACAAGAACTGGGAAGGCTGGGTGGGGGGGGGGGGGCAAAAAAAGAAAAGAAAGGGGTCAGGGCTGCATCACTTCCCCAACTGGAGGAGACAAAGCAGAAAGCATCAAACGGTCGGCACGGGGGTGAACAACAAACGAGAACTAAAATGGGTTGTCTGGTAAAAGAAGTCAAGCAAGCCAGAAAAACGTTCTACAGTTTGGGGGGGTCTGTCTTGCGGGAAGAGCTCGTCAACAAACTCATGGAACTAAACCTAACGCCAGACCATCCCCTCCAGAAAGGGAGGGCATCTAGCAAAGGAAAACACGAAACACAGAAAGCACACTCAACATGGGAACCGGGAATCCCAGGAGGCGCGTCCGCTTATGTGGGGTGAACGAAAGAACCAAATTTTCCTCAAAAAAGGAAGCGTCATCCCATTCTATCGGAAAGCCGTGAGAAAGGGTGGAAATTCAATAGGAGGTTCTTATAGGTCAGAACGTGTCAGAAAAAGCACGCAACCGAAAACTGGGAAAAGAAGAGGTGACAAACTGAATAAAAAGAAACGTGGCCGCCTCACGGGGGAAGAGGGTAAAAAAAGGAAGGTGTCGGAGCCCAAAAAAGGGGGGGGAAGTTCACTCGAATCATTGAAGGTACGTCCTTAAAAGGGGGCCTTAAAAAAAAAAAAAAAAACCAGAAAGGAACAGACCTCTCGGTCAGCACAGGGTGGACCCTCTAAGGCAAGACTCATCACGCCCAGCGTCAAGAACCGGGGGGGACCCAGGAGCGATCTGGAGGGGACATGGGAAAAAGATGCAGGAAGGGGTCTACTCTAGAAACCAATGGGTTGGGGGGGGGCACCAGTTCCGGGACAATAAACCCCTCCGAAAGGTACGAACCTCGTCTGAGAGCGAGGGTTCGAAGATCACGGGACACAAGACAACCAACCAGGACAAAACTAGACTGGTGGAAGTCCAGCCATTCCTGAAAGGATTTCAATAATAAACAGTTAAGGACCTCCTTCCCTGGGGGGGGAAAAAAGAGAAATCCAAACAATCCGGAACTGTCCCGTAGAAGCGGACAACAGTGGAGTGAATACGGCGGGCAAGAGAGCTGAGGGTCGTGGTACAAATGGGGGGGGATAGGGTGCAAAGTCATCGACAACCAGAGAACAACCGGAAACTGGGGGGGGGGGAAGAAAACGGTCACCCCAGTAAACAAGGTCAAAAATTCGGAATGCGGTTTTCTACCACAGTGTGAACCAAGATCCAAAAATTTGGGGGAAAAAATCGACAGACCGGACCAGAAGCTCCGGAGGCATGGACGGGTTGAGTAAAATGAAATCAGGTCCCCTGGGCGAGCTCATCGAGCGGAAGGACCCTTCGACGAAAAAAAAAGGTTTACAGCGAAACACCGGCAAAACAAAACGGAGCAAGCGGGAGGAGAAAAAGGGGAACAAAAGACCGATAAGGGGGTGTGACCCAAGGAGAACAGCGCAAAAGAGGAGACTGGGGCACAAAAAAGGGGGGGGTCGAGGGGATGTGGACGGGAGAACTCCCGTCAAAGAGGGACGAAACACCATATATGCCGACTGAAGAACAACACGGGGCGAGGAAAGTGCACATAAAAACCAAAACCAGACCGTGGTAAAAACTAAAAAGGGTGAAAAGATTCAACAGGATGGTAAGGACCATCAAAAAACCGCAATAAACAAACAAGAAAAAAAAAAGGTGAAGAATCGAGGGGGGGGGAACATTAAAACCCCCAGAGCCACGTAAAGAGGTGATCGACCCGAAAACTCGGAGAAAGACAACCCCCGAAGTTTTCTGGAGAGAAAAAAAAATCAGGGGGGGAAGCGAAAGGGGAAACGGAAGAGAGACGGAA
>Ga0179593_1708444_pt1 | contig 25457 bp, 42 predicted proteins | sample CZODoug2_1_08_16_FD_185931 | JGI IMG/M metagenome (GOLD analysis project Ga0179593, IMG submission 185931) | Vadose zone soil fungal communities from Angelo Coast Range Reserve, California, USA - CZODoug2_1_08_16fungal (PacBio error correction) | ecosystem: Environmental > Terrestrial > Soil >...
ATCGAAAAAAAAGACGGCCGTCCACAGCAGCAGCTCGGGTGGACGATAGAAAGGGGAGAAAAAAGAGCGCCGGCGATCTGCCGGCGGCGCTCAAAATTAAGGAACGTCTTTCTATTGCGCGTACGCGGAAAAAAAAAATTGTAACCGCCGAGCAACCAGATGGGTCTAAGAAAAGGCCGCCCCCGCCTGGGCAGTAGAACAAAATAAAAGCCGCCCCTCGATCCCCTCGCTCACCGTAAAAAAAAGCGAGATGCCGAGGCGTTCTTGAGCATCGTGGACTTGATGGGAGAAGGAGGGAAGGGAACCCGTCGGCGACGCGCAGCTAGGTCCGAAAGAAAAGTAAGCGCACGCCCTCAAGCATTAGCATCGTCGCTCCCGAAAAAAAGAAGAAAGAGAGAAATCACCGCGCGTCGGCGCGGACCGCCTCGGCACCAAGAAAATCCGCGATCGTCTCTCCGTTGTCCACATAAAAGGAAAAAAGCACGACGGCATGTGTTGTGCTCGAATCAGAGAAGGAGGAGCAGTTCGCCTACCCGGATGTCCAGGGGAAAAAAAGTGCAACTCCCCCAGGGGCTCTAGAAAAAAAGATAAAAAGGTTCATCTTCAGCTCGAGCAGAAGGGAGAGGCTGCCCCGGTCGCGTCGAGGGACGGGCGAGCCATCTTGGGCGGCGCGGCTAAAAATAAAAGGGCCGCGATTTCCAGGTTTCTACACGCGTACGGCATGTCTCGTGTGAAGCTCTGGCACCGGAAGACCGCTTCTCGCGATCTCGTGGGGGGGAAGGAATAGAGACACGCGTACGGATCGCCCCCCTCGTCGTGCCGAAAGCGTTGCTCTTTCCCGACCGTTTGGGAAAGGAAAAACATGTCGAAGGAGCATGCGACACTGCCGCGTACTCCGAAAGGGGCCGAGCTTCGGCGTTTTCGCTACAGGAGAGAAAACCGGCACGTATTGCCGCCGGCGGCCTCCTCTACGAAAAACCTTCTTCTTTCCGCCCTGATCTGCCACGACCAAAAACGGGGGAAAAAAAAAAAGGGCCCTCGGCGACGTGTTTTAACTGCGGGAGGGCGCCCCGGGCTTCCTGGATCTTCTGCGAAAAAGGGAACGCCTGAGGGATGGCTGTCGATCAGTAACAAAAGGCACCTCGAAGTTGGTGGGGGAGAAGAAAAAGAGGAGCCCCATCATCGACTCGGCACCAGTCCGGAGGTGTTGATGATGGCGCTTATGTCCCGGTCAAAACCTAAGGTCTTCTCTCTCACGTGGAGAGAGGAAAAATGGTTGTGAAAGTAGCAACCCGGCCCCCGCGGAAAAAGGGAAAAGAGGAGGTGAGAAGGAAGATCGATCTCGCCACTGCGTTTGTGTCGTTGAGAAGAAATAGTAGGCCAGCGAAAAAGAGAAAAAGAAGTGGAGTTGGCCTCTACACCAGGGAAAAAAAATCATCCTTGTTCTCGTTGAAAGGGAGGGAAGAGAGAGAAGACCGAAAAGAGAGGAGATGTCCTTTGTGCGTTGGGGTATAAAGAGGGATGGGAGAGGTTTCGCCTATCTTGAGCTACGCCGAAAAAAAGGGGGAGGGGCCTTCTGGAACTCGTCCATAAAAAGGGTCGCTGGAGAGAAAGCACAAGAAAAGAGTGAAAAAAGGGGGACCTCTACGTCGCCTTGAAGAAAAGATGAACGGACCTTCATCGGCTTTCCGCAAAAAAAAGGGAGAACTCTTTGCCGAAGGAAAAACACGTCTTCTCTGTGGCCAAAGAGAAGAGCTTTGACCCTAAGAAAGGGTCCGGAAGATACGGGGACTCTATTATCTCCCCCATGCCTAAGGAAGAAAAGGGGGTGGGGGGGGGGAGAATGTTAAAGCCTCCTCTTTTTTTAATAAGGAGAAATATGGCGGTGTGGCTGAGGAACGGCCTCCCGAAGCCATTTGGCAAGGGGGAAGAATCCTCTACAACCGGAAAAAAAAAGGAGAAGGGGGTCCAGATCGTTCGACGCCATGAATGAACTGGAAAAAGAAAGGACAACGCCAAGGGAAGAGGGGAAGAATTCCTCTCGGGGGGAAGTCGAAAAAGCGCCCCATTTTGGGGAAAGGGGAAGAAGAAGGGAGACAATTCCAACTCCAAACAACCGTAAGGGAGAGAAGAGGGAGGCAATTTCCTCTCGGCGACGGCAAGGGGAGAGAAAGGGAGAAGGGGTTCCTTTCGCACGAAAGAAGAGGGAGGAAGCTCCGTGCCGCCAAAAAAAGAGAGAGAAGGAAAAGGGAAAATAGACATCCATCCCGCCTGGCCGCAGATGATGAAGCTCCCTTTGAAAAGCAGGGACGCATACTTTGCCCGGGAGAGAAAAATCATCATCAAAGAGAGAAGTGGTCTCTATCCGAGTAAAAGGAGGAGCTGAGAGTCCTTCCTCCTCCAAAAAAGAAAGGGGGGAAAGAGGGAGAGCGAGCTTCCTGAGCACCTAGCGGGACAGAAGGGGAGGAGGCCGGCTGCTCCTCAGCTGGAAAGAGGAGAAAGGGGCCCTGTGGCCCCTATTTGGCGGAAAAGGGAGGGGGATATCACCATAAAGGCCCGACAGCAGAAATGAAGGAAAAAGAAAGGGGAAGGCATTCTCTCTCGGAGCGGAGAAAAGGAGGAAGGACCATCTCCTAGAAAAAAAAAATGGAAAAACAACCGGAACTCAAGGAAAAGAGAAAGGACCTCGCTTATTAGGTCATAAGGAACTGAAACAGCTTGACACGTTTATAAAAAAGTGTTTTTATCCTACTATGACAGAAAGAGTGGATGTGAACCAGGATTTTCCCTATGAAAGCTGGGGACTCCTCCTAGAATTGCAAGCCCCTTTCTCCTCATTCGGGGAGGAGAAGGTGGGAAGAGGGCGTGGCCTTTTCTCTCTCCTGCTTTCTTGGGAAAAAAGAAAAAACATGGAGCCTCTCCTCCTACCGGAGGGGAGGAGGACACAGACAGAAAGGTGTGCTCACGAAGAGGGCGACGTTGCTCAATCAAAGAAAAAAAAAGTCGCGTTTTGTCTGCAGGCCAGGCTCCCGTCACCCCATAACTGCCCTTCCAGCAGAGGAATGGCGGAGGGAACTACCTCTTGTCCTCAGGGAAACATCCAACTCTTTTAGGCCTAGAAGAAAGGCAAAGCGTCATTGTCGCTGAATGCAAAAAAAAAAAAAAGAAAGACCTGGGAGTCCAAACTCGGGAACAACAAGGGACCGGCAATGCGCGAAAATGAAGAAAGAAAAAGGACGAGGGGATCTGGATTGTGAGAGAGGAAAAGTGGGGGGAGAAAGACTGCAGATTATCTGGCTAGATAGAAGAAAAAAGAGGAAAGGAGATTCTTTAGGACGAGGGTCCCAAAGGTCGATCTTATAGCGAAAGGAAAGGACTTATCCAGGGAAAGAGGAAAAAGCAGTGAGAGATGCGCCGCAGGGAAGGAAAAAAAGCTGTATCATCTCCACAGGGGGGAGCGGACTACCCGAATCCGATATACAAAAGAGAGAATGGATCTATCTCTTCGAGATCGGGAAAAAAGGGGGGGGGGGAAAAAGAAGCTATGAAAAGAAAGAAGAAGACATATCGTTGGAGGAGAGAGAGAGCCATTGTCGGAGAAAGGAAAAAAGAAAAGAAAAAAAAAAAAAAAAATTGTGAAAAGGGAAAGAAAAAAAAAAAAAAAAAAAAAAAAAAAAAAAAAAAAAAGAAAAAAAAAAAAAAAAAAGAAAAAGGAAAAAAAAAAAAAAAAAAAGGGAAGAAAAGTATCTGGTGTTCAAGCCGAGAGGCGGACCAGGGGGAAGGAGAAAAAGACGCTTTTACTTGAGAAGGGGTAGACTCACCTCACGGAGGGGGGGTAGGTTCCCCGATGGGAAGAAGTTTCTAGCTTGGCGGGGAAGGGGGGAATGACCTCCGAATAGAGGAAACGCCCTCCCCATGTGGATACATAGGAAGGGGAGGGGGCGAACTCCAGCGAAAAGTCTTTAAAGAAGGGAAAAATCATTCTCCGTCAAAAAAAGAGAAAAAAGGGAAGCCTAATTTCCTTTTAATTGGGCTGGGAAGAAAAAAGCCTCCCACCAGTGAGAAGGGGAGTAATTGTCTCCTGTAAGTTAAAAGAATGAAAAAAAAGATCAACACACATGGAGGGCCTTTTTATACAAGGGTGTAAATAAAGGATGCCTCATCAGCTAATGACCTAGTAAAAGAGGTCGTGTTTCCGGTGCGTTAAAGGAAAAGCGAATCGTAGGATAAAAAAAAGGAGCGTGATCTCTCGAGAAGGAGTAAAAGGGGGGTGGGTCTCATATCATACTCGCAAAGATAAAAAGGGGGGTTCCATACCCCCCCATCTCAGACCAAGGGGGAGAACCAAAAAAGGAAGTCGTCCCGTCGGTACGGAAGGAGGAGAGGAAAAGGAATTCCAAAAAGGGAAGAAAATCGTTGCTCATGCCAGCGACGGGGCGGAAAAAGGGAGAGGAAGCGGCAGGGGCTCGGACACTGCAGAAAAAGACGATAGCGACCGAATCTTCTCGGAGAAGGGGGAGGTGACGCGTAAGTGCAAAAGGAAAAGGGAAGTAGAAAGCTGTCCTGCACGCTGACCTAATGAAAAAATAAGAAGGGAAGGTTTTATTCTTCTAAAAGAAAGTTGGCCGACAACGGGTAGATGAGCACGAGAAAGAGGAAGGGGCACTAACCCTTCTCCGAAGAGGGAAGTCTCCGAGCTTGGAACTTTTGACCTGGACTAGGGGAAGGAGGGGAGAAAGAAAGAAAGAGGGGTTGACCGTTGAATTGTCTAACCTTAGTGAAAGAGGGAAAAAAAGAGGAGAGGGGGTTCGTCCCGCCGACTCGGAGAAAAGAAAAATGGCGTGTACTTACTGGAGGAAAAAAAAAATAAAGGAGGAGGAAGATCTGACGATTACGGTTTGCAGGGGGAGAGGGAGAGGAGCCTTCCTGTGAGACTTCTTCCAAAGAAAAAAAAAGGAAAACGTGTGCTATCATCCCTCCATGGGGGGAGTCAAAAAAGAGGGAAAAAGGAGCAACCCCACGTTAACGGAAAAAAGAAGAGAAAAAAAAAGAGGAGGACGCCCAGGATTATGTCAACTCAGGCGCGGGGAAAAAGGGACGCCTGACGTGAGAGAGGGGAGGGAGCTCGGCTCATGGCGACACCGAAAAAGAAAGGGGGGAGGAAGGAAGCTTCATCTGTTACACGACTAGGGAAAAGGGGGAAGAACGCCCTCACCGTCGACAAGATCAACGGGGAAAAAAGGGAATGAAAGCCGGGTGATTGGGAAAGCGGGGTCACCTGCTCTTCCGGGAGGAGGGGGGAGAAAAAAAAGGAAAGAAAAAAGATGCACTCACTTCTTCCATCTGAATCAAAAAAAAAAAGATCTTGCGGCCGCTTCGCGCAAGGGAAAGGAGATCAACGCGAAACACTGATCGGGGAAAAAAAGGAGAGGGACAACGCCAAGAATTCGTATTGTCGGGGGGGGGGGGGAAAAAAAAGGAAGAAAGGAAGACCCCGCATGGGCTAATATCAGAAAACAAAAAGAGAAAGGGGAGAAGCTGCCTGTTCTCTTTCAAGCCAGGGAGAGAAGAAAAAATGGGCGCCAACCTTTATCGCGAAGACAAAGAAAAAAAAGAAAAATCCAACCCAGACGGTCGGAAGAGGGACGAATCCGTATTATTGGGGGGCGGCAGGAAAAAAAGAGAGGTTCATGCGCACGACTCCACCTTGGGAAAAAAAAGGAGGATCCTCTATCCTCTAATATAAAAAAAAAACGCTTTTGCACCCCAAGTTCACCCCTCGAGAAAAGGATAAAAAAGGGGAGGGGGGAAGAAAAAGAACGCGGAATAATGTTTCAAGAAGAAAAAAAAAGAAGAAGGGAAGTACGTGCCGGTGCCCCCGGTTCGCAGTGGGGAAAAAAGAAAGAGAAGTCCCTCAGCAACTGGGAAAAAAAAGGAAGGCTTCTCCTTCGACATCGCGCCCGGAAAAAAGAAAAAAAAGGGCTCCTTCAGAAATAAAAGGAAAAAAAAAGAAGAAAAAAGGATTGCGTCCTCTACGACTGGGGGACCGGATAGGGAAAGAAGGAGCGTCTTCCTCACGGTTTCCGGAAAGAAAGAAGAGAACCTGTCCATCGCGTCCATGGGAAAAAAAAAGGGAGAAACAAAAAAAAAGGGCTCTCCCCATTGGCCGCAACCAAAAAAGTCATCCTCTCAATCAAAAAAAACAAGGAGAAAAGGGGGAGACCTAGCCGGAGCTTCACTGAGGGAAAAAAAGCCCCTGTCAACGGGAAGATCTCTACACGTTTCGCGACTGCGCAAAAGAGAGATCATCATGCACCCCATGACTTAAGAGAAAGGGAAAGGGCTAGATATCCTGAGGGGGAAGGGAAAAGAAAAGGGAGGGTTACTCTCCTCCAATAAAAGCAAGAAAAGAAGACTGCTTGAGGTCGTTCGCTCTGGCTAGAGAAGAAAGAGGCCTCGCTACGATTCGGATGACAAAAAAGGGAGAAAGGCAATACACGCTGACGAGAAAGTAGGAGATCCTCTCAGAAAAAGGAGAGACGGTCGCGAGATCGCGGGGCGGGCGCAAGGAAAGGAGAAAAGGGGGGACCTAGCGGGAAGAGGGGCTCGGCGGTTCCACCGGTCCGAAAGAAAAGGAAAAAAAGAGAAAGCGTCTACTCTCGTAAAAAAAAAAAAAAAGGGAAGGAGAGCCTCGCCTGCTCGCCATCGCCCGGCGACAACAGAAAAGAAAGAGGGAAAAGAAGGGTCGGCCGCGCTTGCCCATAGGAAAACAGAAAAAAGGGAAAAAGAGAAGAGTACCTTTTCGTTGAACCAAGGGGAAGGATAGTCATCATCATCTTTCTCTGTTGGAAGGGGGGGGAGGAGGGAGATAGAAAACAGTACATCTCTCCTTCTATCTTCCGCGGAGATAGTGAAAGGATGAAGAAAGGACGTCTCTTTTCCGAAAGAAAAAAAAAGGGGAGAGAAAAGATTGTCCGTTCACAGGAAGAAAGCCTGGGCCATGTAGCCCCCACTAGAGAAAAAAAAGCGAAATTCTCGCTCCCTCGGGGAGCGATCGGAAGAAAAGGGGGCTTGAGCCGTTTACTTTGGAAAGGGAAAAAAGAAAAAAGAGGAAACGTCGGCGACGCCAGCGATGCCCGGAAGGAAAAGAAGAGCACGCCCCTCGAATCAGTATCATTCTCGAAAAAAAAAAAAAAAAAGAGGGGAAGGAGACCGCCGCGGCGACCCAAAAAAAAAAAAAAAAAAAAATTTCTCAGGAAAAGGGAGGGGAAAAAAAAAATCACGAACGGCATTGGTGCTCTGGATAAGGAGCGTAAAAAAGGAGAAGGAAAGTCGCCTCCGCTGTTGACGAAAAAAAAAGGGAAAAGAGAGAGACAGGAATTCCGGCTACGATAACCAGGGGAGCTCTGCTTAAGGGAAGGGAGAGACCAGTGGTGTGAGGCCAAAAGGAGGGGGGGAGGAGAGTCTCCAGCCGTTGAAGGGGAAAAAGGGGGGACAGGTTTCGCGGACGGGCAGGGTGCTCTAAGAGAAGAAGGAAAAGAAAGGGCGGCGCGCTATCTCTTGGTTAGTCACCAAGGGAAAAAAAAAAGAGAAGAAACCCCCGTATTGAAAAAAGAGAGGGAAAAAAAGAGGTTCTCTTGCCGTATCCGTTTGGGGCAGGGGGGAAGGATGTCGACTTCAATTAGAAAGAGAGGAGGAGCCGCGATTGCTACTCTTCGGAGGGAGGAAGAGTGGGAAAAGCAAAGTTTGCCAAAGGAAGAAAAGGAGAGGCCGTGCCGCGACCTCTCGGGGATGATCAGAAGGGCACCCTTTCATCGACGCCAAAGTAGAAGGAAAAAGCGGCGAGCGGGTGAACTTTCTTGTGACCCCAAAGGAGAAAGGGAAAAGGAGGCTGCGGATCGAGTCCAGCCTTAGAAGGGAAAAAAGGCTCACCGCGAAGTTTGTGGGAATCCAGCAAAAAGGAAGGAAAGAAAGAGGCTCGGACACCTCTAGGACTTGGAAAAGGGTTGATGATAAGGGAGGAGGGAGTGCTGTTCTACTAAAGAAAAGAGAAAGAAGGAGCGACGGCACTGTTGCCCAGCTCGGAACAAAGAAGGAGCCGTAGACAGAAAAAGAAACCGGTCCGCTTGCTCTTTCGGCCCACCGGAGAGGGGGTCACCGCAAAAAAAAACTCGACATCAAGGGGAGGAAAAGAAAAGGTAAGGGGAGAAGTCTCGCCCCCTCATGGGAAAAAAAGGAAAAGAAAAGGAGGAAAAAGGACTGCGCTACTACCTTGGCCCAGAAAGTATCTCTCTATGTGCAGTGGGGAGGGAAAAGAGGAAGGGGAGTTTCTGGCGATTTTCTAAAGAAGAAAAAAACAACCGTGGTCGGGGGGCCTTCTGAGACAAAGAAAAGAAAATCGCTGGAGAGAAACCGAAGGGTGAAAAAAAAAGGAAAACGTTGAGTTAGCCCTACGTCCAAGGAAAAAAAACGGTTCATAGAAAAGAAAAAGGAGAAGAGCGCGACCTCGGTGCCCGTCCTTCAATCTGCGAGAAAAAGCGCGCTGATCAAGGGGAAAAAAAAAAAGGGAAGTGACCTCATCCTGCGGGCCGGAAAGAGAAGGGAAGAACCTCAAAGAAAGAAAATGGGGTTGTCGCATGGGGCACGACTCACAAGGGGAAAAAAGGAGGATGCTCTCCCACAACCAAAGAAAACGAGCTGAAGAAAAGAAAAAAGAAGAACCAAGCCTTTTGGCAGGGGCGAAAAAAAATGTCACATAGAACACCGTCCCCCGGAGAGGAAAACCCTTCTTCACGAGGCGGAAAAAAAAAGGAAGTCCGCTTCCCACAGAGAAAAGATCTCTCTTAGAAAACGGGGCCTCGCGGTGGCGTGCGTACGAGGATAAGAGGACAAAGCTGGGGAAAAGGGGATCTCCTGTCGCCGAGGGGAGAAGGGAGAGGACGACCTTCATAAGGAAAAAAGGCAACCCCTAGTCACGGAAAAAGGAGATCGATGGCGTGTCAGGTTTATAAGAAAGAGGCGCCTAGAAGGAGAGAAAGGTTTCTCGACGGAAGGAAGAGAGGTCCTGTTCAAAGAAAAAAAGAAAAGAAGGGGCCCGACCCCGACGCGCTTAAACGGAGGGAAAAAAAAAAATCCTGCCTCTTCTGGGAGAGCAAAAAAGAAAAGAAAAGAGAAAGGAAAAAGTTACCTCTTTGCCGATCCCTCCTTCCGAGGGAAAAAAAGCGGATTGTTGCTCTGAACCGGAAAATAGTGAGGGGGGAAGGAGGGGAGGCCTCTCCACACGAAAAAAAAAAAGGAAATTCCTTCTTCTACCCGGCGGCAAGGGGAGGGGAAGGGGAGGGAGGGGAAAAAGACGGGCACCCTACTTTAAACAAAGCCCTGTTTCCCTCTTTGCGGCCACGAGGGGGGGGGGGAGGGAGATCCCTGCACAAAAAAAAAAGAAGCTTCGCCTTATCTCTATCTTCGACCAAAAGGCATCGATCTCTAAGACGAAAAAAAGAGGCCGTCGTATGCCATCTCCTACGATCGCTAGAAAAAAGAGGGAAACAAGAAAGCAATGAATTCTCCCCATAGAGCGAGAAAAAAGAAAAGGGGACACGGGTATCCCCAGCCCTTCGAACGAGGAAAATTGGGGGGAAAAAAAAGCGGGTGGACTTAAAAAGAAAAGGAGGGAAAAAAAAGGGGGGGAAAGGGGTGGGCGTCTGGTAATGCGACTCTATGCGTAGGAGAGGGGAAAAACTTCGTTTCTTCATGAAAAGAAAAAAAAAGATTGGCTTGTACCCAATGCGGTAAGAAAAAAAAAAGGAAGAAACTACACCAAAAGAAGAGGAGAACTAGCTCCACCAGAGAGGGGAATCCTGTCATGGAAAAAAAAATCCAACCTCTACATCTAGACCAGGAGGAGGGAAAAGAAAAGAGTTGTCCCTACCGCTATTGAAGGGAGAGAAAGAAGAAAAAGGAAGAGGGTTTCTCACTGCCCCGGGGGAAGGAAAGAGAAAAGGGTCAACTCATGTGAGGAAAACAGAAAAAAGGAAAAACCTCGTTCCACAAAAAAATTGTGGTATCTATCGTAGGAGAGAAGAAGGAGGGCTTTTCCTCGGGAATCGAGGGGGGGAAAGGAGAGAGCCGCGTTGGCTACCGAAGGCAGAAAGGAAGAAAAAAAGAAAAAAAAAGCGTAGTTTTCCAAAACGGGTTCGATCCGATGGAAGAAGGGGGACCAAGGTCGGGAATAGAAAGGAGGGAAACCTCCCGTGTCAGGAACAGAAAAAGAGAGATCATACAACAAGGAGGGAAAGATAAGGTCCTTACAAAAAGAAATCATATCTGACGCGGTTAAGCGCCATATTCTGACATCGGGCTCGAAAAGAAAAAGAAAAAAAAAAAGAAAAGAACGCCCTGGATCGATACGTGAAGAGGGGTAAAAAAGGAGAGAGACCGAGCTCGGAACAGATAAAAAAAAAAGACTTTAGACTTCAGAGGAGGAATAAAACGGGATACCACATGTTTGGGTGGGAACGAGGAAAAAGAGGGGGGGCAAGACGGGGGGGAGTCCGCGACAATGACGCGAAGGGGGGGCCCCCACGATCTCACAGGGAGAAGGGGAAAGGAGTTTCCCCTATGGAACTCTTTCCTTACATGGAACGGGCGAGGAGGAACATCACCAACCCTCTGAAAGAAAGGGGAGAAAAAAAAAGGAACTCCACGTCCCTCGTAGAGAAGGCCTAAGGAGGGGAACGCACCATCATGGCTCGAAAGGGAAAAAGGAAAAAAGAAAAAGTTCTGGAAGTGTCGCTCGCGCATAGAAAAGGAGAAATCGGAAAGATGGGGAGGGACGGAAGAGGAAAAAGAAGGGGGGGGAGGGAAGTATACAACACTCATGCGCTTTAGAGGGACCGTGTCCATCTTAAAAAAAGGAGGAAGGGGAGGGCGGGCCTATTTCATTGCGGTCTGTTTTTTTTTCAGAAAAAAAAGAGTAGGAGATGGCCTACGTCCGAGACGAAAAAAAAAAAAGGAAGTCCGTCCTTTGGTGGGTCTAAGAGCAAAAGAAAAGGAGGAGAAGTCGGGAGATTCGTGGAACTAGAAAAAAAAGAACACATGCGTGACGTCGGAAGTAAGGGGAAAGGGAAATGCATGGAAAGGGGAAAAAAAACGGCCGTCCAGCTCGTTGGCTCAGGAAAAAGAAAAAGGGAGGCATCGTCAGGGATGAGGGAAAAAAAAAAAGAAAAAAAAAAACGGCTCGCGCCATCCGCGGCGGGAAAAAAGAAAAAGAAAAAGGAGTCCCCTCGGAGAAAAAGGATGAAAAGGAACGAAGCCGCTCCTTCGGGATGGAGAAGAGGGGAATCTCTTGCGTGTGAAAGGGAGAAAAAAAAACTCGACAGCTCCTCGTCTTCCGTGCGAAGAAAGAAAAAAAAGGGGGGGGGGGAAAGGAGCTCTTGCCGTCTCTAGAGTTAAAAAATAAAAAGAGAGGGGGGTGGCGCCGTCTTGCACACTAGGGGGAAAAAGGAAAGGGATGCGGTCTTAAAGGGGAGGGGGAAGAAAAAAAAAAAAAGTGACGCTTTAAGCAGGGGAAGTGCCTATCATAAAATGGAAGGGAGGGAAAAGCCCTTTGTGTGTGGCGACCTCGAGGAAAGAGTACGTTTTTTCCGGTGGGAAGGGGAGTGAAAGGGGGGGTTCCCTTACGTGAAAAAAAAAGAGGGGAAAAAAAAGGAAAAGCCTCCCTTGTGCTATCATCCCTCCCACGGTGCGGAAAAAAGGACGTGACCATTCGCAACCCCGAGAAAGGAATAGAAAAGGGGCGCTCCTCGCGGCCCCGCAGAAGAGGGAAAGGGAAGGGACTCCTGAGGAAGAAAAGATCCTGTATCAGCTCCGACGTGGGGGGAAAGAGGAGGAAAAGAGAGCTCGAGCTTCCTTGAAAGCTCTAAGAAAAGACACGAAGAAGGGTACGACGACTATGTCAATTCGACGTCGGGAGAAAGAGAAACAATATACCACTTGTTATGGCGAAAAAAAGGAAGGAAGGGAAAAAGAAGGCCCCGTACCCCCTTGGTCACCTTCGTTTTCGGGGGGGAGGAATATAAAGAAGAGAAAATCGCCCATAACCCACTGGAAAGAGGAACCAAGAGAAAGAAGGGAGCGCTGCTTGTCTGTCCTCTGTCTCTGCAGCAAAGGAAAAGGGGAGGATCAACTATAACCATGAAAGGGGGGGGAAGAAAAAAAAAGGGCGCTTCCAACTCCAATTCTTTCGAGGTCGGCGTAAAAAAGGGAAAGGAACCCGCAGTTGAAATCAAGAAGAAAAAAAAGAGGCGAGTTCTACTTCTCAGCTGGAAAGAAAAAAGGGGGTGAGATCTGAAGTTGCCTGGCGCTAAAAAGAAAAAAGTAAAAAAAAGAAAAAAAAAAAAAACTTCGTCTACCACACTCAAGCAGACGACCTCGGAAGAAAAAAAAAGGAGAAAGGGTTTTTTATTTGGGTCGAGCCAAAAGAAAAAAAAAGAAAAAGGTGCATGGCGCCCTTACGCCACACCGGGGGGAAAAAAAAAAAAAAGGCGGGCCTCTCTAGGCACGCAAAAAAAGGCAAAAGAGAGGAAAAAGGGGTCACCAAGTCACCGCCGCTCGCACGAGAGAAAAACGAAAGGGCGTGCATATCAAAATGGAGGACAGGAGGAAAAGCCGGTCGCGGACGCAAAGAAACCCGTTGTCGTTGTGCCAGAAAACCAAAAAAAAAAAGAGCTCAGCAACTGTTCGGCTGCCTCCGAAAAAGAAAAAAGAAACCGCAACCGTTGGGTGCAGAAACAAAGAAGTGAGAAAGGGGACGGCCCTCCTGCGGCCCGACTGCTGTGCGATCCTCTACGAAGAAGAAAAGAAGAAAAGCCGCGTCTGTCCCGCAAAGGAGAGGACGGAAAGAAAAAAAAAAAAACCTTGCCATCGCTTCCATGGCCCAGGGGAGAAAAGAGGGAGTAGCCCACATTTTAGGGAAAAAAAGGAAACCTGTTTCTACTCTACCGCGGAAAAATAAGAAGAAGAGACTGACATGACCCTGTATAAAAAGGGAGGAGGAAAAAAGCACCCGTGATCCTTCTGCCATATCGCGCACGGTAGGATAGGAACAAGAATGATCATCGCGCACCACAGGCCGTGAGGGGGGGGGACTAGGAAAAAGAAGGCTTAATTGTTCTCCCTCTGAGGTTAAAAAGAGAAAAAAAACCGGGCGGATCGCGTAGCGAGTATGCGAAAGGGGAGAAAAAAGGTCCTCCAGTCGGCCTCGCTTCTCTTCGAGAAGGGGGTAAAAAAGAGAGGAAAGGGAAAAAACCGTTCCTTAAGAAGGAAGATTAGAAGAAAGAGCGCCCTTGGCGGTCCTCATCCGTATCCGAAGTGAAAAAAGAAAAAACAGATCATTGCTGAGTGTGAGACCGAAGGAAGCACGACAACTGGTTTCTCTTCGTTAACGGGAGAAAAAAAAAGGCAGCGTCTACGCGCGCTTCCCAAATCTCAAAAGACGAAAAAAGAAAAAAAAAAAAAGCAGCGCCTTCTCGCCTCCGCCCGCAAAGAAGAAAAACGAGGGAAAAGGGACACAGCCGTCGGTCCGAAGCGGGAAGGACGGAAGAAATCTCTCACCACCACAACGGGAGGGGGAAAGAAAAGGGAAGAAGTCTTGTCCATCTCTTCCGCGGCTATTAAAGAAAAGGAAAGCGATGGCAGCAGTACTGAAGAAAAAAAAAGAGAGAATCAAAAGAAGAAAAAGTGTAGATGGGGAAAGCTCGCGTAACGCTGTAGGAAAGAAGGAAACAGGTGTTCACCGAAAAAGGGGTACAAAAAAGAAAAAAGAAAAAGGCCATGTGCCCCACCCCCTCAGCTGCATGAATAATGAAAGAAGGAAGAAGAGAGCCCTTCGTATAGCTATGAAAAATAAAAGAAGAGGGGGGTGATCAATCGTGGACTTTCCGGAGCCGTGGGGTAGAAAAAAAGGACACCTTCTTCGAAGCAAAGGAAAAGTGGGGGAGGAAAAAAACAGCCCTCAAGCAGGAAGCATCTTCTCTCCGCGCTAAAAAAAAAAGGAGAGGGGGGATAACCCCTCTAGTCAAGATAAAAAGAAAAAAAGGGGTCATCACCACGATCTTGTCGCATAGCCCATCACTAAAGGGAGAAAAAACGCTACGCGCTCAAAAAGGGGGAAAAAAAGATAAAAGGGGGGGCAACGCCCGCCATTTGCTCGTCGAAGCAGCAAGGGAAGGGGAGAATCGAGCATGCGCTGCTGAAAAGAAAAAAAAAAAAGGGGTGAGGCCCTGCGTTCTCGCCACTCGTTGGCGCGAGGCAGAAAAAGGAAAATCCGCTATGCGGCAGGAGAAAAAAAAAAAGAGGAAAAGACGACTTGCGCCTACCGCGCATGCGCGCGATCTCGTGGGGGTAAAAAGAAAGAAAAAAAAAAATAGGGGAAGGATCGCCCCCCTGAAAAAAGGCAAGAAAAAAAAAAACAAGGTTGAAGATCGTTCTGCTTTTCCGGGAAAGGGAAAAAGGGGACTGGCTCTCTTTCGCAAAGAAAAAACAGAAAAATGCGGCCTCTTCTCTGCGAGAAACCGAGGGTCCCACGCAACAAAGACCGAAAAAAAAGACTCGGATAGATCGGCACTTCTTGCCAAGGGAAAGGTCGGTGCCCTCTGCTATCAAGGGGAAGAGGGGGGAAGGAAAAAAAGCGGCCTGGATCTTCCTGCTTATCGAGGCTGCCCAAAGATAGAAAGGGGGAGTTCGTGCTCCGGAAAGAAAGAAAAAAGAGGCTTCTTGTATGCCGCCATCAGTCTGCTGCGGGACACATCAGGAAGGAAGAAAGGGGGGTGAGGATGGCGAGGTCCGTCTGGGGGAAGGAAAGAGAGGGGGAGGGACCTTTGGGCGAGAGACTGCACCTTCGCTCGGGGAACCAAGGGGAAAGGAAAGGAAAAAAACAAAGGAAAAAAGGGGAAATCTTCGCCCACTGCTGTGTCAGGTCGGTCACAAAAGAGGGGGGAAATCGAACCAAGCTCAGACCAGCAAAAAAAAGAAAGGAGCGGACATTCTGATAATGATCGATAAAAGGGAAAAAAAAAAAGGAAGTTCGGCTTCACGTTCTGCCGTCTACCGAGAAAAAGAAAGGGCGCGATGAGTGGGAAAAAGGAGCTTTAAACGTTCGTGAAGAGGAAGGGTCCTCTGCCGATTTGTAAACGAAAGAAGTGACCACCGTGAAGAGGCTCGTCCTCAACTGAAAGAGAAAAAAAAACTTGGACTTTTCGACGAGGAAAAAGGGGAAAAGCCGAAGGAGCCCTGAAAAGAAAAAAAAGAAATCACCTTCATCAGGATGGAAAGAAGGGCGAAAACTTCCCGAAAAGGGGGCAAAAGGGACCTCCTTCATCTGCTCACGAGGCTCTTATCCGCGGATGGGGGCAAAGAAGGGGGAATAATCCTTTTCTTCCGCGCTCAAAGAAAGTAAAACATGCCCCGATCATTATAGATCGAAGAAGGAAAGAATGAAAAGGGTCACTGATCCAAAAGGGGGGGGGAAAAAAAAGGAAGGATTCCCCACGTGCTTCTGTTGGCTGATGGAAGAAAAGAAAAAGGGGGGGAGATCTCCCCGGAATGAGACGCCCCAGAATAGAAAAGGGAAAAGAAGAGGGGGGGTGGGAAAAGGAATTTACCTGCTGGCCCCCATCCGGGCTGAAGAGGACAAAGGGCCTCTTCTCGTGAAGGTTCAAAAAAAAGGGAAAAAAAAAAAAAAAAATCACGCGGGCCCCCATTTCGCCGCCTGTAAAAAAAAAGTAGAAAAAGAAAAAGGTGGCACGACGGCTCCCCCAACTGAGAGGAAAAAGAAAGCGGAACTTCAATAGAAACAGAAAAAGGGTGAGAAAAAAAAAGTTTCGTCTGCCTGACTCCTCTATGATTCTTCTAGGGGGGATAAGAAAAGATCCCCTTGCCTTCCCAAAAAAGGAAAAAAAAGGAAATGCTCTTTCTCGAAGAAAAAGGAGTCGTCGATCTTCAATAAACGAAAAAAAGGAAGAAATTGACCTACTTTGCCGTGCTCCCACGCCTGAAAAAAAAGAAGAGGATGTCGCGGCCGCGAAGGGGAGGGGAGGGAAGGGGCCGCGGCGTTCGCCGCTTCCTCAGAACCTGGGAAGAGGAAAGAAAGGGAGGAACGAGCTGGAGGGAGGAAAAAAAGGAGAAAAAAAAAAGAAGCGGCGACCCACTCCGACTGGGGGGGGGGTGAAGAAAGAGGGGGAGAGGACAACGAGGAAAAAAAACCCTACAGCGCTTCGGAAGATAAGAAAAAACCTACCGGACTGAGCAATCAGAGAGAGCACAGAAAAGTATGCCATCTCCTAGATCGTCCGCAGCAAGGTGCGCAGAGAAAACCTGAACCCCAAGAAAGAAAAAAAAAAGAAGGACTCGCTGATTTGTGCATCCGGAAAAGGGAAAATTATCCAATTAAAAAGGAATGGGGGGTTTATCTACGTTAGCAGAAACCGAAGAAAAAAAAGGGGGGGAAAGGAATCCTTAGAACAGGCGGGGGATGGGAATAAGGGTTTTTTCTTCTTGTTTAGCTGAGGAGGAAGAGAGGGGAGTCAAAAGTGAAGATTGGAAAGAAGAGAGAGGGTCCTTGCGCTCCCTTATGGGCGTGGAAAAAGAAAAAAAAAAAAGGGGGGGAAGTTCGTGCCCCTACCCAAAGGGTCCGAGCTTCGACGAGCTCCACCTTTGCGGGGGGAGAAGGCATGGAATAAGGAAGGAAAGAAGGACCTTTAGCACTAGTTCCTAGGGGAAAAGAAAGAAAAGGGGAGCCTCCCTCCAAACAAATAGAGAAATCATTGTCGCGGAACTCACATTTCACGATTCGGCCTTGCAAAAAAAGGAAAAAAAAAAATGTGGTATCTTCTGAAAAGGGGGCGACAAGAAAAGGGGGGGAGAGGGAATCGAGGTTCGAGCTCTGTCTCGAGCGCGGGGGAAAAGAAAGGAAAGCGCACGGAGGTGCCAGTAAGAAAAAAAAGAAAGCTGCGCGCGTTCCCGAAAGGTGATTATGATCGCGAATTAGCAGGCGGGAAATCAAAAGAGAAAAAAAAAAGAAAATAAAGATGCCCTCTGGCTAATTTCCTGACACGGCAACTAAAACAGGGAAAGGAGAGCAAGATTTCTGACAGAAAAAAAAGCCCAAAGAAAGGGAAAGGAGAGGGGAGGCAGATCATCTGCTTTCGTTAGCCAACGCGATAGAAAGAGAAAAAAGAGGGGAGCTTCGCTCTTATTTCGCAAGGAGGGAAAAAAGGAAAAAAGGGGGGACTCCCATGGTCGTTTGTCACAGCCGAATTCAAAAAGGAAGAATGAAAAACGATCGCCACGCAGTTGGAGAAAGAAGACGAAAGGGAAAGAAAAAACTCTTGCCCCTTACAGGGCACGGAGGGGGGGTGATGTTTGAATACGAAGAAAAAAAAAAAACAGAGAGAAAAAAGGGCGGTTTCGTTGCCTAACTCGCACGTCGCCTGCGGGGGGGAGAGGACCTCCTGTGAAAAGAAAAAAGAACCTTTCCACCGAAAGCAGGATGAAAAGTAGGAAGGGAGCCGCGCTCATATTTCGTAAAAAAAGGAAAAACAAAAAAGTCCCAGTGCGCCTTCCAGTCCACGCTCGGGTGAGAAAAAGGGTACACTAAAGAGAAAAAAAAGGTCAAGCCTTATGCCTCATAACAAAGAGAAGAGGAAGGGAGGGCGTTTTTCCGGTGAAAAGTATGGGAAAGAAGAGTAGTTATATTTCATACTCTGACCGAACGAAAAAAGAGGAAGGGGAAGACGTCCGGTTCGGGAAACGCCGCTCGTCTTCCGCAAAGACGGTGCGCTCCAAAGAAGAAGGGCCGTCCCCTCTTGCCACAATGCGTGAAGGGAGGGGGGGAAAAAACTGTGAAGAACGGGTAAAAAGGGAAAGGGGGCCACGTTCCGTCTCATACGAAGGGAAAAGTAAAAATTTCAAAGGAAAGGAGAGAATTGTGCCTTCATCGTCAGGGGGGAGAAAGAAGTGCGGCATCAAGTCGAAATAGTAAAGAAAGAAAAATCTCGTCGTGAGCGCAAGTGGGGGTGAGAGGGGGCGTAAGGAGGGGGGGGGGGGTGGCGGGGGGGAGGGGGAGAGGCGGGGGGAGGGGGCGTGAAAGAAATGTCGCCGTCTAAAGGGGGGAACGCGAAAGAAAAAGAAGCCTCGTCCGGCTTTTGGCTTTCGAGAAGCGAAACAGGAAAGGGACTTCCTTTGGCCGCACGAAAAATAGCGAAAAATAGGAAAAAAAACCCTTCGACCGAGTTTTTTCGAGTATTCGAGGAAGGGGAAAGATACCGGGGGGCAGACAGCTGAAAGGAAAAGGAGTGCACCTCTTTTTGCCGTTTAACCCGGCTGGGTAAAAAAGAGAAAAAGGAAAACCCGTGACTCGGGGGAAAAAAAAATGAAAGGGACGAGCAGACTAGGCCCGGATAGGGAAAAAAGGGAAAAAAGGGGGGCCCCTCCAGACGTCACAAAGAGAGTCCGGTGTTCGGTGCTGAAAGGGGAGACGTCCAAGAAGAAAAGAGTGAGCCGTCCATCCATCCAAAAAAAAAAAAAAGAAAAAAGGGGGCGTCCAAGAAAAAAAAAGAAAAAAAAAAACCACGGCTATTTACCGCGGCGCTTAAAAAGGGGGGAGCTCCCATCGGGAAAAAAGAAGAAAAAAAAGCAAGCTTTCTCTTTCCTAAAGAAATAAGAAGATTATTCGGGTAACGGGGGGGAAAAAAGAAACGACTCTTCCAGTTTTTGCGGCAAAGAAAAAGAAAAGGAATCTTTTACTAACTACGGGGGGGGAGAGGAAGGAAGAAGGAAAAGGAAAAGAAAAGGTCGCAATATCCCCGTGGTGGATGGGACGTGAGAGGAAAGAGGGAAGTTACTAGTTCCAGAAGTCCCGACAAAGAAACAAAAGGGAAGAGATCGTCGAGAAATCGCCCATCCCAGATGCCATCCCTCTGAAAGAGAAAAAAAAAGGAAAGCGCTCGCTCTTGGATTAAGGCGCAGGAAAAGAAAAAAAGAAGGCTCACGAGCACACGTGATGCGTTTCTGCGACTTCTAAAAAGGAAAGCACGGGCCAAGGATGTCGAGGAAAAGGGATTAGAAGAAGAAAAAAAAGGGCGAAGATCAGCGACCTGCTCTCAGCCAAAAGGAAAGAAAAAAAAGCGCTTCACCCCTTTTGATATAGAAGAAGAAAAAAAAAGACTTCGTCGACCATCACGTCAAGCCTCCTTGCCCTCGCCATCAGAAAGAAGGGGAAAAAAAAGCCATGATTGTCTTCTACCAGCAGAAAAGGAGAATTACCACCACTTCTCGGTGAAGGAAAGAAAGACAGACGACTTGCGGCTCCTCGAAGAATGGAAAAAAAAAAAAAAAAAAGAAGGAAAAAAAATTCGTTACGTCGTTTTTTCACCCTCAGTTTCACCAAGAAGAAAAAAGAAAAGGGCTTGCATATCACAAAGAAAAAAGAAAAAAAGACGTCGCGGCGGCCGCCGCTTCAATTACGTGCCGGGGCCCCGGGAAAGGGCGCCCCCGCCGGAAGAGGGAAAGAAAAAAAAAAAAAAATTTCTGCTGCCTCCGCTCCTGGGTTTTGGATAAAAAAAAAAAAAAAAAGAACATTGGTGGGCCTCATCGGCACCCAAGAGAAGGGGGGGAGAAAGAAAAAGGAAGGCACTCCTGCGTCCCGACATTGGGCTATCCTCTACGACGGAAAGAAAAAATAGAAAAGGAGGCAGAACGTTCCAGTCGGGGACAGATAAAGGAAAGGGAAAGGAGAAAAGAGCCGCCGTCTCCTCTTCTGGGAGCCAAAAAAAAAAAAAAAAGGGGGACTCACCCACCTGTTTCTCTCGAAAAAAGCTAAGAATAAAAGGAAAGGAAAAAAACCTGGTGATCGAGCCGTCCTTCCTGCTGCTCGAAAAAAAAGGGATCCTTCGCCACTGGGAAAGGAAAAACCGAAGAAAGAGAGCAGCTCCTTATCATCTCTCCCACATTCCGTTCGGAGAAAGAAAAGAAAGATCGCGGAAGGTTCGCCGAGAAGGCAGGAAAAAACGAAAAAAAGCGCGGAGCGACGAATGCTCCTTCTTTATTTCGTGCGCGCTGGAGAAAAAAAAAAAAAGAGAGGCTCCGAAGAGAAAAGAGGAGAGAAAAAACCGCAATTCCACTCTTCTCAATACCTCCTTGAGGGAGAGAAAAAGGAAGACGCGCTCTACGTCCTGCTATCGAGGGGGAGGAACGAAGAGGGAAAAAAAAAAACATGCGTGGGCCTTTTCGCCGATATGACAGGGAAAATGAAAATCTCGCGCGCTGACAACAAAGACAGAAAGGAAAAAAAGCAGCTCCCCGCCGCTCTCTTTCCCGGGGCGAGCAGCGCAGCGAAAAAAAGGAAAAAAAAAAGAGTCTGACGCGCCCGCGCCGAAAAAGGGGAAGTGAAAGAAAAAGGAGAGAAAAGAGGAGAGCTACCTGTTCTCTTAACCGAGAAAAAGAAAAGAAGGGGGACGATAGTTGCGTGCGAAAGGAACGGGAAAGAAAAAAAAAAAAGAGCTCCGGCGGCCTCGTTTCATATGTGGAAGCGCGCGTAGAAAAGGGGAAGGACTGTGCGCTTGTCCGCTCGAACTTGAAGGGGAAAAAAGTCATCCCTCAACATGCTCCTCCCGCCTGGCCGGGAAGAGAGAAGAGGGTAGGTCCGCCCTCCCCGCTATCGCAAGAGAGGAGATGAAGAAAAAGCCGAGGCGTCTTGAGCAGCTTGGCCTTGGGCGCGTGGAAGAGGATTCCGACGAGCCAGAGAAAAGCGAGAAAAAAAAAACTTTGGGGGAAAAACACTTGTGAAAAAATTTTTTCCTTCAAGAGAAAAAACGGGAAGTAGCATCGTCGCTCCTCGAAAAAAAGGCTAAAAAAGAGACCACCCGACGTAAGAAAGGAAGAAAAAGAGGGAAATAGGATAGACTGGACCATCACCACATCTTGGGGAAAGAACGAAGAAAGGAAAAAAAGCGCGCGCGCATTTCGCCTACGCGTTTCCTCGGATCTGGGCAGGATAAAAAAAAAGGGGCGCGGTCTAGCATCATTGGTAGAAGGGGAAGACCAGAGAAAGAAAAAAAAAGGCCGATGGAGATGCCTGCCGAGGAAAGGGCCCTCTTTCAGGATCCACGGGGATGCAAAAGAAAAAAAAAAAAAAAACATGGCCGCGATGTCCATGTTCCGCGGACGGGGAAGGGGACTTCACCGACTGTGTAACTGGTGAAAGACCGGGGGGAGGGAAAGAAGAAAAAAAAAGAAATGCGCTCCCCGCGTAATTCTCGCCCCCTCTCGGGGAAAAAAAAACAGGGAGGATATGCCGTAGCCGGTGAAAAACCGTGCCGGGCGCGATGTCGAAGAAGCAAAAAAAAAAGGGCCTACCAGCGAAAAAACAAAAGTTCTTGTCCCACGCAAAAGGGAAAAGGAAAAAAAAAGGGAAGGCGTGCCAGACGCGAACGGAAAAGGGACCGCCCTGGATTTCACGACCAAAGAAAAAAGCGATCTTTTTGGAACTATCACCACAAAGAAAAGCTAGGCGGCCTGGATCTTCTTCGTATCGGAAAAAAAAAAGGGGAGAAGAAGCATTCCCAATGTTGCTGGAAACGTGAAAGCGAAGTTTTTGGGATCCGTCCCAAAAAGGAGGAAAAATCGGAGTACTTCGTAGGGGAAAGGGGCCACCAAGGGGGGGGGGGGGGGAAGAAAAAAAATGACGTGCTGGTCGACTACTTTCTGCGCGCTCACGGGAAAAGAAAAAAAAAAAGGACTCGAACCATTTTTCTAGAAAAGAAGGGGACGGAAGAAGACAGGTCCGCTTGATCTTCGCGCCCACTGCGGGGGAAAAGAGACGAACTCGTCGGCCGCACCGAGGAAATAAGGAAAGGGGAAAAAAGCGACGATGCTGAGAATTCTCGCCCCGAAGAGTCCTTGTTCCAATCGGTAGGATGGAGAATCAGTGAAGGAGGGGTAAAAAAAAGCGCCGCCCACATGTTCGGGGTTGGGGAAAAAAAAAAAATCGGTGTTCTGTCTATTTTCCTCGGCCAGAAGGAAAAAAAAAAAACGTGGTCCGTGGGTTCAGGATGGAAGAGAAATCACCCGATGACCCCGTCGCTGGAGAGAAAAAAAGGATTCTTCTTAAGGGGGAGAAAAAAAAAAAAAAAAGGCCCGTCACTCTCGTCGTCGTACTCAAGAGAGAAAAACGGCTTGCCCCAAAAAAGTCGAAGGAAAAGAAAATCGGTCCCCAAAAAAAAAAAAAACAAAAGGATCCCTAGTAACACCGAAAAAGAGAAGGAGAAGGAAACGCCGCTCTAAAAAAAACTCCCCACCGAAGAAAACAAGGGGAAAGGGGTTCTCATGTTCACTCAGGAGATACCGAGGGATGGTGCCGAGACGCCAAGAAAAAAGCGGGTTCTTTATGACAGCGAAAAGCAAAAAAACGCCCATGTCCGCTCCCAAAAAAAAAAAAAAGAAGGGGAAGATCTTCGACGCCTAGATTACAATGGAGGGGGACCAAAAAAAAAGGAAATCAAGGCCCCATACAAGCGCTCGAAGGGACAAAACGAGAAAAAGGGCTCCCACATGAAAGAGGAAGCTTTACCGAAAGTCCTCCTGAAAAGTCCAACTTCAAACACCCCTATTTTCAACGAAACTAGGCTCTCGTTAGAAGATTAAAAAAAAAAGGAAGCGCCTACATCCTCGTCCACTCGGGTAGAAGGGGGAAAAAAAATAAAAATGCTGCTCTGTTCAGAAAAAAAGAAAAAAAAAAAAAACCACGACCAAAAAAGAAAAAACAGCGCTGTCTCTGACACGCAAAAGCATCCCTTCCGAAGAAGAAGCCCCCTTACGAAGAATAAGGACGGGGGGAAAAGGGAAAGCCCTCAAAAGGAAAAAAAAGAAATCACCGTCCGCTGGAAGGAAAAAATGCTTTGTGCCGCAGTCCTGCGAGCAGAAAAAAAAGGAGAGGCTAGCTTTCCTGAAAAGAAAGAAGGGATCGAAAAAAAAAATGAAGAATGGCCGAAGCCGGCGACCCACGGACGACTTCCCCTATCACCGGAAAAAAGGGGGCGGCCCCTGTTCGAGCTGGGGGGGGAAAAAAAAGAAACGCCGAGGGGCGAAAGAACAGGGAAAAGGGGAGCGACCCTCACCAACCGTCTGAAAGGAACGAAGAAAAAGGGCCCTTCTGGTAAGGAAAAAGAGGGTCAATGAACGCACCGTAACCCCTCAAGAAAAAGAGCCACGCTAGAAGAGCTGAATGGAAAAAGACAGCTGGTACCCCGGTGATAACATAAAAGGGGGGTGTTTGAGGAATGAGGTGGAAGAGAGGGGAGAGGAAACTTGTGCAACCAGAAGTAAACATCCTGGGGATTAAATCATAGTTTGGCGGGGGGAAATCCTCCAGTGGGGGAACGAGAAAAATCGTACTCCTAGCTCGCTCGCCACCTTACAAAAAAAAAAAGAAGCGTTGAAGGGGAGAGAAAAATGGGCGTGGACCCGACTCGAATGATCTGCTCCTAAAAGGACGCTTGTTCGTTTCGGAGAAACCGAGGGGGGCGCTTCAGGCTTCGACAAGGAAAAAGGGTGGCTGTCCTTTCATTCCGATAAAAAGGGAAAAAACTATAAGGCACGATTTCCTAGATAAGAAAAGGAAATAAAAAACCCTCCACTCGTTTCCTATCGGGGGTCAAAAATGAGAAGTGTCGGGAATCAAAAGAGTCTTTTGCCAAAAAAAAAAAAAATCGTTGCCCCACCAAAAACAAAGGGGGGAGGGAAAGGGAAGACTCCAAGATCGGTCCGGGCTTTTCGCGGGAATCGAAAGGAAACGCTGCTTGGTGGACAGAAAGGAATGCAGAAAATCCCAGGCGCCTCGGAGGTGCTGATATTCGGAAGGAAAAAAGGAAGGATGGTCATAATCTTCGCGCGGGAAAGTCTGATCTCGCGGTGGAAAAAACAGGCGGGCCTCTCTCTCACACCACCAACGGGAAGAAAAAAAAAGGCCTGTACACTTTACAAGGGGCGAAGAAGGTAAAGGGAAAAGAGATTTTCTGACCTCTGGCGAAGAAAAGAAAAGCAGGTTGAAAGAAAATCAGGGAAGAAAAAGGAGCGCGATCAGCTGCGTTCGGTAGCCAAAAGGAAAAAAGACGATTCCCGCGAAAAGGAAAGCGGAGCGTCGAGAGAGGAAATACCCCATTGGGGTTTCCCGAGTGGGAGGAGAGAAAAAGGTTGATACTTCCTCGACAATGAGGCGTGTAAAAAGGAAACGAGTTGGTATAGAAAGAAGAAGAGGTATTCCGCCTAGAACTCTTGCCCTTAAAAAAAAAAGGACGGTTGATGGGTTCGGAATGGGAAAAAGAAGACCGCCCCAGTTTGAGCTCGTCGCACGAAGGGGAAAAGAGGTTCGCAGCAAGGGTAGTAGAGAGCTCCATGTCTTACAGAAGAAAAAGGGCCACCAAGAAGGAGGAAAAAAAAAAAAAGCGCGCGCTGCATAGGCTTCCAGAAAAAAAAAAAAAGAAATCGTGCATGGGGGAAGGGAAAAAAAAGGAATTCCACGCTGAGGGAAGAGATCCACACAGAGATAAGGGAGGGGGAGTAGGCAGCCCGTGCCTCATCATCGAGGAAAGGGGGAAAGGCGGGGGGCGGGTTGACGGTGAGGAACGGCGCTCTCTTTAGGAGATGGGAAGAAAGATAAAAGCGGATCGCTCAGAGCGGGTGGAAGAGGGGGTCGAAGATCAGGCGCCTCTCGTCGGCCGGGAGGAAAAAGAAAAAAGAGACAGACCCCCATCCGTAAGACGGAAAAAAAAAAAAAGAAAGTCGGCGCCGTCTTCGGCCAGCTGCATTAGCATCCGACGGCCACCTGGCCGGGGGAAAAGGGAAAAAAAAAAAAGAGATCAAGCTTGCCGTTCATCGTACATTGGGAGAAAGGAAAAAAGGAAGAGAGCGACCGAACTGCTCGCGCCATAAGAGGGGGGGGAAAGAAAGTAAGTAGCATGGCCCGCACCGGTAACGAAAAAGAGAAGAATAAGGAAAAGAAAGGTGGAAATCTCTTGGGTCGGGCAAAGGGAATAAAAAGACCCGCATACTCGCAAAGAAGAGAAGATGGGAGAAAATTCGACGAGTTGGCTCTTATTTCTGCGCTAAAAGCCGCGCTGTACTGAAGAAAAGGAGAAGCCGTCCCTGCCCTCGTTGTTGCAGGGGGGAAAAAAGGGAAAGGTCAGTCCCTTCTTAACACAAGAAAAAAATGGGGAAAAAAGGGGGGCGTCCGCCTCCTTCGTAAGTGAAAAAAGGGGCTTTTACTTTCCTCAGACGGCTGTTTCCCGCACGGAAACAAAGACCGGTTTCCCTGTGTTTCTCGGATGCTGACCTGGACGCGAGAATAGGAGGAAAGGCTTCGTGAGCTCCAAAAACCCACCAAAAGAACCCGCCACTTTTTCTTC